>Ga0187781_10003240_pt1 | contig 12282 bp, 7 predicted proteins | sample 0715_SJ02_MP02_2_FD_132447 | JGI IMG/M metagenome (GOLD analysis project Ga0187781, IMG submission 132447) | Tropical peat soil microbial communities from peatlands in Department of Meta, Colombia - 0715_SJ02_MP02_20_MG | ecosystem: Environmental > Terrestrial > Soil > Wetlands > Peat | place...
AGGGCGAGATGCAGCACAACCCGGCCAAGAATGTCTTGTTCGTCGACCAACCCTTCGAGGCCATTGCGGCTCGCGTAGGACTAAGACCGGAGGATGTCGGGCAGGTGGTGGCGCGGGCCAAGGTCAAGCTGCGGGAAGCGCGGGCCCAGCGGCCTACGCCCTTTGTGGACAAAACGATTTACACCAGTTGGAATGGAATGATGGTGTCCGCCCTCCTCGAGGCGTTCAAGGTTCTGGGCCTGGCGGGCGCGCGTGATAGCGCCCTGGCGACTCTCGCCCTACTTCTCGCCAAGGCCTACGATCCCGAAAAGGGGATGTTCCATAGCCTTGTGAACGGTCAGGCGCGTGTCGAGGGATTGCTCGACGACCAGGTGTTCATGGTCGCTGCGCTCTTGGACACGTTTGAGCTTACCGGTGCCCGCCTCTACTTTGATCGCGCCCTGGAGTTGATGCAGATCACTTTGCGCCGCTTCTGGGATGACCATGCCGGCGGGTTCTTTGATGCCGCGCGCGACCTGGATGACCGGCTGGGAAACCTGGCCATGTTCCGCAAGCCATTCCAAGATTCGCCGACTCCGGCGGGCAATTCTGTGGCCGTCCTTGTTCTCGACCGTCTCGCCCACCTTGCAGACCGCCCGGACTTCCACGAGAGAGCGGGAGAAACGCTGGCTCTGTTTGCATCGAAGGCGGCCGATTTCGGCCTCTTCGCTTCTACTTATGGGCTGGCCTTGTTTAGCCACCTGGAACCTCCTGTTGAAGTAGTGGTGATAGGTGAAGCAAAGGATGAGCGGACTTCCCTGCTCTTAACCACCGCCTACCAAGCGGCGCGTGCGGGCAAGCGAGTGTTCACGTTTCCTCCAGGGGTGATAAGGAGTGGCGACCTTCCGCCCGGGCTCGCCACTACGTTGCCCAACTTGCCCCTTGCCCATGCGCCTTTGGCGCTGGTGTGCATTGGGCCTTCGTGCCAGCCGCCTGTCAATACGGCAGAGGAGCTTAAGGAAGTGCTGGCGCAAAATGGGCGGCTGGGGGATGCCACGGGCTAGACCCCGCGGGCCCACATTGGGACAAGGCAGGATTCGCCCCGGAGGGGCCAATCGTGCGCGCCGATTCTGGCGGAATCATGCACGACCCGGCTTGCGGCATGTCTTGCCAGGCGCTAAACTGGATGTTCGGGGAACCACCTCGTAGCACTGACCCCGCAGGCGCGGGGTCAAAACCATGATGCCGACCCCGCGCCCACGGGGTCGGTACTACGGCTCGGCCTTCGGGGCGGAATTTGTAAGGCAGGAGAAGAAATCTATGTTGCCTCCAATTCGGAGTGATTGGGTCAAGAAGCGTAATGGACCCGTGGTGACGCAGATGCACTATGCGCGCCAAGGGATCGTTACGGAAGAGATGGAGTTTGTGGCCAAGCGCGAGAACCTTTCCGCGGAAACCATCCGGTCCGAGGTGGCGCGCGGACGCATGATCATTCCCGCCAACGTCCGCCACCTCGAGCTTGAGCCCATGGCCATTGGCATTGCGGCGAAGTGCAAAATCAACGCCAACATCGGCAACTCCGCGACCACTTCTAATATTGAGCAGGAATTGGAGAAACTTCACGCCTCCGTTCATTTCGGGGCCGATACGGCGATGGACCTCTCTACAGGCGGCAACATTCACGAGATTCGCGAAGCGATTCTGCGCCACAGTCCCATCCCCATCGGGACAGTGCCCATTTACGAAGCCCTTTCGCGCGTGTCACGCGTGCGCGAACTGACTCCCGAGATTATGCTCGAAGTCATTGAGGAGCAGGCGATGCAGGGCGTGGACTACATGACCATCCATGCCGGCGTGCTGCGCGAGTATATTCCCATGACGCGCCACCGCATCACCGGCATCGTCAGCCGCGGCGGGGCGATTCTGGCCCAGTGGTGCGTGGAGAATAACCAGCAGAATTTTCTTTATACGCACTTCAAAGAAATCTGCAAGATATTTCAGAAATACGATGTCTCCTTCTCCTTGGGCGACGGCCTGCGCCCAGGCTGCCTGGCGGACGCCAGCGACGAGGCACAATTCGCCGAGCTTCGGACCCTGGGTGAGCTCACGAGGGAAGCCTGGGAATACGATGTCCAGGTGATGATTGAAGGTCCTGGGCACATTCCCATGGATCAGATCAAGCTCCAGGTGGACAAGGAAATCGAGATGTGCCACGAAGCGCCGTTTTACACGCTAGGCCCGCTGGTCACCGACATCGCGCCGGGTTACGACCACATCACTTCGGCCATCGGGGCGGCGATGATCGGCTGGCACGGCGCCTCCATGCTTTGCTACGTGACTCCTAAGGAACACCTTGGACTCCCAAACAAGGACGACGTCCGGCAAGGAATCATCGCCTACAAGATTGCCGCCCACGCGGCCGACATCGCCCGGCACCGCCCGGGAGCTCGCGACCGCGACGATGCGCTCTCCTACGCGCGCTTCCTCTTCGACTGGAACCGGCAGTTTGACCTTTCCCTCGATCCCGAAATGGCCCGCTCCATGCACGACGAAACCTTAGCCAACGAGACGTACAAAGACGCTGCCTTTTGCTCGATGTGCGGCCCCAAGTTCTGCTCCATGAATACTACCCAGGTGATGGAAAAGCAACTGGGGCTCGACCAGGGCGAGCGGGAACAGAAGTTCGTGGAGCTGCTTACAAAAGTGCGGGGCTGATTGGCGGCATTTGAGCCAAAGGTTACAATTCAAAAAGCCAAACCCGTTCCAGCTTAGACATGGCCAATCCATCGCTCGAACATCACCTCCGTGAAGAATTCAACCGCTGGGCGGAAGCGGGGCGGGGCGACGAGATGGAAGAACACCATCTTCCGATCGTCGAGCCGATGCTTGCCTTCATCGAATTCGAGCCGCGGGACAAAGTCCTCGATGTGGGCTGCGGAACAGGTTGGTTGGTGCGGAGGATTGCGCCTCTCGTCTCCGCTGGTCTAGCGGCGGGGATGGATGTCTCCGATGCCATGCTGGGGCGGGCGGAGGCGCTGAGCGCCCAACTACCGAATGCGGTTTTTGCGCACGGGAGTGTGAATGCGATTCCCTGGGAGAGCGGCCATTTCACCAAGGTCCTCTCCGTCGACTCGGCCTACTACTGGCCGGACCCCGCGCAGGGCGTCCGTGAAATCTTCCGCGTGCTCTCGCCGGGTGGCGCGGCCTGGATTCTCATCAATTTCTACCGCGACAATCTCCATTGCCACCAATGGGGAGAGTTGTTGAAAGTGCGGACCCATCTCCTTTCAGCCGAGGAGTGGGCCGAACTCTTCCGCCAAGCCGGATTCCGCGCCGTGCGCCACCGACGCATTCCCGATCCCTCCCCAACCCCGGATGTTTACACTGGACGCTGGTCCCGTGACGCGGAACATATGCGGAAATTCAAGGAAGAGGGCGCCTTGCTGCTCGACACGGTCAAACCCCGGCCTCGCTGACCGCGTGGTAGGGGCAGCTTGGAGTGTCCGTCAACTGACGGACACTCCGAGGCGCTTCGTGCATTTTCATGGTTTCATGGTGCCGCGGGCATGCGTGACTGGTTTATTGCACCGGTGGCTCGTCGGGATGAGGTGGGGCCGGCCGGGGCGACTCCCCGGGCCTGGTGAGGGGCTTGGCGTGGGCGCCGCCGCGTCCTTCTCCGTAAGGCCCGCCCGCCTTTCGGTCTTCGATGATGAACATTACTTTCTTTTGCTGCTCGGAGGTAAGAACAGATTTGGCCGCAAGGATCGCCTCCACATCCTGTTTCATCATTCCCCCGCGAAGGTCCGAGACTTCCTGCACCTTTCTCAGAATCTCATCGCGATCGGGTTTGTCCGCGCGGAGGGCTTCCCGGAGTTCGATGTTTCGCACTTCTATCTCGGCCCTGATTTTCACATTAGCCTTCTCTATCTCGAGCGCGATCTGACGCAGCCGCTCCACCTGCGGGCCTTCCAGGCCCAAGTGACTTCTAAATCGGTCGCTATCAAGCAAAGCCAACAGCTTCTCAATCCCGACACGTTCCCGAGGCTCCCGTGATGGGCTGCCCCACGTCCCCTGGCAGCCCGCCGAGGCGAGGTTCGCCAAGCTGAGAAATAAAGCGACTATCAAGCTCGAAGCTAATGTGCCTTTTTTAATCATCTTATTTGGCATCTTTCAAGGCTGCATCGACGGCTTTGTAGTAGGCATCGGGGGAAGCGAATCCGACAAATATCGACCCATTGATGAAAGAGGTCGGCGTGCTCCCGAGGTCCAACTCCTTTGCTTCGCGAGCCCCTGCTTCGACGCGGGGGAGTGAAGCTTTGGAATCCAGGCACCCCGCCAGCTTTGCGCGGTCCACTCCCACCTGGTCCGCATAACCCAAAAGATTGTCGCGAACGTTGGCCACGTTGGTGGTGGATTGGTTCTGAAAAACCAATGAGCGGTAAGCCGCGAATGCCTCCGGCTTGATTTGGTAGACGCATTCGTTGGCAATCGCGGCCGGCTGCGACCAGTCGTGCATGGGGAGAGGAAACTCCTTGAAGATCACTCGAACTTTGTCGCCGTATTTCGGAAGGAGATCCTTTTCAAGGAACTCATGAAGCCTTGCACACATGGGGCACTCCAGGTCCGCGTATTCCACGATGGTCACCGGAGCATTCGCCGGACCCTGGGTGGGCTGGTTGGTGGTTGCCATCGTTCGCAACGCTTTCCGCCGGAGATCCATGTTGAGAATCCTCCCCAACACCATCAGCCGATTGTCCGAAGTAATGTAAAAATCCAAAGTTTGCTTTCCCTTCGCGCTATCCGCGGTCACAGTGGTCACCAAAAAGTTGGGAATGCCGGAGTTATGGAACGGCCCCGCAGTGAGGGTAGTTTCAGTAGGGACCTTGTACTCTTCCCGGATGTGTTGAATGAGTTCCTCTTTTGGATCTTTGACGACCGCAAACAGCATGCCGAGGATCAAATAGTGGTGGTCGCGCGTAAGAAATATGGGGCTGCTTCTCTGTTGTTTACCGTCGTCAGTAGTAAGCGTGGAGGTGAGAAAGCCCGGAAAACTCGACGTCTGGAAAGGAGTCGCCGTCACTTTGACCGTGTCAGGCCAACCAAGCCAGGCGTGAATGTAGGACGCGACCTTTTCATCCAGGCCGGAATCATCAGATGCATTCGCTCTGACCTTTGCCATCCCACAGGCAATTGATATTCCCGCCACAACTACCAAAATCCCATACCAAACTTTATAGCCAGCCCAGCTTTTCCTGATCAATTTATCGACCTCCCCAATCTATTCCAGCAACACTCACCATATGCCAGTATCTGATTCTAAAGGCCGCGCGCGCGAAAATCAATCACACCTGCGGCGCGTCACCCCCGCGGGCTGCCGCGCACCTACACTGTGATTCTTCCTCACCTTCTTTGGGGGAGTGCGATGTCCGGCCCGATTCGATTCGGACCATCGGACCCAGAGATCGGAGAGGGTGCCCAAACAGGATCGGCCGCCTCATCATGCGAGGTTTTCGTACAGACTCTTGGGGATGGGGTGTCCTGATGTGATCGGGACGGGGCTGGCGGACTGCCGCGCTGCTTTCTTGCCCTACCTCTTGCGGCCAATGCCTTCTTCAAGCGCGATGCGCACGAGCTGGCTGCGCGTGCGCACGCCTGTCTTCTGGAAGAGTTGTTGCAGAGCCGCTTTCACCGAACTCTCCGAAATGTCGAGACGGGCCCCAATTTCCTTATTGCTGAGCCCCTCAAACACGCCTTGCAACACTTGATTCTCCCTTTCTGTAAAAGGTTTCTTTACGTCGGGGGTCTCCCGCGTCTGGGTCGCTTCCACCAATGCCTGGATCGACCTTTGATCCAACCACGTCTCTCCTGCCATGACTTTGCGGATGGCTTGGACGAGCAAGCCTGGCGAGCTATGCTTGGGAAAGATCCCGCCTACGCCCAGTCTGACCGCGTGGACAGATTCGGCATCGCTCATCCCTGCAGTGACGATGAGGAATCGGCCTTCGAAGCCGAGCTCCCGGGCGCGCGCAATAAACTCGAAGCCATTCTCTTTTCCCAGATCGTAGTCGAGGAGCACGAGGTCAATCGGTTTCTGGCGGAGGATCTCGGTAGCTTCGGCCAGCGAGGCGCAATGGGCCGTCATCTCCAGATCGGGCTCGCTATCCACCAGGCGGCTCAGGCCTGCCCGGAACAAAGCATGATCATCCAGTAAGAGGATCCTGGTCTTTTCCATTCTTATCCGATCCCTTTCTGGCTAGCACGGTCCCCTCTAGCCACCTTCCACACACGGCACGAGGTCCAAAGCGAAGCAGCACCCGGGAGGTCCTGGTTCGTACCGGAGGTCGCCGTTGAATGTCCTCACCAGGGCCCGCGAAAGGTACAAACCCAGCCCGGTGGCTTCCGCCCCCTCCTGAAACGGTTGAAACAGGCGTTCGGGATTGGAAATGCCACGCCCGGTATCGCGGACGCGCACCACGACCCGTTCACCTTCCACCGCCGCGCTGACTCTGAACTCTTTCACCTCCTGGTCTTGCATGGCGCGCTCGCTGTTCTTCGCGAGGTTCAGAAGTACCTGCAAGAGATTATGGCGCTCGGCCCACACCCGGGGCAAGGTCTTGGGGACGTGCCAACGAACCAGCACGCCGGCCTCTCGGAGCGAAGGGGAGATCACAATACGTAGGTCGTCAAGCACGGCGGCGAGGTCCACACTGGCCGGTTGCTCGCTTCCCGCGCTTTGCCGCAGTTCAAAGGCGGCGATTTTTCCCAGACCTTCTACAAGATCGCCCAGGGCGCGGAAATCCTCACTCGCCGCCAGCTCGCGATGGCGCGAAAGGTTCTCGTAAACCACAGCGATGGCGCCGCAGATATTGCGGACTTCGTGCGAAACGGCTCCCACGGTTAAGCGCCAAGCAACCGTGAGGTGGCGCAGGCTGGATTCCTCCTCGTCGCGAAGATCCTCGGAGCTGTCCACGAGCATAGCCGCCAGCCTTGGCCCGGCGCTGGTCTTATAGGTGGAAAACCAAACGTCCGCCAGAAACACCTCGCCATCATGGCGCCGGCCACTGCATTGCATCGCGGTGCGGAAGCTGGGCGTGGATTCGTCGGCGGGTGGCACTCGGGCCAAGGGTGGAAGAAAGTCCTTGATAGATTCGCCCGGCAAGGCCCCCGACTCAAAGCCCAGCAAAACGTGGGCCGCTTGATTGGCCATCACTATCTTACCGGCGGAATCCACTGTCAGGATCGCTGCAGGGCTGCTTTCGATGAGCGCTTGCAACTGCTGCTCAGCGTCGCGCCGCAGCACTGCCTCTTGCTCAACCTCACGCACGTGCCGCTCTGCCAGCCGCCGGTTCCTGGCGGATTCGTGCGCAAAGAGCGCAGTGCCAAAGTAGGCCGCGAACATGAAGATGTCGCGGGGAACTCCTGCTGCCACATCCCATGTAAAGGGGGAAAAGCGTTCGGCCAGAAAGGCGCACAATCCCGCCAGTACGGCGAGTTGCCAGCGGGGCAGGCAACTGCCGACGATCACCATGGGGAAAAGATATAGAAACCCGAAAGAGACGTTCAGTTCGACGCGCCAATCGATCAGGGCCACGATCAATATCATCATCGCAGCGATGAAGAGAAGTTTGGTGCGACTCAAACGTAGGAAGAATGAGAACATTTTGCTGCCGCCCCCTCGCTGTAGCGTCGCTCTCTGAGCGCCGGAAGGCTCACGAATTCAGGGCCGGCGCTCAGAGACCGGATGTCGAAGACCGCCACTACAGCGTCCACAATTCTATCAAAGCCCCCGCCAGTTCGCGGCGCCAATGACCAAAAGATAGGCTCAATCTGGCTAAAGGATAGTGTCTTAGAGATAGGGTCGGCTAGCGAGAAGATAACTGGAAGAAGCCGCCACCGAAGCCCTAATCTTGAAGCGCGTGGTTTTACGATATTACGTAACAGCGTTAGCAGATTGGGGCGCCTGACGACGGGAGGGAAGCGTGGCGGGAGGAAAACAATGAAATATCCGGTTCACTTCAGCAAGATATTCGCAGGGATATCGGTGGCCGCGTTGGCGACTATTCTCGCTATGGGCCTTCTAGAATCCGGCCGCAGCCGTGGTCAGGCCACAAGCTCCGATGTGCCGCAGGGAACGGGCGCAAAACCCAACGCGGCGGAAGCGGCTTTGGACCTGTCACCGAGCCAACTGAACACGATAAGGATCGAACCGGTGGGGAGCTACAAATTTCCCGTTGAGAAGGAAGCGGTCGGCAGCATCGATTACGACGAGGACCTGTCGGTGCAAGTCTTCCCCGATTACCAGGGGACCATCATCTCGACCCTGACACAGCTTGGCGCCGAAGTTCATATCGACCAGCCCCTCTACACCATTAAGAGCCCTGATCTCATTCAGGCGGAGTCAAACCTGATCGCCGCGGCGGCGACTTTCGTCCTGACCAGCAAGGAACTGGCACGCGTGCAGGGTCTGGGCGGTGTGGCCGAGCGCGAAAAGGAACAGGCGGCCTCGGACCAACAAACGGCCGAGGGCGCCCTGAAAGCGGCGCGTGACGCCGTCCGCGTTTTTGGCAAAACGGATGCTGAAATCGATCAGATAATCAGCTCGCGCAAGATCGATCCCGCCCTGGTCGTACGCAGTCCCATTCCCGGCAAAATCACCGCCAAGAACGCGCAGCCGGGGTGGTTGGTGCAGCCGGGTAACCTGCCGGCGCCTTACTCAGTGTCGGATGTGTCGATTAAATGGATGCTGGCGAATGTCATGGAAAGTGAAATCCCGCTCTTCCACTTGGGCCAACCGGTCCGAGTTCGGGTTATGTCTTATCCTGACCGCGTGTTCTTGGGGAGGGTTTCGAAGATCTACGAGACAGTTGATCCGAACACCCATCGCGTCACGATCCGTTCCGAAATCGTGGACCCCAAAGATGAGCTGCATCCGGGAATGCTGGCCAACTTCGTCATTCGCGTCCACGACCCGATTGAAGCCACCTCCCTGCCCGCCAATGGAGTGGTCCGCGAATCCGACGGCACGATGACGGCTTGGGTTACTACCGATCGCCACCATTTTGTACAAAGAATCATCAAGACCGGCCTGCGAATAGACGGACAGGTTCAAATTCTCGAAGGTTTGCAGCGTGGAGAACTGGCCGTAATGGACGGCGCCGTGTTTCTGAGCAACATGCTGGAGGCGCCACCGACAGATTAGGGCTCGAGACTCGAAATTCGAGACTCGAAATTCGCCCGAAGGTTTAGCCTTAGCCAAGGCGACGCAATTTTCGGCGTGACTTTATGTTTAAATCTCTCATCTCATTTTGCCTAAGCCGCCGCCCGATTGTGGTGTTGGGCCTGCTGCTATTCACCTGCGCCGGATTCGTTGCTTTCAAGCTGCTCAATATTGAGGCCTACCCAAACCCCACGCCCGTAATCCTGGAAATTACCGCCCAGGCGCCGGGCCTCTCGGCCGAGGAGATGGAACGTTATTACACGCTCCCCACGGAGATTGGGCTCTACACCACGCCGGGCATTGATGTCATCCGCTCGACCTCGTTCTACGGTTTGTCCTTTGTGCGTGTGACCTTCAAATATGGGGTCGACTATAACTTCGCCTACGCCCAGGCATCCGTGGCCATGCAACAGAACGTCAACCTGCCCGGCGGCTTGGTCCCCACCATCCAGGCCAACAGCTCGACGGGCGAAATCTATCGTTATCAGGTCGTTGGCCCGCCGCATTTCGGCATCACCAATCTGCGCACCGTTCAGGACTGGATCGTCGCGCGCCGGATTCTGACCATTCCCGGTATTGCTCAAGTCAACAGTTGGGGAGGCCCCACCAAGGAATTCCTGGTCGAGGCGGACCCGCACAAGCTGGAAGCCTACAACGTCACCGTGCCCCAAGTCCTGACGGCGCTGGGCAACGCCAACCTCAATGTGGGCGGACGCGAAATCCGCATTGGCCAGCAGTCCATCAATATTCGTGGCGTCGGCCTGATTGATGATGGCGGCAATGATGATTTGAGGCAGGGTTTCAAGGTTGACGACATCGAAAATGTGGTTCTCGCCCAGGCCAATGGCGTTCCGGTGCTGGTCCGCGATGTTTCCAAGGTGTCAGTCGGCTATCGGCCAAGGCTCGGCATTCTGGGCCGTGACCGGCAGGACGACGTGGTGGGAGCAATCGTGGTGATGCGGCGAACTGAGAAGACCGCGGACATGATCCCCAAGGTCAAAGCGGCCATTGACAAACTGAATCACGACGGGAGCCTGCCACCCGGAGTCAAGGTCGTTCCTTTTTACGACCGCTCCTCCTTGATCGCCATCACCACGCACACCGTTCTACACAACCTGATTTTCGGCTGCCTGCTGGTGTTCTTGATCCAGTGGATTTTCCTCGGCAACCTGCGCAGCGCCACCATCGTGGGATTGAACATACCCTTCGCGCTGTTTTTCGCCACCATCCTCCTGGTGATTACCGGTGAAAGTGCGAACCTCCTGTCGGTGGGCGCGGTGGATTTCGGCATCATCGTGGATTCGGCCGTGATCCTGGTGGAGAATATCTTCAAGAATTTCCAGCGCGATCCGGACGAAAGACGGAGCCTGCTCGAGCGTCTGGCGGGGGGAGCTTGGGGGGCCGACCCGACAAGAACCTCAGAACCCACAGCGAGTGCTCACGGATGGACGGATCGCTTGCGCCTGATTCTGATCAGCGCCATGCAAGTTGACAAAGCCGTCTTGTTCTCGGCGCTCATCACCGTGGCCGGGTTCGTCCCCTTGTTCACGATGCAGGGAGTTGAAGGGCAGATCTTCGGCCCCATGGCGCGCACTTACGGCTACGCCCTGGCCGGAGCTTTGATGGCCACGTTCACGGTCACACCTGTCATGGCTTCCATACTCCTCCCTAAGCACGTCAAGGAAGCCGAGACGTTCGTCGTCCGTCTGTTGCACCGAGTCTACAATCCTGCCCTGCGTTTTTCGTTGAGCCACCGCTTTCTTGTGGTTGGCATAGAATTGACCATATCTTTGGGGACCTTCTTCCTGATCGCACCAAGACTCGGCAGCGAGTTTCTTCCGCACTTGGAAGAAGGTAATTTCTGGATCCGGGCCTCGATGCCGATCACGCTCTCGCTCCAAGACGGTGAGGCGGCCACGAGAAAAATGCGCCAGATTCTGCTGCGACATCCCGAAGTCCTCACTGTGGTCTCCCAACACGGCCGGCCGGACGACGGCAGCGATGCGGCTCCCTTCTCTAACGTTGAGCTATTTGCACCCCTCAAACCTTTTGATGAATGGCCCAAAGGCCTGACCAAGGACAAGCTGACCAACCAGATTCAGGAGGAGTTCAATAACGAACTCCCGGGCGTCATCTTCAATTTCTCCCAGTATATTGAGGACAACATCGAGGAGGGGATTTCGGGCGTGAAAGGCGTCAACTCCGTCAAGATAGTTGGTCCTAATCTCCAGACCATCACCCAGCTTGCCGATCAAGTCCGGGACCAAATGAGCCGCGTCCGGGGCATTACCGACCTCGGCATCTTCCCCGTCCTCGGCCAGCCCAACTTGAACATCAAGGTGGATCGCGCCAAGGCCGCGCGCTATGGGCTCAATTCCGGTGATGTCAACGCGGTCGTGCAGGCGGCCATGGGCGGGGCCGTAGCAACCTCGGTCCTCGAAGGCGACCGGCAGTTTGATCTCGTCGTCCGTTATACACAGGAATACCGCGACAGCATCGAAAAAATCCGCAACATCAAAGTCGCCTATCAAACCCCAAGCGGCGCAAATGCTTATATCCCCTTGAGCGAACTGGCGAACATCACGCTGGATACCGGCGCGGCGTGGGTTTATCACGAGAGTGTGCAGCGTTTCATCCCGGTCAAGTTCAGTGTGCGGGGCCGTGACCTGGGCGGCACAGTCGAAGAGGCGCAGAAGAGGATCGCGGACAATGTGAAACTTCCGCCCGGATACCACCTAGTCTGGGCCGGTGAGTTCGGAGACCTCCAGGAAGCCAAGAAACGTCTGGAGATCATTGTGCCCATCAGCTTCATCTTGATTGCCGGGGCGCTCTATAGCTTGTTCAATAATTTTCGCGACAGCATTTTGGCGCTCGCCGGCATCCCCGATGCGGTGGTGGGCGGCATCCTGGCGCTCTATATCTCCGGTCTTCATTTCAGCATTTCCGCCGCCATCGGCTTCGTCTCGCTCTTCGGCGTCTCCGTCATGGACGGAATCCTGATGATTACCTTTTACGAACACGAAAGGGCCAAAGGCTTTGCGCCCGTGGACGCGATGTTCCGCGCCGCCACCACCCGCATGCGCCCG
>Ga0187781_10003241_pt1 | contig 12281 bp, 11 predicted proteins | sample 0715_SJ02_MP02_2_FD_132447 | JGI IMG/M metagenome (GOLD analysis project Ga0187781, IMG submission 132447) | Tropical peat soil microbial communities from peatlands in Department of Meta, Colombia - 0715_SJ02_MP02_20_MG | ecosystem: Environmental > Terrestrial > Soil > Wetlands > Peat | place...
GCCCGGCCGACATAGCCGCGCTCGCCGTGCACATTATGACCAACACAGCCCTTACAGGCGGCACTTACGACATCGACGGCGGGCAACAGCTCGTCGAGCAATGAGCCCGTCGCTATAGGGGAAACCCGCTGCTTCGTCAAAATGCTTATCGACGTTCAAAGTGACCGCATATTGGGATTCACTGTGTTCGGCATGGAAGCAAGCGAGATGATGGCAGCAGTCCAGACGGCGATGCTGGGCAGCCTGTCTTACACCGTGTTGCGCGACGCAATTTTCACCCATCCGACCGCCGCAGAAGGCTTAGGCCCCTTGCTGGCCACTGTTCCCGCAAGAGCCTTACGGCAACCAGCCTAGGATCTTGCCCAATGGAACTTTTTCCAATCGTGAGAAAACGGCAGAAGGAGAGATCGGTTCACACAAACGCGCTTATGTTTACAAATATCGCGTCGTCTCCCGAGTAGTCGAGGGTCCGGAAGTTAGCAAGCCTAGTCCGGTCAACTCAGACCACTTGCGTAAGCCGGCCCTGACAGGGTAAAGGAACTAAGTCCTGGGTCATTCCCGTTGGCCGGTTTTGCCCTGACCACGTATTGCCGGTTTTGAAGTGACCACTGAGGAACCAACTCCGATTCATTGGTCCTTGCACAGTCCCGACACTTTCTATACGTCACGCGCTCCTTCATGGACACGTTCTTGACACGTTTTTGACATCCCCAGGATTGACCGTACTTCTTCGACAAAGTAACGTCATTATCGGGGCAAAGGTGCGAGCTTCTCTGTCGCGATCATGTTTTGGACCTATGACCATCGTGAACAAAGGCACAGACACCAAAGTGACAAAAATCATCCTCCTCAGCGAAAGCAGAATGCTGCGCGAAGGCTTGACTACTTTCCTAGGGAAACAACCTGGTTTTGATCTCGTAAATTCCACTCATTACTCAGCCTCTACCTTCAAGTCTGTTGCCTCCTCAGACTGCGATGTGTTTCTTGCAGATCGGGCTTCCGCCTCGGCCTTCCCTTCAAACTTCATCGCAGATCTCCTCTCTCTGTGTCCGGGCCGGAAGGCAATTCTCTTTGGCATGGAGAATAATCCGGGGGTCTTCCTCCGTGCGGTAAAATCCGGCGTGAGCGGCTACCTCTTGGAGGACGCCAGCACGACAGATATTATCGACGCGATTCGTAAAGTAGTCGCTGGAGAAGCCGTTTCGCCTCCTAGTCTTTGCCACTATTTATTTCAATCTGTCGCTCGTGGCACCCGGGAAGGTTCTCTGGTGCTTAACCAGCGTCTTTGTCACCGGTTGGGATTGACGGCCAGGCAGCAGCAGCTGATTGCCCTCTTGGCCCGAGGGTTCACAAACAAAGAAATAGCAGGATCCCTTTGCCTTTCGGAATTCACCGTTAAGAATCATATTCGACGCATCATGCGCCGTTTGAACGCAGAGAATCGTTACGCTGCTGTGCAGGCGGTCTGCGAGAGCAATCTGCCTGCCAGAATCTGACTAATTACGGCTGCGGATAACCCTGCTTTGGCGGAGGTGCGTAGTCTTGGCCGTACTTGTTCTTGTGAGTAGGAGTGAATCCTGGATCTTCTGGAACAACAATGGTACCCAAGTCGCGAACATCTGCGGAAATACGAACCGTCCGTGTTAGCGCTTTCAATGCTTCCGGCACGCTGCGTTCAAACCAGGCATGCAATTCGTACCTCCCGTCGGGGACATTGCGGATAACTACGTTTCCGGCTTTGTCAGAAATTCCATAATACGGTGTGTCCACCGCAACCACGACAGCACTCATTTCAGGATGTATGTTGCAGAAAAGATAGCTGACCCCGACATGGTCGAACCGGACGGAATTTGTTGCTCCCGCCTCGTATAGTCCAAGGTCGAATCGCTTGCCATCAAACAAAGAGAATACGTTGTGAAAAAAAGGATCGTGATTTGGGAAATCTACTGTGGATCCGACGCGAACCACTGTCAGGTGTGGCTGAAAACTCTTATTCTTCTGGACGACCTGCGGCCTCTTTCCTGGTTGTTCGGCAGGTGGATTTGCTTTACTGCTTGGGTCGGGTGGCCTCAGCCAAAAAACGACCTCGGATTCATCTCTGCTGGGCTTTTCTTCTTTGGTGGAGGTTCCATACTGGATTCTCACATGCACGGTCACGGTTTCTTCCTGGCCAGCTGCTACGATGGCGCACAAGCTATAGCCTAACTGCAACCAGACAGTCGCTAAAAGCCCCAGGCGTAACAATCGTAATCGCACTAGAACATGTACCCCACACTCATAGTGATTACATTAGCGGCGTTCGCATTGCTGTCCAGCACGTACGTCTTTAGCCTTCGGTACTCAAGGGATAGAACGATGTCGGATTTTGGCTGGTAAAGGAAATTCACCATAGTGCTTTGATTCTTTGACAGTGGGAAAAGATAATAAGGCTGGCTGCCTCCATTTTCTCGTAATTCCCACGCAAACGGATTGTCCATCCCAAACGCTCCATTGAGCTGCAATTTCGAGGTTGCTCTATATTTGAGTTGCGCCCACCCACCCATTGAGTCAAGGCCGTACAGTTCCGTATCAGGATTAGTTAAAGGCCCGATCCAAAGAGCGGTCTGACCAATTCCTCCGCCCAATCCACCTGTTCCTCGTCCACGATAGAACTGGCCTGTGAATTCAAACAGGTTTCCCAAAGGTAGGGTGAGGTCCGCAGTGCCCGCCCAAGCATCGACCGAGCGTCCGAATCCCCAGTTCTGTCGGCTATAGTATCCTCCAACTCCAGCGATGAGATTCTCTCCATGCAGGGTCCGTGTCCATGCGAGTCTTGTGGCGTAAGCGGGCTGCCCAGAATTCTCGCCCCAACTTGGATTTCGATAATACTGCTGGAGCGGCGTGTCGCCAGACAGCCCATCCAGAATTCCTCCTTGAAGCAGTAGAGAGGAATCACTGGTGAGTGTGAAGTGATGTTCCACTCGGACTTGTGGGGTCCAGCTCCAGAGATCTCCGGAATAAGCGAACGCTGGAATTGCCAGCGTTGCGATCGAGGTTGCACTCAAGGGCGCAAGGAAGAGCGCATCCTGCCCCACGATAATTGAGGTTTTATCCCAGTCCAACCGGACCGTTCCGGTCCGTAAGCGCATAAGTCCGTAGGTAACGCCGTTTGGCGCATCGGGAAATCCTCCTGCAAAATCGAACTGAATTTCGGCGCTTGTGCGGGCCCCGGCAACCGTTGGGCCGAAACCTTCGAGTCCAATTTGCGATTGACGAAGCGAACCACCAAAGGTGCCGTCTGACGAGAGTGGCCCTGGAACAGTCGCCAAATCCGGAAAGTCCTGGTTGTTGACTGTTCCACGATTTGCATAGAGATTGAACAAGACGATTCCGGATAACCTTAGTCGGTATTTGGACGAGCTTTCTACTTTCGTTTGGCTTTGCTCCGCAGCCTTGGCATCGCTCAATTGCTGATTTTCTTCGAGCCTCGCGATACGCTCTTCCGTCGTCGCTTGCGTGACACCACTAGACACGGCGAATTGAGCTGACGTGGCGTCTCCGGGCTGGCGAGAAAGGGAAATAAGCTCTGATTTGGCTGCGTCCAGTTCCTTGCGCAACTCTGCCGACTCTGCTTGTGCCGACTCCTGTTGTGCCTTCAAGCTTCTCACCTGTCCACTCAACTCCTGCACTTGGGATTGCAGTTGTTGCAGAAGGGCGCCGATGGCGGCGACATCCACTGCTTGCGGACTCTGTTCGTGTCCGCCAGTGGCACTACCTGCGTTTTGCCCTCGAACGCAGTCAGGCTGTGTCAGAAAGGCCGCTGCCAGCCCGCACAACCATAGAATCCTGCTCCCCAAGCCCATGCGACGCATAACCGCCTCCTCTGCTAGCTCTATCCCAGTGCCACGGAGACAAACTCGTTTTCATCGTGCGGGTGGACCGTGTGGCCAGGCATGACTCTACGCTATTGATCCGCTCGCACGCTTGGAAGGAGTCACGCAGGACCCGGGTTCGTATCTTTCACAGCTCCCGTTATTCGGAGTCGTGTCAACTCCTTGTCATTAGGAAGTCAGATGCCAGCTTTGCCGCTCCAGTTTGTCCTGGCGAGCAGTATCCGTCCCGGTCTGTCCAGGAGAGTTAAACTCGCTCTCTCCCCTATGAATCTGGGTATCCTATTCTTCATTCGGAGATGGTTGTATTCAAGCCTATAAGTCAGGTCAAGCGAGTGGTGCTTCACGCTGCGAGACTCTCTTGAACTTCATTTTCGGCACCGAATCTGTGATGAAAATCGAGATGACAATCATTTGACATCGCCATGACATGTTGTGAGTGCGTTCCACTACCATTGGTCTTGTAGGGCCAAATTGACGTCGCTCAGCTCCAAGAACGCCGGCAATTATCTACGACAGTGCAAGCCAATTCTCATCTCCAGAAGCAAAAAGAAGTAGACGTAATCATCCCTTGTTATAACGCTGAGGCCTGCCTCCCCCGTGCGCTCGGGAGCGTGTTTGCCCAAAGCTGCGCGGATCTTAATGTTTACGCAGTAGACGACGGATCGACGGATGGAACCAGCCAAGTTCTAAAATCTAACTCGCATTACTGCTCGTTTGTATCACAACCTCGTGCAGGGCCTGCAGCGGCCAGGAATCGCGCCATCCGGATGTCGGACAGCCCTTTTGTTGCGTTCCTTGACGCCCATGACGAGTGGGTTCCCAAGAAATTGGAGCGGCAGATTTCCCTGCTCAAACGCGATCCTTCGCTGGGCATGGTCTCTTCATTTTGTTGGATCAGTGGACCCGGTAAGGAAAAACGGGCTATTTCCCCTGCCTATGGCGTCCCTAGCTCTGGAAGATTGTTCCGGCGCTTACTCCAAAATCGCTTCATATTCACTTCGACTGTCGTCGTACGTCGCCAGTGCCTTGAGGAAGTCGGACTATTCAACGAGTCGCTCGCTGTCAATGAAGATTTCAACCTCTGGTTGCGTATCGCCGCCCACTGGAGGACTGCCTTTATGACGGAAGTGCTAGCTGTTGTTCACCATCCTCCACTGTCCGCGAGCAATTCTCGAGAGGAGTGGCTGAAAAGCGAGGTTATTGCTCTTGATCATGTGCGGTCCAGCTGTAAAGAATTGCCATTAGGTGCGGCCTTGGCGTTGCAAAATGCACTCGTCGAACGCACTTGCAGTTATGGTTCGTTCTTACTTTCCAGGGGTGCTAAAGCAAGTGCCCGGAGCGAGTTGCTGGCCGCGCTCAAACTACAACCCTGCCATTGGCGGGCTCTCACTAGACTTGGACTGAGTTTCCTGCCTACCGGAGTAGTCAACTCTCTCGAAGAACGAACAACAAGACTTCCAAGGCAGTCTTCCGGGAACCTATCCCCGTTAACCTCTCGAGATGCCTCCTCGATCTGACTAACCCGGAATGTTAAGGCCATCATCCGATTCTTGGTCCAGTAAGCAGCGAAGTCGCCCCCTCACTGCACAACGACCTTTCCTGTCATCTTCGGGTGAATGGAGCAGAAATAAGGATAGGTCCCAGGCTTGCTGAACGTGAAAGAGAATTTGTCGTCGGTGTCCAGTATTTTGGATTTGAACGTACCTGTTGTACTGACAACCGTATGCGGGATGTCGTCTCGATTTGTCCAGGTGACTGTCGCACCCACGGCCACTTTGAGCGTTTCCGGACCAAAGCTGAAGTTATCGATTTTCACCCCGGTTCCGGCAGGTGCACCTTGCTGGGCGTGTGCCGAAACCCTTTTTGATTCTGGGAGAAGCGCCACTGTGCCAAGGCTCATTGCCATAGCAGCGATACACACGCATATTCTTTTCATTGCTCTTCCTTTCTGAATTTGCTTGAAATTAGATTTCTTTTTTCGGGCGTAATCGCCTTGGATCAACCAAGCGTCGAATCAATGACGGCCAGCGCATGCTGTCCCTGCACCTGCTTCACATTCGTAATTCCCAAGACACTTTTCAATTGGTCCGTCGGGACCTTCATTGGGCCTGGCGAACCGGCTTTGCCCGGCTGTGGTTGTGGAAATGCCGTTGACGCCGCGGTGTGAAAAGTCACGTTCCCCTCTATCTTCTGCATCGTTTGATGTACATGGCCGTTCAAGACCGTAACGGAACCGAATTTCTTCAGGAACCCCAAGGCCTGCGCGCTATCTTGTGTGCCCCAGCCCCATTCGGGATAGACCGACCAAAGCGGAATGTGAGCGAACACCACAATCGGCGTGCTCTGCTTCAGGTGCTGTACATCTTTCTTCATCCACTCCAATTGCTCCGGCCCAAGTGTGCCTAGTCCCCCAGGCTTCAAATTCAAGACGTTCACGAGCCCGATAAAGTGAATGCCGTTCTTGTCAAAACTGTACCAGCCAGCTCCCTGAGAGGCTTTTCCATAGCGCTCCAGATATTGTTTGCCGTCGTCGTTCAGCACGTCGTGCTCGCCGGGCACAAAGAACACATCCTTCGCCGCCGCGCTCTTCAGAATCTGATCAACCGTGTCGAACTCTTCGGTTTTCGATAGATGGCTGATATCGCCGGTGTGGAGAAGAAATTCAGGAGGCGTGGCCAAGCCGTTGATCTTATCAACAGCTGCTTTCAGGGTTGCCACGACATCCGGATTCGCCGCCTTATTAAATCCCATGTGGCTATCGCTGATCTGGACGAAGCTCAGATGTCCCTTCTCCTTTTCTCTCCACTGGGACATTTGACTCAAACTGTAAGACTTCAGTATTCCGCCCTGGATCACGCAAAGCGCTCCAGTCCCGGCCCACGCCATGCACTTCAAAAATCCGCGTCTGTCGATGCCATCGTGATTGTGATCATGAATCAACTCATCCTTGCTTTTCACCATCATCACTCCTCTCTTACGACCATCCCGTCCATCGTCCAACGCATTTCCCAGTAACGAGCGGCGCCGGCTTCTCGGATCGGCTGTTGCCAGCGCCGCCCGCGGAAGTGTCTGCTCGTGTAGACCGCAAGGGCCGTCCGTTTATTCCGGAATAGCGCCGATCAGCGTTCCACCGTTTGAGAGGGAAACTCGAAGAGAAATGAGAATAAAATTGGCCCTGCCCCAGTCCTTATAAGCGGGCAACCCTGTCAGGAGAAGCTCCGGACGTGCTGGACTCACAGGACCAGTTGCGCTTTGAAATGCTCGTCTTGCCGCATCTTGACGATGCCTATGATCTCGCTCGCTGGCTAGTGCGCGGCGCGGATGCAGAGGACGCAGCGCAAGAGGCAATGCTGCGCTCTTATCGTTTCTTTCCCGATTTTCACGGGGGTGACGGACGCGCATGGCTGCTGCAGATCGTGCGCAATACCTGCTACACCTGGCTGGAGAAGAATCGACACGTGAAAGACATGGATGAATTCAACGAAGAGCAACACCTGCACCCAAGCCCTTCCCCCGAAGCGCTTGCGATTGCCAAAGACGATCGTGTGCGTTTGATCGAAGCGCTGGAATCTCTGCCCGCACGTGCTCGAGAGGTGATTGTGCTCCGCGAGCTCGAAGGATGCTCCTACAAAGAAATTGCCACCATCACTTCGGCTCCCATGGGCACGGTTATGTCGACGCTTTCCCGTGCTCGCCGCCAACTCCAACTGGCGTTGGCAGGTCCCGCCCGGAAGGAGGAGCATCATGGCCTGTGACCGTACAGACAGTCTTCTCCACGCCTATTTTGACAACGAACTTGACCCCGTGGATGCAGCCGAATTTGAACGCCACCTCGCAGTTTGCCCCGACTGCACGAGCGCACTGGAAGGCCTGAAATCCTTGCGTGCATCCTTCGGCAACGCGCAGCTCTATCAGAAATCGCCGGAGTCTTTGCGAAGGGGTGTGCTCAGAGAATTTGCCATTTCAAAACCTTCTGTGAAGTCCGCTCACGTGCCTGTCAGGTGGCTGGCGCTTGCCGCTGCAGTTCTCCTGATGGCCACGGCAGGATGGAAGCTATTGTCGAATAGTCGTGAGGGCGACCAGCAATCCAGCTTGGCGGCGGAAATCGTTGATGCGCATTTGCGTTCCTTGCAACCCGGGCATCTCACAGATGTCCTTTCCTCTGATCAGCACACCGTTAAGCCGTGGTTTGAAGGCAAGCTTGATTTCGCTCCCCCAGTCCAAGACCTTACCGAGCAAGGATTCCCGTTGCAGGGAGGCCGCCTTGACGTCATTCAAGGGCGTACGGTTGCTGCGCTAATCTACGGCCGCCACAAACATATCGTGAGCGTTTTTCTCTGGCCCAGCAGCGAAAAGGAAGAGGTGCCTCGCTCGGGGTCGCGACACGGTTATCAGTGGATCTCTTGGGGCAAAGGGGGGATGGAATTCTGTGCGGTCTCCGATACATCGCCCGCCGACCTCGGGCAGCTTCAGCGGCTATTCTCAGAACAGTAAAGCTGTGTCCAAAAGCGTCCATACAGTGTATGCGTGCTTCCTCCGTGTCAGTTATGGAGTATGAAGAGGGGCGGTTCGCGCATCTGCAAGGGAACCGGAGGAAGGCGGAACCAGTATTATTGAGACTTTGGGGTCGGTGCTGACGAAGACGGAGCTTGCGTTTTGCGGCGCAGCGCGGCAGCGAGAAACTGAGACCGCTCTCGCGAGTGCAAATCGCCCGAAACCTCATACTCGCGCGTGTACTCTAACTGCGCAGGTAGAATTTTGCCCTGCACTTCATAAAGAGCACCCAGCGTACCGTGAAGGCCTGGATAAAGGTCATTCTCAACCGAGAGCTGTCTTAGAACCTCCTCGGCACGGGCTAGGTGATTCAGTCGGACGTCGGTCTGGCCCAAGGCAAACAAAACGAATTGTCTTCGCTCGGGCGCAAAGTCGGTTGAATGACGGAAGAGTTCCTCAAGATATGGTTCGGCGGTGGCGTATTGTTTGTCATTAAAAAGTCCGACCGTTAGCTGGAAAGTCGCGTCCGAATCGTCTGGCTTAAGTTCGTGTGCGCGGTAAAAGGCTTGTAGAGCCTCTCGCATATGGCCTAACTTCATGTAGTAGTTGCCGAGTAAGTCAATTATTCTTGTGTTTTCCGGGTCTAGTTCTAATCCGCGTTGGAAAAAAGATCCATCATTCGCATAAATCCCTTCTTGTGCGAGCGTCAATCCTGCAAAGAGAATCAAAACAACCGCGCCGACAGACACAGCGACCATTCTCACCCTCTGGGGGCGCGCCGAAAAGTATTTCACTGCCAATCCACAAAAAAGACACAGACCTGCTGAGGGCAAATACAGATACCGGTCGTGTACTAAATCCCCTACGAGAAAAACTCGCATAGCGAGAAGAACGGGAAGGAGGGGAAGGAGCAAAAGTCCGGAGGCCATTCCAAAGGCAGGGGGCCATTTCCAGCTCAGATACACAAGAACACCAATCCCGACAAGGATCAGGGCTGTCAGAAGCCACGTTACGAGAGTTGGAGACACAACTACGAGATCAGGATAAAAGCCGCTCAAGCCAACGGGGAGGATGAGCTTCTTTAGATAGAAGGCTAGGGCTGCCGGCGTTGTATATAACACCTCGGGCCAGCTGTGGTGGCCGCTCTCCAGGCCCGAACGGCCAATCGCGAGCAGACGCGCAACAAGGTACAGAGCTACGACGACGAAATAAGGCGCTCCAAAACGTATCGTCTTGCCCAAACGTTCACGCAAGTTCAGCGAAGAATCTGTAGTTCGAAAAACCCAATAAAAGAACAGTGGGAAGACAGCAAGCGCACTCTCTTTTGCAAACACTGCGGCAAAGTAAGATCCAACGCTGAAGTAGAACCACCCTTTCGCGCGTTCAGGAACAACTTTCAGGCTCCGACAGAGTAGAAAAAGAGAGCAAAGCACGAAGTCAGCATAAAGAAGTTCATTGTTTGCCGAAACCCAGCAAACTGGCTCGATATGAATAGGGTGAACTGCAAACAGTAAGGCTGCAGCACTTGCCGCGGTGGCGCTGTCAAAAATTTCCTGACCAAGCTGGTACAAGAGGTAAGTACCCAACACATGTAAGACAATGCTCGAAATATGCCAAGCCCAGGTGGACAAACCGCAAGTTGTGAATACGATCAGTAGCCATACCGAGAATACGGGTCGATATAGAAACATCACTGGTTCTGCGCCCGCATGTTGGCTCCAGACGTTCGTGTTTAGCAGTCGTGGTAGATAATCCCAAGAATGGATCTGTTGATTCGTGACAATCTGTCCGTTATCGCTATAAATGAAAGCGAACCGGGTGGCATTGAGATAAAGAACGAACCCCAGAATACAAGGAACCAACCAATACAGGTTTGATGTCGGTGAGGCCGGTGAGGCCGATGTCGAAGCCTGAGGCTTTTGTCCTCCTTTGACACGCTTGCGCCTGCTCATCCGTATTGCCCTTCCTGCGCTATATCCCCAGTCAAACGAAGTGCAAACCAATGAAAATGTTGGCTACAAATTGGTTGGATATCTCGCATTCATCCAGACGATGGTTCTTGTGCTTGCAGGTTAAGGGAAAATCGCAGGCATGGTCAACACTGCCCTTACACTTTGGCCACCAACAATGAGAATCTGAAAGCTGAGCTAAGTCGCCGGTTCGATCTGAGGACCGTTTGCGGCCAAGGAATCATCTTTATGCGTAGCCCAAGGGGTCCGCTGTCTAGTACTTCTGTCGGCAAACCCGTAATATCAGAATCTTCTCTATGCTTCCCATTTCCAGTTGGCATATCTTTCGCGCAGCTCAGTTTTTTTGAACTTGCCCACGCTTGTCCTGGGGATGGCTTCGACAAACACGATCGCATCCGGCAATTGCCACTTCGCAAAATCTTGTCCCAAAAATTCCCGCAGTTCGCAAGCCGTGACCTTTGATCCGTCCCGCAACACGACCGCGGCAAGCGGCCTCTCTTGCCATTTCGGATGGGGAATTCCCACGACACAAGCTTCCTTCACTGCCGGATGCCCCATCAACGCGTTCTCCAGATCCACGGAGCTGATCCATTCTCCTCCGGACTTTACCAGATCCTTAGCACGGTCCACCACCTTCATGATTCCGTCGGCGTCAATTGTACCCACGTCGCCCGTGCGAAACCATCCGTCCTCGCTCCACTTGTGCGCTTGATCCGGCGCCTTGTAGTATTCCCGCGCTACCCATGGTCCGCGAATTTCGATTTCGCCCGGCGTCAACCCATCCCAAGGAACTTCCCCGTCCGGCCGCATCACGCGAATGTCGATCAGCGGCACCGGCCAACCCTGTTTTGCACGGATTTCATACTGCTTCTCTTCAGACCAACCTCTCATGCGCGATTTCAGGTGACCCGTGGTTGCTAGTGGCGAAGTCTCCGTCATACCCCAGAGGTGGAGAATGCGAATCCCGTGACGATCCAATCGCCGCATCAATTCCACTGGCGGCGCGGTTCCGCCACTCACCACGCGAATGGGCTTTTCAAATTTCCACCGCCCAGGGTTTTTCTCCAGAGCCTCGAGCACGCTGATCCACACAGTGGGCACAGCGTTTGCTACTGTGATGCCCTCTCGGATCATTGTGTCGAGAATAAAATCTGCTTCGAGGACCGGACCCAACAGGACCATTTTCGTGCCTGTCATTACCGCTGTGTACGGTACGCCCCAGGCGTTTGCATGAAACATGGGTGCCAGCGGAAGAATCGTGTCGTGATGGCTCAGGGCGAACGCATCGACCATGGCCTCTGCCATGGAATGCAGCACCAGCGATCGGTGAGTATAAACGACACCTTGCGAGAAACCTGTCGTCCCTGACGTAAAACACATCGCCGCGCCATCGTTTTCATCGATCGCGGGATACTGAAACTCGCCACCACTCTGGTCTAGCAATTCCTCATAGTTCAAAAACTCGACGGGGATGCTTTGTGCTCCATAGGGAACCACAATCACGGCTTCAAACTTCACATCGCGGTGAAACTTCTCTAAGAGTGGCAATAAGACGTCATGCACAATTAAGAATCTGTCCTCCGCGTGATTCACGATTTTTGCGATTTCGTGTGGATGTAATCGCAGATTCAGCGCATGCAGAATTCCGCCGGCACAGGGCACTCCAAAAAACGCTTCCAAATGCGTGCCATCATTCCACAGCATGGAGGCCACACGGTCGCCATCCCGCAATCCAAGTCTGATCAATGCCTTGGAAAGCCGTCGCGAGCGTTCGTAGAAAGAGCGATACGTCGAACGTATCGGAGTCTTGTCCGGCCGGTGCGAAACGATCTCAATGTTAGGAAAAAGCTTGCTAGCACGTTCCAGGACCACGGGCAGTACCAGGGGAAATTCCATCATGGTTCCGCGCATGTTGGCCTCCGGAGGGGTTTGGACGCGCATGCTA
>Ga0187781_10003242_pt1 | contig 12281 bp, 9 predicted proteins | sample 0715_SJ02_MP02_2_FD_132447 | JGI IMG/M metagenome (GOLD analysis project Ga0187781, IMG submission 132447) | Tropical peat soil microbial communities from peatlands in Department of Meta, Colombia - 0715_SJ02_MP02_20_MG | ecosystem: Environmental > Terrestrial > Soil > Wetlands > Peat | place...
AACGAAAAAGCGATTTGCCACTATTTGGGTGGCGCGGGAAGACAAAGTCTTCATCGAATTGGGAACGAACGAGGTGCGGGTATTTGAGCCCGTCCAGTTGCGCGTCAAATTCTCTGACGAGTCTCTCAACTTCGAGGACGTGTTAGGCGATTTCACCCCTGTCTGGAATTTTGACCACGATAATCTGACACACGAGGAGGGATGGGCGGTCACGCACTACTTTCCGCGGGAGCGCACCTACAATGTCCGCGTCAAATTCCAGCGACGGAAAGGAGGTTTCCTGGAACCTTCAGACCATGCCGTGCAGCATCATGACGCCCACCCTCACCTCCCGGATCCAGCCGATCTCTCCGTTTACGTTCTCAGGGAAATCAAAGCCACCCCGACAAAGCGCCCCTCGGTGATGTGGGCTCTCGTCGGCGACGGTATCTGGGTGATCGTTGCCCTCATTCCCGCGCTGGCGGCTCTCTTCACCGGGGCCATAGACCAGCTGAACAAGCTGGACTTCATGACCGCCATGATCGCGATTTTTGGTCTTGGTTTTGCTTCCGATCAGTTGAAGAACTTCATCAAGAGTTCACAGTAATTTCTGCTCTCGGAGTGTGCCGTCGGCTATCTCCTGCGTCGCGCATGTGCGGACATTATTTCTTCGGGGGGAAGGACGCCAATCTTTGGGCGTGCAGCGCGCTGACGTCCACGTCTTCCGCCTTCAGTGCCTTTTCCTCTTGTGCCCAGGTTTGCGCCTCGTTCCGCTCGAGCTTCTGGACCAAGGTGGAAGCGCAGGCGGTGCAGCAGAAGCCTTGCGTATCACTCAAGTCTCCGCCCGGGTCATAGGTGCGGAACTCGTAATTGAATACCGGTGGTTTTGTGTTGCACAGCCCGCAAAACTGCGGGACTTCGTGCATGGGATCAAAGGCCGCCAAATAAAGGCTCGCGCGCATAATTCACCTCCTGGGCCTCTACCATACTCCTGTCGTCAAATATTCATGGATGGACTTAGCCGCCCGGCGTCCAGCGCCCATAGCCAGAATCACCGTGGCGCTGCCAGTGACGATATCGCCCCCCGCGAACACGCCCTTGCGCGATGTGCGTTGCGACTGCTCGTCGGCTGCGATGTAGCCTCGTTTGTCGGTTGCGAGCCCGGGAGTCGTGCTTTGAATAATTGGGTTCGCGCTGGTGCCGATGGCCAGAACAGCCACGGCGACCGGAAGTTCAAATTCCGAGCCGGGGATAGGCACGGGCCGGCGCCGTCCCGAAGCGTCCGGCTGGCCTAGCTCCATGCGGACGCATCGCATGGCTCGGAGCCAGCCTTTGTTGTCGGGGAGGAATTCGACTGGCGCCGTCAGCATTTGAAACTCGATGCCTTCCTGCTTCGCGTGCTTCACTTCTTCGGCGCGCGCCGGCATTTCCGCTTCGCTTCGGCGGTAAATCACGTACGCCTTACGCGCCCCCAGCCGCAGCGCCGAGCGGATGGAATCGAGCGCCGTGTTTCCGCCGCCGATTACGGCCGCATCCTTTCCGCGGAGGTCGAAGATCGGCTGGTCATACCGGGGGAATTCGTAGGCGCGCATCAGGTTGATGCGCGTGAGGAATTCGTTTGCCGAATAGACGCCCATCAAATGCTCGCCGGGAATTTTCATGAACTGGGGCAATCCAGCTCCCGTGGCCACGAACACAGCATCATACCCTTCCTCCTCCATCAACTCATCAATGGAGATTGTTTTGCCGACGACTACGTCCGTCTCGAACTCGACGCCCATCCCGCGCAGATAATCAATCTGCTCGCGGATGATGTGCTTCGGCAGCCGGAATTCAGGAATCCCATAGACCAGCACGCCTCCCAGCTCGTGCAGCGCCTCAAACACGCGCACCTGGTGCCCTTTTTGAATCAGATCGTTGGCCGCCGAAAGCCCCGCCGGGCCGCTGCCCACAATGGCCACTTTCCTGCCGGTGGGCGCCGCCTTCGAAAGATGCCGCAGGCCCATTTTTTGTTCGTAGTCCGCGACGAATCGCTCGAGATACCCGATCCCCAGCGACTCGCCCTTTTTTTTCAGCACGCAAAATCCTTCGCAGTGGTCCTCCTGCGGACAGACGCGGCCGGTAATCCCCGGCAATCCGTTATCCTCGCGAATCTTGGTCGCCGCGCCCGCAAAATCACCTGCCGCGATCAGCCGGACGAACTCGCCGACCTTCACGCCCACCGGACAATGCGTCATGCACGTCTTTTTTTCGCAATCGAGGCAGCGCAAGGCCTCTTGCCGGGCCAGCTCCTCCGAATATCCGAGATTCACTTCGGAAAAATTCGCCTTCCGCTCCTCGGAGGGCTGCTCTGGCATCGCGTGCCTTGCAATTTTCATTCGCTCGCGCAGGGGCAGCGGATTGGGAGAAATCGGGACGGCCTCGCTCATTTTCCGCCCCCTGCGAGTACGCACTCGCGCATTTCTCCGCTGCGGATCCGCTCAATCAACTCTTCCCGCTCGCTTTCGAATTCTTCCATCGCCTTCTTTTCTTCATCGCGGTACATCGAATTGCGCTGCGTCAGCACCTCGAAATTCACCTGATGCGCATCGAACTCCGGTCCATCCACGCACGCAAATTTGCTCTCGCCATTCACCAGCACGCGGCAGCCCCCGCACATGCCCGTGCCGTCAATCATGATCGGGTTCAAGCTCACGATCGTCCGGATGCCCTCGTTTCTCGTGGCGTCCGCCGCCGCCTTCATCATCGGAATCGGCCCGACCGCCAATACCAGATCGATCCGCCGCCCGCCCGCGATGCAATCGCGCAGCTTGTCTGTCACCACTCCCTTCTCGCCGTAGCTCCCGTCGTCCGTCATCACATAAAGTTCGTCGCTCACCCCGCGCATCTCTTCTTCCAGGATTACGAGCTGCCGGCTCCGCGCTCCGATGATCGCGATCACATGGTTCCCCGCTTTCTTCAGTGCCGCGGCCGTTGAAAACGCCTCCGCCGTCCCCACCCCGCCGCCCATCACGACCACCGTGCCGAACTTCGCAATCTCCGACGGCTTGCCGAGCGGCCCCACCACATCGAGGATCGCGTCGCCTGCCTCGAGCACATTCACCAGCCGCGTCGTCTTCCCCACCGCCTGCACCACGATGCTTATGGTTCCCCGCTGGGCATCGGAATTCTCGATCGTCAACGGTATCCGCTCCCCCTGCTCGTACACGCGGATGATGACGAATTGGCCCGCTTGGTGTCGGCGGGCTATCCGCGAGGCCTCGATAACCAGCCGCTTGATTCCCGGCGCAAGTTCCCGCGTTTCAATGATTTTGAACACTTTCGCCTCTGAAGAACCTTAGTCTATAGGCCCTTCTTCGGTGGGGCAGTGACTAATGCCGCTCCTCGTTGTGACCCGCGTCACGGCATTCCCAAATTGGTGCGCCGCCCTATCCCCCCTTTTTCCACAGATATCCACAGGTTGCCCCCTTTCATCGGGTAGTCTTTCCATTCACACGGGAGTAACATTAGCTTGGCTCTCCTCCCAGTTCCTGACGGGCTTGGACACCCCATGGCACACGCGATTTCCCTTGCGACGGGTATTGCCACGAAGCGCGTGGGGCTCACCGCCTGGATGGACCGCGTCCTCGCGGAAGCGGACAAAGTCCAGCAAGATTGGGCGCCTGACCCGGTCCACGACCTCCGCGTCGCTCTGCGCCGCTGCCGCACGATGGCCGAGGCGCTTGCCGAGGTCAACCCCGCCCCCGGCTGGCGCCGCCTCAAAAAATCGAGCCGCTCGCTCTTCCAGACGCTCGGCGTCTTGCGCGATACCCAGGTCGAACGCGACTGGGTGAAAAAACTCGGTGACTCCGGCGATCCGCTCCGCCGCCAGCTCTTGCGGGCGCTGGCGCGCAATGAAAAAAAGAACCGCGCCGCCGCGGAACGCTCGCTCGAGCGTTTCGACCGCAAGGAGTGGCGCAAGCTCGCGCGCAAGCTGCCGCACAAAGCCGAGTTTTTCCCGCTCGAAAGCGTCGTCTTCCAGCGCCTCGCGCTCGCGGCGCTCAATGAAGCTGTCGAGCTGCACCGGCGCGCGCGCAAAGGCCGCAGCCGCGTCGCCTGGCATCGCCTGCGCATCGCCATCAAGCAGCTCCGCTATCTCGTCGAAAATTTTCTTCCCATGCGCCACGAAGCCTGGGGCCCGGACCTCAAGCGCATGCAGGATCTGCTCGGCGATGTCCACGATCTCGACGTATTGCGCTCCGAGGTCCGCCGCCGCTGCGCCTCGCTCGATCGCGCTGCTGTCGCCGCCTGGCTCGAGAAAATCGAAGCCGAGCGCAAGCGCCACCTCGATGAGTACCGCGCCAAAACCAACGACAAGGAGTTTCTTTGGCTTGCCTGGCGCAACAGCCTTCAAGGAGGAAATTCTCTCCATCCCCTCTCTCTTCTCGAAACCCAGATCGGCCACATCGCCAGTTGACTCCGCACCGGCAGTTTAATAAAAGTTGTCATCCCGAACCGTCTCACAGGGAGGGACCTGCTGTTGGATTGCCCTCCACCGCGGCGGACGAAGGTGGCCCCGCTTCGTAGCCTTCTTTCTTTTGCGTTGTCATCCCGAAGCGGTTCACAGCGAGGGACCTGCTGTCGCCTTTTACCGTTCACCCGCTTCGTAGCCGACCCGTCGCGAACTTTGTAGCGCTGGCGCCTGCCCGCCAGAATTTTGGAGGGTCTCGCCCGCTCTTTCGCTTTTCTTCCTTTACGTTGTCATTCCGAAGCGCACCACAGCGAGGAACCTGCTGTTGAATCGCCATCCGCTGCGGCGGACGAAGGCGGGCCCGCTCTTTCGCCCTTTCTCCTTTATGTTGTCATCCTGAGCGAGCGCAGCGAGCCGAAGGATCTGCTCTTGCCTTTCGTTGTCATCCCGCCTGCCCTGAGCGCCGTCGTGAAGGGAAGCGCTTCACAGCGCGCCTTTTGCGTCTCGGATGAATTCGCGGGGCGAGGCCTACCCGCCGGAGGAAGGGACCTACTGGTGCATTCACTTGTGGCGGCGCTGATGCGAGCGCGAGCCATTACAGCTTGGCAAACCGATAATTCCCCTTTATCTGAGCACTGAAAAATTGGCCATGCGAACTCGAAGCTAGGAGCTCATCATAGACGCCTTGGGGAACGTCGAAATATTGGTAGATGCTGCCCCCACTGAACTCTATCTCCAGAGTAGAATTCTGGGGGTCGTAACCGACACTGACCAGATTCGAAGAAGTCACAGGGACGCGATTCATGAGCTCTTGGGCCTCGAATCACTCCTGACGACACTTGGCGATGCAGGATCCTGTTTTCGCCAAATGGTCACCACCTCCTTGTAATTGCTTCTCTCCCGCTTGCGATTCCAACCCCCTGGTCCTTCATCGTCATACACTAAGGGGTCGGCGCTGTCGGGCCTCCTGTTGGGTGGAGGGGGCTCAAGCTGCGTTCTTACCGGCAACCGCACAGCCTCTCCTAGAATAATCGCCTCGCCGGTTCTTAATACGGGAAGCATTGCCAGAAGTCCCTCAAGATTGTCGGTCACTGCTCCAGTCACATGCGCCCGATCGGCCGAATTAGACAGCCTCATCGCAAAAAGCGTACCGCATTGTGAGAGGATGGTTGCGTCGATCTCCGCTGGCCGCTGGCTCACGACTAATGCCCCTATCCCGTATTTTCTCCCTTCTTTCACGATTCTGCGAACTGCCTGACCTGCCCCTCCCGGTTGGTCCTGACTAATGTAAGCGTGCGCCTCTTCCAGCACGATAAGTAACGGTCGCTGACGTCCCCCCTCTGACACGTTTCTAGCCCAGAAGAGAGCATCATAAATTATACGGAGTAGGACACCGACAAGGCTGTTTAGGACCGAAATCGGAACTCCGGATAAGTCCAAGATTGTAATTGACTGGGGTCCGCCGATCCAACTCTCCAGCAAGGTGTCCAAATCTTGTTCTACGTTTCCGTCTAAGTCAGGCAGCCAAGGCCGGGGCCGAAACAAGAAGTCAAACCTTGGATCGCGAAGCCGAGACGCCAGTGCGTCGAGCTGACGCCTGAAATTAAGCGGAGACTGACTGAGATATATTCGTGGCGAAGCTTGTGTGTGTGGTTGATACCTTGGAGGAATCACCTTCAAAGCATCGCCCCTCTCCACGGGGTTGCCGCTTGAATCCATCAGAAGCGCTTCAGTCTTTTCGGACTGGCCACCCGCCACGGTGTGTGTGGCGTACATCGCCCGGTGAAATTCAAACCACAAACGATGAATGCTGAAGGGAACCGGCGAATCCACTGTCAGGTTGTCCTGGGAAACCCCGCTCCGCGGATACGACTTTAAGGACTCCAACTTCAGTTCAGAAATCCTCTCCAAAACAGCACCTCTAGGCTGGTCGTCCAACGCTCCGAATGTGACCGACAACAATTCGTCGAAGCTCATCGCCCAGTAAGGAATTCTCAGTGGCTTTTGCGCTGAGTCAGCGTCAGGATTTACGCGAAAGACTGCGGCTCTATCCCCCAATGCGCTTGCGTATTCGCCATGGACATCAAGAAGCAGCACACGCGCCGACGGATACCGCTGCATATCAGATATTGCCGCGAGGAGTGCCGCTACAGTGGTCGACTTTCCGGCGCCGGTGGCGCCAAGCACGGCGGCATGCCGCGTGACCAACCTCGTCACGTCGACCAGCGCAGGAATTGCCTCCGCGCTAGAGACGTGGCCCACCCTTACAAAATTTGGCGAGTTCGGCCGTCCGTACACTCTGGCCAAATCGTGCTCGGTAACAAGGAAGACTTGATCACCGACCGTAGGATATTGAGAAATGCCTCTTTCGAATTCCTTCCCGGCCTGGCCTTCACCGACAAGCTGAACCGTCATCCATCGATTACCGCCTGGACTTTCCGGCACCAATTTGAGGGGGACAGCCCCCGCCCCGACCTGCGAAACAACTCCAAAAAGGTCCATGAACCCCATAGGTATTCGTACGAAGCTACCTATCTGACCAATCCTATAACCGGTCCCTCCGATGAAGGCCAAGCCGGAGAGTGTTTGCGCTTCGAGCGAAACACTTATGGTCGCGCCGTTCACATCTTGTACGGTGCCAAGGAGTGCAGGGTCACTAGGCATTAGGGACTCGAAAGCGCACTGAGGCCGCCAAGCATGTCGTCGATGAAACTTCCAAACGTGCCGAAGTCGCCCAGCGTAAACTGGGCATCTTTCAGTCCTGGCTTCGCAACGTTATCCAACCATTCTACCGCCTTCGATATTCCGTAAGTCGTCGGATCCTTGGCTCGCGGCCAGTCGTAGGTTCTGGTGCCTATGATCCCCCCGTCGGCGGCCAAGACAATAAGGTTCGAACGGTTGAGAGCAATCTTCGCGATCTGGTCGTACTTCGACAACTTTCCGTATAGAAGCGCGAAAGCGACGCCAGTCGGATTCGCCTGGAGACCCTGAATTATGATCTCGTTGAGGTGGTCATCGCCAAACGAAAAGCCGCTCGTCACCAGCACGCTGGAATCCTGCTTAAGAAAAGCGCGCAACCGATCGATCATCGCAAGGTACGGCATGCGTCGGCTTTCGTCATACTTCAAGTGTGAGGGATAAATTATGTAGCGACGGCCTTTCTCTGAACTGCGTCGAACCGCACCTCCATCGTCTTCGTGCCAATTGAGCGAGCCGTGGATTTTCCATAGCCGGGCCCATCTGGAGGGAAGTTTATCCTCCTCCATCGACTGAAGGTCGAAAAACGTCTCCCTCGATCCGACAAACCCGTCGAAATAGGGGACTCGATTGCTTTCCAGCGCCTGCTCCATCAACAGGTCGTAATTCGTTGTAAAAACCTCCACAGGTGACACCCTTCCTATCGCTCCCATCCACGAAGCAACCTGATGGTATGCTGTTCCCGACGGCGGCAGATTACGGTCGCATGCCCTGGCTAGGAGATCGCAAACCAGCCTGTCCACCGAGTCAAGCTCGTCCGATGAGAGCCCTCTCACCGAATCGCTCCCCGCAACCTGCCTGAGCCAGCGAACGTGGCTCAGTAGCTGTTCAACTGTCGGTGCAGGACGTCCGTCCTTCCTAAAATGTGAACATAGCAGCTCATATGGCGCACGAAGCGTCGACGATTTCAAGTCGTCGTCAACCTTCTTCGTCATCCCGGCGATGTCGGGAATCAACGGGTCAGTTCCACCAGGCTTGGGGACGCGAATCGACATTGGACAACCGGCACCTAGGAAAATTCCCAAGGGGCGCTTGTCATGCGACAAACACTGGCGGAGATAGTTTGCCTGCTGAGTCGGATCGTACTCTGGAGTCGCCACCCGCTGTCCTTTTGGACAAAACTATCAAATAGGTAACTACTAGTACAGCAATTTCTCTCCTGCTGACCCAAGGCGCGTGGCCCACCCTTTGGTCTCTTCTTTATAACTAGGTTTTCCGGGTGCCGCACTCTTTGCGCACTCCAAAGGGTGCGGATTTTGACTCTACCCCCCGGCTTTCAGCCTTTGAGTTCTGCGCGCCCTCTAACCCTCAAATTACGTAGTAATACGGATATCTTTTGGCATCCCAATGTGCTACCATTGCCCGTTTTCACATGACCCAAGATTCTCAGCTATGGGCCGCAGCCTTAACTCAAAATGATGGACTTACGGCGCCTCTCCCCCATTCCCATTTCGGGAATCGCGCCCTGCCCGTGGCCATCGCAGTAGGATGGACATCCCGAGCGGAGCCGAGGGACCTGCCCCCTTGCCTCGGTGGAAGGGCGGGGCTTAAGCCCCGCCGTAAGAGGTCATCCCCAAAGCCTACCTCCGGCGCGGGGTTTGCGCCGCCCTCGCCGCAAGGCCATAAGAGATTCCCCCGCCTTGCTCCGCGCATTTCTAATCGAACATGATAACGATTAGAAATTGTCGCAACCCCTTCATCATCAACAAAAACTCAATTTCTAATCGAACATTTTTGCACGAACTACAGAATGGGTCGTTACTACCCACTGGCTACGCAATCGTCGCTCTTCTAATCGTTAATGAAACGATTAGAAATCGGTCTAACCCCCTTTGGAATCATCAAAAATGCAATTCCTAATCGTTAGAAAACCAATACCCCATGGCCTGCCTGTCCTGAGCGATCTTGCCGAAGGAAGAACCCGCCTGTGGCGGGTTCGAAGGGCACGCCCCCGCCGGTTACCGATACGCATGGAGGGAGGCGGCGGAAATTGCAGGCGAGAGGGCGGCTGGTACACTGCGGCTATGGGCGAGCAGATTTCAGAGGAAAGCGTGCGCGCGGAAGTGCAGCGATTCTGGTGCATTTTGTCGGGGATGAGCTCTGGGAAGCTCGAGGATTTTTATCTGCCCACGGCGCGGGTGTTCACGGGCAAGGCGAGACAGAGCGAGTCCGGCAAGTTTATAGCCGTGAAGCGCATGCGGCACGCGGGCGGGACGGATTTCGAGTCGAGCTTCGAGCTCGATCCCATCGAAGTGCAAATCGCGGCGCCGGACGTGGCCATCGCCACCTACACGTACCGGTTTCATTCGAGCAGGAAAGACATGGCGGGCGGGCGCGAGCAGCGCGACACACTCTACGGGCGCTCGACGCAAATTTTTCAGAGAGACGACCGGGGCGCATTGAAAATCGCGCACGAACATTTGAGTTCGGCGGCGCCGCCGAAAGTGGAAAAGGAGAGCGCGAAGAAATTCTGAGCGCGGCCTTTTTCAACAAGCTGCTAGGAGAGCGGCGAGGGCTTATGGCGGGCTCGAAGACAAACGACGGAATAAAATCCTCTTCTTCGGCGGCGACGCTCGAAGCGAATCCGATTGGGGCCGATGAGATTCGGGCGCTGGTGCAGCATTTCTGGAATCTTTTCTCCGCGAAATCCATGAGCGAATTCGAGAGGCTTTATGCGGCGACGGCGACCGTGTTTGCCGCGGATGCGCGCCGGAGCGAGCCGGCGCGGCTGATGCTCGTGCGGCGCGGGCGCGAACTCTTCGGCGTGGGAAGCGCAGTCGGGGCGAAACTCGCGACGATTGACGTGCAACTTTTGCGGCACGATCTGGCGGTCGCGTCGTACGTGTTTCAATTTTCGGTGACGCGCATCCTTCCCAATGGCAAGCGCGTGCGAGTGGAAGTGCCGTTTGGCCGCGCGACGCAAGTCTTCAAGCGCGATGACAGCGGCACGCTGCGAATCATCCACGAGCACATGAGCTCGGCCGAGCCTGTGACCCCGGAAGAACTTCCCAGCAATTAAAAAATCCAAAATAAAAATTAGAGACGATCGGGCGCGAAGCGATTTGGCCTAGCGCGCGAGAGGCATGGGCAGGACATTCGCGAGGGCGTGAGTGCGCTCGTCCGGCTCGATGGCGACGCCATCGCGGAAGGCGACGACGCGGCCGGAATTTGCCGCGACGCGTTCGCCGGGGACGACGATGCCGACGAGATTGAGCGGATCGGCGGCGGAGAGCGTCGTGGTTTCACCCGAGGGAGTTTGCCGGCGCTTGGCGCGCAGGGACTCGACGGCAACGGGCAGCGCGAACTGCTCGCCGAGAAAGCCGCCGACGAAGCGGCCGCCGCGAATTTCGCCGCGGTCTTCGAGGCGGCGGAAGGTGATGAGCATCTCGCGCCATTTGGGGAGGATCGTTTCGCGCGTGAGCAGCTCGCGGAAGACGATTCCGTAGCGGCGGAGCAGCATCCAGCAGGTGGCTTCGAGCGCGCGCGGGCGGTCCGTGCCATCGCCGGAATAGAGGAGCGACCAGCGGCCGGCGCTGTGGCGCGGACGAGCGGTGCGTCCTTTGCCGTGGCCGGAGCGGCGCTTGGGATCGATGAGCGCGCGCAGGTTGTCGAAGCCATCGGCGGTGAGGAGGCCGGCGGCGACGAGTTCCCAGAGGGCGGTTTCGACCTGCGCTTTGAGCTTCGAGGTGCCGCGCACGATATCAGCGAAGAAGGAGGCGCCGCGCTGCCGCAAGTATTGGAGGACCGCGGAGGCGTCAGGGCTGAGGCCGGGAGGCTGCGCGTCGGCGGATTCGTGTCGGGGAATCATCCAGTCGGCATCCTCGCGGACAAAGAAGGTGATGGGCGCGACGCTTGTGGGAATCACGCGGCGCTTGCCATCGGGGACTGCTTCGAGGGTGGCCGGATGGGGCGAGAGACGTCCCCAGCCGACAGCGCCCGTGAGGCAAAGGTTGTCGAGCACTTTGGGATCGAAATCGCCGATGCGGCGCTGGAGGATTTGGCGTTCCCAGGAATTGGCGGGGGCTTCGAAACCCTGGAGCTGGCGGAGAGCTTCGAGCGTGCCGCGTTCGCCGAGAAGCTGCGTGCCGGGAGCGACGTGCTGCCATGAAAGCAGCCAGTCCATGAACTGAGCTGGGGTGACGGACTGGATTTCCTTGCGGAGACGGCCGAGAGTGAGGCGATGAATGCGGGCAAGGAGGCGGCGTTCGCACCATTCGGTGGATTCGGGCGCGATATCGGCGGAGGCTGCGCCGGTGAAATTTCCGCGCAAGACGATGCCACTGGCCTCGAGACGAAGCAGAGATTTTTCGATGTCCGAGGGGGGGAGGGCCAGCAGGCTTGCGAGGTGACTGGCGGTGACGGGACCGGAGTGAGAAATCCAGCCGGTCACGGAGGAAAGCAGCGCGTCCTCACGCGAGAGTTCTCGCGACGGGAGCGTGGGCAAGGGGGAGTCGAATTTCGCCGCGGGGAAAATTTTCGTGAAGGCGGGGACGCTTTCGGCGGCGACCCAGTAGGTTTGGTTATCCACGCGTGCAAGACCGGCGCGGCGTTGCGCGGCGAGCTCGTCGAAGAGAGGCGACCAGGCAGCGAGAGATTCATCCAGTTTCGCGCCGAGACGATTCTTGCTGCTGTTGCTCGGCGCAAAAGCGGGGAGCGCGACGAAGGTGAGCAGAGAATCGTGCAGCTCTTCGGCGTCACGGACATCCGGCCAGGCTTCCTCGCAGACTTCGGCGATGGCGGCGGGATCGAGGCGGCCAATTTCTCCGAGAACGGCGTCGGGCAGCACGCGGCGCATTTCGACGGCGCGGGCACGGCGCTCTTCGAGCGGGGCGTCATCGAGGTAGGCGTAAGGATTGGCATTGAGAATTTCGTGCGAGAAGGGAGAGGAGACCGGAGTGTCCACGGCAAGGCATTGGATGCGGCCTTCGGAGATTTCGCGCAGGATGCGCTCGAGGCCTTCGACGTCCATCGCTTCGGTGAGCACGTCCTTCATGACTTCGCGAATGAGCGGGTGATCTGGAATGGCGATGTCGCCGCCGGGAAGGTTTTCCTGGCAGGCGACCGCTTCGGGAAAGACGGTGGAAAGGAGATCATC
>Ga0187781_10003243_pt1 | contig 12276 bp, 14 predicted proteins | sample 0715_SJ02_MP02_2_FD_132447 | JGI IMG/M metagenome (GOLD analysis project Ga0187781, IMG submission 132447) | Tropical peat soil microbial communities from peatlands in Department of Meta, Colombia - 0715_SJ02_MP02_20_MG | ecosystem: Environmental > Terrestrial > Soil > Wetlands > Peat | place...
ATGAATGCTGCGTTGGCTGTGGTGCCGTAGCCAGCCAGTGCGCTCTGCACCAGGGCCTGGGTGTCTATGGCGTAAGCCATGGCATACCTGAACGCTGTGACATTGTACGGGTAGTGGGTCGATGGGAACTCGATGTACCAAAGGCCCGTTCCGGGGGTTGCCTGGACTTTTATGTTGGGGTTGCTGAGCAAGCCGGCCACATCGGAGGGAGCAACCGGCGCCGCATCGATCTGCCCTCCGAGGAGGAGTTCGGCGAGACTCGAGCTCGATGGGACAAGCTGTGTCACAACTTCACTGAAGTAAGGCTGTCCCCCGTTTGCAGGATCGCCCCACGGTGTCGGGTAGGGATTTGCTTTCATAACGATCTGCTGGTCCCCCTGGCTGAACGGTTCCATGTAGTAGGGACCTACCCCGACAAGCGTCCTCCCGAAGAGAGAGCCCGGAGCCGTAGTCCCATTAATCCAGCTATTCCAAATGTGTTCTGGTGTGAAGTTCGGGGTATTCTCTGTCCCGATGATGTCGCCCAGAAGACTGAAGGGCGCGCTGAGCTTTACTGCGGCTACACTCGCGTTGACGGCCCAGACCGCCTGCTGTGGCGTGCCGGCCAGTAGGCTGGCATACCCGGCGAGGCTCCCTGCCCCCCACGCGTAGTTTGCGTACATCTGCTGTATATCCCAGGCGAGGTCTGTCGCATTGGCTGGGACACCGTCGGACCAGGTCATCCCGGGCGTCACGCGGAAATACCAGATGGTGCCGTTTGGACTGGACCAGTACGACTCAACTGGCTCATGATAAACCCCGCTCACTGTAGGAATTCCATCCTCCGGATACAAAACAGACAGATAGTACCACGGTGGGTTGCAAGTTGTGGTGAACTGGCTGAAACTGTCTATGCAGTTGGGTTCGGCGAGGGTCAGAGTCCCGCTCTGACTGACAGGAGAACTAGCAACTACAGGAACAATCAAAACTCCAGCGGTTCCTAGCAGCAAGATAGCAGCAATAACGCCAAGTCTCTTCGATCGGGACCCCAAGCGCAGAGGGTTTTGCGCTTTGAGCGTGTTATAAGGGTTTGCAGAAATGTGGGATAGAAGGGATAACGGAAGTGTTCCGGAAAAACCTCGCGAGACGCTGGGGCGGACAATCTGTCCCTCCGTCTATGTTTAGTCCGGAACCAAACTGAAATAGCGTAACGGCCATAGCCCGGCCATATGTCCATCAGGTGGGGCCGTACGCGCCTGGAAGGCTGCCTGGCAATCGTGGTCGAAAACGAATTTCTTCGGCTGACGGTTCTTCCCGAACTCGGAGCGAAAATCTACGACATCGTCCATAAGGGGACAGGAAGAAACATTCTTTGGCACAACCCGCGAGTCCGACCGAGGAAGGTTCCTTTTGGTTCGAGGTTCGACGATGTCTGGAGCGGTGGATGGGATGAGATATTCCCCAACGACGCAGAGTCGGTGGTAGACTCGGAACGCTTTCCAGACATGGGGGAGGCCTGGGCCCTCGAGTGGGAATACGACGTCGAGCATCAGGGAGACTTCGTTGTCCTCACTACGAGGGTTATGACGCCTATCTCGCCCGTGGAGATCAGGAGGAAGATCACGCTCAAGAGCGGGGAGACAGGGTTCGTCTGCGACTACCAAATGAGAAACCTATCGCATAACGAGATTAAGTTCCTCTGGAAGATACATCCGGCTTTTGACATAAACGAAAGCTGCAGAATCGAGATTCCTGCGAAGATCGGGATTGTTGATCCCAGGTATGCAAAATACTTCTCGCAAGCCAAATATTCCTGGCCCGTGGTCCGCTCGAAGAATGGGAATGAAGTCGACATCAGCGAGGTCGACCCTTCCAGGAACGACTGTACACTCCACTACGTCACGGGGCTCAGCGACGGAGTCGTCAGGTTCGTTGACCAGCGCAACGGCCTGGTTTCGACGATCCGCTTCGACCGGGAAAAATTGAACAACGTCTGGCTCTTCCTGGCCTACAGTGGGTGGAGGGGCCACAGAACTGCTGTCATAGAACCTAGCACAAGCTATCCCTTCGACCTGGCCACAGCCATCAGACGGGGTCATTACTCTAGTCTACTTGGGTACGGCAGGTTCGAATCTTCCGTGGAGTTTCAGGTAATGCAATTGGAGCAGGCGAGCACTAAAAAGGGGGCGAAGCGCGACGGGCAAGGGTGAGTACGATGGACGAAGCTAAGCTGAAGGACGACCTTGTGTCAGTCACGAGGAAAGTTGCTGAGAGAGGTTGGGCACCCGGAAGCAGCGGGAACACCAGCGTGAGGCTCCCCGGAGCCAACAGCTTTCTCATCAAGGCTACCGGAGAGAGTATGGCTTGGACACAGCCCGACGAAATCTTGAAGATGGATGGTAGTGGAAACGTCCTGTCGGGTACCGGCAAGCCATCGAAGGAGTATCGTTTTCACCTAGGAATCTATGCCAAGCGGCCCGAGGTTGGAGGCATCATCCATGCCCACCCGCCCTTCGCTACTTCTTGGGCCATAGCAGGAGCTGTTTTCCCTCTTGTCACTGCACCTTCGAAGGTTTGGCTGAAGAAGGTGGTGATGGTTCCGGCTCTGCAGTCTGGTTCAGTAGAGCTTGCGAACGCTGTGATTGGGGCATTTTCCGATGAATCGATTAGGGTGGTTCTGATGCAAGGGCACGGCCTCGTCGCCGCCGGCAAGACGATATTCGAGGCGTTCAATTTCGTGGACTGGGCGGAGGACGCGGCCAGAGCTGCAGTATACACTGGTCTGATAGCCAACGCATCGAAGAGCTAGGCATTGTCGAAGCAGCTGTTGTTGAGCGTCGACATTGGCTCAACACGAATGAAAGCTGGGGTCTTTGACACAGAAGGCCGACAGGTTGCCCTGAGGTATGCTGAGTACCCGATCCTGCAGCCAGCGCAACTAGCAGCGGAGCACGACGCAAAGAACTGGCTCGTCTCCTTCAGGACTCTGATCCACGCCATTCTAAAAACACGTGACATCGCTGCTGCAGACATAGCAGCAATCTCGGTCGACTGTCTATGCCCGTCACTGATTCCGGTGAACCGGAAGAACGTCCCACTCACGAACTCGATATTCTTCATGGATCGAAGGAGCTTAGATGAAGCTGATCTGTTGGAAGAGAAGATTGGTACAAGGAGGTTCTTCGCGGTTGCTGGCAACCGAATCGCCCACTCCGCCTTCTCGGCGCCCATGATGTTATGGATGAAGAGGAAACATCCTCTGGTCTTCGACGAGACATTCAAGTTTCTGCATGGGAACGGATTCGTCGAAAGCTACCTGACCGGCCAGTTCACCATGGACTGGACGAACGCTTCCTTCACATTACTATTCGAGACGAGAAACCGAAGGCGTTGGGCGTCGAAACTTTGTGAGGAACTCGGAATCCCTCTCGACAAGCTTCCGGACCTGAAAGCGCCCTGGGATGTAGTCGGCGAAGTCACTCAGGAAGCGTCGCGTGAGACGGGCCTTGCAAGGGGCACCCCTGTCGTTGCCGGAGGAGCCGATACTGCTTGCGCTGCCCTTGGGGTGGGTGCCGTCGAAAATGGCGAGGCGATGGAAGATGGAGGGACGGCTACCAAACTTGCTGTAGTTACGGACAAACCGAATTTTCCGATTGAGACTCTTAACAGATGCCACGTCGTCCCCGATCGTTGGTTGCTCGTGGCTGCTTCCAGTACCACCGGGGCTCTGCTGCGATGGCTCAGAGATCTGCTCGGCACATACCAGGTAGAAGCGAAACGGCGGGGATTGGATGTCTATGGACTCATGGACGAAGATGCTGCAAGGTCCCCACCCGGAGCAAACGGAGTAATTGTCTTGCCATACTTCGCTCCAGGCGGAGAACGGTCCCCAATATGGGACCCGTATGCCCGCGGCGTAGTCTTCGGACTAACCCTTGCAAATAGGAGATGCGATGTGGTGAGAGCTGTCCTGGAAGCTTCCGCCTACGCACTCAAGGACAACATAACGATGATAGAGGGTCACGGGATAAGGATAGGCACACTCCGCCTATCGGGGGGGCAAGCGAGCTCCAACCTTTGGAGGGGTATCAAGGCGGATGTGACGAGAAAATCTGTAGCGCTTACCACGCATGTAGAGGCAACGGCCTTTGGAACCGCCCTGCTGGCAGGGTACGGGACAGGACTATACTCCGATCTTGGTCGCACAGCCAAAGAACTCGGGTCTGTTCGAGAAACAAGACGCCCTACACGCGCTGGGGCTGACCGCTACGCAGAGAATTTCAATGCTTTCAAGGAAATATACAGGCTGCTAAGACCCAAGTTCGAGGAACTCTATTCCTGAGACGAGCATGTAGTACGGGTCAGAGATTCCTCTACGCGGCGTCGGATTTGAGCCAACTACGCCCCAGCCTTCAGCCGGCCCGGACTGAACTATGGCGTTATCAAGTTAGACTCCGACTATATCCAAATCAAGACTTTCGGCCAGTTGAAATTACTGCCTAGTCTTTGGTGTAGAATCGCTCTGACAGGCGGCGCACATAGTCCGTCCAGTTTAGGGGGAGCTTGTATATCCCCCTCTCCAACTCGCAAAATCCATGAGCCAGCAGGCCATGACAGTCGAGGAAAAGCTAGCCGACGCTGCAGTGAGCCTCATCACGGCCGCGGCCATCTACCTGCCACCGGATGTGAAGCTTGCACTAAAGGAGGCACAACAGACCGAGCAAACAGAACTCGCGAAGAAGGTCATAGGCTCCATGCTGAAGAACCTCGACGTGGCAGAGTCTGAAGGGCGGCCGATTTGCCAGGATACTGGTACAGTGATCTTCTACGTCAAGACGGGCGACAAGTTCCCGTACCTGGGGGAACTTGAGGGAATCCTGCGGAACGCCACCGTGAAAGCTACGACCGACGTTCCTCTCAGACCGAACTCGGTGAGCATCTTCACCGGCAAGAACTCTGGCAGCAACACGGCCGACAGAATCCCTTGGATTGAATGGGAATTGGTCCCCGGAAAAACCGATGCGGAGGTCACCGTCGTGCTGAAGGGGGGCGGGAGCGAGGCTCCCAGCCTAGCGAAAGTGATACCGCCGGCAGAAGGGATGAAGGGAGTTTACAAGATGGTGCTGGACGACATATTCGAACAGGGTCCCAAACCCTGCCCTCCCGTCGTCGTGGGCATCGGGTTGGGTCCCACTGCGGACATAGCCATGAAGCTCGCGAAGAGGGCGCTCCTCGCGGATATAGGTCAGCGGAACCCCGACCCCGAGATAGCCAAGATCGAAGTTTCGCTCCTGCAGGCGGTCAACAAGCTCGGCTGGGGTCCCCATGGGGTGGGGGGCTCCACAACGGCGCTGGACGTCCACATAGAAGCCGTCAACCGCCATCCCGCCTCCTTCGCCGTGGGGGTGGCAACCGTCTGCTGGGCAGACAGAAAGAGCACGATGAAGATAGACTCACAGGGGAACGTGGAGTATACCACCCATCTGTTTCTCAACAGGAGGGGCGCGTAGTTGGTCGAACACCGCTTCGCCACCCCGATAGGCGAGGAGGCCAGAAAGCTTCGGATAGGGGACGTCCTTTTCCTGACGGGCACCGTCGTCACGGCCAGGGACGCCGGCCACAGGCGTGCACTTGAGCTCTTGAACAAGGGGGAGAAGCTCCCCGTCGACCTGCGGGGCCTGGCGGTCTACCACATGGGCCCCATCGTGAGGAAGGTGGGAGACGATTGGAAGGTCTTCTCGGCAGGACCCACGACTTCCACCAGGCTCGAAACCTACGAGGCTGAGTTCCTGGAAAAGACCGGAGCCAAGGTCATCATTGGCAAAGGGGGGATGGGCGCCAAGACAGCCGAAGCGTGCAAGAAGCTTGGCGCCGCCTATGCCATCTACACCGGCGGGGCGGGCGCCCTGGCTGCGAAGTCCATCAAGAAGGTGAAGGGCGTCGAGTGGCTTGACTTGGGCACGCCGGAAGCGATGTGGATTCTCGAGGTCGAAGACTTCGGCCCATTGACTGTGATTATCGACCCTGAGGGGCGGAACCACTACGACGAGACGAGGGCCAGGATTAGGCCCAACCTAATCGAAGCTTACAAGATGATGGGCATCCCGGCCTAGTCACATCTTTTTGAGGAAGGTGGAGGATACACCCGTCGTGGCAGAACCGAAGGAAATCCTGAACTTCGAAGATCTCCGCAAGTACAGGCTGGCCGACGAAGGCTACTTCGTCATCACCGACAGCACCCGGGAGGCGATTATCCACAAGGTGAACTCTAAGTGCGTCAAGGCTGATAGCTTCAATCTCAAGGTGACCATAAACGACCGCAGACAGGGGAGCTACTTCTGGGTCGACAGCATAGCCACGGCCGCGCACGCGTTAAAGGCCAAGCGCTGCAAGGTATGCAAGCCTGAGCTGAACCTCGTTCATCCGTCAGCCTTCGACTCCTAGTCCATAGTAGAAGAGCCTGACCGTAGCTCATTGGTTGACTGAAATTCGCCACCCCTGGCCCATACGCGGACCGAGTTCGAGCACGCCCTGAATCTTCCGCCTTGGAAGGGCTAATGTGCCTGACCAAACTTTAAGCCGGTTCAATCCCACCTGGCTTCATGAAACAGATAGAAGGCTACGCCAACGTTCTAGGTTTCGACCTATTTTACCGCCAGTTCGGCGAACCAAGGAAGGGTGAGATCCTGTGCCTTCACGGCGGGCCAGGGGCAACCCACGATTATCTCCTCTCCATGGCCGACCTAGCAACCCACGGCTACAGGGTCACCTTCTACGACCAGCTTGGTTGTGGCCGCTCCCAGTTACCCAAAAACGTCGCCCTGTTCGTCCCCGAGCACTACATCGAAGAAGTGGAGGCGTTCCGGAGGAAGATGAGGCTTGGGAAGCCCCACGTCATAGGCTCCAGTTGGGGAGGGATGCTCGCCATTGCCTACGCCCTGAAGTACCAGAGAAACATGGCAACAATGACGACCGTTGGGGGCCTACACAGCGTCCCCCTGACTGTCAGAGAGATGGAGAGAATGAAACGTGGTCTCCCGAAGGACGTCCAGGAGACACTGGCGAAATACGAGGCCGATGGCGACTACGAGAACCCCGAATACGTCAAGGCGGTGATGGTCTTCTACAACAAGCACCTCTGCCGGCTGTCTCCGTGGCCTCCAGAACTCACACACTCTCTGAACCACACTAGCAAGCCTGTCTACGGCACGATGAACGGACCGAACGAATTCACGATAATCGGGAATACCCGTTACTGGGACGTCACAGACAGGCTCAAGACGATCAAGGTCCCAACCTTGGTCCTTGGTGGCAGATACGACGAGGTCTCTCCAGTAGTAGCGAGGGAGATTCACAGGCATGTCCGCGGCTCGGAGCTCACGATCTTCACCAACAGTTCCCACCTCCCTTTCTGGGAGGAGAGGGAGACCTTCATGAAAAGGGTCCTAAGGTTTCTGGGCAAACATCAGGTCTAGCTGACCGGAGTCATCTCGCCACGTCGTCTGGAGCTGCAGCCACGGGGGACCCGTTTCCGAATCCCAGCTTCACGCTTATCTGCTCGAACTGCTGGAAATGACGCTCGAACCACTGGGTAAGAAGGTACACTGCCCCGTAGCCTTGCCCAGACGGCATCAGGAGCGAGCTCCCTACAAGGATCTTGATGTGATGCTGGACCGCCTTGTACTGGAGGTCGAGCTCCGTGGCCAGCTGATTGATGTTACTCGGCTTCGCACGCAGGCTCCAGATTATCCTGGCCCTGTTTTCGCCGCCCCTCTTCCCCCCGAGGAGGAACCAGAGGGTCCTGCGAAGCTCCGGGTCCTCTTCCATCCGTTTTGCCGAGTTCCGGTTTCTATTTAGGAGTTGGTGACGGTCACTGGATTTGGAAAAACTGTTAATAGCCATCGGATAGAAATTTGCACATACAGCCTTGGATGCCTACGCTACCGTGGCGACCGGATTGTCTATTGTGAACATAGCCCTTCTTGCGGGACTGATTTGCCTTTACGCGAGGATGGCCATCAGAACACGTGCCGGGTACACCTATGGCCTGATGATTTTCTCCGGTCTCTTGGTTGCGCAGAACTCTGGCATGGCCTACGTCTGTGGTTTCCTCAACGACTACTACAACTGGCAGCTGTCGCCCTACTTCGCCGCAGTCGCTGTCCTCGAGTTTGCGGGCCTGATGGTACTGCTCAGAGTCACCCTCTGAATCCGACAGGACGTAGCACCCAAGAATCCGGTTGGCGAAGCGTCGCTGCCTGCGCTCCTGTTCGTTCGTACGTGGCAGCAAGGAGGACGTCGCGGAACAACGGGAGTGCTAGGTCTGAACAAGGCTTAGCTCCAAGACTCACTGCTGTCGTCTAGAGGCCAGGATCTTCGCTGCATATTCACGCACGGAGCTCTCTTGTCGCCATTCGACGAACTGTGGTTTCACTTTCCTCAATTCCGCCAGTGCCCCATCTGCGTCAAGGCCCTTCGTCCTGACGAGGTAGGCCGCAAGTACACACCCTGTCCTGCCTTCGCCGGCCAGGCAATGGACCAGCACTGACTTGCCGGCCCCCAACTGCTCTTCAACGAACTTCACCGCTCTGTCCAAAGCATCAGAGCTTGGGGGTTGATGATCTTGCATGGGGACGTGCCCCGTCACGACATCAAGGTCTCGCGTGAACTCGGGTGGAAGCGGGTCGACGGTCAGCGTCAGGATGCTGTTGATACCTGCCCTGACCAGCCACTCTGCCTGTGACCTGGACGCCGGGTAACCTGACCCCGCGAGCCTGCCCTCCTGCACCCAGACGAACCCCGTTGGTTCTGAAGCCACCTTCGCCCTGAGTTTCCTAAGGAAGAGTCCTCCTGTTCCCAATCACACTCCCTGTCTCAATCGAAGTCTGTCGTTTTAGAACCTTTAGCTCGCAGCCTGTTGCGCTCCTCTGCCCCTCCTCCTTCCTTCCGAAACGGCCACAGCTCTCCAACGGCGCCGTTCCAGTGAATAGCTGGACCAAACGTGCCTCGACGCCTCACTATGATGGCCGTGCCGAGAAAACGTGGCATAGTAGTTGACTATTTCCATTAACTGATTGCGTTTGTATTTCGAGATTATGTAAGGAAGTAACAAATTGGCGACGTGGAGCGCCTTTCTTCCTTCCACTCTGTAATGAAACAGCATCTTCTCATTCCCTTTCGGGTGCTTAGCAATTCTTACCGTCCCGACTCCGACAATCACTCGGAACTTTGCAAGCAGCGAAATGTCGGTGTTCACTACCTGTATAGATGGCCTCCTTGCAGGATAACGAACAAATCTCCGATCTGTCTTGTTGTAGGTACGTACGTACGCTACGTAGACCTACGCATTGCCCTCTCCCTCGAATAGTCCTGCTGCCCATGCGAGCCCGGATTCGCACAAACAGATTTTCGGTTACGCTTCTAGTATTTCAAGTCGGCCGTATTTGCCAACGTTGAGACGCAACTCTCCCCTGAAACTGTTCGTGTAGCCGTTGGTAACCCTGACCTTGGATCCCTGTTTCACCATGTCGATTTGGTCGTCCCAGAGTGATAGCTTGATCTGCCCGCTCTCGTCCTTCAGCATGCAGTCTGCAACCCTCGCCTCCCCTCCGGTTCTAAGGTTGACTGTGCGGGGTTCGGTCATCTCGACGATTTCCCCCTCGGCGTCGACCCTTCGCATGCCGTCCCTCAAATCGCGTACATTCATGTGAAGCGCTGGTCGTTCGGCGCCATTATTTAACATTAGACGGCTGAAGGCTCGACCGGAAACCGTTTATTGAGAAAGAAATGGCCGGTCGACAACGTTGCCCTCGGGGCTGGCCGACGGCGGCCTCCTCTTGCTCTCGTTCCTGGTCCCGTTCACCTGCGTACTGCTAGGGCTTCCGCCATTCCTCAGGTTTCTCGAAAGGAATGGACGAGTATCCAAGGACGTACACAAGAGCCCGCCGACGAAGGTTCCCGAACCAGTTGGGCCAATGCTCTTTGTCGCGGCCCTCCTCGGGGAAATCGTAGCGGCAATCGGTTTTCAGTCGTGGGTCCCTGTGGCTCTAGTGCTGGGGGCTGGGATTGCTTTCGCAGTTGGTCTGGCCGATGACCTGTTCGTCCTTGGAGGGAAGACCAAGCCCCTCCTACTTCTCTTGGCGGGCGTCGCTTTCGTGGGGGTCTACGCGTTCAGACCTGACCTGTACCAACCGGTCATCTACTTCCCGATTATCGGGAGATCCGCTCCTCACTTCATCCTATACACGGTGCTCGCAGTGGCCGCCTTCCCGATAGTGTCCAACGCCTTCAACATGATGGACGCCTTCAACGGCGAGATCTCTTGGTTCACTCTCCTTACCTCTCTCGCCCTACTTGCGGGGGTGTCCCTTCACGCGGCTTTCACCTCAGGGTTCTCTCTGGCGAGGGTGGGCGCCACCCTTCCACTGGTCGCCGTGGCGGCAGGTTTTCTTCTGTTCAACCGGTATCCGTCGAGGGCCTTTGACGGAGACAGTGGGAGCCTGATGTTTGGAGCCATGTTCGCGGGCTTGGCTGTTACAGGAGGGGTTGAAATCGCGGCCATAATCGCAATAGTTCCAGCCATCCTGAATTCGTTCTACACCCTATCTAGTGTGCGTGGGTTTGTCGAGAGAAGGAGGATGCCCTCCCGGCCGACTTACATCGGGAGCGATGGCATGCTTTACCCCTCAACCGAGCCGAACGCCCCCAACACACTGATCAGACTCATATTGCTGGCTGGAGCCCTGTCTGAGAAGGACCTTGTGAAGGACGTGGTATACTTGACTCTGGTAGCCTGTATTTTCTCAGTGGCGACATCAATCATGACTTGGGTGCACTAGAATGAAGCTGGCCCCACTCTTCGGAATCGAGGCGGTCGCATTCCTCCTCATAATCGCCGAGACGTACCTATTCTTCAACTTCGTCGTTCCCCTTGGTCCCATTCCTCATTCGCTTTCAGAATACACGGGGCTGGCACTGTTGAAGCTGATGCTGATCCTCGCCCTGGTTGCCGTCTGGTTTGTCGTAATGATAGGCTTGACCAGATTCTATGTCAAGGCCAAGGTCAGGAACGCTCCCAGGCCTTCATCTTAGCGTCGAACTCTTTCCTGGTGTACTTCACGCGGGCGGGCACACCCATAACCACCTTCCCCGGTGGCACATCCTTCGTCACCACGGCGCCCATGGCTACCACGGCGCCTTTTCCTATCTTCACACCCGCCTTTACGACTGCCCTCGCCCCGATCACTGCATTGTCCTCGACGGTAACCCCGATCATCTTCTTGCTCGGCGGATACGGGTCGTTGGTGAGGACCGCTGCCGGCCCGATGAAGACATTCTCGCCAATCCTAGAAAGAGGAGGAATGTACGCTAGCCCCTCGATCTTGGTACCTCTCCCTATCCTTACGTCGTAGTCGATGTGCGCCAGAGATCCTATCTTCACGTTATCGCCTATGAAAGTTCGTGCTCCAACATACGCCATATTCCAGATTGAAACATTCTTTCCTATTTTGACACTCTTATCGATGACCGCATTCTTCCCAAACTTCACGTCTGGCGCAATGAAGTTGACTACCTTCGTTTTCTCACCCAAGGTATATCGGGGTCCCCGACGAGCTCGATGCCAGGACTGCCTCGGCCACCCTAGTCACATTGAGCCCGTCCTGTCCTGTGACCAATGGCTGTTTTTTCTCCTGGATGGCGTTGACAAAACCTTTGAGCTCGAGCAAGAGGGGCTCCTGGAAGGGTACCGTGGGGACGGTCGTGGCCGCCCCTTCATGGATGCTAGTCTTCTGAGTGACGAAGTCCACGTCGACCACCCCTCCTGAAAAGACAGCGCTGAGCGTCCTCACCCTGTTCGGCGTTATCCAGTTGGTTACGAGAAACGCGGTCTTCTGGCCAGTGAACCCGAGAAGTATCGCAGCAAAGTCCTCGTGCTCCAGTGGGACGTGCATCGCCCCCACCCTTGCGTAGACCACCCTTGGGACCTCGCCAAAGAGCCAGCACGCCGTGTCAATGTCGTGGATTGAGGCGTCCTTCACGATGCCGACGTCGCTGATGTTCTCTCCCCTCCTGTTCTCCCTGTGGAACTCCAGGAGTATTGGCTCCCCCATCTTCCCCTCGGCTATCATCTGCTTGAGCGTCGTGATGGGAGGGTTGAACCTCTCGATGAACCCGACTGTGAGGAATCGGTTGGCGCTCTTCGCCCCCTCTATGAGCTCCTCTCCGTCCTTCACGGTGGTCGTCATTGGCTTTTCGACGAATGTATGGAGCCCCGCCGCCAGAGTCTTCGACGCCATG
>Ga0187781_10003244_pt1 | contig 12276 bp, 9 predicted proteins | sample 0715_SJ02_MP02_2_FD_132447 | JGI IMG/M metagenome (GOLD analysis project Ga0187781, IMG submission 132447) | Tropical peat soil microbial communities from peatlands in Department of Meta, Colombia - 0715_SJ02_MP02_20_MG | ecosystem: Environmental > Terrestrial > Soil > Wetlands > Peat | place...
ACTTAAACGCGCTTTGAGTTAGAATCAGGGCGTACGATGAAGCACTTGGCATGGTAGCGAAAACGGGCCGCGAGGCGAAAGGGCGGTTGCTTATGACATGTCCCCATTTCGATCTGAGCCAAAGATTGGCTACCACTGGCGGTTGTACTTGCGGCCGAAGGGATTTCCTGAAACAAGCTACAAGCGTTTGCGCCGCATACGCGAACTTGGCGAGCCTGAAGGCAGTCAGCGGGGCGGACTCTCCCGAGAGGAAAAGAGGGATGGTCCAATGGCAAGCACACACAGTTGCTAAGATTCCAAGCGGCTACCAGGTGGCCGTAGCCGACGTCAACGGCGACGGCCGGCTTGACATCCTGGCGTTAAGCTCGGCGGAAAGCATCGTCGAATGGTACGAGAATCCTTCCTGGAAGGTTTGGCCCATCACCACCGCAACCCGTCAGAACATCAGCCTGGCCCCGCTATTTCGCAGTGGCTATCCAGAGCGCGGCTTGGCGCTCGCGAGTGACTTTGCGCTTGACGACAGTACCTCTGGCGGAAGTGTTTGGTGGGGGGAGCCCAGCACTTCATTGGACTCTGAATGGTCACTGCGCTTACTCGGTCGGATTCCCACCTCACACCGATTGCGCTGGGCCAACTTGGACGGGAGCGGTCGCCTGGGGTTGGTGGATATTCCCTTGTTGGGGTACGGCGCAAAGGAGCCGGACTACAAAGTCCCTGCCCCACTCACCTGGTTCGAGCCTCCAGAGCCACTCCTGCGCGGGCACGTATCCGCCGCCGACACCGGCAAGGGCGAGTGGTTTCCCCACTTGATTGACGAGTCTTTGACGGTTGTCCACGGCGTCAACGTCATGGACTGGGACGACGATGGGCGCGATGAAATCCTGACAGCCAGCTTCGAGGGCGTTCACCTTTTCCACTCCACCGGGACCGGCCGCGACCTCCAATGGACAAAGACACATCTCGCCGTGGGCGACCAAGTTTCAACTCCCCGCCGCGGGTCAAGCGAAATTGGCGTCGGCAGGCTGGACGGTCGCCGCTTCTTGGCCACCATCGAGCCCTGGCATGGCGAGCACGTGGTGATTTATACCCGAGGCAAGCCGGGTGATTTGTGGAACCGCCACCCGATTGACGATAGTCTTCGCGACGGCCACGCGCTGCTGTGCGCCGACCTCGATGGCGATGGCAATGATGAAATCGTGGCAGGGTATCGCGGCCCGGGGACGAGCCTCTATGTCTACTACGCGACGGACGCGTCTGGCCTGAAGTGGGAACGCCAAACGCTGGACACACAGATGGCAGCGTCAGGCATGGCCATCGCCGACATTAATGGCGATGGCCATCCCGACGTGGTGGCCATCGGAGCAACCACAGCCAACGTGAAGTGGTACGAGAACCTGGGCTACAGGCCTTGAAAGGCTAATGACCTCGAGTCATTCTCCCTTTTGGTGGGTAGGTCGGGCGCTGCTCTCGATCTTCAGGAGTAAGGCCTTTCCTGTGAGTTGCCTCCTAAGAGGGCCACCTCAGGACGTGCGAGGAAGATCGCGAAGGTCAGCGCACCCAGAACCACCAGAAACTGAATGAGCAAGAAGATAAGCAAGATTAGGCAGAGCAATTTACCCTCAATGTGCGGCCCAAGTCGGCCCTTGGATCACACGCACGGACTGCACACATGATTTATCGGCATTCGCAGATGGCTTGATGAGGGGAAGCCGAGGATTCTCTCAGACGTGATCTTGCTAGGAATGTCATTCCGGCAGACGTGCGCCAGGTGAGGGACTCAGTTACGGATGGCTTTTCGGTGGGTGGCGGCGCATGATGAGAGCCGTGCCGTCGTTAAACTTGTATTCGACTTGGTCCATGAGCTGCTGGATCAGGAAGACTCCGCGGCCACTTTCACGGTAGATGTTCTCCCCTAAAGTGGGATCCGGAAGCTTGTTGGGGTCAAATCCGGAACCGGAGTCTTTGACCACGATGAGTATTTCCCCGCCTTCCTGAATCATCACACACAGGCGCACGAACTTTTCCGGGTCACTGTGATTGCCGTGAAGGATGGCGTTCGTGAGAGCTTCATGCAGGGCTAGTTGGACGTCCCCCAGATCTTGACTACAACCGTTCTCTTCCAGCAAGTCAACGACCCTGCCAACCACGCCATCTATATTCTGGGGGTCCGAGGGGATCAATTCGTCTAGCTCGACCACCATCGAATCGGCCCATCGGGAGGTCGGGAGATCGGATGTACCTTGTTCCTCCGCTCCCGTCATCGCCCCATCTAATCGATTTCCCGAGCTGCCCGCTTGGTCTGTTCTCCGCATCACCCGTTCACCTGATCTCCCGGACATCTGAAACCCGGCGCCTGACACCTGGTCCCCTGTTTTCCCTACAAACCAACCTCCTATTAACTGTCATCGGTCGCCTGACACCTGACCTTTAAGGCTTCGGGCGCTCCGGTCCTTTTCACCCTCCAACCAGGCGACGTCGGTATGCGTGTCCGCAAAGCGCCGCAGGCCCGTCTCCTTGATTGCGGAATCCGGGACCTTGTGAAGCGGCGTATAGCGCGGATGGTGCGATTCCTTGTAGGGATCGTTCCGTGCGGCGTTATAACAACAGATCATGGACCACCGCGGCCTGTCGGAATGGTTCTGATCCGAACGGTGCAGCAGGTTGCAATGGAAGAACAGCGTATCGCCCGGCTCCATCTCGACGTGAACTAGTTCCATTCTTTTGAGCACCTCACGAACCCGCTCCTGGTCGGCGCCCGCCTGTTCGCCTGTCAGAACGTGATCGATGCGCCCCAGGTGATGCGAGCCACGGACGACTTGCAGACAACCGTTCTCCCGCGTGGCCGGGTCGACGGCGATAAAAGCGCTCGTGAGCAGCGGGGCCAGAACGCCGTTCTGGTACCAATAGCCGTAGTCCTGATGCCACGTCCATGCGCCGCCAACCTTTGCGTCTTTCATGATCATTTTTGAATGGTAGTGGTACACCTCGCCGCCCAGCAATTTCTCCGCTGAGTCGACAAGCGATTCACAACGCGCGAACACCCCATACAGCGTGTCACCGGGATGGTTCCAGAGAGAGAGGCGAACGCGCCCCCCTTCGCCGTCCCCTCGATCGAAGGAATGTCGATCGAGTTCCCTGTCTTCCCTGGCGGCACGCCGCAGCAAGCCCGTCTCTTCTTCATCGAACATTTTTCTCAGCAAAACAAACCCGTTTCGCTCGTATTCCCGCAATTCTTGATCATTGAGGGCACCCTTCGCCATAACCACACCTCCCTAAAGCACCAGTCTGCACCGTCTGCACGTGACATGGAGGTTCTTCTCCGTGTTCTTACTGCCCAAAAAGACTCACAGAAATCACTGAAATACTCTGTGGTCTCCGTGTCAAACCTTGAGAAGCACTGAGCACAAGGCGAACCTCTTTTTGTTGCTGCCACCAGTCCGCGTAGTGCGAATGTTGCGTTAGAATTAAGCTCCTTCTTGGAAAACCCCACTAAGCATAAGTATACACCCTATCGCCTGGCTTTTCACGCCGCGAGAAACTTGAATCCGCCAACGGGTCAGAGTACAGTCCTTACCTTTGACTGGTGAACCGTTGCAGAACTTGGAGGGAAACAATATGAAAGAATCGTTTGAACTCGAGAAACAGGCAGCTTACCATGTTGCGACCTTGATGGCGGCAGCAGCAAGAACCGCTCCTAAGACACGGGGCATTGACAACATCCACGTCGTGGCCATAGACGACGAGAATACCAAGCAGAAACTGGTCAAGAAGATGGGGGAGATTGCGGGCGCCGAAAATCGTCCGAGTTTTGGACGTGATGCCAACAACGTGGCGGCCTCGCCTGTCATCGTCGTGATTGGCGTTCAATCCAATCCGGCTGGCCTCGACTGCGGTTTCTGCGGAAACCCCACTTGCGACGCGCTGAAGACCAAGGAAGGGGTGTGTAGCTTCAACTCCATTGACCTGGGCATTGCGGCTTGCTCCGCGGCAGGGATCGCGTCCCACTTCCATGTGGATAACCGAATGATGTTCTCTATCGGGAGAGCGTGCCTTGACCTAAAACTGTTTACTGATGGTGTCAAACAGGCCATTGGAATACCCTTGAGCATCACTGGCAAGAGTCCCTTCTTCGACCGTAAGCCGTGATACACCGGGGGCGGCGCTATCCGGTAATTCCTTCACCCCTTCCACGTTGCTTCCCAGGCAGCCGCGCCGGGTGTCACGAACACAGTGTTTCCCTCCAAGCGGGCTTGAGCGCCTTGGATTGCGGCAAAGCGAAAGCGCGAGCCAAGCATCCCCGGTAAATGAACATTCGCCGGTTGGGGCCCCGAGCCTCGCCGGAACTCCAAGCGCCAGCCTTGATGGCGGTCGAGTGGCTCGAGGTCCATGTCGATGCGCCCGAAACGCGTGGGAGACTGGACCAGGCTCAAGGGCTCCCCGTCAGCCAAATCGAACTCTCCGACTCCCGCCAACAAGCGCAGCGTTGGCCCGTCTTCGAGCGCCAGCATGTGACGCAGGTAGAGAATGCATTCCGCGCTGGCCCAGTTGTGAGGCATATCTCCAACGTAATCGGCCGTCAGGCTCCCGCGGATTGGCTGTTCCTCCCGCCAACAATAAAGCGGTGTGGCGTGATTCAGAAAGCCCGTAAACGTCAGCCGCGCCCAGTCAGGCATCCCGGCCCAAAGGTAGACATGAGCCACAAAGCCGGCGTTGTAATTCCAAACTCCGCCGTGCGGAAGCCAGCCGGTTTCCGCGGGAATATCTTCCTGGGTGCAGGATTGCATCAACTGAATATGTCCCTTCACGATCGGATCATCCTTCTCGAACACCAAGCCCGGATAAATCGCATGGGAAAGAGCCCATTGTGCAGTTTGTGGTCTCGGTCGATCCCAGTCATCCGCACTGGCCCATTGGGGGTCTCCCTTCGCGAGCATGGGCAGGTAATCGAAGCCCTCGGCATGGCGACGCATTTCCTGGCGAGCCGCGGCGAAGAACGCCGCCCGTAACTCGTTATAGAACTGCTTGGCCCCGCCGAGGTCGGCAAGGCCAAGCCGGTCCATGGCTTCGGTCACTGCCTTCAGCCCTGCCAACACCCACAAGGTGTTGGTGAACTCGGAACGAACGCCATCTAACCCGCCGTCGCCAAATCCCGGGGCCAGGAGACCGTAATGGCCGTTTATGCTTCTGCCACTCCGGGCGCCATCGCGCAGGCTCACGAGAAACTTCACCGCCCGCTGAACGTGAGGTTGCATCTCCCGGAAGTAGCTCCAGTCTTGGCTGAGTTCAGCCTGGCGAACCAGGGTGAACATGGCGATGCCTGTATCCTTCCAATGCTCGCGCCCTCCCCCCGCGAATACGCCCCCATCTGATTCCTGATACTTCCAGGTTGCTTGCAGCCCCTGTTGAGCCTCCTTGTCGTAACCAAGGTAACGAGCGGCCTCCAGGATGAAGTTTCCATCTACAACCCAGAGGCCGCGGTAAACAGTAGGACCAACCTGAAACGTGATCCTTCCTCCCTTCTCCTCGCGCGCCTGTTGGAGGTTGCGCGCGCAGGCCACGAGGAACTCACCGTGCCGCCCCGGAAGCTGCCACTGGATCTTCCCTTCAAAGGGTTTCCAGTTCTGCCAGTACCCACGGGCCTCTGCCAGCAAGAGATCCGGAGCCTCGAGGCCCTCTTTCAGTTTGTCGATCTCCTGGCCTTCTTGAGGAAATCGAAAGAAACAGCGCCAGGGTCTGCCTTCTGCGGCAGTGCCCGCTTTGAGCAAGTACGACTGGAAAACGGCTCCATCTTCGTGGAGTGAGAGAGGCACGTCCGCGAGGAGAAACGGCGGTCCCGCCTCATTACCGAGCCGCAACAGCGTGACCCCGGCGGATTCTTGCAGTTTGATCTCATGTTTCGTTCTGACCACCATTACCGGAACCGCTTTTGTGGCGTGCAAGGTGCGCGGCTCAATTTCCATAATCACGTTGTCCACGCGGCCTTCACCGGCGCGCCGAGTCGCAAAAGTGGTGAGCGCTAGGAAAGCCTCGGGACGGTCAATCCGGCTGTGAATGATCGGAACACCAGGAGCTTCGAGCTGTTGCCCGCCCATCCCGTTCGCTTCCATGCCGAGGAGTGAGAATTCCACAACTTCGGGGAAATAACTGATCCCTGCGCCTTGCCCGGGATGACCGTAACGCAGTTCGCCGTGCTCGCCGATCAGGCTCTTGTAGTGATCGTCGGGAAAACAGTATGCCGTCTGCCATGAAAGCGGCGAGTAGCGGAAATCGATGGTGGGTCGCGCGAACCCGTCCTCTCCAGGCCCGGGACCTACCACCAAACCAGGAAGGGGATTTCCGCCCTCGGACTCGATCGGAGGAAGGCTAGGGGCTGCGATCAGACGCGATGCATGCCCTGCCATGCTGGCCGTCCCCAAACCCATCCCGAGGTTTCGTAGAAATTTGCGCCTGGTTGATTCACTCATGTTTTTTCCTCCTGCGCCTGGTATGAGTATCTGTGCTCGTTCGGATTCCAGCCCTCCCCGGGACGGGCCGCGCCTTCGCCCGCCGAAGGGTTCTGGACGCTCAGGGCGCGCAGCCCGCTACGGCCCGCAGGCGGGCGAGGGGTCTTGACGCTGCGCCCACTCGCTTCGCTGGATTATACCTCCCGCGTCAAGCTGTGCAGAGACTCCAGCGGCGAAGTAAACTTTCGTTGTACGGGCAGGGCTCGCCCTAACCGGGACGCTGCCCCTCGTGGGGGACGGCAAGCGATCCCCCTTGCAACGCCAACACAATGTTCAGCATGACGAAACCATCCGCACTTCCTTACTGCTGCGCACGAGTCTGTATCCTCTTGCTTTTGGGATTAACCTCCCCCGCACAGGCGCAGACGCAGCACGCTTACCAGCAAATCGTCTGCAGTCGCTTTGCTCTTGGCGCCACCGCCATACCAGCCCCCATTCGCCAGGCCCTGAATAGCCGGCCAAAGATGCAGGTCCGAGACGCGCAGCAAAGGCTCTGGCAAGCCTCTTTAAATGGCCTTCTGGAAGCCGAACCTTCCGGCAAAAAGAAAACATGGACAGGTAAAGATGGTCTGCCCATCCTATCATTGAGCGGGATCGCTCTGGGGTCCGACGGCAGGCTTTGGCTCGCCACGCGCCAAGGCGCGGTGTGCTTCCAGCCCGACGCGCCTGCCGGTCATCAGTGGTTCTATTTCTGGGGCAAGCGTTATCTGAGTGACAACCTTGTGGTGCAGATCGTGGCCGAAAAGGAGGGCGCTTGGATCCGCACCCAAACCGGTTTCTCGCGAATCGAGTTCAAGCCCTTCGCCCTCGAGCGCAAGAGCGCCTTGTTTGTTGAACGGTTGCAGAGCCGGCACAATCGTTACGGTTACAGTGCTGATTGCGAATTGCTGCGTCCCGGAGACACATCTTCGTTTCGCCCGGTGTCTAGCGATAATGACGGCTTGTGGACAGCGATTTACGTGACCGCGGAGTGTTTTCGTTTTGCCCTGACCCATTCACCCGAAGCTCTGCGCAATGCGCGGATTTCACTTGCGGCCCTTCTGCGGCTGGAGTCGATAACCGGAATTCCGGGGTTCCCGGCCCGTGCCCTCATCCATCGCGGAGATTACCGCGCAAAAGAAGGCGAATGGCATTGGACCTCGGATGGGCAGTGGGAATGGAAAGGCGACACAAGTTCGGACGAATTGGTGGGACACTTCCTCACCTATGGGGTCGCCTATGATTTGCTACCTGATGGGCCGGAGCGTGCGGCGATCCGCGGAGCAGCAGGGCGAATTGCCGCCCATCTTCTGGATCACGGATTGGAGCTGGTGGGTTTCGGCGGACGTGTGACCACGTGGGGTAGGTATTCTCCGGCGTACTTCCAAACTCCGGATGGCAAGGAGGACGCGGCGCTGAATTCACTCGAGCTGCTTTCACACTTGAGGGTCGCCTACCACATTACCGACGAAGGACGATTCCTGACCGCCTATCACGAGCTTATCCATAAGCTTGGCTATCTCGAAAACGTGACGCGGGGCGGGCGCGAGGCCTCGCACGAAGTCAATTACTCGGATGAAGAGCTTGCCTTTCTCTCTTTTTACCCCTTGCTTAGGTACGAGGACGATCCTGGTCTGCGCGCGCAGTTCCAGGCAACCCTCACGCGCTTTTGGCGCTCCTGCGAAGCCGAACGAAACCCTCTCTGGAACTTCATCTATGCGGTAGGCACAGAGGCGAGTGACTACGACCCGCGCGAGGCCCTTGAAGCCCTGGAGCTCATTCCTCTGGATACCGTGGATTGGACCGTGAAGAATTCCCAGCGCGTCGATCTACCCCGCGCTCCGAGCTTGGATCGTTTTCGCGAGGAGCAATCTCTGCGCGCCCTCCCACCCAACGAACGTTGTGTAATGAAGTGGACCGGCAACCCTTTCCAGTTGGATTGCAACTCCGAAGGCCGAGGTGAGGACGACGGAGCTTTTTTCCTTCTGCCCTATTGGATTGGGAGGTTTCACAAACTGCTTCCACCTTGAAACGAAAAACCGCAGACTCTCTGGAAAACAAGAGTCTGCGCTACGCACTTGTCCATCTCATTCCGAGCCTAGCGAGGAATCTCGGTCTGCGGCTCCAATTGGGGCAGGATGGCGGGCATCGGAGCGGGATCCCTCGCTGGGCTCAGATTGACACGGTTAGGTGAAGCTTCTCGAGAAGCCCAACGGGAGCCGCGAGTTCAGTATTTGCCGAACGCGGTCGGAGTTCTCTTTCACCTCGTCCTTATAGCGCGGGTACATCCCGACCACTACGCAGTCTTTGGGCTTGATGTTCGCCAGGGCGGTCGCGAATGCTTCGTCGATCGTTTGCGGCGAACGGGTCAGGCGGCCGGCGGCCAGAATCTTGAACAGGAAGCAGGTCTTCTGCGTCTGCCGGGCAACGCGGTACGCCACAGGAGGGTCAGTTTCAAGGTAGACCTCCGAGGGGGGCACCGGCACGACGCCAAGAATCTTTCGGAGCTCCTCGGGTGTCCGAGTACGGTTGTAGGCACAGAGCATGTAGAAGTCCACATCCCATCCTCGTTCTTCGACGTATTCGACCACCTCTGACTTGTGGGTGCCAATCCCCACCAGCACGCCTGTCTGGCGTACTTTCTTTGTGTACTCCTGCACCTGGTCCATCTTCCCGGCGCGGAAAAGAACGTCCGTTCTTTCCCCGTGGTGGTACAAGGCCTCCGGCTGAATGCGCTTTACAGTCGCTTCCACCGGATCGTTGCGGGTCTCCGTGGCGATCAAGAGCATCTTTCCACCATTCGCGCGATGGCGTTCCAAATCGGAAAGGGCCCGCTCGTTGTGGCCATATTGAAACGCATTGATGCCGTTCTGCTCGCACTGTCGGAGGGTGTCACAGACGCGTTCTGGGGTATTCCACTCGCGCATCAACTGGTCGAGCAACTGGTTAAAGTGAGAGTACCCATAGAATGGGTTACAACCGACCACCAAGCGACTAATCTGGTACTGGCCGAAACGGACTTTGGGAAGATCCGCACCCGCGGGCTCCTGCGCGCTGCTGGCAAGAGGCCGGACCGCAAACGCGGTGGCCAATCCCGACTTCAGAAAGGTTCGTCGACTATGCATAAGATTTGCACCTCCCAGGACATCTAACACCACCCGAGTGGAATGTCAACTGGGGAATTCCATACTAGCTTAGATCGATAACCTACGTATGAGGCCGCTCTAGAGCCGAGAAAAGAGCCTCGTCATCCCTGCGGTGGGGGCGGAAACTGGGATGAAAGCGAAGAAGAGATACGATTCCGATGAGCCAACTAAAAACTCCAGTGAAAACAAACCAGTTAGCGTCTCTTGACGCTCAAAATGGACTGCCTTTTGAGGGCAAAAACCCCCCATCAAAGCCAGCTACACGGCGAAAAATCCACCACTTGTGGGGCATTTCCCTGTCTGCGCGCACCTGGATGAGCAGGCACGTCCTTTACGTCCATTGCACATCATCGCGCCCCTTGGACGCTAGGGGGCTGCAATCATTGCCAGAATGTCCGCCGAGCCAGCAGTGGCGGGTCAGGGGTCGGGTTGGCATCACGCATGCTCTGGGAGAGGTTGCGGGAGAGTATGTACAGCAAGCAGCGGGGCTCCAACGGGAGAATCCTAAGGGCCCTCGCTTCCACAGCGCGCGCCCCGCGGCAGAAGCTGCTTGACCATACCACGCCTAAAGGCGTAGAGTGTGCGGCTCGCTGAGCTTCTGAACAACTCGCGCTTGTTTGGGGCCTTTGACAAGGAGAGCGAGGATGGCTCTTCACCAAGTCGATCCGGGGGGGCGCGATGGAACGTCTGTTTTGTGACCCACGTAAGTGTGTCGGTTGCCATGCCTGCGAGATAGCCTGCGCTGTCGAACATTCCCAATCTAAACAGCTTTGGTCGGTGATCTTGAACGGTGAGACCGTCCGCCCACGCCGCACCGTGCAAGTGGTAGGCAGGGAGCCGTTCCGCGCCATTCAAGCTGGGCGTGCCGTCTCGCTGGGGTGCCACCACTGTAATCCGGCGCCCTGCGTGGATGCCTGCATCAGTGGAGCGATGCACAAGGAGAAGGGCGAGACCACCTGCACGGTCTCGCGGTGTGTGGGCTGCTGGATGTGCGTGATGGCCTGCCCCTACGGGGCCATCACACCCCTGGTGACAGCTCTCAAATGTGATCTCTGTCCGGATCGGGCTGGCCGGCAAGGGCGAGCCCGTTATGCCTGCGTGGAGGCTTGTCCGACCGGAGCGCTGGTGGTGGGGACGTTCGAGGAATTCCGGCAAGTATTGGCCCAGCCGGTCGACTCTCCCTTCGTGCAGGGAGCAATCACGCCCGCGTAGTGTGAGGAGGTGCAATGCGATACGTCATTGTTGGCGCATCAGCAGCCGGAGTTAGCGCGGCTGAAACCCTTCGACAACGCGATCCCGTCGCAGAAATCGTGGTGATCTCTGACGAGAGATTGGTTTACTCTCGTCCCCTGCTTTCCTATTATCTGGCGGGACACTTGAGCGAGGAAGGCCTGCTTTACCGCCCGCGGGATTTTTTCGAGCGGCTGGGCCTCACGCTGGTGTTGGACCGGGCCACGGCGCTCGACCTCGCGAAGTCGCAGGTGGAGGTCGAGCACGGTCCGCCCGTCCCTTACGACAAGCTGCTCCTGGCCACCGGCGCCTCGGCGCGGTTTCCGAGGGCGGAAGGGATAAAGAAGGACGGGGTTTTCGGTCTCCGGCACCTTTCCGATGTGGAGGGAATTCTACCCCGGCTGGGCGAGGTCAAGAAGGCAGTGGTGCTGGGAGCGGGGCTCGTCGGTCTGAAGTCTGCCGCCGGGCTGCGGGAGCACGGCGTGGAAGTCACGATGTTGGTAAGTTCTCGGCAAGTCCTTTCGCAAATGTTGGACGCGAGTTCGGCACAGGTTTTCCAGGACCTATTCGAACGGAATGGGGTGCCCACGGTCACCGGCGTCAAGCCCACCGCCATTCTCGGAAAGGATCGAATTGAAGGCGTGGAAACGGCTTCCGGTGAGGTCTATTCTTGCCAACTGGTGATGGTGGGGAAAGGAGTCGATCCCAACCTCGAGCTCACCGAGGGCACGCCCATCAAGGTGGAATACGGAGTGTTGGTCGACCAATACCTCGCCACCAGCGTCGAGAATGTCTACGCGGCCGGCGATGTGGTTCAGGCCATGGATGTGGTCCGCGGGGAGACGTGGATCAATGCGCTCTGGCCTTGCGCGGTCGAGCAGGGTCGCATCGCTGCCCTGAACATGCTGGGAGATAAGGTCCCTTATCGGGGCTCCACGCGCATGAATTCGGTTCAGTTCTTCGGCCTGCCGGTAATTTCCGCCGGTTTGGCGGTGCTTACACCGGGTCCACTAGGCGGTCGATCCGGAGAACATGACTCGACCATCGAAGATCGGCCTTCCCCGACCATCTACTGGAAGGTCTTCCTCAAAGACGACACCATTGTGGGATTTGTAGTGATGGGGGACATCGAGCGAGCGGGGCTGCTCAAAACCCTGATGGAGAAGCGCGTCAACGTTTCCCAGATCCGGGACGATTTGCTAGGACGCAGACTCGATCTCGGTTTCCTTCTTCCCTTTATTGCAGAAAACCGCGAACGCTTTGTCGAGCCGGAAATGCAAGAGTTGGTTGAAACGGTGGGGGTGTGAACCATGTCCAAGATTATTGCCTCAGCCGCCATTCGCGGCGCGCACTACTACATGACGCAGGCGCAAGAGCAGCTCAGTCGGGCCATCGCGCAGTACGGCCCGGAAGCACGC
>Ga0187781_10003246_pt1 | contig 12275 bp, 4 predicted proteins | sample 0715_SJ02_MP02_2_FD_132447 | JGI IMG/M metagenome (GOLD analysis project Ga0187781, IMG submission 132447) | Tropical peat soil microbial communities from peatlands in Department of Meta, Colombia - 0715_SJ02_MP02_20_MG | ecosystem: Environmental > Terrestrial > Soil > Wetlands > Peat | place...
CCTTATCGTACAAACTCGCGAGGCCTCAACTTTCTTTACTCCATTTAACCCGACTGCGTCGGCACCCTGGGCATACCTGATCAATGCCAAGACGTCGGCTGCGTACCAGGACCAGTTTTTTACATACGGGGATACAGGCAGTCTCGATGCGAGGGTCTCGGGCGGCGCCCTTTCTTTGGCCGTAAGCAGCCAGAGCAGCATCGTGCCGCCCAGCATGCAACTGGAAGCCTTTGGCGGCTCGATTACCGGGCCGGGTAACGCCACCGAACTATCGATGTTCCCCTCGACCCAGGGGCAGCTTCGCGTTCTTGCAAATGGTGATATCACGGGACTGAATCTTTTCATGTCCCAGGCCGATGCCTCGCTGTTGGGGCAGACCAGTGCTCCGGCGCCCGACGCGACCAACGAGCTTATCAACCTTGAAGCGCCTGGAGTTTTTGCGATGCCACTGCATGCGAGCGATCCCAGCGTAGCTGCGATCGTTGCGCAAGGTGGCTCGATCAGCTACGACTCTTTTAATCTGCCCAAGACAACCCTCCTTATGGCAACGGGCAGCATTGGTCCACAAGTATCGATTGACATTCAGAACTCCAGCGCCAATAGCTTGTCAATTGTTTCTGCCGGACAGCAGATCAATTTTGCCAATCCAACGTTCACGACCGATCACATTTTCGTTGGGGGACCTGGCGCAGCACAGATCGTTGCCGGTGGTCCGATTAACCTGGGCACCGACGGTAATGGCATCGACTCGCGTGGCAATCTGGACAATGCTAGCCTGCCGGCCGTCGGTGCCTCGCTCATCGTCGCGGCGGGGGCGGGTCAAAGCCCCTCGGGTTTTGCCAACGAACCTGCGTATCTAGGCGTTATCGACAACTTCGTACAGTACGATGCCTTCGCTTCGACTGGGTCGGCGTCGGCGGCGTTCGATGCGAAGGTCATCGCTTCCTTAAGCAACGACCCGCTGCTCACACAGATTGTCGGCGCGCTACAAGCCGGGCTAAGCGCGCGCAGCGCTACGTACAACCCTGCGGGCGATCCGAACTCCGCCTTTAGCCAAGCGCTCTCTAATCTCTCGCCCGCCCAGCTTGCGGTCGGCGCCGTGCGCCTTGCGGCCGCAATTCAGGTTATCAACAATGGACTTTTTGTTCAAAGTCAAAACAGCGATACCTTTGCTCCGGCCTACGCGGCTTTCGCAGACCTATTCCCGTCCATCGTTAGTAACGCAAATGGGTTGCGCCAGTTCGCGTTCACAAATCTCTTTTATACGCAAAACGCATCCGCCACGCAGGTGCAAAGCTTACAGAGCCAAGCGCTTGCTGGTGTGCCCGCGGCGCTAGCGACCATCGTCACGCAAGCGCACAGCCAATTCCTGTCGCTGGAAACATCTCTTGCTAGCCAGGGCTCTGCACTAGGCCAGTTGATGCAAAATAACAATTTCGGCGGCCTGCTGATTGGGCTGGCGCAAAATCCGTCCACTGCTGGAATTTTGAGCAAAGTCTTTCAAGATTCTGGCATTTCCTCAACGCAAGCGGGCAATTACGTCAACGCTCTGGTGGCCGTGGGCGCCACAGGGGGCGGCTCGTCGAGTTCCGCGCAGGCGACAAGTGCTCCAGCCAGCGCGTCTAGCACACTGGGCGGCGGATCGATCGCTTCCGAAGAATCGCCCCAGCTGGCGCTCGCCCAATCGGCTTATTCGCTTTTCCTAAGCATCCTCTCCAGTTCGCCGACACACTCTCCGGCGATGGACCTTCTCGCCAACAGTCTTCTTCAGAACCCAACTTCGGCGCTTGCGCAGGCGCTTGGGCGGGCGGACCCCTCCATCGCAAGCGCGATTAACGCTCTTTCCACGGCCCCTGGCTCTTCGTTGTCGGTCTCGATCGCAGCGTTGGATCCATCAGTACTTGCCGACGGCATGCGCGAGCTATTTGCTAATGCACTTGGGGTCGCCGGGGTCAGCCTCGATGCGCTAAAGGCAAGCGGTCAGCTGCAGGGCAGCGGCTCTCCTTACGCGCGCGAGTTGACGGCCTTTGCGCAATCCTTTGCCCCTACGGCCGTGGCCGGCCTAAATGATCTGAGTATGGATTACAACCAGATCAAGACGGAGGAAACCGGCATTGTGTCCGTCTTCGCCCCGCAGGGCAGCGTGATTGTCGGCTCGTCGAATCCGCCCGTGCTTGATCCCGAGGCCGCCTCGAAAACTGCTGACCAGTTGGGCGTCTTCTCTATCGGCGGCGGCGACATCATCGGCATGGTGCGCGACAATTTCAACGTGTTTCAATCGCGCGTCTTCACCGTCGCTGGCGGAGACATCGACCTGTGGTCTTCGCTTAGCGACATCGACGCGGGCCGCGGGCCGCGCGACGTCGCAGTTGCTGCGCCGCCGCGCTTGGTCACGGATCCAGCAACGGGTCTTCAATACCTGGACGTGGGCGCTAGCGTCAGCGGTAGCGGAATTGGGGCTTTGGAGACCTCACCCAACCAGCCTCCCAGCGACATCAACCTGATGGCGCCCGCCGGGTATGTCGATGCGGGGGAGGCGGGCATTCGAGCACAAACGGGCACGGTGGTGCTTGGAACGAACGTCGTACTTAACGCCGGCAATATCACAGCAGCCAGCGGAGTCAGTGGAGGAGCTGTGGTGGCCGTTCCTCCACCACCGCCGCCTCCCTCGACTGCTACCGGTGCGGGTGATCGCGTTGTGGAAGAGGCGCAACGCGAGGCGATGAAGGAGCAACAGGCCTCGGCCGCTGCCGCGAGCCAACGGCAGATGACGATCACGGGAGAATTTATCGGATTCGACGACCAGGCCACTGGCCAGGGCAGCGATAACGAAAAGGAAAAGGAAAAACAAAAAGAAGGCAAAAGTGGCAAGGAACGCGGTACGGCAAAAGAGGGTGGCTCCGCCGAGTAATGCGGCGCGAGCTTTCTGCACGCAGCATGCAACACGGTTTGTCGTCGCGTCAGACCTTTGAACGGGCAACATGGCTGCACTGTAAAGGCGAACTGACGCAGGCCGCGGCTCTGTACCGCAACTTGTTGATGAGTGAAAAACGCAACGTCCATGCGATGCACGGCTTAGCTGTATGTTTACATCAAAATGGCCAGCACGAAGAGGCACGCAAGATGCTGTTGCAGGCCATCAAGATCCGACCGGGCGATGCGATGTTGCACGGATCGCTGGGGGCTGCCTACCTGGGCCTTGGCCGCGCGGACGACGCCGTGGCGAGCTACGCGCGTGCCGCTGCGCTGGAACCGGCAAACACTTTTGTCCTTTTGGGTCTGGCCGAGGCGCTGCGTGGACTTGGCAGGCTCGAAGATATGGTCCACGCATATCGTCGCGCGCTTGAATGTGAACCACACCATCTCGAAGCGTTAGCGGGGCTCGGAGCCGGTTTGTTGCTCTTAGGCCGCCCGCACGAAGCCCTGCCGGTCCTTGAGCGTGCGCTGGCGCGCGCTCCGGGCGTGAGGGCAATTGCCAACAATCGCGGCGTTGCGCTTACGCAGCTAGGGCGGCCGGTTGAGGCGATTGAGATTTTTGATGCGCTATTGGCAAGCGCGCCCGACGACGCACAGGCGCATTCGAACCGAGCAAACGCGCTTTACGCGATTGACCGTTTAGAGGAGGCATGCGCGGGACATGAGCGAGCCCTGCAGATACTGCCAAGCTTTGGCGCCGCTCGTCTGAGCCTGGCGTCAACCCTAATGGCGCTGATGCGCTACGAAGAAGCCGGCGAGTGTTTGGATCGCCTCATTGCAATGGAGCCGCAGCAGGCTCAGGCACATACCTATCGCGCGATGTTGCGCCTTGCACACGGAGACTTTGAGAACGGTTGGCGGCAGTATGAGTGGCGCCCTGGAGGTACTCGACGCCCGCTTGCGGCCAAGCCGCATGCGATACCGCCAGGAAAGCGATGGACGGGTCGCGTCGATGCGAGCTCTGATCTCGACGGGCGCTCGATCCTTCTCTACTGCGAGCAGGGACACGGCGACACCATTCAGTTCGTGCGGTACGTGCAAACGCTGAAGGCCACGGGAGCTCGCGTTGGATTGCAGGTGCAGCCTGCTCTTGTTCCGTTGATGCGGCGAGTTTCGGGAGCCGATGAGGTGTTTGACGAGGCTGCGCAATCTCGAACGAGCTGGGATCTTTGCTGCCCGCTCATGAGTCTGCCGTGGGCGATGCGGTCTACGCCGACAACAATTCCCACGTACGTCCCACCTTTTGCGGCCGATGCCTCGCGCGCGGCACGATGGCTGCAATTGCTTGGCGACGAGAACAAACCGCGGCTTCGCGTGGGTCTTGCTTGGTCTGGCAGTGCCCTGAACAGCCACGATCGACGCCGCAGCATCCCCTTGTCGGCGTTGCGGCCACTGCGCCGGGCCGATGTGCAGCTCATCGGTCTGCAGCCCGATCTGCGTGAGGTCGATCGCGGATCGCTCGAAGCGCTCGGGGCGTCGATGTTTTTCCCTGGCGAAAAAATTGCTGATTTTGAGGACACCGCGGCCCTGATCGATCTGTGCGAACTCATTGTCTGCGCCGACACGGCCGTTGCGCATTTAGCAGGCGCGATGAACAAGCCCGTTTGGATCCTGCTCGCATACGCTGCAGACTGGCGCTGGATGATCGGTCGCGCGGATTCGCCGTGGTACCCGAGCGCGCGGCTTTTCCGCCAACCAGCGCCTGGGGCATGGGCGTCCGTAATCCAGGACGTTAGCAACGCATTAGATGGCCTCGATGTCGCTAGACACCAAGAGCTTGGTTGACGCGAAACATGAGCGCTGCCTGCAAAAGCAGTTCTGGGACCGCGCCGGTCTTGGGCCCATTGCGTGGCGGCACTGACGTTGCTGCGCTGCGCACTAGGCTGCTACAGGTTATCGAACGCCATCAATCCGGGGATCTTGCTGCGGCGGTTGCGGGATACACGCAAGTGCTTGCGGTGCAGCCCAGGCAATTTGATGCGCTGCGGCTCTTAGGTGCGGCCTTGCTCGGGCAGGGCAAGCCAGTGCAGGCCATTGAGGCGTTGGATCGGGCAATTGACGTGCGCCAGGACTTCGTGGAAGTGTGGTCGCTGCGGGCGCAGGCGCTTGCTCAAGTCGGCCGCGTCGCCGATGCCGCCGTGAGCCTCGAGCGATGCGTTGCACTTCGACCGCACGATCCAGGTGCGTTGAACCAGCTCGCTTTACAGTATGCGGCGCTTGGGCGATTTGGCGACGCCCTGGAGCGTACGGATCGCGCGCTGACCTTCGCACCGCAAGCGGCCCCGCTGCTATCTAACCGTGGCGTGTTCCTAGGGCATCTCGGCCGCAAGATCGAGGCCGTAGCGAGCCATGAGCGGGCGCTGGCCATCGAGCCAGAGGCGGCACCGTTGCGGGCCAATTTGGCAAAAGCGCTCTTTGAGGACGGTCGCTGTGAGGACTCGGTTGCGCAATACGACCGTGTGCTCGCACAACAGCCCGCCGCCGCCATTTGGGTTGCGCGCGCGGCACCACTGCTTGCGCTGGGTCGAATCTCGACGGCGCTGGCGAGCTGTGATCGTGCCTTAGCCCTTGACCCGCGCGAGACTTCTGCATGGGCCATGCGCGGGGCGGTGCTCGCCGCTATGCAACGCCCTGATGACGCGCTCGAATGCTTTGACCGTGCGCTTGCATCAAATCCCAAGGACGTAGATACGCAATTTAATCGCGCTCTTGCACTGCTCACGTTGGGCCGGTTTAAAGAGGGCTGGGAGGAGTACGAATCGCGAAAACAGGTCGGGCACTTTGTTACAGCCCGGGCACCAGAGGTTGCGGAATGGGACGGCAGCCAATCGCTGCACGGTCGCGGACTGCTCGTTCTTTGCGAGCAGGGGCTGGGCGATGCGATTCAGTTTGCTCGGTTTTTGCCCGAGCTCGCCCGGCGTGGTGCGCGCATCACGTTGGGGGTGCGTGCGCCGTTGCGCCGGCTCATGGAGAGCGTTGCCGGCGTTGATCACGTCGTGCTCGAGGGCGAGGCGCTACCGCAGGTCGAACTGCAGTGCGCACTGCTTAGTGTCGCACGCAACCTTCGCGTGACGCTCGAATCGATTCCGGCGGCTGTGCCGTACCTTTCGGCTCCGCAAGAAAGCGTGAACCGCTGGCGCGATGCGCTCATGGCTCGGCCATGTCGCGCAAGGGTGGGTCTGGTGGTCAGTGGCAACGCGGAGCACCCCAATGACCGTAACCGCTCGCTTAAGCTTGAACAGCTCGCATCGTTATGTAGCAACTTGCGTGCGCACAACTGCCAATGGCACTTGCTGCAAAACGAAATTCGCGCCATCGATGTACCCTGGCTCGCGACGTTGGGGATTGCCGACCACAGGGAAGAACTCGTTGATCTGGCCGAAACGGCCGCCCTCGTCGCCTGCATGGATGCGATCGTCTGTGTCGACAGTTGTGTTGCGCATCTGGCCGGAGCGCTTGGGCGGCCGGTGTTCGTCCTACTGCCGCTAAGCAGCGACTGGCGCTGGATGCTCGAGCGCACGGATAGCCCGTGGTACCCCAGCGCGCATTTGCTTCGCCAGGGGCAGGCCGGCAACTGGAATGACGTGCTCGAGAAGTTATCGAGTGAACTGGATCGGCAATTGGGACTTGCAACTGGCGTTGCGTGCGAAACGCAGAAGAAAGCCGCGAGCACCAAACCGTCCGCAGATTCGCTGGAGGCTGCGATCACCGCGCACAAAGCCGGAGATTTTGCCAAAGCCGCTGCCCTATACCGCACGCAACTTATGCGAACGCCGGATGATCCCGACGTGCATCGATTGCTTGGTGCCTCATTGCTGCAAGGCGGGCTTGCGACTCAAGCCATCGAGGAGCTCGATCGAGCCGTTAACGGTCAAAGCCAGAATGCCGAGATCTGGGTGCTGCGCGGACGGGCTTTAGCGGAGCTGGGCCGCTATGCCGAGGCGGCACAAAGCTTGCATCGAGCGTTAGCGCTTGCGCCGGATAATGCGAAGACGTGGACCGACCACGGGCATGCGATGCAATCAATGGGCAATATCGAACAGGCCCTAGGCAGTTTCGAGCGGGCTGTGCAGCTTGATCCGACCCAGCCGCAGTACGCGGTCCACCTTGCCGTGGCGCGCCTGGCACTTGGCGACTTCGAGCGGGGGTGGGCGGGTCACGAGGCGCGATTGCACGTCTCCGCGCTATCAATGGTTCCGCCGACGAACTGCACATACTGGGATGGAGTCGCAGCACTCGAAGGTCGACGGCTTCTGGTATCCAGCGAGCAGGGTCTGGGAGACACGATCCAGTTTTGCCGGTATGCGCCTTTGCTTGCCGCTCGCGGAGCACGGGTGGTCCTTGGCGTGCAAACTGCGCTTGGACCGGTGCTGCAGTCACTGCCTGGCGTCGAAACGTTGCTCATTGAGGGCGACGTGTTGCCGCAGGTGGACCTGCAGTGCTGGCTCATGAGCCTGCCGTACCTGCTGCACTGCACCCTTGAAAGGATCCCAGCGCAGTTGCCCTATCTTCGTGCGCCCAGCGAAGCCGTGGCGCGCTGGCACGCGCGCCTTGGTTTTTCCGCAGATGCGCGCATCGCCGGGTCCGTGCGCCGAATCGGCATTGCATGCAGCGGCAATCCCAAACACAGCAACGACCGCCATCGATCCATGTCGCTATCGTCCCTTGCACCTTTTATCCAGCATTTGCACTCTCACGGCGGCGGGGTGGTCGAATGGCATCTGCTTCAACCACAAGTGCCTTTGGCAGATGAGCCGTGGCTGCGGTGCCTTGGCATTTGCGACCACCGCCAGCAATTGAAGGATTTCGGCGAGACTTCGGCGCTGATCAGTCTCATGGACGCCGTCGTTAGCGTCGATACTTCGGTGGCGCACTTGGCTGGCGCGCTGGGCAAGCCGCTTTACCTGCTGCTGCCTGTGAATGCCGATTGGCGTTGGATGACGGGGCGCAACGACACTCCGTGGTACCCAGGGGCGACACTGCTGCGCCAGAAGCAACTGGACGACTGGACAGGGCCGCTCAATGAACTGGAGACGGTTCTGCTTGCGCAATTACGGTAAACGATGCATCGCCGCAAATACGTTTCCAGGCTTCAAGCACTTTAGCCTCAAATTCTCTTGTCACGCCGACTTCGTCCAGAAGAGGCGAGCCGCGCATGCGATCGCGCAAGCTGCATCGAAGTGCAGCGCGCGCCCCATTGTCGTCGAGCAAGCCCAAGACACACGCGACGTATTGGTCGGGGTCGGAAGTGGCCCATTGAGGAAAACCGATCGCCGTAAGCAGCGTCGCCCCCATGCGGGAGGCAAACGAGTTGCCGGTTAAGCTCACCACCGGAACGCCCATCCACAGGGCCTCGCACGTCGTCGTAACCCCGTTATACGGGTAGGTGTCTAGCGCAACGTCCACCCTTGCATACATTGCCAGATGTTCCTCATCGGATGCCAGGCGTCCCAGCAACTCGATTCGATCCTCCGCTATACCTTGCGCGGCAAATCGCGCGGCCATCCACGAGCGCACGTCGGCGTCGATGAAGGCCTTGTCCTTGAGCAGGAGAATAACGTCCGCACGTTCGCGAAGAACGCGACCCCAGAGCTGCACAGTGCTATCGGAAATCTTGGCGCAGTTGTTAAACGATGCCACAACACATGTTTTTGCCCCGAATTGCGTGGTTGGCACCATCGGGGGGTTCGCCGCGGGGCGATAGCAGCAAAAAATACGGGGCAGACGGATCAGCGTTTCTTGCCTAGTTTCCTTCGCGTCTTCTTGTTTGCACGAGTCGGTAAGGGGGCTAGCAACCGGGTCCGAGATGCGAAAGTCGATCCTCTGCAGTCCGCTGGCGAACGGATAGCCAATCCAGCTCAGCTGTAGCGGCGCGGGCCGGCGGGCGAATACGCCCAATCGATGGCCACCAGTGTGGCCTGACAGGTCCACCAGTATGTCGATGCCATCATCGCGTATACGCCTTGCCAAGTGCAGATCATCGTCCGCGGCGCAGTCGCGCCAGCGGTCGCAAAGCGCGCGCAGTCGCGCCGTGACTGCATCGGCGCGTTTGTCGACAAAGTAGCACGTGACCTCGAACTGCGTGCGATCATGGCACTCGAGCAGCGGCTCGACAAAGCGGGCGACCGAATGCGAGCGCAGATCCGCCGACACATATCCGATGCGCAGGCGCCGCGACGCGCGCACATCGACGAGATTGGCAGCGCAAAAGGGCAAGAGCGGCGATTCGAAACGTTCGGCGTAGCTTTGGTGCCCAGCGAAATGCTCCTCGAGCGACACCTTGTCAGAGTATTGCTGTGCAAATAGCAAGCACGAATGCGCGGTCGCATTCCAAGGCTCGAGCCGTACTGCCGATCGGTACCATGGGAGTGCCTCGTCGACCCGTCCGCAGGAGAGCAAAGCACCGCCGAGAGAAAGATGCAGTCTTGCCGTTGCCGGTTGCAGGGCAATGGTCTCACGCAGCAGTTTGGCCGCCTGAGAAAGCTGGCCACCAGCTTGCAACACACTGGCCAGTCCCTCCATCAAGTCCGCCGAGTCCGGAGCCAGCGAAAGTCCGGCGCGAAACGCCGCGGCCGCTTCGTCGAGTTGGCGCGCCTCCCGCAAAGCCATCCCCAGATTGTTGAACCAGCGCACGTCGGGTCCACTACGCTGCATTGCTTGGCGGTAGATATCCGCCGCCTCCCGGTAGCGTCCTTGCGTGTGCAACACCGCGCCGATATTCAGATACAGGTCCATGACTTGCGGCCGCAGTGCGATGGCATCCCGCAGGTGGGCGAGGGCAACGTCGGCATCGCCAAGGTCCTGCAAGACGTTGGCCAGGTTCACATGCGCTTCGAAAAATCCCGGGCGAACGGCAAGTGCGGCACGATAGCTCGCGAGCGCCTCAGCAAGTCGACCCTTCTGCTGCAGCTCAATGCCATGGTTATAGTGCGCATCGGCGCTGCTAGGTGGCGCAGCAGCGATCGATCTACCCGCAATGGCAGCCGCACTTGCTCGTAAGCAGCAGTGCTTGAACTTTCTGCCGCTGCCACAGGGACAGGGATCGTTTCTTCCCGGTCTGTCGTTCATCGGGATGCCTTTGGTGGCGCACTGTCAAACTCGTGATCGGCTAACGCGCGCCCTATGGCGTCGAGGACTTCGTCCCAGCCGGCTGCGCCCGTCTGCCGAAACAGCCGGGCTGTCGGGTACCAAGGGCTATCGGATCTATCGAGTAACCAGCGCCAATCCGATTCCAGCGGCAAGAGGATCCAGACCGGTTTGCCCACCGCCCCAGCGAGGTGCGCGATAGCAGTGTCGACGCTGATGACGAGGTCTAGTTGGTCGATCAGCGCGGCGGTGTCCGCGAAATCCTTTAGGTCCGCTTCAAAGCGCCGCAATAGCAGGATCTCGAGGGCCGGCACATCTTCGGGTCTTGGGTCGCGCTGCAAGCTCACCCAGTCGATTCTTTCGCCCGCCGCACTGCGAAGCAGGGGTGCGAGTTGAGATAGCGACATCGAGCGCTGCGTGTCATTTCGGTATGCCGGGTTGCCCGCCCACACAAGTCCCACACGCGGCCGATGTCGGGGATCAAGTCGCTTCTGCCACAAAGCAACGCGGTCCTGCGGTGCCCACAAGTACGGTTTTGCGCAAGAGACTCGATCGGCCCCGATTCGTAGGGCAAGCGGTAGACTCAAGAGCGGTATATGCCGGTCATGCTCTGGTAGAGCTTCCCCCATGGGAACGATGTGGCAAACGCCCTCGAAGCACTTCAGAAGCACTGCCAGGGACGGCGCCACCTCGAAAAACACGTGCGCACCTTGCGCCGCTAGTAGGGGCAGAAACCGGCTGAATTGAATCACGTCGCCAAAGCCCTGTTCACTGTGCACGAGTATGCGGCGGCCCGCGATTGGTTCGTTGCCGACCCAGAGCCTCTCGAGCGCAAAGCGGTGCGGTGGCATGATTTCCGTATCGCCCCAGCGCCACTCGAAGTTCTCCCAGCCAGCTGTGTAATCTGCGAGCCGAAGTTGGCAAGTGGCGAGATTGAAGTGCGCCTTCGCCGCGACAGAATCATCCGGAGCAAGGCAAAGCGCCCGCTCGTAGGCGTCGATCGCCTCGCGGTAGCGGCGCTGCATCCGCAAGCTGTCGGCAAGCGCAAGCCACACCGCGCTGTTCGAGGGCTGCAGCGCTAGGCAATCTCGATAGCTTGCAAGGGCTGCATCGGCTTGCTTGCGCTTCCAAAGCAGATGGCCGCGGCTTGCATGGAAGCGGGCCTCTGCGGGGCGAAGCGCAATTGCCCGCTCGACGTGGGCGAGCGCCTCCTTGTCCCTGTCCAGTGCCTTAAGCGCTAGACAGTAATTGTGATGACTGTTGGCATCGTCGGGGCGCAGCGCAAGGGCCCGCGCATAAGAGTCGACAGCCATTTGGGGACGCTCAAGCGCCATCTGCACGACGCCCAAGTTGTACCAGACCGACGCCGATTGCGGCGCTGCGCGCACGGCCGCTTCCAAACATTGCAGCGCGTTTTCGTTGCGTCCTCGCTCATGCTCGAGTACGCCCAAGGCCTCGTTTGCTCGAACGTGCATCGGCGAGGACCGCAGCGCCGCACGGTAGCTGGCAGCAGCATCGTCTGAACGATCCAGCAGCCGAAGGGCATTGCCACGATTGACCAAGAGCTCCGCGTTGCCCGGTAGATAGCGCAGCGCCTGCTCAAAGCGCTCTAGTGCCTGACTGAAACGCCCAGTGACTTGCAGCGCGTTGCCGAGGTTGGCCAAGGACGCTGCGGCTTGCGGACCGCGACTTAACGCGACGGCCGACTCGAGAAGGACGATCGCCTGTTCAGGATCCCCCAACTGGGCTAAGGCAGCCCCGAGGCCAGCGAGCGCCAACGCATTGTTGGGTCGGGCTGCAAGCACCGCGCGATATAAGTCCCTGGCCAGCGAGAGCTGTCCTGACCGATGGGCCTGGTGGGCGAGTTCGAGGCGCTCCGACGGTTCGGCAACGGCCGACGGATTGACCAAAAATGAAGCTTCGTGCATTGGAAGTTCATAAAAAATCCGCGTGACTTCTTGATGAAAGTTGGTCAGCTGGCACCAAATCGTCAAGAACCAGAAATAAATGGGCGGGAAAATCACTCGCTTTTGTGCAGCGCGCGACACCTAGGCCGCAGGCATTCGTCGGCCCACTTTGCCACGACCTTCTTCTGGCCAATACGCATCCGATGAAAAGAAACATTTCGGCCACGATGCGAGCGGCCTTCTGCGGGCTGTTGTCACTGGCAATTGTCTGCTCGGCGGCAGCCGCACCCGATGAGAACCGGCTCA
>Ga0187781_10003247_pt1 | contig 12274 bp, 28 predicted proteins | sample 0715_SJ02_MP02_2_FD_132447 | JGI IMG/M metagenome (GOLD analysis project Ga0187781, IMG submission 132447) | Tropical peat soil microbial communities from peatlands in Department of Meta, Colombia - 0715_SJ02_MP02_20_MG | ecosystem: Environmental > Terrestrial > Soil > Wetlands > Peat | place...
GTCGTGCCGGCGCGCCTCGGCCGCGTGGCGTTCGAGGTGCCGACCGAGGAACGCGCGCCGGTGGGCCTCCGAGAGCTTCTGGAGGACGAGCGCTGGAAGGAGGCGCGCGAAGAAATGGCGCTGCCGATCGTCCTCGGACGAGACCCGCGCGGCGAGGGCGTCTTCGCGGACCTCGCGGACATGCCGCACGTGCTCGCCGCCGGCGCGACGGGCGCCGGCAAGAGCGTCGGGCTCAACGTGATGCTCGCGTCGCTCCTCTACTCGCGGACGCCCGAGGAACTTCGACTCATCATGATCGACCCGAAGGTCGTCGAGCTTCAGCCCTATGCCCGTATCCCGCACATGCTTCTGCCGGTCGTGACGGATATGGGCAAGGCAAAGGCGGCGCTCGTGTGGGCCGTAGACGAAATGGAGGAGCGCTACCAGATGTTGGCGCGGGCCGGCTGCAAGAACATCACCTCTTACAACGACGCGCGTCGGCAGCGCCGGCAAGAGGTGCTTCCCCGCATCGTCATCGTGATCGACGAGTACGCCGACCTCTTCGCCTCGCAGGGCAAGGCCGTGGAGGCGCTCGTCTCGCGCCTGGCGCAGAAGGCGCGGGCGGCGGGCATGCACTTGATCCTCGCGACGCAGCGCCCGAGCGTGGACGTCATCACGGGCACCATCAAGGCGAACTTCCCGACGCGCGTCGCGTTCCGCGTGGCGCAGCGGGTCGACTCGCGCGTGGTGCTCGACGAGCAGGGCGCGGAGCAGCTCGCTGGCCGTGGCGACATGCTGGTGAAGCTCGGGGGCGAGGACGCGCTCCTTCGGGCGCAGTGCCCGATGATCACCGAGGAGGAGATCGAGGCGCTCACCGGTTACCTCTGCACGCAGGGCATGCCGGACTACGACGAGAGCATCCTCGACGAGGAAGAGGCGCCGGAGCCCGACAAGAAGAAGCGCGCGCGCAAGAGCGCGGGGAAGGTGCTGTCGTGATGCGTGCGGTCGACTGCCGGTGCGGGAAGCTGCACATGGTTCGGTACGACGAAGGGGCCGGCCTCGACGGTGATTACGTCTACGTCTGTCCGGAAGAGGGAACGGTCGAGCTGCATGCCGAGCACGGGCGTCCGCCTGGACGAATCGTCACGGACATCGTGGAGGAGGAGTCATGAAGACGAAGAAGATGGTGAAGACGACGGCGGAGCCGAACGCAACGAAGGTCTACCGCGTGACGCTGCGCAAGACGGTCATCTTCAGCGTCGAGGCCGGGAGCGCCGCCGAGGCCCGCGCCTCGGTCGAGGGCGGTGGCTGGGACCACGACCAGGAAGCGGACCTCGTCGACTGGGAGGTCACGGACATCGTGGAGGAGGAGTCATGAAGACGAAGAAGATGGTGAAGACGACGGCGGAGTCGAACGCAACGAAGGTCTACCGTGTGACGCTTCGCAAGACGGTCATCTCCGTCGTCAGCGTCGAGGCCGGGAGCGCCGCCGAGGCCCGCGTCCTGGTCGACGGTGGCGACTGGGACCACGACCAGGAAGTGGACCTCGTCGATTGGGAGATCACTGGCGTCAAGGAGGAATCATGAGCGGGCAGAAGAGCGGTTGGCCGTCCTCGGTGCGCGCCATCCGCAAGCGGCACCCCGGCAAACCCATCGTCCAGGTTCGCGTGATCTTCGAGAGCGGTGCCTGGCTCTCCTTCGAGGGCCACGTCGACGACGACGAGAAGACGAAGGCCGTGGACCTCATCAAGAAAGCGATCGAGCGATGACGACGACCATCCACGTCACGTCTACACACTCCGGCGACGAGTGGCGCGCGCACCTCCAGGCCGAGCTTGCCGCGCGGCATCCCGGCACGGACGTCCGCGTGGAGCGCGGGCACTCGGACCACGCGCACGTGTGGGACGACGCGCTCGTCCGCGAGCCGGCGTGGTCGGACGACCAGCTCCGGGCGGTGGCCGAGGCCGTCGACCAGGACGACGACGTCGACGAGTTCGACGCGATGGTGCGCACCGTCGACGAGCTTGCCGAGCGCGTCGAGCGCGAGTGCGCGAGCATCTTCGTGGCGTGGAGGCTCGCGTCGGCGCTGCGCCGGCTCAAGGCGTGGTTGTCCCGATGACGGAGGCGGCTGCGGCGCGGGCGCGGTTCTGCGCGGAGCTGGCCGCGAGGTACGCGCTGTTCCTCCTCTACCGCGACGGCGCCATCGACGGTGCGTCGGCCGAGGGCTGCAACCTGTGGACGCTCCTGCAGGAGGGTCTGGGCGATCACGACGACGCGCCGCAGGTCCCGCTGGACGAGGTCGTCGGCCGCGTCGAGGAACAGATGGCCGCGGTGCATCCGTGAGGCGCAAGCAGATGACGCGGAAGGAGCGCCGCGAGGAGGCCGCGCGGCGCTGGACGGCGAGGTCCGAGAGGCGCAAGCGCGACTCCCACCTCCGCTGGACCACGATCGGCGCGGAGGTGAACGCGCTGGCGGCGCTCGTGGCCATGCACGGACCCATCGACGCGGAGATCGAACGGCTCGGCAGGAAGCTCGACAGCCTCGCCAAGGAGCTGGGGGTCGCCCTGCCGTCGCCCTCGTCCGGCGGGGCCGAGCCCCCGCGGCGCCGGGTCGAGGACGACGCCACGAGCGAGGACCGCCGCGAGTGGGCGCTCGAGGACAAGCACGACCTCGAGAAAGAGGGCGGCTGGGAAGATCCGTGACGGCACCGCGACGGCTTGCATAAAGCTTTACGTTGATGTACGTTCCTTTTCATGCCGAGAGAGAAGAGCGAGAACACCTTGGCGGTGAACTTGAAGATCCCGCCGGGCTGGGGCAAGCGGGCCGACAGGCTCGCCTCGGGGTTCGACCCCAAGCACACGCGTTCGGCCATCCTCCGCGCCGCCATCAGCGCCGGCCTCGACGTCCTCGAGGCGCGGGAGAAGAAGAACGGAAAGAGAGCGAAAGAGTGAAGCGCAAAGCAGCGGAACGCAGGGAAGTCACCGAGGCCGAGAGCAAGCAGATCGTCGCGGCCTACAAGGCCGGCACGCCGGTCCTCGACATCGCGGGCAAGCACGACCGGAGCAAGTCGACCGTGATCTCGGTCGTGCAGAGGAGCGGCGTCTCCCTGCGCGGCCGGGGCTGGCGCAGCCGGAACATGACCGGCAAGGGCGCGGCCGGCAAGAAGAAGCTCCGGCCCGGCACGCTCTCGGAGAAGGAGCGCGCGTGCATCGCGGCCGACTACGCGGCCGGCCTGTTACAGGCCGACCTCGTCGAGAAGTACGGCCGGAGCCCGGACGCCATCCGCCACGCGGCGGAGCTTGCCGGCGTGCCGCTGCGCGGCCGCGGCCACAAGGGGGCCGTCGCTCCCGCGCCGAAGACCGACGGGACGACGAAGAAGAAGAAGTGGAGCGCCAGCGCCGCGGTCGCCGAGTCGATCGACCACGCGAACAAGGCGCTCGCGAGCGCGCACGGGAAGAGCGGCGACGTCGCGAAGGCCGTGGGCGTCCTCATCCGGTCGCTCGCGCACGAGGACATCAAGAACCTCTACGTCGACTTCGAGGACCGCACGTTCAAGATGACGCGGACCCACGTCGAGGAAGGGAGGGCCACGTGAGCGAGACGCGCCTCATGCGCCTGAAGCTGATCGTGCAGGCCGACTTCAGGAAGAGCGAGTACACGAACTACATCGAGCAGTCCGGCCCCGCGAAGAAGAACGGCAAGGGCAAGAAGAAGCAGCTCGTGCTCAAGTCCGGCGAGGTCGTCTGCCTCGTCTCCTCGCGCGGCGACCAGATCATCTTCGTCTACCACATGGACCGCGTGCGGGAGGACGAGCCCCACTCCGAGGAGCGGTCGGTCCTCCACTCCGAGCGCCTGAGGCTCACGGGCGGCGGCCGGTGGAATCCCATGATGCTCGGCAACTACGCCCTGCAGGTGGGCATCCGGCTCGAGGGCATCAAGCTCTTCGAGCAGCACTACGACGAGATGGCGGAGGAGCGGAAGCGCGTCCGCCAGCTCAGATGGGCGTCGTGAATACGAGGTCGTGCCAGAGGCACGAGCGAACTGCGAGACCGACCGAACGGAGTGAGGGAAGGTCATGAACGTGCTCAGGCACGTTCATGGCGGTTCGTTCGCCGCAGCGGCGCAGCCACGATCGGACGAAGTCCGATCGTGTTTCGTTCGGCGGAGCGGCGGTAGCCGCGGATGGCCGAGGCGGAGGGCGAGATCGTGACGACGACCAGGATGCGGTTCACGGTGAGGGCGACGCTCGACTTCGAGACCGACCTCGACGCCGAGCTTGCCGAGATCCACGCAGCCGAGATCGTCCACCAGGCGCTCGCGCGCGAGGCCGCGGACCCTTGGCGCGCTGACCCGGATGTCCGGATCAGGCTCGTCGCGATCTTCGAGAACGTGGACGCGCGGTCCCTCCGGGCAGGTTGACCCCGGGTCGCCTTGCCGCTCATGCAGTTCAGGTAGGCGAGCGCGTACCACAGGGCGAGGAGGAGCAGGCCGACGGCGACGCGCTTCGGGTTCGGCATGAGTTGCGGCTGGGGCGCAGGCCTGGTTAGCATGATCCCATGGCCGGGAAGAATGCGACGAAGTCCTCGTTCGTGGTGAAGAAGCTCGAGACCAAGTGGTGCGTGCTCGAGCGCTCGAGGCCCGACCCCGGGCTCGGGCTCGTGAGCTACTGGGAGACGCGCGACCAAGCCCGCGAGGCCGCGAGGCAGCTCAACGTGGAGGAGCGCCGCGCGCTCCGGGACTACCAGGCATGAAGAAAAGCAAGAAGGTCGGGTTGCCGCTCGTCGATAAGTGGGACGGGACGCCGGAGGGCAAGGCGCGCCTGCACAAAGGCGCGCAGCAGGTGCTCCGCGCGCTCGCGGCGGAGCTTGGTCTCAAGAAGGGCGAGTTCGAGGTGCGCTCGAACGAGATGGGACCGGCCATAGGCGGCACGATCCACCTCGACGCAAAGGCGCTGCGCGTGTGGATCGAGGGCGGCTACGGGTTCACCCCTTGGGGCAAGAGCGCGGAGACTGGACCGCGCACCGAGAGCTACGTCGCCGCGTGCAGGTGCGAGGGCGGCAAGGACAAGGGCTCAGACCTCGTCGTCGACTGGGAGCTTCTTTGGGATCCGAAGAAGCTCGTCGAAGTGCTCAGGCTCGAGGGGTTCGCGTGATGAGTGCGGCGAAGAAGGTCGCGGTCCACATCATCGACGAGAAGAAGAGCCCGCCCTCCGAGATGACCTCTTCGATGTGGTGCGGCGCCACGTGCGTCGAGCTTTTCTACGGGCCGCGCACGCCGGACCTGAAGTTCTACCCGGAGAGCCACGCGCAGCTCGCGACGTGTCCCGCGTGCAGGGAAGCGTTCGCGGCGCGCGTGGTGTCGTTGTGACGGACGTCGGCAAGAGGCGGTCGTACCTGCGCGGCGGCCTCTTCAGCCTGCTCGTCGCGCTCGCGTTCGTGGGTTACGGCCTTTTCCGGTACGGTGAGCGGCACGTGCTCGGCGGCGCGCTCGTCTTCGTGGGCTTGCTCAACCTGGTCGTGAGCGCCGCGAATTTCGTGCTCGCGTTCTGGGACAGTCGTGATGAGATGAAGGGGTGAATCGGAGGCTCTTCTACCATCGCAAGCTCCACGCGTTCGTGGTGGAGCGGCACGACGTCTTGAACGACCGATGGGAGCGCTACGGCGTCGTGCTCCTGCCCGACAACGCGCACCGGGACGAGCTTGCGAGTGCGCTCTTCGTGTTCGGCCTGCGCATGCCGCGGGGCACGGATCGCGTGCACTGGGACTACGACACGCTCGCGTGGGATCCCGGCGAATCTTCTTCGCCGCTCCCGAGGCCACGGGTCCGCATCTCGAACGCCGAGGGTAGGCCGCTCGTGCGCTTGAGCGTGATGGAGAGAAAGAAGATCCCGGCGGAGTTGGGGCGGAAGAAGCTCTGAAGTAGACTCGTATCTCCATGGCGGTCGTTCAGCGAGGGGATGGCCAGTTCGTCGAGGACGACCCGGTGGAGGCGGAGCCAGACTGCGTCCGCTTCGAGCCAGACCAGATCGGGGAACTCCGCGGGTACCTGCTCCCGCGCCTCGAGTCGGCGCGGGACGAGGTGTCGAAATTCGTCCTTCGGGAAATGGAGGCCACGTGGGGCGGGGACCTTGGTCAATCGGTGATCGACGCGATCGAGCATTTCCCGGACAGCGAGCTGAAGAAGCTCAGGGCCTGGATCAACGAGGCACGCGGGACGCGGATCTACGCCTACGTGTGGTTCCACAGCCTGTTCCGCCTCTCCTACGGCCTGATCATGACGACCGGCGGCCCGCTCGACGAGATCGTCACGCACGAAGAGATCCGTGACGTGGAACTCGAGAGCAGCGTCGCGCCGTATTGGGAGTTCCGCCACGCGTTCAATATGGGACGTCTCTTGAGGGCGATCGACAGATCGTCCTTCGACGAGGAGCCCTACGTGCAGGTGAACGACGAGGACGAGTACAACCACGCGCTCCTCGCGCTGGACTTGTCCGTCGACGACAGCAAGTGGGAGAAGCCTGGGCTCTACGACTTCCGCGACGAACCACCCACGTACTCGGGGAGCGTCGAAGAATACGAGCGCGAGTCCATGAGGCTCGAGGCCGAGCAGACCCTCGACTACATGTTCCAAGGCGACGAGTGGAAGAAAGCCTGCGCGGCTCTCCTCGGGACCGGCGATAGTTGAATATGCGTCGCTGGCCGTCTATTTCGTACTTGATATTCCGCGACTCGCGCGTGGAGCAGAAGCGTGCCCGCGACGCGCTCGTCGCCCATTGCCGCTCGTGCGGTTGCCTCGTCTGCCAGGTGAGGCTCGTCGTGATGAACGAGGACCCCGCGATCGACATCGCGTTCCCCGAAGAAAAAATCGTGGTGAAGGAGTTCCTCAACTAGGCGCGGGCAAGTCCGTGCGGCGCGCGGACTCGGCGCCCCGCGGGCGTCCGGATCGCGACGGGAGCGCGACGAGGGCATGACGAATTTGTTTGACGGGCCCTAGAAAAAGCCACTATTGCAACTCCTGCGTCGGCGGCGCCCTTCGTTCCGGGGACCGCCACGAACCGGCAACTAGGTGGCCGGAGCAGGAAGGGTGTGTCGAAGCCGTTCGTCAAGGCAGCCGGCGGGAAGAGCAAGCTCGTCCCGACGATCATGACCCACGTGCCCGAGCTGCGTGGGCGCTACTACGAGCCGTTCGTGGGCGGCGGCGCCGTGTTCCTGGCGCTGCATGAGAAGAACCTTTTGTCCACAAACCTGTGGACAACATTGAACGACGCGAATGGCGAGTTGATGAACGCATATGCCGTCGTGAAATCAGACTCGGCCAATTTGGTTCGTAAATTGCAATCACTTCAAAAGAAACACTCGAAGGAAACGTACTACGCAATCAGGGCGAAGGAGGAGAAGGAGCCGCTCGCCCGCGCGGCGCGGTTCCTGTACCTGAACAAGACGTGCTTCAACGGCCTCTACCGAGTCAACAAGGACGGGAAGTTCAACGTGCCCATGGGCGACTACAAGAACCCCAAGATCGTGGAGCCCGAAGTGCTCGAGTGTTGGGCCAGCGCGCTCAAGTTCTGCAAGCTTCGCTCCGAAGATTTCGAGCGCGTGCTCGACGAGGCCGATCGCGGGGACTTCGTGTACGCGGACCCCCCGTACCTGCCGCGCTCCAAGACCGCGGACTTCACGAGCTACACGGCGGACAAGTTCGGCATGAAGGACCACGAGAGACTCGCGGAGTCGCTCGCGCTCGCGGACAAACGTGGCGCGAAGTTCCTCTGCAGCCAGGGCGACTCGGAGGCCGTCAGGCAGCTCTACAAGCAGTTCGACATTACGGCCGTGTCGGTGAAGCACATGGTGGGCGCATCGGCGAAGTCGCGCACCTCCGTGGGCGAGCTGCTCATCAAGAACTACGACTGAGAAAGAGAGGGAAGAGGCATGGCAGAGAAAGAGCTGACGATCTCGCAGGCGCTGCGCAAGATCAAGGACCTGAAGGGCAAGATCGCCCGGCACTCGCAGAACGCGACGTCGTGCGTGACGCACCGTACGGACGACCCGCCCGCGTACCAGTTCGGGGCGGAGTGGGAGAAGGCGACGGTCCTCGTCGACGAGATGCTGGATCTCCAGACCCGCGTCGCGCTCGCGAACGCGGGGGCGACGTTCGACTACGACGGCAAGACGCGGACGCTCACGTGGGCCACGAGGAAGCTCGTCGAGATCAAGGGCGCGATCGCGTGGCACCAGGGCCTCGTCGTGCGGGCGCGCGAGAAGACGACCGAGGAGTCGTACGACTGGGTGCACAAGGTGGGCGGCGGTCCGGAGCGCGTCCGCGTCGCGGTCGAGCACACGTGCCACCTGCCCGAGGCCGAGAGGGCGGCGCGCGTCCAGGCGCTCGAGAACAAGTTCGTCGAGCTGAACGACCTCGTCGAGACCATGAACCACCGGACGGTCGTCTAAGGGCGACCGTTCCAAGGACTCCGGGGACGGGGAGCGGAGAGGAGAGACCGAAGGACGAGCACCTCTAGAACTAATAATTCTGGAACCTGCAGGGAGCGATCCTTGCTCATACGCCTGCAACGATGAAGATACCCGCGGTTAGCAATCAGACCCAGCGAGCACTCAGCCGACAGCCGAAAGCAGTTTGGCCTTCAGCGTTCAGGAAAAGACTCTTCCCCAAGTTTCGAATCGAAGCTCCCTGTCCTCGGACATTTTGAAGAACGACCAGAAGAACGTAAAGATGACCTCTTCCTCACCCGCGACCGATCCGACCGAGACCGTCCCCACGGAGCGCGAGCTTCTCCGCACGGGGTACTCGCCCGAGGAGCGCGGGCGCGTGCTCGCGCGGATGCGCGAGATCAAGGACTCGTTCTACGCGGCCGCGCAGCGCGCCGGGCACCACCAGTTCCTCGAGTTCGCGGGGCTCATGGCTGAGTACATCAAAGCCTGCGAGCGGATGCACGGCCGCGGGATCGACTTCGCCACGACGGAGTTGAACCTCGAGGCGCACGAGGCCGCGTACATCGCGGAGAAGCTCGACTGCATCTTCGGCGAGGCGCTCACGGAGCCCGCGGCGCGGGAGGCGTTCCTCGGCGTGCTCGGCGACAAGGGCGGTTGGGCGCACGAGCTGACGGGGGATCATGAGCACCAGCATCAGTGGGGTTCGCACAACGGCAACGGCCCGTGGACGTGCGACCTCTGCGGCGCGACGACGGAGCTGAAGCCGGTCACGTCTTCGGGCATGGGAAAGAAGGAAGAGGTGATCTGGTGAGCGCGAACCGCTGCAGCCACCCGCCGCTCGCCGACGTCGAGCAGCTCCTCATCTGCCGCAAGTGCCATGCCGCGAAGGTCGTGGGCGTGCTCAAGAAGCTCTCGCCCACGATGTACTTCCTCGACGGGACGCTCCTCACCGACATCGTCGACCCCGCGCTCGTCGGCAAGCGCGTGCGCGTCATCATCGAAGAGGTCATCGAAGCCGTGCCCGTGGACGAGGACGCAGCCGTCCCCGGCGGGGCAGAAGAATTCGCGACGGACAACTAGGTCCGCCGCGGTGTGGGCGGCTGCACTTCAGCCGCGACTCGAAACAACACAAGAGACAGGTATCCAACAATGGCAAAGCCCAACGAAAACAAGATGCAGGCAGCACCGGCGGGGACCACGGGCGCGAGCGCCCCGGCCACCCCGGCCGACGACGACATGGTGGAATGGCGTGGTGAGTTCGGCGGCAGCGTCGACGGCTGGTGGGCCCCTCCGCCCGACGCGACGGCGACGATCACGGGCATCCTCGTGAACTTCGTCGACAAGGCGAGGAGCGAGAAGCTCCAGTCGAACTCGCTGGTGTTCGAGGTGACCGAAGGCGCCGAGTTCGTGAAGAACGGCGGCTCGAGCAAGGTGCCGGGCGCCAAGGGCGACGGCAAGCTGCACAAGGTCGGCAAGGGAACGAACGTGGCCGTCCCCGAGTGGAAGCTCCTCGTCGGCCTCTGGCCGGCGAAGGCGGGCCACAAGGTGTCGCTCACGCGCGGGCCGCGCCGCGACATCGGCAAGGGTCGCAAGATGTACGACCTGATCGGCAACCCGCGCGTCTCGAGGGAGCAGCACCGCCACATCGAGATCAGCAAGGTCCACGGCGTGGACGACGCGGCGGCGGAGAATATGGCCGCCGACCCCTCGTTCCAGGTCGACGACAACTGAGCCGGCGGAAGGAGCGCGGGGTCGGGAGACTGTCGGTAACGACCCCTTCGGGGTCTTCCCGGCAAGAGCCCTTGGCGCGGCTAACCGCCGCGCCCGGCCCCGCGCTTTTTCTCGTCTTAGGAGCAGTGGAACCATGAAACTCGGCGAGCTTCGCGCGCTCCTCATGCCGTTCAGCGACGACCTGGACGTCAAGCTCTTCGGGTCCGGCGGGCTCGAGGAGATCGAGAAGGTGAGCGGGATCTGGCAGACCACCGAGGGAGCGACGGCGGAGCTGTTCATCGAGGCCGTGATGCCGCCGGACGAGGCGGAGGTCGGGGTGGACGAGGGTAAGTGTGAGGACGACGACGGCCCCGCGGAGCCTTTTCCCGGTGGGCCCATCGAGTTTGAGGACGATCCGTGAGCCAGCCTAAGTACGACTTCGAGGCGATCAAGGATCCCTCCGTCACGTCGGGGCCGACGCCGGGCGTTCGTTACCGCGTGCGGGATGTCGCGAGCGACAACATGATCGCGTCCTGCTACGACAGGGCGAACGCGCAGTTCATCGTGGACGCGCTGAACGCCTCGGGCCTCGACTACATGGGCGTCATGCGCAGGAAGATCGGGAGCCCATGAGGTGTCCCAAGATTTACGTTGCTGGCCCCTCCGCGAAGCTCCAGGATTTCGAGGTGCTCTTCCCGAAGCTCCGCGAGGCAGGCTTCGAGATCACGTTCGACTGGACGGTCGCGATCCGGGAGGCCGGGAGCGCGTCGCCGGACGATCCCGTGGTCTGCAGGAAGGCAGCCGAGGACGATCTCCAAGGCGTGCTCTCGGCGGACGTCTTCTGGATCGTCCAGCCGGACGAAGCGAGCACGAGCACGGGCGCGTGGTTCGAGTTCGGGGCCGCAGCCACGCAGAGGAAGCGCACCGGCTCGCCGATGATCATCGTCTCCGGCGCGTCGAAGAAGTGCATCTTCCGGTTCCTCGCGGACAGTTTGTTCGAGTCCCACGACGAGGCGTTCGAATACATCGTCTCGAGCGTCCGGACGTGCGATCATGATCTCTAGTGCGGAGTTGGCTGCCGAAGGGCGCGCGCTCGTGGACAGCAGGCCGCACGAGGCCAGCGCGAGCTTCCTCACGTTCGCCTGCCTCCTGCTCTTCGTCGCCGACACGAAGAGGCCCGGCTGGCTCGATTGGTTCTGCATTACGGTGGCCGCGCTCAATTTGGCGCTCTATGTGCACCGCTGTCGCCTGAACCGCCGCTGGGAGAAGCGCAAGGACGAATGGCTCGAGAAAGTGGCTACCTTAGGCAGGGAAAGTGACGACCATGAGCGTTGAGACCGGGGTGCCCCCGACGAGGCGGAGCTACGACGAACTCGAGGCCGTGAACAAGGGACGGAGTCCCGAGGAGCGGGCGAACAGCGGAGCCGACCGAGCGAGAGCGAGGGACAGCTCCGAAGAGTGGCGCGAGCGCGCGCGGTGGACGCCGACGTCCGAGCAGTTCCATGCGTACCTCGCACGCGAGGTCGAGATGGCTAGAGACAACCTTTCGAGGCCCGGCGCGACGGCTGGCTCGATGCTCCACTCGTCCTCGACGATCCAGCTCGCCCAGGAGGCGATCGAGAAGGAGAAGCCTTGACCCTCTCGGTGAGCGTCGCGATCGGCAAGACCGCCGGTGGCGAGCGCCACGTGCTCTTTTCGCCCGACGGCGGGGTCTCGCCCGCCTTCAGGCGCCTGCTCGGTCCCCATGGCCTCCGGCACGGCAAGGGTTACCTCGTCCCGCTCCCGGCGGCGCTGAGCGCGTGCGCCGCGCTCAGCAAGCGCGGCGTCAGTCTGCGCGCAAAGAAGGACGTCCCCGCGACGATCCGCGCCGCGGCGTGGAAGTGCGACGTGGCTGGGCTCTATCCGTACCAGCGCGTCGGGGCCGAGTACCTGCGCTCGCGGAGGCGCGCGATCCTCGCCGACCAGATGGGGACCGGGAAGACGCCCGAGGCCCTCGCCGCGCTCGACGCGCGGGTGGGCGTGCTCGTCGTGGCGCCGAGCGTCGTGCAGGGCAACTGGCTGAAGGAAGCGATCCGCTGGCGCAAGGACCTCAGGCCCATGGTCTGGCAGCCGCCGTACTCGATCTTCCCTGCGCCGGGCGA
>Ga0187781_10003249_pt1 | contig 12271 bp, 10 predicted proteins | sample 0715_SJ02_MP02_2_FD_132447 | JGI IMG/M metagenome (GOLD analysis project Ga0187781, IMG submission 132447) | Tropical peat soil microbial communities from peatlands in Department of Meta, Colombia - 0715_SJ02_MP02_20_MG | ecosystem: Environmental > Terrestrial > Soil > Wetlands > Peat | place...
AAGAAGGCAGATTCGCGACCGGCGTGCTGCATCTGTGGCACACGCGGAGCGACCGCTCGCAATTGCCGACCAACCAGGCCAAGCTTGCAGAAGCGATCCGCACCGATCGGGTCCGCGCGCTGCGCGGCCTGTCCTCGCTCGGCGACGACGCCGAGACGCCTGCGGCCCGCGATGGTGTCGGCTCCGATGCACGGCATGACCGCAGCCCTGCGCGCCAAGATTCCTGATCCGCTAGCGTTGGCGCGGCTGGCCGACTGGGTTGCCGCCGGCGTTGCCGTGTCGCTGCCGTGGTCGACCTCGGCGACCAGCGTGCTGATCGCGCTATGGCTTGCCGCGGTGCTGCCGACGTTAAGCATCGATCGGGTCCGGCGCGAGCTTGCGACCGCGGCCGGCGGGCTGCCGGTGCTGTTGTGGGCGCTGGCCGCTGTGGGCCTCGTGTGGGCCGACGCGGCGTGGAGCGAGCGCCTCGCCGATTTCGCCCGCTACCAAAGGCTGCTCGCCATCCCGTTGCTGCTGGCGCAGTTCCGGCGCTCCGAGCATGGCTTTTGGGTCTTCTACGGCTATCTCGCCTCGGCGCTAAGCGTGCTCGCGGCGTCCTTCGCGCTCGCGCTCGTTCCCGGCCTGAGCTGGCGCGGTGTCGAGTTCGGCGTCCCGGCTAAGGATTACATCTTTCAGGGCGAGAGCCTTGCGCTCTGCGCGTTGGCGCTGATCGGCGTCGCCTGCGAGCGCGGCCGCGGCGGACAATGGCGTGCGGCTTTGGGACTTATCGCTGTCGCCGCGTTGTTCCTCGCCGATATTTTCTTTGTCGCCACCGGCCGCTCGCTTCTTCTCGTCCTGCCGCTGCTGGCGGTCTTCGTCGGCTGGCAGCAATTCGCCTGGAAGGGTTTGTTGGCGGCGGGCCTCGCCGGCTGCCTCGTCGGCACCGCGGTCTGGTTCGCCTCACCTTATTTGCGGACGCGACTGAGCGATTCGGTCGCCGAATTCGCGGCCTATCGCGCGACCGACGCCAACAGCTCGACCGCGATGCATCTCGAGTTCTTGCGCAAATCCCTGCAGATCGTGGCGACGGCGCCGGTGATCGGCCATGGCACCGGCTCGATGTCGGAACAGTTCCGCCGCGTGACCTCGGGATCCACTGGGGCTTCCTCGGTCGTCACCGTCAACCCGCACAATCAGATTCTCGCCGTCGCCATCCAGCTCGGCCTCGTCGGCGCTGGAGTGCTCGTGGCGATGTGGATCGCACATTTGCTGCTGTTCCGCGGGGCAAGTCTCGCCGCGCTGGTCGGCGCGATTATGGTCATTGAGACCGCCGTCACGTCGCTGTTCAACTCGCATCTGTTCGATTTCACCCAGGGCTGGCTTTACGTCTTCGGCGTTGGCGTCGCTGGCGGCATGGTGTTGCGCGACCGGACTGGGGCGTCGGGTGCGGTCGTGGCGGACGTTCCGCAAGCGACCAAAGCTTGATAGAGCTAGCCGCGTGCCGCACATCCACCCAGGCCGGCGATGAAGACTCTTCGCGAACGCCCGCGCATTCTTGTCGTTACCTTGCGCCGCCTCGGCGATGTGTTGCTGACGACGCCGCTGATCCATGCGCTGAAGCTGGGCTTTCCGGGCTCGTCCGTCGACGCGCTGGTCTTTCGCGGGACCGAGGGCATGCTGGAGGGCAATCGCGACCTCGCTCACGTCATCGCCGTGCCGCAGCGGCCGTCCGCGGCGGAAATCGGAGCGCTGATCGGTCGCCTCTGGCGCCGTTACGACCTCGCGGTGGCGACGCATGCGGGCGATCGCCCGACATTCCTCGCCTGGGCGGCAGGCCGGCAACGTGTTGGTCTCCTGCCCGCGCCGGATTCCGGAGCGTGGTGGAAGCGCCGTGTCTTTGATGACGTCGTCGATCCTGGGAGTGACAATCATCGCGTGATCGAGCTGGCGCGGATTGCGGATGTCCTCGGCGTTCCGCGGCGAAGCGAGATCGTCTGCCCGGCGGGGGCGATCGCCCCGGCGGCGGCTCCGCCCGGCGCCTATGCCGTCCTTCACGCCAACCCGATGTTCCGCATCCGCCGCTGGACCGATGAAGGCTGGCGGGCGCTGGCGCGCGCCCTCACCGATCGCAGGCTCACGGTGATCGCGACTGGCGGACCCGATCCGGCGGAGAAGGATTATCTCGACCGGATCTGGTCGGCGTCCGAGCCGCCGGTCGTGCGGCTCGACGGCAAGCTCGGCTGGCCCGAGCTGACCGCGCTCCTTCGCGGGGCCGCGGTCTATGTCGGGCCCGATACATCGATGACCCATCTTGCCGCCGGCGCCGGCACGCCAACGGTGGCGCTCTATGGCCCGGCCAGCCCGAGCCTGATGGGCCCCTGGCCGGTCGGCGGCCTGGAAACGCCGTGGGCGCGCGCCGGCACCGTCCAGCACCGCGCGAACGTCTGGGTCGTGCAAAATCCACTGCCCTGCATGCCGTGCGATAGGCTCGGCTGTGACGGCCATCTTGAGAGCCGCAGCCAATGCCTCGATGAGCTCCCGGTGCAGCGCGTGCTTGCCGCGGTCGATCAGGCGCTGGCGCTGCGCAAGGCGGCGGCCTGAACGAGCGCCGCAAGGCCGGCGCGCGTATCGTGCGCCGGCCGCCAGCCAGCGGCCAAGAGCTTGCCGGCATCGACGACCAAGTCGCCGCCGAAGCGCTCCCATAGATCGGCGCGGCCGATGAGGCGCAGCGGAATTTCGACAAACTCCGCGGGGAGCGGCAGCAGCAACGGCCGACGACGCTCCGCCTTGCGCAGCGTCGCGATGATATCGGCGAGCGGCAAGGCGGGCCCGGGATCGGCGACCGCGTAGGTCTCGCCGCGACTGACGGGTTCGCCGAGCACGAAGGCGAGCGCTGAGACGAAATTGTCGATGCCGAGGAGCGAGCGCCGGTTGACGAAATCCTTAAGCGGCAGCGGCAATCGCGAACGCGCGGCGCGCAAGAGCAGAGCGAAATTGCCCTTCACGTCCGAGCCGTAGAGCACGACCGGCCGTAAAATCGTAAACGGCACGCCGGATGCGCGCACCTCGTTCTCGGCGGCGAGCTTCGAGCGGCCATAGTCGTCGGTCGGCGCCGGCGCGTCGCGCTCGCTTAGAATATGGTCGGCCGCGGGTCCGCTCTGGGCGCGGATCGAAGAGACAAAGACAAACGACGCCCGCGCGTGCCGCGGCCACGGCGAGCCGCGCCGTCGCTTGGCGGTTGATTTGATCGTAGCGCTCCGCGGCGATGCCAGTTCCGGCGTCAGCTATGCCAGCAAGATGAATGACACGATCGACACCGTGGAGCTGCGCTCGCCAATCGAACGCTTGCGCCAGATCGGGATGCTCGACGATCTCGACACCGTCGGCAAGCGAGAATGGCGCCGGCCGCCGCATCGCGGCGCGCACTCTTTCCCCGCGTCCTGCCGATCCGGTAATGACCGCGCGACCCAGAAAGCCGGAGGCGCCGGTCACCAGAATGCGGCTTGACTGGGACATCTAATAAATCGGCCCCGACCCACCGAAGCTCATCGAGCGTACTCCACCGCTCAAGGCGTCAAATGGGGCATAGGCCTGAATCTCGCACTCGTCGGTTCGAACGCTGTAGCGCGAATCGACGACGGCGCCGTCTTTGCTGAACACGGTGTAGGTGCGATAGCGCCCGCGATCCTGGAAACGCACGCAGGTGAGCCAGTTCCAGCCGCGCAACCCGTGCACCCAGCGTGGCCCGGAGATTTCGTACGCCTCGTAAGAAGCGTAGTCCTTGAAGGTCGCGCGGATGTGGCCGGCGACGAGCTTGGTGTGAGCCGGGTTGACGCCCGTGGCCGGCGCCTCTTCCGGCGGCAGCGCGATCTCGCTGCAGGCCGGCAGGAGAGTCAGTGCGAGGAGGAGCGCCGCCTGAGCGACGCGCCGCACGAGCGCCGATGAGTTCCGCAGCTGCCTTACACTCAACCCCTGCGATCCCTCTTTGGTCGTCTGGGATCAACGACTATGCTGAAAGCCCGCCGGAGGCAATTGACCGGCCCGTTAGCAAATCTTTGATCCGGCACGGGTAAAACTCGGCTGCAAAGACGGGGGAATTCGGGCGGCAGTCGGGGCTATCAGATGCCGCTTGCGCCCCGGCGCCGACACAGTAAGGCCATGAAAGCTCTGCATCTGCATGGCGTTGGCCGGTCGGGTTAAGGTCCACACGCGGTCGTAAGGCATGGTCGAAAGTTCGCAGCCTCGGTCCGGTCGGCAAGTGGATCGGCCGCACGGCGCGGCTGCCGAAATAAGCAGGCGGCTCTTTGCGCCGGCGGTGGTGCTTTGTCTCGGCCTCGGTCTCGGGTCGTGCGCCTCGAGTGCCGGTTTCATCGCCGACCATTGGCCGCATTGGGCCGGCGGTTTGCCCGCCGACGCGCCACCGCGACCGGGCGCTCCCGGCTATGACGAGTTCATTGCTCATCAATCGGCAAGCAAGAACGCCGCGGCGCCAGCCGCCGCCGACAAAACCGACGGCCCGGCAGCTCCTGCCGGCTATCGTCCGCCCGACGATCAGAGCGTAGTGCAGGGCGGTCTGTATTAGCGGAGAGGAGCCGAGACGACGCGGCGCGCTAGGCGACGCCGGCGCGCAACAGGTCGTGGAAATGGACGATGCCGACCGGGCGGCCGACATCGACGACAATGAGCGCCGTGATCTTCGAGGAATTGAGGAGCTGCAATGCCTCGCTCGCCAGCTGATCGGGCCGCACCGTTTTCGGCGACGCCGTCATCACCTCGTCGACCGGCGCCTGCAGCAGGTCGGCGCCCATGTGGCGGCGTAAATCGCCGTCGGTGATCAGGCCGGCGAGCTTGCCGTCGCCGTCGACGACGGCGACACAGCCGAAGCCCTTGGCCGACATTTCCACGATTGCTTCCGACATCGGCGCGCCGCGTGCGATCAGCGGCACCGCGGCGCCCGGATGCATCACGTCGCGGACGAATTTGAGCGCGGCGCCGAGCTTGCCGCGGGGGTGAAATACGCCAAAATCGACCGCGGTGAAGCCCCGGCTTTCCAGGAGCGCGATCGCCAGCGCGTCGCCGAGCGCAAGCTGCATCAGCGACGACGTGGTAGGCGCGAGATTGTGCGGGCAGGCCTCGCGCGCCGGCGGCAGGACGAGCACGATGTCGGCGGCCTTGCCGAGCGTGCTGTCGGCATTGACGGTGACGGCAACGAGCGTGATGCGAAAACGGCGCGAATAGTTGATGAGGTCTCTGAGCTCCTCGGTCTCGCCCGACCAGGACAGCACCAGCATGACGTCGTCCGAGGTGATCATGCCGAGGTCGCCGTGGCTGGCGTCGCCGGCGTGGACGAAGAACGCCGGCGTGCCGGTCGAAGCGAGCGTCGCCGCGATCTTGCGCCCGACATGGCCGGACTTGCCGACGCCGGTGACGATCACGCGGCCGCGTGCCGCGCGAATCGCCTCGACGGCGGCGACGAAACTCTGCCCCAGCCCGTCGCACATCGCCGTCGCCAGCGCGCCGAGCCCGTCGCGCTCGGTTTCGAGCGTGCGCAAGGCCGAAGCGATGAAGGTGTGGGGCGAAGCCCTGCGCGCCCTGGCGTTGGCCGAGCCTGTCTTTGCGCCTGTCGCCATCGACTCGACCCCCCAAAGAACTCCGCCCTCAAGCAAACTTCAACGACGGAACGCCGAGGGCCCGGTTATTTCTTTTCCCAAGCCGCGAAGGCGTCGTTGAAGGCGCGGTCGCCTGGCGGGCCTTTTTCCATCGCCAGGATAGCGCGGCCGCCATTGGTGTACACGACTGGAATATCGAACCAGGGCCGCTCCTTCAGGAGCTGAATGTTGCGCTGCATGTCGGTCGCGACCGCCGAAAGCCCGACCAGGAAGAAGTTGTTGGTCACCTTCACCGCGAGACCGGCAAGCGGCGTGCCGCGGGCCTGCTCCGATTGCTTCATCAGGATACCGGGCACATTCGAGATGCCGCCACCGGGAAAATCGGCCGGCAGGTTGAACATGATCTCGATCGTGTGGCTTGCTGGCAGCGCCTGATCGGTATTGCGGCGGAGCGACCAAGTCACGGTCATGCGCCGTTCGGGGATCTCCAAATCCGCGCGCACCGCGAGTTCCGGCGCCAGGCCGGCGCCGGGAGAGACCGTTTCAGTGCGCCAGATAGCCGAGCCGACAAAGCGCCGGCCCTGTGGATCGTTCGGATCCTCCTCGTAAAGGACCACGCGCTGCGCCACCGCCGGCGCCGGCTGGGTCGCGGGCGCGCCGGAGCCGGATGGCTGGTTTTGGGCCTGCTCCTGAGGAACCCGTCCGGGGAATTTCGGCTGCGAGGCGGGCGTTTCGGTCTTGGTCTGGCTTGGCTGCCGCGCGCCGATGTGACTGACATACTGATAGAGGCCGGCGAATTTCGGCCACGCCCAGACGATCGCCGCCACCACGACGAGGAACACAATCAACGCCGCAAGCGGCTTGATCAGGCCGCGATAGGAGCGCGCCGGGCGCTCGCTCTCATATTCTTCTTCCGCCGCGGCGCGCGGCGGCTGCGGCCGCGCCGTCGGCTGCGGCATCTGCGGCTGTTCGTCCTCCAGCTCGTAGGAGGGCTCGAGGCTGCGCAGGTGGGCGTCGTAATTGCCGGAATCCCAGGCAGCGTCGAATTGCGACTGGCGGCCGCGCGGCGACGGCCCGGGGGAGTCTTCTGCCGGGAACTGCTGCGGCGATCCGGCGCCGTACTGATCGCGGGTGTCGCGCGCCGATTGCGCAGCCTTGGCGGTCGCCGCACCGAGATCGTGGACCTCGTTCACGACGTTGCGGAAGCCTTTGATTCCGCCCTCGGTCAGGGTCGTCGTGCGGCCGCTCAGGAGCCGCTCGCGCGCGCTCGGCGGCGCCGCCGGCCGCGGCGTTTCGGCCTCCGCGGCCGAGGGAGGATCAGGCGTCGCCCGCGGCGGCTCGCCTTTTAGCCCCTCGCGCGCGCTGCGCATCGGCTTGTCGGCAGGCGTATTGGCGTTGGTATTGGTGCGCTCGCGCCGCGGCGGCGGGGAAGCCGCCGCGCGCGCCTCCGGGCTTGGGCGCGGTTCGCCGCGCGGCTCGGTGCGCGACTTGCGCGCGGCCTCGGCCTCGACCTTGCGGATCGCTTCCTCCAGCGCCAGCCGCTCCTTGGTGATTTCCGATTCGGAAAGCGCCGGCTCGACCGAGCGCAACTGCGTGACCAGCGCGGTGCGCGCCCGCTCGTAGAGCGCCCGGCGCGCCTCGCCGGTGCTCTTGTCGAGACCTTCCACGGCCCGGACGATGAGCGGGTGATAATCGGTCATCGGTTGAGCTTACGCTCGACTCCTCGGCTTTTCATCCTGATTCACGTTCTGGCGTCACGTTTCGAACGGGTTCTGCATCAGGATCGTGTCTTCGCGTTCCGGACTCGTCGACAGCATCGCCGCGGAACAGCCGATCAGTTCCTCGAGGCGACGCACATATTTGATCGCCTGCGCCGGCAAATCGGCCCAGGAGCGCGCATGCGCGGTCTTCTCCCGCCAGCCGGCGATGGTCTCGTAGATCGGCTTGACCCGCGCCTGAGCGTGCTCGCCGGCGGGAAGATAGTCGATTTCGCGGCCGTCGAGATGATAACCAACGCACACCTTGATTTCATCGAACCCGTCGAGGATGTCGAGCTTGGTGAGCGCAAGGCCCTGGATGCCGCTGGTACGCACGCTCTGCCGCACCAAGACGGCGTCGAACCAGCCGCAGCGCCGCGGCCGGCCGGTGACCACGCCGAATTCCTTGCCGCGCTTGCCCAGCATGCGGCCGATCTCGTTGTCCTGCTCGGTCGGGAACGGGCCCTCGCCGACCCGGGTGGTGTAGGCCTTGCAGATGCCGAGCACGTAGCCGATCGCATTGGGGCCGAGGCCGGAGCCGGTCGCAGCCTGGGCCGCGACCGTGTTCGAAGAGGTGACGTAAGGATAGGTGCCATGGTCGACGTCGAGGAGCGAGCCCTGCGCGCCTTCGAACAGAATGCGCTTGCCTTCGCGGCGCTTCTGCTCGAGCAGCGACCACACTGAGTCCATGTAAGGAAGGACCTGCGGCGCCACCGCCATCAGCGCCTCGCGGATAGCGCCGGCCGAGACCGGCTCGAGCCCGAGGCCGCGCCGCAACGCATTATGATGGGCCAGGAGCCGCTCGATCTTGGCGTCGAGCGTCGCGCCGTCGGCGAGATCCATCAGGCGGATCGCGCGCCGGCCGACCTTGTCCTCGTAGGCCGGGCCGATGCCGCGCCGCGTGGTGCCGATCCGCGTCACCGCATTCGCGGATTCGCGGATGGTGTCGAGCTCGCGATGCAGCGGCAGGATCAGCGTGGTGTTCTCGGCAATGCGCAGATCATCCGGCGTCACGCTGATGCCTTGCGCCTTGAGCCGTGCGATCTCCTCGATCAGCGCCTGCGGGTCGAGGACCACGCCATTGCCGATGATCGACAGCTTGCCCGGCCGCACCACGCCCGATGGCAGGAGCGAGAGCTTGAAGGTGTTGCCGTTGATTACCAGGGTGTGGCCGGCATTGTGGCCGCCCTGGAAGCGCACGACGATGTCGGCTTGCTCGGAGAGCCAATCGACGATCTTGCCCTTGCCCTCGTCGCCCCACTGGGAGCCGACCACGACAACATTTGCCATGAGGAACTATCCCCAGAAGGCCGATGGATTGCTTCGCATGGTTCGGGTATGGCCGCAGCCGATGTCCGGATAATGGATGACGCCGCTCGACGCAAGGCGCAGCGGCCTGCCATCGAGCGCTTCTCGGCGCTGTCAAGCCATTGTAATCATAAGTAATTTACGCTGATTCTGGATGCCGTGGCGGCTCGCGCTCGGCTGCCCACGAGCGTCGGCGCCGCGCCGATTGTCGAAGGTCACGGTTAAGAGCCGCGTGCAACGCGCCGTCAAAATCGCAGCGGTTTTGCCTGCTGCACCTGCGGCAGCGCGCGCACCTTGTCGAGCACGCCGACCGGCAGCTCGCCGTCGATCTCGATCAGCGCCACCGCCTCGCCGCCCGGCGCTTCGCGCCCGACATGGAAGGTCGCGATGTTGATGCCGGCCTCGCCGAGCGTCGAGGAGAACTTGCCGATGAAGCCCGGCTTGTCGAGATTGGTGATGTAGATCATCGAGGCGCCGAACTCGGCGTCCATGCGGATGCCCTTGATGTTGACGATGCGCGGCCGGCCGTCGGCGAACACGGTGCCGGAGACGTGCCGCGATTGCCGGTCGGTGGTCACCGTGACCGTGATCAGGCTGTCGTAGTCGCCCGCGGCCTCGCGCCGCGTCTCCTCGACGATGATGCCGCGGTCCTTGGCGACGATCGGCGCCGAAACGACGTTGATGTCCTGCAGCATCGGGCGCAGCAGCCCGGCGATCGCCGCCGAGGTCAGCGCCCTGGTGTTCATCTGCGCCACCACGCCCTCGTAGCGGATCTCCACCCGCTTGATGCCGGTCTCGGTGAGCTGGCCGGCGAACGAACCGAGCTTCTCGGCCAGGGCGACGAATGGCTTGAGCTTCGGCGCCTCCTCGGCGCTGATCGAGGGAAAGTTGACGGCGTTGGCGATCGCGCCGCGCAGCAGATATTCGGACATCTGCTCGGCGACCTGCAGTGCGACGTTCTCCTGCGCTTCGCGGGTTGAGGCGCCGAGATGCGGCGTGCAGACGACATTGGGCAGCGCGAACAGCGGATTATGCGTCGCCGGCTCCTCGGCGAACACATCGAGCGCGGCGCCGGCAACGTGGCCGGATTGCAGCGCTGGCGCCAGCGCCGCCTCGTCGACCAATTCGCCGCGCGCACAGTTGATCAGCCGAACGCCTTTGCGGGCTTGCGCCAGCGACTGCGCATTGATGATGCTGCGGGTCTTGTCGGTGAGCGGGGTGTGCAGGGTGATGAAATCGGCCCGGCGCAAGAGCTCGTCGAGCTCGACCTTCTCGACGCCGAGATCGAGTGCGCGCGCGGCGGAGAGATACGGGTCGTAGGCGATCACCTTCATCTTCAGCCCGAGCGCGCGGTCGGCGACGATCGAGCCGATATTGCCGCAGCCGATGATGCCGAGCGTCTTGCCGAAGATCTCGACGCCCATGAACTTGTTCTTTTCCCACTTGCCGGCGCGGGTCGACGCGTCGGCCTCGGGGATTTGCCGGGCGAGCGACAGCATCAGCGTGATCGCGTGCTCGGCGGTGGTGATCGAATTGCCGAACGGCGTATTCATCACGATGACGCCGCGTGCGGTCGCGGCTGGTATATCGACATTGTCGACGCCGATGCCAGCGCGGCCGATCACTTTGAGCTTCGGCGCCTTCTCCAAGAGCTTGGCGCTCACCTTGGTGGCAGAGCGGATCGCGAGCCCGTCGAACCCGTTGATCGCCTCGGCAAGCTTGTCTTTGTCCTTGCCGAGATTGGGTTGAAAATCGACGTCGATGCCGCGATCCTTGAAGATCGCGACCGCTGCCGGAGAGAGCGCGTCGGAAATCAGAACCTTGGGGGTCATGGGCGTGTTCACGCGGCTTTTGCCAGCGCGTCCTTGGCCTTGGCGTAGGCCCAATCGAGCCACAGCGTAAGCGCTTCGACATCGGCGCGCTCGACCGTCGAGCCGCACCAGATGCGCAGGCCCGGCGGCGCGTCGCGGTAGGCGTCGATGTCGTGGGCGATGCCTTCCTTGTCGAGCGCGGCAGCGACGCCTTTAACGAAGGCCCCCTGCGCGTCGGCCGGAAGCCGGGTTACCGCCGGATCGACAACCTTGAGGCACACCGAGGTGTTGGAGCGCACCGCCGGGTCGGCGGCGAGGAAATCGATCCACTTTGCCCGCTTGACCCAATCGGCGATGACTTTGGCGTTGGCATCGGCGCGCGCGCGCAGCGCCGGCAATCCGCCGATCGATTTTGCCCATTCGAGCGCGTCGAGATAGTCCTCGACGCACAGCATCGAGGGTGTGTTGATGGTCTCGCCCTGGAAGATGCCCTCGTTGAGCTTGCCGCCCTTGGTCATGCGGAAAATCTTCGGCAGCGGCCACGCCGGCGCGTAGCTCTCGAGCCGCTCGACGGCACGCGGCGAGAGAATCAGCATGCCGTGCGCCGCTTCGCCGCCGACCGCCTTCTGCCAGGAGAAGGTGATGACGTCGAGCTTGCTCCAATCGAGCGCCTGCGCGAATGCCGCCGAGGTCGCATCGCAGATCGCAAGGCCGCCGCGGTGCGCGGCGATCCAGTCGGCATTAGCGACGCGCACGCCGGAGGTGGTGCCGTTCCAGGTGAAGACGACGTCGCTTGCCGGATCGACCTTGGCGAGGTCGGGAAGTTCGCCATAGCGCGCCGTAAGCACGGTCACGTCTTTGAGCTTGAGCTGCTTGACGACGTCGGTGACCCAGCCCTCACCGAAGGATTCCCAGGCCAGCATCGTCACCGGTCGCGGCCCGAGCAGCGACCACAGCGCCATTTCGATCGCGCCGGTGTCGGAAGCAGGCACGATGGCGATCCGGTAGTCGGCGGGGATCTGCAGAATCTCGCGGGTGAGATCGAGCGCGCGTTTGAGCTTGGCCCGCCCCGGTTTCGAGCGATGCGAGCGTCCGAGCAGTCCGTCCTTGAGGGCTTGCGGGCTCCAGCCGGGGCGCTTGGCGCAGGGGCCGGACGAAAAATGCGGCACGGATGGCCGCACGGCAGGCATCGCGAGCGTCATGATCTATCCTTCCAGATAGGCGCCCCTCGTTGGGGAGGGGTGTCCCGCGGTGGGACATAAGGAAGCGGATCGATGACGTCAAGCGGGAACGGGATGACGTGAGGACAGAGGACAGACGATAGACGAGTCCTTTTGATCGAGTGTCCGGCGGTGTCGTCTGAATCTCAGAACTTCACGCCGGCGCCGACCCGGGCGTTGATGATCGATACGTCGATACTCGCGATTGGCGAGAACAGGATGTACTCAAACTCGCCGCGCACAAAGAAATTCGGCGTGAGCGCCCAGTCCAATCCGACGCCGACCGAGCCGCCATAGAGGAAGGCATTTCCTCGGCCGTCGCTGGACGTGATCGGGAAACCTGCGCATTCCTCGGTTAGGGTTGTGTTTGGTATGTTGCACTGCGCGTCGGTCGTTGCCGAAACGTTGAAGTCGCCGCGGCCGACCACAAAGCCGACGAACCCGTATGGCAGCAGATTGCCGACGACATATCCGGCGCGGCCCCGGAACTCGGCGTAATCCGTAAGATCCAAGTGCCCGCTGCCTTGACTGAGGGTCACCGTGGCAACGTTGCCGACTGAGACCAGGCGGGCTGATCGGGGAAGAGG
>Ga0187781_10003250_pt1 | contig 12271 bp, 9 predicted proteins | sample 0715_SJ02_MP02_2_FD_132447 | JGI IMG/M metagenome (GOLD analysis project Ga0187781, IMG submission 132447) | Tropical peat soil microbial communities from peatlands in Department of Meta, Colombia - 0715_SJ02_MP02_20_MG | ecosystem: Environmental > Terrestrial > Soil > Wetlands > Peat | place...
AACTGCATGTGCGGCATCTCGTCTGCCAGCCGGAACCCGAGGAGGTCCACGAACATCTCGGTGAATTGGCCGGCGTTCGGTGAGTTGAGAACGACATGGCTGATCTTCACCGGTTCGACCCCGCGCTCGGGCCGGAGCGGCGGTGCGCTCGCCACGTCGGAGGAGAGCTCGATGCGGCGGCCGTCGACGTCGGCGATGACAAACCCGTAGCCGCCACCGGGACCCCCGAGGGGGGAAGGAGGCGACAGGACGACGACGCCGCGGTGCCGGGCGACCTCCCGCGCCACCCGGTCCACGGTCTCTGCGTCGGCGACGCCGAGACCGTAGCCGATCACGGCGGGAGAGGGGGCGGGCCGTACGACGAGGATGTGGTGCTCGGAGCCGGCTCCTCGGAGGTAGACGGCGCCGTCCTCGGCCGCGACACGGCGGAGGCCCCAGTCGCGCTCGTAGAACCGGGCAAGCCGCTCCGGGTCCGGCGAGCCCAGCTCCACCTTGCGCAGGTGCGTGACGCGCACTGCCCGTCGCCTAGCGACTCGATCGGTCGGGGACCGCCTGGCCGCGGGTCACCGCTGCTCGGCCGCCCGGGCGGGGCGCGGGCGGCGGCACATGTCGAGGGCGATGCGGGCGTAGACGCGAGCGGCCTTCGTGAGGTCCGCCGCCTGTGCGTAGAAGAGGCCGCCGCCCACACCTGACGCCGGCCCATAGGTCACCGCCGGGATGCCGAGCTCGTTGAAGGGGTTGGTGTCGCGCCACATGCTGGAGAGGGGCGCCTCGACCTCGCCCGGATCCTCGCCGAACTCGCCGCGGTGCGCCGAGCCGACGGCGTCGAGAAGTGGCTCGACGCCTTTGGCCTCGAAACCCCGCCGGAACAAGGTGCACTCGAGAAGGGTGGGAACCTCGATGGCGTCGAGCTCGGCCTGCAGCTCCCTCTGGGCGTCGAGGGCAGTCTGGTCAGGTGTGAGACGGACGTCGAGGTAGATGAAGCACCGCTCGGCGCTGACGTTCGGGATGAAGGGCTGGCCGCCGCGGATCGCGCCGATGTTCACCTTCGGGACGCAGACGCCGCCCTCGAAGTGGTAGGTGTGCTCCTTCTCGTAGCGCCGCGCCCAGTCCTCGATCCGCTCCACGACGGGCGCGCATCGCACGAGGGCGTTGCCGTTCTCCTCGAGCGAGAGCGGGTGGTCCACGTACGGCGTGTAGCGCGAGTTGCCGCCGAGCACGGTCACCTTGAAGAATGCCTTGCCGGCTTCGACCCAGGTGACCCCGAAGTCGGTCGCCTCGGCGACGACGGCGAAGTCGCCGATCACGCCGTGGGTGACGAGATAGCGGGTTCCGACCTCCTTGGAGAGGTACGCCGGCGCGCTGAACTCGTCCACGGGCTCCTGTCCGATCTCCCCGCACACGCCGGTCACGACGAGGTCACCGAGCAGCTCGACGCCGGCGTGAGCGACGGCTTTGGCGGCAAGGAGCGTGCACGCAAGGGGGCCCTTGTCGTTGACGAGGCCGTTGCCGATCAAGGTGTCGCCCTCGCGCCAGGCGGAGGTGTAGAAGGGGTTGTCCGGCTGGTGCATCCATCGGCGCTCTTCGGGTCCCCACGCCACGTCCATGTGGGCGTTGAAGATGAGCGACAGGCCCGAGCCCTTGCCGCGAACGCGTCCAACGACGTTGGGCCGCTCGGGCAGCATGCCCACCTGCGAGGCCTCGATCCCGTTGTCGCTGAGCCAGGCTCGCACGCGGTCCGAGACCGGTTTCTCCTGCCCGGGCGGGCTGTCGATGTTCGCCAGCTCGAGCGCCAGCTCGACGAGCTCCTCCTGGTCGATGAGCGACAGCACCGCCTCGACCTCCGCGACGCCGCCGGGCTCACGCGTGGCCATCGCCCTAGGCCTCCTCGATCGCGATGTTGGTCCATCCGTCGACCCTCGCCCGCTGGTCGGGGTGCACGAGCACGGTCGTGTCGAGCGCCTCGATCACGCTCGGCCCGACGATGACGTTGCCCGGCGTGAGCCGCTCCCGCCGGAACACCGCGGTGGCGACGAAGCCCCTGTCCCTGAAGTAGACGTCACGCGTCCCGGACTGCGCCTGCGAGGGATCCGACGTGCCGATCGACTGTGCCGTCCGCTCCGGCTTGCGAAGCCGCCCGACGCCGCGCACAAGGTAACTGCGGGCCTCGATGCCCGCCTCCCGGTAGGAGGCGCCTCGACCGAAGCGGAGGTTGTAACGTCGCTCGAATTCCGCCTTCAGCGTGTCGAGCGCCGGAGCGTCGATCTTGCCGCCCTCGAGGGGGACCCGGATCTCGTGAACCTGGCCGCGGTAGCGCATCTCGATCTGCCGAATGAGGTGGACTTTGCCCCTGTCCACTCCCTTCGACTCGAGGTCGGAGCACACGGCGGACTCGAGGTGCTCATACATCTCGTTCAGCCGATCGACGTCAAAGGGGGCGAGCATCGGGTCGCTCGACTGCTTCACCGTCACGAGGTCGGACCCGGCGATGCCGAAGGCAGAGAAGACGGACGAGTAGGCGGGGATCACGATGGGTGCGGCGCCCACCTCCAGCCCGTAGGCGCCCACGTGGAGGGGGCCGGCGCCGCCGAAGGCGAAGTGGGCGAAGTCGCGGGGGTCGTAGCCCCGGCCGATCGTCTCCATCCGGACGAGATCGGCCATGCGGGCGTCGATGATCTCGACGATTCCCATGGCGGCCTCCACCGTCGACATGCCGAGGGGCTCGGCGATGCGCCTCCGGATGGCCTCCTCCGCCTTGGTGGCATCCAACTTGCGGGCGCCGCCGAGGAAGTAGCCCGGGTCGATGCGTCCGAGCACGACGTCGGCGTCGGTCACGGTGGGTTCGAAGCCCTCGCTGCCGTAGCACACCGGGCCGGGGTCGGCACCGGCGCTCTGCGGGCCGACCTTCAGGTGCCCGGTGCCGGGCTCGACCCACGCGATGGATCCCCCGCCTGCCCCGATGGAAGCGACGTCGATGACGGGCAGCACCGTGTGGTACTTGTCGAACACTGGAGTCCCGGTGATGAGCGGCTCCCCGTCGACGACGAGGCCGACGTCGAAGCTCGTGCCCCCGACGTCGGTCGTGACGATATTACGGGCCCCGATCAGCCGGCCGAGGGCCGCAGCTCCGAGCACGCCACCCGCCGGGCCCGAGCCGAGGAGCGCAACGGCGAACCCCTTCACCTCCTCGGCCGAGGTCACCCCTCCGGCGGACTGCATGAGGACCGGGTCACGCCGCAGGCCCTTCGACGACAGCTTGGCCTGCAGGGCGGAGATGTAGGTGTGCGTCGCCGTGCTCAGGTAGGCACTCAGAACGGTCGTCGCCCCCCGCTCGTACTCCTTGATCACCGGGGCGACTTCGTGAGACGTCGTGACGAAGAGGTCGGGGAATTCGGCGCGCACCATCTCGGCGACCGCACGCTCGTGCTCGGTGTTCATGAAGCTCCAGAGGAAGCACACGGCGATGGCGCGGGCACCGCTCCCGACGAGCTCGGAGACCGCCCGGCGCGCCTCGTCGAGGTCGAGCGGGACGACGACGTGACCCTTGTAGTCGATTCGCTCGGTCACCCCTTTGATCATGGGACGGGGCACCAAGGGGACGGCCTTCTCTAGATGGGCGAGATTGCGCAGCTGGGCGTCGGTGAGCCCGGCGGCCTTCTGGATCGTGCGCCCGATGATGACCGCGTCCTCGTGGCCCTTCGTGGTGACGAGGCCGACGGGCGTCCCGTGCCGCGTGATGAGGGCATTCGTGGCAACGGTCGTGCCATGAGCGAAGAGATCCACCTCGGCGAGCAAGGACTCCAGGGTCATCCCCGACATCTGGGCCGCCAGCGCCACGGAGTCAATCACGCCCTCGGAGAAGTCAGAGGGCGTGGACGGGGACTTGGCGGTCGTGACGGTCCCGTCGTCTGCCACGATGACACAGTCGGTGAAGGTGCCGCCGCTGTCGACGGCCACGATCGAGCTCATGGTGCAGACCGGGTGGCCGGTATCGAGGAACTTGCCCTCCGCTCGAGGCGTATGACCTCCCGGCGCTCCTCGGTGGCGGCGAGGTCCGCCGCCTTCCCGACGCCGTCCATCACTACCCCGTAGCGGTCGTGTGCGTAGCGGGGCGTCAACACGCCGTTCGCGACGTCACGGGCGACGGCATCGGGGTCGCGCTCGATCGGATCGAGATAGCCGCCTCCGCCCATGGCCACGCAGCGGTAGACGTCATGGCGCCCCTGTGAGGTCTTCACGATGCTCTCGTCATAGATCTCGGTGTCGCCCTCCAGGTCGTCGAGCTCGGCAGGGATGTATCCCTCCTCGAGCAAGGCCCACACGTTCGTGTCCCGCTTGATCACGAACTGGTTCGTGCAGGAGGGATAGCCGCCGGCGATACCGCTCGAGCCGGGCTGCCAGGTGCCGATGGCGTGCATGATCTTCGTCTCGATGCGGTCGACGTCATGGGGGACGTACATCATGCTGAGCGTGTTGCCGCCCCGGTACTTGCCCGCCCCGCCGGTGTCCGGCTGGATCCTGCGGTAGAGGTAGAGGACCGGGTAGCTGTACTCGTAGTCCTCCACGTTGGCGATGATGGAGGAGGGCGAGTCGAGAAAGCCGCCGGCGTCCAGCCCGTCGGCGAACGCCCGCGCCCCCGATCCCCCCGCCATGGCGTCAAGGAAGGCGGCACCGAAGAACTCGCCGCGCTGGTCGACGCCGAAGACATCCTCGACGTACAGCCCGCCCATCCAGGTGGCCATGAACTGGTCGAGATGGAACTCGCTCGAAGCGAGCATCTTGGCGAGGCAGACGCTGGCGCTGATGGTCGCCATGAAGCTGCCCGTCGTGGTCGCCTTGGAGACACCGGCCGGCCAGGCGGCGTGCACGACGGTGCCCTCCTTCGTCCGCACGTCGATCGCCTTGCTGAGGCCAGCGGGCGACCACGGCATGTCGAAGCACAGGTACGGTAGAACGGCCGCGATGGTCGCACCCACGCAGGCCGGGCGGGTGCAGTTGATCACGGCCGGGGCCTGCTCGGCGCTCTCGGAGAAGTCGAAGACGAGACGGTCGCCCTCTTTCGTCATCGAGACAACCACTGGGTAGACCTTGTCGTACTCGATGTAGCCGCGGTGCGTCCAGGTGCCGTCGGGCAGCTCGCGCAGGCGGGCACGGAAACGGGTGGCCGTCGCCTCCGTGATGCCTTCGATGGCGGCCAGCACGGTCTCGAGCCCGTAGCGCTCGATGAGCGCCTGGACCCGTTCCACCGCCACGTTGCAGCCGGCGATCATGGCCTTCAAGTCGAGACCCGTGAGATGGGGAAGCCGCGTTCGGCGCAGGTAGCCCTGCTCCACGTCGCGGCGGAACTCTCCCCGGTCGAGGATCTTGACCGGCGGGAAGATCGGCTGCTCGCCCCAGATCGAGGTGGCACCGAGCTGCACCTGGCCCTCGACCGGGCCGCCGAGGTCGATCTGGTGGACGGTCGACCCCGTCCACCCGACGAGCACGCTGCCCGAGAAGATGGGTGCGACGACGACAACGTCCATCTGGTGGCACGCCCCCACGTAGGGGTCGTTGGACATGAAGACGTCGCCGGGGCGGATCCCCGGGTCCTCGCTGTAGGTGGCGAGCAGCTCCCGCACGGTGTGGCTGAGCGCGAGGGCGTGGATGGAGATGTACATGCCGATGGCGATGCAGTCGCCCTTCGCGTCCATGAGCCCCACGTTCATGTCGTAGGCCTCGTTGGCGACGGGCGAGCCCGAGACGAGTCGCATCGTCATGGCGGCCTCGTCGTTGATGGCCGCCAGCCGCGAGCTCAGGATCTCGAAGGTGATGGGGTCGAGGGTGGCCTGCGCCTGCCCGGAAGCGGTCTGCGTCACGGCCGTCGTGCGACCGATGCCTGACCGGTTCGCTCAGGCATTCTGCTTGAGCTCATCGATCGCCTCGGCCGAGGTGAGGATGTCGGCGAACTCCTGGATGAGAACGTTCAACGACGCCTGGTGCTCGATATCGGTCAACGCCGCCGTCGCGTCCCTCAGCACCACCATCTTGAGGTCCAGCATCATGCCATCGCGAGCCGTCGATTCGACGCAGATGTTCGTCTTCGTCCCGCAGAGCAGCACGGTGTCCCGGTCCAGCGAGCGCAGGAGCCGCTCGAGGCCGGACGAGCCGGGGATGAAACACGAGTAGCGGTTCTTCACCACGATGAAGTCCTCCTCGCGCACATCCATCTCAGGGTAGAAGCGTGAGGTGGGGGCATCGTCGGACAGGGCGGCCGCCGCCTGCTCCCTGCGCTCGGGTCGCACGAAGTGGTCGAAGAAACCGCGCCAGTCGGCTCCACCCTTCGGGTGATGGGAGCGGATCCAGATCACGGGCACGCTGAGCTGCCGGCAGACGTCCGCCGTGTGGTTGATAACAGGGACGATGCTGCGCGACATGGAAACCTCGATGACGCCTCCCTCTGCCACGAAGGCGTTCTGCATGTCGATGATGACGAGAGCGCTCCGCTTCGGGTCGAGGCTCCGATAGAGGCGTAGATCGCCACGGATCTTGATCAACCGTTCTTTCACGAAGTCCGAGACGTCCACGTCGTGCGGCATGTGTGACCCCCTCCGCGTCTTGCTATTTAGTATATCAAGTATCCGCCGAGGCGGAGTGGCGGCGCAAGCCTGCACCGGTCCCGTCGTCGAGGGCAATTTCGACGAGGGACGAGCGCAGGATCTTGCCGAGCTCGTTGCGGGGAAGCTCGTCGATGACGAGGTACCGCTTGGGCCGCTTGTAGGCCGCCAGCGACGAGCAGGCGGCGTCGCTCACGTATTCGATGTCGACGGCCGCTCCCGACGCCGGCACGAGGAACGCCGTCACCTCCTCCCCCCATCGGGCGGATGGGAGCCCCACGACGGCGGCGGCGGCCACGCCGGGCAACGTCTCGAGCACGAGCTCCACCTCGCGTGGGTAGACGTTCAAGCCGCCCGTGATGATCATCTCCTTCGACCGGCCCACGATGGAGAAGTAACCATCGTCCGGCTCGACTCGGGCGAGATCACCGGTCCGGAACCAGCCGCCTTCGAGGAACTCGCCGGTCCCGGACCCCGCATAGCCGGCGAACACCGACGGCCCCCGGAGGACCACCTCGCCGACGACGCCGTCCTCGACCTCCCTCCCGTCCGAGTCGACCACGGCCGCTTCGGCGCCGGGGAGGGCAAAGCCCACGCTGCCGGCTCGACGCTCACCTTCGTACGGGTTCGAGAGCACGAAGCCCGTCTCCGTGAGGCCGTAGCGCTCGAGCGGCCGGATGCCCGTGAGCTCGAGCACCGCTTCGGAGGTCGCGGGCCGAAGCGGCGCCGAGCCGCTCGTCGCCAGCCGCAGCCGACCGAGGCGTTCCCTCGAGAGCTCGCCGGAAGACACGAGACGCTCCCACATGGCGGGAACGGCGAAGAGGACCGAGGCATCGCAGGCTTCGATCTGGCTGCAGAGGGTGCCCGGGTCGAAGCTCGGGACGAATACACCGCGGCAGCCGGTGACGATCACGGCGTGCAGGCCGCTCAGCCCGTGTGCGTGCTGAAGGGGCAGCGCGTGGACCAGGACGTCCTCAGCCCGGATCCGCCACGCCAGGACGATCGAGCGCACCGAGGCCAGCACGTTGCGGTGGGTGAGGAGGGCGGCCTTCGGACGTCCGGTCGTGCCGGAGGTGAAGGCCAGGTGGGCGGTGGCGTCGGGCTCGGGCGCCCGCAGGGAGAGGATGGGCGACTCCTCCACGACCCCGGCGAGGCTGCCCGGTGAGGAGCCGCCGAGTGAGAGGACGCATCGCAACCCGATCTCGCGGAGTTGCTCGGTGCGCCACGGGTCGCAGACGGCGGCGATGGGATCGGCGTCCTCCACGAGTAGGGCGAGCTCCCGGGCCGTGAGCATCGGGTTGACGAGGGCGACGGCGGCGCCGCTGTGGAGGATCCCGAGGTAGGCGACGACGTATTCGATCGAGTTGGCGGCGGCGAGGACGACGCGGGTGCCCGAACCGGCGCCGTTCGCCGTCAGCCAGGCGGCCAGCCGCCGGGCCCGTTCGTCGAGATCCCCGTGGGTGATGGACTCGTCGCCGATCGTGACGGCAGGCTGCTGCGGCTTCACGGTGGCGGTGGCGTGCGCCGCCCCGTGCAGGGTCCCCCCGCCGAGCGCCCGGAGCAACGTCTCGAAAGGTACGTCGTCCCCGAGATGCGCCAGCCAGGCGCGCTTGGTGGACGGCGAGGGGCTAGCGTTCATCGCCGGGTCGAACGCGACCCTGCGGCGACGTGCACCTCGCCGACGTTCAGGTCGGCCTCTGCCCGCAGGCGGTCCTCGAGGTTGCGCGTGGGCATCCTCACGAGGTGCTTGACGCCCTGCACGATGCTCGGGGGACTGGCGGCGAGGTCGCCGCAGATCCGCAGCGCCTCGGCCTCCGGGTCGTCCGCCAGGGTGTTCAGCAAGCCGATGGCGAGGGCCTCCTCCCCACCGACGGTGCGTCCCGACAGGCTCAGCTCCATGGCGCGGCCCGTTCCAACGAGCCCGGGGAGCCCCCAGGTGCCAAGGGCGAGGCCCGTCGCCGCGCCGGCGAACGAGATGCTCGTGCGCGTCGTGCCGACGCGCAGGTCGGACGCCAGCAGCAGCTGCGCGCCCGCCCCGATGGCGCTGCCCTGGGCGCACGTGACGATGACCGACGGCAGGCGGAGCATGGTGAGGTACAAGGAGTACAGGCACACGCTGACTGCCCGCAAGTTCTCCGGAGCGAGCGAGAGATCTCCCCCCGCGCAGAACGCCCGGCCGTCGGTCGAACTGAGCATCAGGATCGGCTCGGAGCAGCCGGCGATGGCCTCGCGCATCTCTTCGACCATGGCAAGGTTCAGGGCATTGCGGCGATCGGGACGATCGAGGAGGACCCTGAGCACACCCCGGCAGGGGTGGTCGAGTCGAAGATATTTCACATATGACATACTACCGACGGCTTTGTTGGCACCCCGAACAGCCCGAGGTGGGAAGGAGACGTCCGTCGTGCCCGAAGTCCGCTCGAGCGGCGTGACCATTTCGTACGAGGAGACCGGGAGCGGGACGCCCCTCGTGTTCCTGCACGAGTTTTCCGGCGATCAACGCAGCTGGGAGCAGCAGGTCCGCTACTTCTCTCGCCGTTACCGGTGCGTGACCTTCGCGGCGCGCGGCTACCTGCCCTCCGAGGTGCCCGCCGACCCGAGCCTCTACTCGCAGCGCCACGCCGTGCAGGACGGCCTGGCCGTGCTCGACGGACTGGGCATCGAGCGCGCCCACCTCGTCGGGCTGTCCATGGGGGGCTTCACCGCCCTGCACTTGGCGTTGTCGCAGCCGGGTCGGGTGCGCTCGCTGACCATCGGCGGCGTGGGCTACGGTTGCACACCCGAGCCCGATGGCTCCTGGGCGTCCTCCACGGAGGCGCTCGCCGACTTCTACCTAGAGGATCCCCTCGCTGCCGCCGCCGCCCACGCCATCGCTCCGGGGAGAGTGCCCTTCCAGCGAAAGGACCCGCGGGGATGGAGCGAGTTTGCCGCCCAGCTCGCCGAGCACCCGGCGATCGGGTCCGCCAACACCATGCGAGGCGTGCAGGGACGCAGGCCCAACCTGTACGACCTCGCCGACGAGCTCGCCGCGCTGGAGGTGCCGATGCTCATCCTCTGTGGCGACGAGGACGAGGGCTGCCTCGAGCCGAGCCTGTTCTTGAAACGGACGGTGCGGACCTCGGCGCTCGCCGTGCTCCCCCGCTCCGGCCACACGCTCAATCTCGAGGAGCCCGCCCGATTCAACCAGCTGCTCGAGGAGCACCTCGCGAACGTCGAGGCGGGCCGCTGGACGGGCCGTGATCCCCGCTCCATGCAGCGGCAGCTGCTCGGCCGGCGCTGATCGCGACCTCGCCGGCACCAGCGCCCCGCTGACGCCTCGCACGGCGGCGGCTCGCCCGCACGGCGTCCGGGGCTGGCGCCCAGGGGGAGCGCTCGCCGGGCTCGAGGCGGCGACTTTAGCCCTGCAGTGCAGGAAGTGCGATCGAGTGGAAGGCACGCCGGAAATAGACGAGCGGTTCCCGCTCGCCCAGCTGAACATTTACGACCTCGCCGACGAGAATCGTGTGGTCGCCGGCGTCATGGTGCGAGTGCGCCCGGCACTCGAGCACGACGGGAGAGTCGGGGAGCACGGGCGCGCCCCCCGGGCCCGGGACGAAGCCCGACCCGGCGAACTTGTCGTCCCGTTTCTCCGCAAAGCGGCGGGCCAGATGGCGCTGCTCGTGATGGATCATCTGCACCGTCCACGAAGCGGCCGTCGCGAGGGCGGCGTGGCACTGAGCACTCGTGGCGAGGCAGCACAGCACGAGCGGCGGGCGCTCCGAAGCCGAGCAGAAGGAGGAGGCCGTGAACCCCCACCATCTGCCGTCGTCGTCGACCGTCGTGACGATCGTCACGCCACTCGGGAATCTCGACATCGCCTCCCTGAAGATCAGCGAGTCCATCTGGACGCGGAGTCCGGGATGTCGATGAGGCCCTTGCGCTGGGCGCCGTCGATCGGCACGTGGGCACCGTTCACGAAGCTGGCTCTCGGGGAGGCCAGAAACGCCACGAGGTTTGCCACCTCGTCGGCTTCGCAGATGCGCCCGAGCGGGATGCTTCCCACCGCCAGCTCGTGCGCCCGCTCCTGATCGACTCCCTTGTCCCGGGCGAGTGCCTTTTCCAGCCCGTCCCAGCGGTCGGTGTTGACCGGACCCGGGTTCACCGTGTTCACACGGATCCCGAAGGGAGCGTACTGCTCGGCGAGCGACGAGGCGAAGTTGATGTCGGCGGCGTTCGCCACACCGGCGGTCATCTCCCAGTAGGACGGCTTGAGCCCGTCGTTGCCGACAACGAGGACGATGCTGCCCGACTCGCGCGCCTTCATGTGGGGCACCACCGCGCGGCAGGTCCTCACGTACCCCATGAACTTCAGGTTGAGGCTCCCGAACCAGTCTTCCTCGGTGAGGTTCTCCAGCAGCCCTCCTGGGGAACTGCCGGCACAGGTGACAAGGATGTCGATCTTGCCGAGGCTGGAGATCGCCTCGGCCACCGTCCGCTCGACGTCCTCGGTCCTTCCCATGTGACCCACGAGCGGCAGCACCGTCCGGCCCGTGCTCGCCGCGATGGCTGCGGCCGTCTTGCGCAACTGTTCCTCGCCGCGTGCCGTGATGGCGACGTCGCAGCCCTCGGCGGCGAGCAAGCGGGCGGTTGCCTCCCCGATCCCCTTGCTCGCGCCGGTAACGAACGCCGCCATACCTTCCAGACCCAGGTTCATGAACCCCCCTCAGGCGGGACCTTCCGGCGCATGATATATCATATTGTGAGAGTGCGTGCAATGAGCGGCCCGACGGCTACGTCGCCGATCCGTCCCCGGGGTCGGCGGCGGCGTCGATCCGCAGGAGTCGCCGGGCGTTGGAGGACCCGACCGCGTGCAATTCCTCGGGCGTCAGCCCGATGCTCTCCAGCGTCTTCACGAAGACCTCGAGACCTCCGGGCACGTGCGGGTAGTCGGTCCCAAAGAGCAGGCGGTCCGCCGAGAGGGTGTCGACGGCGCAGCGGAGCGCCGGCGCATGGGTTGTCACCGTGTCGAAGTGGAGCCGGCGGACGATCTCTGAGGGGCGGGCGGTGATGTTCGCCCGGTTCTCGGGAAACTGCGAGGCGTAGTTGTCCAGCCGGTGGAACACGAACGGGATGGTCCCGCCCAGGTGGGTGAAGATCCACCTGATGCCGTCGTAGCGCTCGAAGGCGCCGGAGTAGCTCATCCGCCCGATGGCGTTCGTCGTCTCGGCGAGGAAGTCGAGGGCGAGGGCGAGGGCGTACTCTCGCACGCCCTCGGTGCAGCAGCCGGTCGTGGGGTGGACGAACACGACCGCCTGGCGCCGTGAGAGCTCGTCCCACACCGGGGCGAAGCAGGCGTCGTCCAGCGTCCGGCGGTCGATCGTCGTACAGAGGGCGAAGCCGACGACCTCGCTGTGCTTGGCGACCCGGTCGATCTCCTCGAGGGCGTCTTCGACGTCGGGAAGCGGCAGGCTGGCAAAGACCTTCAGCCGTCCCGCGCTCCCGGCGGCCATCGCGCCGAGCTCGTCGTTGAGATCCCGCGTGAGCGGCCGGCGCAGCTCGGCCGGCAGGCGGAAGACACTTGGTGCCGACACCGAGAGGACCTGCATCTCGACCCCGGCGGCGTCCATCTTCGCCATCCGGTCCTCAGGCGACGGGAGGGGCTGCGGGACGGCGAGGGCGACCGCCTTGTCCTGGAG
>Ga0187781_10003253_pt1 | contig 12266 bp, 9 predicted proteins | sample 0715_SJ02_MP02_2_FD_132447 | JGI IMG/M metagenome (GOLD analysis project Ga0187781, IMG submission 132447) | Tropical peat soil microbial communities from peatlands in Department of Meta, Colombia - 0715_SJ02_MP02_20_MG | ecosystem: Environmental > Terrestrial > Soil > Wetlands > Peat | place...
ATTTCCAGCCCATAGGCGGCCGGTCCCACTTACCCAGTAAGATGCCACAAGAGGGCGGAGGGCTGTAGGGCACCAATGTGCCGGTCCTCGGTTACGATGGTTGAACCGGGCTCCGCGTGGTAATCGTTACTACCCGGCAGGAAGCTGGTAGTGGGTCAGTTTGATAATGAAGCGATCCGCGCGATTTATGGCGTCGCAAAAACGCGACGCCTCGCCCACCCCATCACGCCAAAGGCGGGCGCGCTGGGGACCCCGGTTCGCGCGGATCGCCCAGATCCTTCGCTTCGCAAGAACGGCTTGCTCAGGATGACAGGCCAAACTGACCCACTACCAGGAAGCGCACCCCGTGACGAACTCCTGTAATCCTGTTAAGTTGCACAGATATGGTTCGGGAGATTTCGGCGGGCGGCGTAGTGGTGCGCCATAAGGATGGAGAGTGGTGGATGGCGGCTATCGAACTGCCAACCGAATCTTCGCGTGTTCCGGGTCCGGGTAAACGGCCGGTTCGCACACGGGCAACGCCTGTTCTCTGCCTGCCCAAGGGCCTGGTGGATCCGGGAGAGAAGGCGCTGGATGCGGCTTTGCGGGAAGTCCGGGAGGAAACCGGGATCATGGCCGTCCCGGTCACAAAGTTGGCCGACATCAAGTATGCCTACGTGCGCTCCTGGGGAGATGGCGAGCGCGTGTTCAAGATTGTGAGTTTTTACCTGCTGCGCTACGAGTCAGGACGCATCGACAATATCTCCGACGAAATGCGCATTGAAGTCGCGCGGGCGAAGTGGCTGCGGCTGGAGGAGGCGCCGAAGTTGCTGGCTTACCGCGGCGAAAAGCAGATGGCGCGTAAAGCGCTGGATTATGTAGGATCTCACGTTGAGGTGTGACCCATCCGAGTCTTGAACCGCACGCAGGCGCAAATGAAATCCCAAAGGAAGAGAAGGCTCAGGGCAGTGTGCGTAGGATTTCTATGCTTGATCCCATCCGTCTGGGCGCAGGTCCAGATGCAGCCGGGCGCGGCCCAAGCTTGTCCGAACCCAGGATTTGACCCGCGGCCCTGGCTTGAGGATTTCCATCAATTGCTTGCTGAGATGTCGGCGCACTATTCCAATCTGGAGTACGCAGTGCAAGATCGTCACATGGACCTGCCGCAGCTTCGGCGGGAGGCCGAGGCGAAGCTCAACGCCAGTTGCGATGAACAGGAAGCAAGACGGCTGTTCGAGTCATTTCTGAATTCATTTGGCGACGGCCATCTCGAAATTGATTGGCCAAAACCTAAGGCATCCGATGCGAAGCCGGCCGAGACAAACTCTCTATGTACCCGTCTCGGCTATGAGAAGAAAACACTGAAACCGGGAGTCGATTTCGCGCAGCTGCCGCAATTCGCCAGCCTCGGCGGAGATGGAGCAGAGTGGTTCCCCGGCGGCATCCTCATGCTAAATCAGGATGAGAAGGTCGGCGTCATCCGGGTTGCGATCTTCAGCGAACACTGGTTTCCGGAGACTTGCGAGCAAGCGGTCCACGAATTGCATCTCACAAATTCGCAACAGTGCGACGAAGAGTGCGAGAATAAGATTGAATATGCGGCCGCCAATCGCCTCACAGCCGCGCTCGCGAAAAGGGCGTCGGAACTTCAGTCTGCCGGAGCCGCGGTCATTCTTATCGACATCACGCAGAACGGCGGCGGCTCAGACTGGATTGAACCGGCAGTCAGGACGTTGAGCAACGTCCCACTCCATGAGTCTGCCTTCGGATTCATCAAGCATGAGCACTGGACCAAACAGCTGCAGGATCAGCTTGCCGACGTTGAGACCGATCTGAAGAATGAGAAAGAGCCGAAAGACCTGCTGCAACAGGCTGGGGCACGTCTGCGGTCGGGCATTGAACGCAGCCAGGAAAAATGCGACCGCAGGAACGTTTGGACCGACGGGAAGCTGACGTGCTCGCTGGTCGTGAGCGGATTGTCGTACGTTAGCGGCGTGCTTCCCTACGCTGAGGCAGGATCGTTTGCGGGACTCAAATCGAAGGGCGTGCTCTTCCATCCACTCGACTACACCTACACAGAATCTCCGTCGCGGCCACGCCTCTATGTTGTTGTAGATTCGCAGACCTGGTCGTCTGCCGAATACTTCGCCACGATCCTGCAGGACAACGGAGCAGCCACCATTCTCGGCGAGGTAACGGGCGGCGCCGGTTGCGGCTTTACGAACGGTGGAATTCCCACCACTTTAAAAAACTCGCACGCGCAAGTGAAGATGCCCGACTGCGTTCGCTTCCGCAAAGATGGTTCGAACGAAAACGCCGGCGTCACCCCTGACATTCTCGTGCCGTGGTCCAGACACGACAATTCCTATCTCAAGGCAGAGAAGTTGTACCGTAGTCTATCTGCAGTGATCACTCCAGGATCGAAAGAAGCCAGTCATGAAGCGCATTAATCGAGTCGCGATTCTCGGCGCCGGGACCATGGGCGCGCGCATTGCCGCGCATTTTGCCAACGCCGGCGTTCCCAGCCTTCTGCTCGACATCGTTCCGTCCGACGCGGATGCATCGGCGCGGAATAAAGTTGCTGCTGCCGGACTGGACGCCGCCAGGAAGTCCAAGCCGGCGGCGTTTATGGAGGCATCGCTGGCGCGGCTGGTCTCGGTCGGGAACTTCGAAGACGATGTGAAGAAACTCACCGACGTCGACTGGATCATTGAAGCCGTGGTCGAGAATCTGGAGCTGAAGCGGGCGCTGCTGCGCAAGGTCGAGGCCATCCGCAAGCCGGGGACGATTATCACGACGAACACGAGCGGTCTGCCGGTAGGCAATATCGCCGAAGGATTCTCTGATGACTTTCGCCGGGCCTGGTTCGGGACACACTTTTTCAATCCGCCGCGGTACATGCGGCTGCTTGAGTTGATTCCGACGCCGGATGCAGATCGGGATCTCATGGATGCGGTCGCACATTTCTGCGACGCTCATCTGGGCAAGGGCGTGGTGCTGGCCAAGGACACACCCAACTTCATCGGCAACCGCATCGGCACATTTTCGGTGTTGAACGTGATGCGGCTGATGCAGGAAATGGATTTGACCATCGAAGAGGTGGATGCACTGACCGGACAGGCCGTCGGCTGGCCCAGGTCAGCGACATTTCGCACGATTGATCTGGTCGGCCTCGATATTCTGGGGCACGTGGTGGGCAACATGACGGCGAATGTCCGCGACGAGCGCAGCGATCTGCGCTTGCCGGACTTCTTCCAGCAGATGCTAGAGCGACGCTGGCTGGGCGACAAGACCCAGGGGGGCTTCTACAAGAAGATGAAGGGCAGCGACGGAGGAGAGGATGAGCGGCTGGCGCTGGATTGGAAGACGCTGGAATACCATTCCCGCCAGAAGCCGAAGTTCGCCGCGCTCGACATGGCGAAAAATATCGAAGACACTGGGGCGCGGTTGCGCATGTTGCTTGGCGAAGGCGGTTCGCAGAAAGACAAGGCGGCAGCGTTCCTTTGGGCGGCGCTCTCCGATCTCTGGACGTACTGCGCTAATCGTGTGCCGGAAATTTCTGACTCCGTCGTCGAAATCGATCGTGCCATGCGGCTGGGCTTCAACTGGGAACTCGGGCCGTTCGAGCTCTGGGATGCAGCCGGCGTGGAAGCGACCGTCGCACGAATGAAAAAAGAAGGCAGGCCGGTGGCGGCAAACGTGGAGAAGTTGCTGGCGGCGGGGCAGAAATCCTGGTATACGGACGATCCGAAGGCTGCGTCCGGCCGCAAGTACTGGCAACTGACAAGCGAGAACTGGCAAGAGGTTGATGTTCCGGCGGGGGTGTGGTCGGTCGCGGTCGCGAAAAAGTCGAAGAGCGTGGTGAAGAAGAACTCTGGAGCATCGCTGGTGGACTTGGGCGATGGCGTCGCTTGCTTTGAATTTCATTCCAAGATGAATGCGCTGGGCGCCGACATCATCGGTCTGATCAGCCAGACGCTCAAGCCGGGCGGGGTGGGTGATGGGTTCGACGCTTTCGTCATCAGCAACGACGCAGCGAATTTTTCTGTTGGCGCGAATCTGATGCTGCTGCTGATGAGCGTGCAGGAGGCCGAATGGGACGATGTTGATCTGGTCATTCGCCAGTTTCAGGGGATGACACAGGCGATCAAGTTTTCGCCCAAGCCGGTAGTGTCGGCGCCGTTTGGCCTGTGTCTGGGTGGGGGGACGGAGATTTCGCTGCATGCGGCGGCGCGGCAGCCGCACGCCGAGCTTTATGCCGGACTGGTCGAGGTGGGCGTTGGTCTGCTGCCGGGCGGGGGCGGGTGCAAGGAGATGCTGCTGCGGGCCGTGGACAGCGCGGCGGCAGGGCGGGGCAAATCGTCAGGCGAGGCCTTGGCCGGGTCGGTCGAAATGATGGAAGCCATCAAGAAGACATTTGAGACGATAGCGACGGCGAAGGTGGCGACCTCGGCGCACGAGGCGCGGGGCCTGGGATTTCTCTCCGAGGGCGACCGCATCACCATGAACCGCGAGCGCGTGCTTTCCGACGCCAAGGCGCGGGCGCTCGAACTGGTTCGCGCGGGATATGAGCCGCCGATTCCGCGCACCGATATTCCCGCGCCAGGCGAAGGTCTGCTGGCGGCACTGAAGCTGGGCGTGCACATGATGCGGCAGGGAGACTTCATCACCGATTACGAAGTCAAGCTGGGCGGGAAGATCGCGGAAGTCCTGTGCGGCGGCAATATAACGCCGGGGACGCCGGTCAGCGAGCAGTACCTCCTCGATCTGGAGCGCGAGAATTTCAAATCGCTCTGCGGAGAGAAGAAAACGCAGGAGCGAATTCAGTACACGCTGAAGACGGCAAAGACGCTTAGGAATTAGTAACTTAGTGTTCTTTGAGCCAGTCTTGTAGCTTCTAGTTTAGCTATTGACACTAGCTAAATGTAGAGCTATTATTAGTATCGGAGGTGGCGAGCCCATGTCATACGTCCGACCCGAGGAAGTGCTGTCGCCGCGGAATCGAGTGGGCAGCATCCTGGAAGTAATCCACGATCCTGGCGAGGATGGAATGAGTGTAGCCCGGATCCTCTGGGACGAGGAACCGGTGGTAGCAATCCGTTGGAACGGCAACTCGCAACAACCTCTTGGAAATCCGATGTCACGGCGGCAGCCGACTTGGTTTGTGGTGGACGGATTTGCGGCCGCTAGTGTCGAGCAGGCAGCGCGCGAAGCTGCTGAGAGGTCGCCGCACAGCTTAACCGCCAGGTATCGCGAAATGGCCAACGACACTGAGCGCGAGCGCGAGGCGCAGGAGTGGACGGAGGGACTGATCGGCGATGCATCCGCGTAGGGGTGAAGTGTGGTGGGTGTCGTTCGATCCTTCGATCGGTGGCGAGATTCAGAAGACGCGCCCGGCGATAATCATCAGCAACGATGCGGCCAACGCCGCTCTCAACCGCGTCATTGTTGTCCCCATCACCAGCCAGACCGCGAAAGTCTACCCGGGGGAGGCAATCATCACTTTGAACGGGGAACAGCGCAAAGCTATGGCTGATCAGATCATGACAGCGTCCAAACAACGGTTGAGCAGCAAGCTGGGAGGCCTTTCGCTGGCTGACATGGCTACAGTAGAGAGTGCAGTGCTGTTGCAGTTGGGCATGCGACGGTAGAACCGAAGGCGGAAAAAGACCGATTCACCTTGAGGCAATCACCATGACAGGGCCATGGGCAATGATGGAAAGCCTGGCGTAGTTCAAGGGGTTCATCTCTATGCAGAGACTTCACAAAACAATCGCCAGGATCGCGCTGTTCATCACCGTTCTAGGCGGTCAGTTCTCGGCGGCGCAGAATCAAACTCCGGCCAAGGAAGCTCCGCCTGATGTGCCGGATGCGATTGCCGTGCCCGCCGGACTGGAAGTAGTGTTGTTCGTCCATGCCTCCGGCTCACAGATTTACACCTGCCAGGCCGGCGCTGACGGCAAGTTTGCGTGGACGCTCAAGGGCCCGGACGCCGATCTGAAGGATCGGAAAGACAAAGTGATCGGCCACCATTCGGCCGGCCCGACCTGGAAGCTGAACGACGGCAGCGAAGTCACGGGGAAGGCCGCAGCGCACGTGGACTCGCTCGATTCGGAGTCGGTTCCCTGGCTGCTGGTAAACGTCGTGAGCAACGCGGGAAAAGGTCAACTCGCGCAGGTAACGACGATTCAGCGGGTGCACACGCATGGCGGACAGCCGCCGGGCTTGGGCTGCGATGAGTCGCACAAGGACGCGGAAACAAAGAGCAGTTACACGGCCGATTATTTCTTCTATGCGCCAGTGAAGTGAGGACTGGGCGCGTAGACCGCGCAGGAAATGCAGTGCATCGGATGAAGAGCTCAGCCGCAATGGAGAAATGCTATGCGTGAAGTGGTGATTGCTTCCTCTGTTCGCACGCCGGTGGGACGCGCCTACAAAGGCACTCTGCGCGCCACTCGTCCCGACGAATTGGCCGCGGTTGCGATCAAGGGCGCGCTGGAGCGCGCGCCGCAACTGGATGCCAAAGAAATTGAAGACGTGATTCTCGGCTGCGCCATGCCGGAGGCCGAGCAGGGCATGAACGTGGCCCGCATCGCGTCGCTGCGAGCCGGGCTGCCGGTCGAGGTTTCGGCGCTCACTATCAACCGGTTCTGCTCGTCAGGATTGCAGGCGATTGCCATGGCGGCCGAGCGCATCATGAGCGGCGGCGCGGAGGCAATTGTCGCTGGGGGGACCGAATCGATGACCATGATCCCCATGGGCGGGCACAAAATTTCGCCCAATCCCTGGCTGGTGGAACATTACCCGGATGCATACCTGACGATGGGACTCACGGCGGAGCGGGTAGCGCAGCGCGCGGGAATTACACGGCAGGCGGCAGATGAATTCGCGCTGCGCAGCCATCAGAAGGCGCTGGCGGCGATTCAGGCAGGAAAGTTCGCTGAGGAAATTGTGCCCGTGCCGGTGAGCTTCAGCACGCCCAACGGCTCGAAGCCGAAGCGGCAGGAGATCGTGTTCAAAGTGGACGAAGGGCCGCGCGCGGACACTTCCCTCGAAGCGCTGCTCGCGCTCAAGCCGGCGTTTCACGCCAAAGGAACGGTGACGGCAGGGAATTCGTCGCAGATGTCAGACGGCGCCGCGGCGGCGGTGGTGATGTCGGCGGAGCGCGCAAAAGCACTGGGCATCCAGCCGCTGGCGCGTTATGTTTCATTTGCCACGGCGGGATACAAACCAGAGGAAATGGGAATGGGGCCGGTGTTTGCGATTCCGAAGGCTCTAAGGCTAGCGGGACTGCAGCTCTCGGACATCGGCGTGATCGAGTTGAACGAAGCGTTCGCAGCGCAGTCGCTGGCGGTAATCAAGGAAGCGGGACTGGACCCGGAAAAAGTGAACCCCAACGGCGGCGCCATCGCGCTGGGTCACCCTCTGGGGTGTACGGGAGCCAAGTTGACGGCGAGCATTCTTCGTGAGATGAAAAGGCGCAATGCGCGTTACGGGATGGTGACCATGTGCGTGGGCGGGGGCATGGGCGCAGCCGGGATTTTCGAGAACCTGAACTAACGGCTGTGCAAAACCGCGGTTTCACCACAGAGGCCACGGGGGTCGCAGAGGAAGGTCGAGGCTACATCCCATCACATTTTCTTACCCAATCTTTACTCAATTGCTACGCTCCTTGACACGATTCGGAGTATGTTCGTAGTTGACGCCAACGTCCGACGAGACAGGGCGTCCTGCCCTGCGGTTCGTTCGATTGGGTCGGAGGTGCTTTATGCGGCTCTCCGTCCTAGCGGTTGCGCTGATCTTGCTGTTCTCGCAGAGTATCCTGGCACAACATTCTTCGGGGGGAGACGGCAGCTCTGGGGGCTCGTCCGGCGGCTCCTCTGGCGGCGGTTCCTCTGGCGGCTCCCATGGTGGCGGCTATTCGGGAGGCGGCGGTTCCTCCGGCGGTTATTCGGGCGGCCACAGTTCCGGCGGGGCGGGGTCGCACAGTTCAGGGTCGCACAATTCCACTGCAGGAGGCGGTGGAACGCACTCTAGAGGTCAGGCGTCCCGTTCGCACGCGGGGCACTCGGTCCACGGACCGGGCCCCGGCCGGGCGCCGGCGAACAAAACAGTAAAACTTCAGCGGGAGAAGAGGAGCTTTTTCTCTTTCCTCCGCCATCATTTCCGTAAGCCAAAGCCGAAGCCGGTGGCTGATCTCCAGCACAGCGTCTGTCCGAATGGTTCATGCAGAGTCTGCCAAGTGGGAGAGGTCAGCGTCGGAGGAAGATGCGTGAGACCGTGGTTCGCATACAACCCGAACCTCTGCTCGAGGCGGGGGATCTGGAGCGGCGAAGCTTGCTTGCGGCAGACGTCCTTTGTGGATGCCTGCAGCGGGCTGCGCGCGGCGCTGGCGCGGCAGGCACAGCGAATGCAAGCGGCAGAGTCGGCGAGGCAGGACGCCTGCGCCAGGAACGCAATGCAAGAATGCTCAGAGCTAAACCGCGAAGCCCAGAGCGAGGCCAGCTTTTACCGCGCGCTGCAGGAGAAATTGAGGCAGTGCGAACTGGCGCATCCATATGGCGGCTACGGGTTCGGGAGTTATTCGCAGGGGCTGACTGACCCACAGCGGATCGATCTCAACCATCAGTGATCGGACGGGTCCATGCCCGCGGAAGCAAACGTTCTGAAACCAGAGCACCCACCAACAGCCGACAATTTGGGGGCGAAACACCAACGAAAAAGGCGTGTTTCTGCCGCCCTATCATTCCGTTTGTTCCCGCATTAGAATTAACCGATACTTACCGCCGCGTTCACCTGTCGCGGCGGTTCCTTGGCGAGGGGAAAAGAATGGCAACGAGCACGGCAGTTCCCAAGATCCGGATTGCGGGCGGCAGTTTCCTGGTGGAATCGCGCCGGACGGAAGAAGTTTTCACGCCGGAAGATTTCACGGAACAACATCAGCTCATCGGGCAGACCGCGGAAGAGTTTGCCCTGAATGAAATCGTGCCCAATGCAGAGAAGATTGAGCACAAGGATTTCTCGGTGACGCGCGATCTGCTGAAGAAGGCGGGTGAACTGGGACTGAGCTCGGTCGAAATCCCCGAGGCCTACGGCGGACTGGAGATGGACAAGGTCACGGCCGCGGTGATTGCCGACCATATCGCCAAGTACGCCGGGTTCGCGACCACCTGGGGTGGTCACACGGGCATCGGCACATTGCCGCTGGTTTACTTTGGCACTGCGGAACAGAAGAAAAAATATCTGCCGCGGCTGGCCGCGGGTGAGATTGTAGGCGCGTATGCGCTGTCGGAATCGACCTCCGGCTCTGACGCGATGAACATCCGCGCCCGCGCCGAGCTATCCAAAGACGGCAAGCACTACATTCTGAACGGCGAAAAGATGTGGATCACCAATGCTGGATTCGCCGACCTGTTCACGGTGTTTGCCAAGGTCGACGGAGAAAAGTTCACCGCGTTCCTGGTGGAGAAGAATTTTCCCGGGTTCTCGGTTGGGGCGGAAGAGCACAAGATGGGGATTCGGGGGTCGTCCACCTGCCCGATCATTCTCAATGACTGCAAGGTTCCGGCCGACAATCTGCTCGGCGAAATCGGCAAAGGGCATCTCATCGCCTTCAATATTTTGAACATCGGGCGCTTCAAGCTGGGCGCGATGTGCGTGGGCGGCGGGCGAATGTCGCTGGGAAACGCCATCGCATATGCCAAGCAACGCAAGGCGTTTGGCAAGGTGATCGCCGACTTCGGACTGGTGCGGGAGAAGATCGCCAATATGGCCGTGCTGCTCTATGTGGGCGAGTCGCTGGTTTACCGCACCGTCGCCCTGATGGATGCGGCGCTGAGCGAAGTGGATAAGGCTGCCACCGATGCCGCCCGGCAGACGCTGAAGGCCATCGAGGAGTATGCGGTCGAGTGCTCGATCATCAAGGTATGGGGCTCGGAGATGATTGATTACATCGTGGATGAGACCCTGCAAATTTATGCGGGCTACGGATTTGTGGAGGAGTATCCGGCGGAGCGCGCCTACCGCGACGCGCGCATCAACCGCATCTTCGAAGGCACGAACGAAATCAACCGGCTCATCATCACGGGCTTTCTGCTGAAGCGGGCGATGAGCGGACAACTGCCCCTGATGCCGGCCATCAAGAAACTGATGGAGGAAGTGCTGTCGGGGCCGTCGGCGGGCGAAGAAATTGAGGGCGCACTTTCCGAGGAACGCAAGCTGGTGGCGCAGGCGAAGAAGCTGGGACTTTTTGCCGCGGGCGCAGCCACGGAGAAATACATGCTCGCCATTCAGGACCAGCAGGAGATCATGGGCGCGATCGCCGATATAACCATTGAGACCTACGCCATGGAAACAGCGGTGCTGCGAGCGCAGAAAATCGCCGAGAGCGTCTCCTCTTCAGATCGGGGCGAAGCGGCTGCGGCGCTGCCTATCGCGATGACGCGCGTCTACTTGTCGCAAGCGATGGAAAAAGTCGAGTCGGCGGCGCGGAAAGTCATCTCCGCTGTGGCTGAGGGCGACATGCTGCGCACGCAACTCGCCATCTTGCGACGGCTGGCGAAGTATGAGCCGTTCAACACGATTGAATTGCGGCGGCAGATCGCGCAGAAGATGATCGAGCGGGGGAAGTACACGCTGGCGTAAGAGCTCAACCACAGAGGGCACAGAGAACCCAGAGGAAATCTACGCCGAGTCACGTCTACGGAATCAGCGCATAGCTCACGAACGCGACTCGCTTGCTGTCCGGCGACCACGACGGAACGTTGATCGTTCCTTGCCCGCCGAACAATCTCGCCAACACGGTGATCTTTTTGTCGGCGCCGCTCTGCCCGGTCAACGACATCAGGCGCAGCATCACGTCTTTGTTTTCGGGATGGCCGGTCACGCTGGCGTCATAGGTGAGGAAGACCATCCATTGGCCGTCGGGGGAAATGTGCGGGAACCAGTTGTTGAGATCGTCGGAGAAGACCTGCTCCTGCTCGCTGCCGTCCGGCTTCATGCGCCAGATCTGCATGTGGCCGGTGCGCTCAGAGTTGAAGTAAATGTATTTGCCGTCGGGGGAATATTCCGGGCCGTCATCGAGTCCCTTTGCGGTCGTCAGCCGCATCTCTTCGCCGCCCGCAGTCGGAATCGTGTAGATGTCGAAATCGTCGTTGCGACGCCCGACGAAAGCCAGAGTCTTGCCGTCGGGCGACCAACCGTGCCAGTACGACGGGGACTTCTGTGTGATCCGCCTCGGCACGCCGCCTGCGATGGGCACGATGTAGACGAGCGACTCGTGATCTTCCTGCGAATTGTCGCTGATGGCCAGCTGGGTCGCGTCGGGAGAGATGCCGTGATCGTTGTTGCAGCGGGTCGCGAAGCCGGTGTCAATTATCTCTAGCACCTGTTTCGTGCCGGTCAGAGGTAGCTTTTCCAGCCTACCGTTTCGATTAAACAGGATGTACGAGTCGTCGTGGGCCCAATTGGGCGCTTCAAGGCGCTCCTTCGAAAAATAGAGTACGCGGCGGTCGGTTGATTTGATGTCGACGGCCTCAAGTGTGCTGTAAAGGTCTGGCCTAGCCACCGAGGCCGGAACGGATTCGACTTTGACGTTTGAGAACGTCGCTTGCTCGACGGCGTCCTTGTTGTGAGAGCAAACCCCGATTCCGACGTAGAATTCGCCATCAAACCCGATGCGGATCGCTTCACCGTTGTAGGCCAAAACCTCACATGGAGGCGCGACAGACACGTAGACGTAGGCACCTCGACGGGTTAGTCGAAGACGCGGAGGTGCCAGGTCGCACGAGGAATCCGAATCGGCCCTTCTGACGACGTTCAGCCGTTGTAACGACATACCGAACTGGACTTCGTGCGTCGTCGCACCTTTTTCTTCTCGATATTGGAGCGACAGCAGCCCGCTGGCGTGCAGGGCCACATCCGCGTAAACGGAATCGGGCTCGAGCGACTGACGAAACATCAGCACGGCCTTCTTGTGCTCATTGCCGGACAGATTCGCAAACTGGACGTCGGCCGTTATCTCCACATCGCCCGACATCTTCTTCCAGGCAAACTGAAAAGCGTCTGCCGCCAGCCACATGTTCTCGCCGCTGCCGGCGACAGTGTAAGTGCGCTTTACCGAGTCGTAATCAACCGAACCGGGGTGCAGAACCGTCCCCACATCGCCATGGCCTTCGAAAATTCCGACTGGAGCAGGAGACTGCGCCCAGGCTGACCTTCTCCCAAAAGAAAAGACGAATCCCAACACCGCCATCAACGATAAGATTCCAGCCCAACGCATATCGGCC
>Ga0187781_10003254_pt1 | contig 12266 bp, 12 predicted proteins | sample 0715_SJ02_MP02_2_FD_132447 | JGI IMG/M metagenome (GOLD analysis project Ga0187781, IMG submission 132447) | Tropical peat soil microbial communities from peatlands in Department of Meta, Colombia - 0715_SJ02_MP02_20_MG | ecosystem: Environmental > Terrestrial > Soil > Wetlands > Peat | place...
AGCCGCAAGACGTCCACGATCAGCCCTGGTTTCTCAATATGGCAGTGGAAGCCGAAACTCGCGCGATGCCGCTTCAACTGATGAAGCTGCTGCTTGCGATTGAACGCCAAATCGGCCGCGTGCGCCGGCCAAATTCCAGGGGCGCGCCGCGGCCGATCGATATCGATTTGCTCCTGTTTGCGGATGCCGTGGTGAACCTGCCGCCACAGCTCATCGTCCCTCATCCGCGAATGCTCGAGCGGCGGTTTGTGCTCGAGCCGCTGGCGGAAATCGCACCCGAGGCCAGGCATCCGGGATTACAGCGGAGTGTGCGGGAACTGCTGCAAACGCTGCCGGCGGGACAAAGCGTGCGAAAGTTCCAAGGTCTTAGGTCTTAGGCTAGCTGCCGGCGGCGAAGCCGCCCGAGTGGGCGAGGGTCATGCGGAGATACTTGTAGGGATTGACCGGGGTATCGTTGATGCGGACTTCGTAGTGGAGATGTGGACCGGTCGAACGGCCACTGGCGCCGACGTATCCGATGACGTCGCCACGGTGCACCGCTTGTCCTGCCGTCACCGCAAAACCGGAGAGGTGGCCATAGCGGGTGCTGATGCCGTTGCCGTGATCAATCATGATGGCCTTGCCGTAACCGCCCAGTTGATCGGTGAACGTGACCACACCGTCAGCCGGAGCGATGATGGGATGGCCATAGCTGCTGCCGATATCCACGCCGCTGTGAAAAGCGCCTTCCCCGTTGAACGGATCAATGCGTTCGCCGAAGCTTCCCGTCACCTGGCCTTCGACGGGCCACAGATTCGGAGCCGCGTTGGCACGGAACCAGTCTGCCGTCGTGGCGTTGCGGGTCAAGCCCATGGTCAAGCCGACCATGGTCGCTCCGCTCAGCGCTGAGGTGCGGAGGGCATGCAGCTGATCGAGCGAAGAAGTCACGTCCGCGTCATGAATCTGCTCGCTCGTCGCCGTCACCAGCGTGGTTTGCTGCTTCAGACCATACAAGGCCGAGACTTCACCCGCCAGCGAGCCCAGCGACGCCACCTGCACGTCGCGCTCCTTGGCTACCTGTTCCAGGCGCGAGTAATTGTCCTTGAGCTGATCTTTTTCCGTGCGCAACTGGTTATAGCGGGAGACCTTCAACAGCATGCGGGTGTAGGAGCTGGCGATGCCGGTCAGACTGAGAAATCCGATTGCGGCCCCTATTACGAAAACGTAGAGGTAATGTACGGGGATGGAGATTTTGCGCAACTGCCCGTCATCCCCGCGGGCCACGAAAAGGATGTAGAAACGTTTCTGCAAATCGGTCCTCGACTTCTCCACCAGCTCTTGAATCATCAGGCCCGGAATTACAGGCAGAGTTCTGAGGTTGCAGACTGCCTGTTCGGATCACCTGACTTTTTTCGGGCGGCGTCCCATCTTGGCAATGGAAACTCTTTCGCGCCCTACACCTACCGGCACTGCGACCAGAGCCTGGAAGCCTTTGTCTGCAATGGTAACGCCATGCAGAACTTAAGCTCGGTCAAAGGTTTGTGTGAATGACTGGTTAACGTTAACAAACTGGATTCCCCCTGTCAACGAGGCATAAGTTCATTTTGGGTTACCGAAGGCGGGTCATCGGAGGTCACCATGGGACAAGTGACCACCGTCACACGGCCTATGCCCTCGACCGGCAAGGATTTCGACAGCCGGAATTCCTGTCTTCCGGCGAAGCACCTTCTTGCGGTCGTGGCTTATATTGGTTGCGCCGATGCCGCTGCCCGAAAAAGCGCTGATTGCCCGGATTCGCCGCAGGGCCGAATCGGCCAGGCACCTGGCTGACAAGAGCAGGCGGGCCGAGCCTGCCCTGATCGTGTCGAAGGGGGCGTCCGCTCCACGTGGGCGAAGGCAGGCGGGCCGAGCCCGCCCTGAACTTGTTGAAGGGAGTGTCCGCCCCACACAGGTTCTTGCCGGAATTGGCGACGATTGCGCCGTGCTGCGCGCCATCCCGGGCCGCGATTTCCTGCTCACCACGGACTTCACACTCGAGGGGATTCACTTCCGGCGCGACTGGCACCCGGCGGAATCGGTTGGCTATCGCTGCCTGGCTCGTGGACTGAGCGACATCGCCGCCATGGGCGGAGAGCCGGTTGCTGCCTTTCTCTCTCTCGGTCTGCCGCGTGACTTGCCTCAATCCTGGGTTGAACGGTTCATTCGCGGGCTGCTCGCTCTGGCAGAAAAGTACGGCGTCACACTCGCCGGCGGGGATACCGCTGAGTCACCCAACGGAATTCTCGCCGACATCATCGTCGTCGGCAGTACGCCCCGGGGCAAGGCCGTGCTGCGGTCCGGCGCCCGCCCGGGCGACCGCATATTCGTGAGCGGAGAACTCGGCGGTTCGGCCGCTGCAGTGGTCGAGATGAGGGCGAAATCCAGGCGAGTCAAGGCGAGGGATTATTCCCGGCATTTCTATCCCGAACCCCGGGTTGAATTAGGCCGCGTGTTGCGCCAGAAGGGCCTGGCGAGCGCCATGATTGACCTGAGCGATGGGCTTTCCACCGACCTGGCTCATATCTGCGAAGAAAGCGATGTGGGGGCGGAAATCGAGTGGCAAATGATTCCCTGCGCTCGCGCGGGCAAGCCCACCCGGAAAGTGCATCTCGATCTTGCCCTGCACGGCGGCGAAGACTACGAACTGCTGTTCACTGCCCGCCCTGGCAAACGAATTTCGGCGCAAATCGCCGGAGTGCCTATCACGCAAATCGGCCGCATCACTCGCCGGCGCAAGATTTTCGTCATGGACCCGAAAGGCATCGGCTACGAACTGGTTCCCCGCGGCTGGGAACATTTCCGGCGATAGCACAGTTCTTGGTTGTAGTTCCGCGGCGAGGTCGGAAAGGCTGTCACCGCGGAGAACGCCGAGGTCGCAAAGAGCATGCCTGGCATTTTCCTCTTGTGGTCTTTGCGTTCTCGGGGGTGAATTCGACCTTCAACCCAGCGGGCAACCGGTTACCTCGGTCACTACTCAGTCTCTACCCGCGGGCGCAGAATCGGGCTAAAGTTAGGGTCATGTCGTACACGCGATTCCTTCTCCCCATCCTTGCCGGCTTGATGATCACAACCGCCTCGGCGCAGAGCAAACCCGTGCCTCCAGCCCCAGCGCACGCCAAGTCGCCATCGCCTGCCGTGACCGACGATTTCATCCACAAGCAATTCGGCGACAACTGTTCGTTGCTGGAGGGACCAGCGCAGTTCGTGGCCGATCTCGATGGTGACGGGGTTGACGATCTCGTCGTCGCCGCCAAATGCAAGAATCCGATGGCTGACCGGGATGAATACAGCTTTGTGGTCGCCGATCCTTACGACAGCTTTCTTGGCTTTGGCGACGTCAAAGTCACCTCCACCTTCGCCTCGGACGCACCCGAGCGGCGCGGCGTGAGCCTGCTCATTATTCACGGCGCGGGCAATGACGCCTGGCGGGCCGAGACTCCGAAGGCCAAGTTTCTCCTCATCAACCTGCCCTTTAAGACCCTAACCGTGAAGCGGCTCACGGTGAAGAAGAAAACCGTTCTCGGCATCTACATGGAAGAAACCGGCGAGGGTGAAAACACTTCTTCGGTGGTCTTTTGGGACGGAAAGAAATACAAGTACCAACCGCTGGGATCGTCGATGGAGTAGGAGAATCGTCGATTTAATTGCTGATGGCCCGGCGGCGTTCATGGAATTGCCCTCGCGGCCAAAGTCCAAAAGCTGAGAATAGGGACTTTCTACTCCAACGCGTTCTATTTCCCACAAAAAATTCTCGCGCAACACGCCGATCTATCGTAAACTTTTTTCCCCCCAATATTCCCGCCGAAAGGAACAAACCATGCGTAAACGCTCCATCGCTTTCGTCGCCGTGATCGCGCTTGGGACCCTGGGTGGATCAGTCCTGGCGCTCGCGCAAAACGCAAACCCGCCAACCGCAAGAAAGATCTTTGGTTTCCAGGATTCCAAAACCGGAACCTTCCATCCGCTGGGGAAATCAGCAGATGTGTCTAACACCACCGCAGCAACCACAACTTTCACGGGCACTATCAAGGTCACCACTACGATCACGCTAGACACAGCCCCCAAAGGGGACGTCATTGCATGCATTGTGCACGCGGTCGCAGGTTCTGAAGACGAAACCACGATTACGGGCGTGACCTATGAGGAGAGCGCGGCCAGTAATGCCACCGTATCCGGCTCCACGGCATCTTGCACCGTGAACATCCCCTTTTCCTGGGTGCTGCAAACTGCATCGAAGACCGTCACGCAGTCGCTCACTGGTGGCATAGACGTGGTCATGTACTCGCCAACTGCCACGACGATAAGCGAATTAGTCGAGGATTTCACCCGGGAACACTCTCAGGCGATCACCATCAACAACGGCGTACCTGGCGACGGGACCCTGACCGTCACCGCGGCTGTAACACTTTAGACACACAAGGGCCCTTGCTTGCAGGCTTTCGTGTGCGGGGACGATTTCTTGCCGCTTCGCTTCGTCCCCGACACACGGTTCTTCATTCATTAACAATTGATCAGGGGAAATTCCGCCGTTCCGACCTTGCTCACGTTGGCTTCGGCGAACTCCGCCACGCGATCCAGAGAACTTTGCAACTCAGCCGTATAGCGTTCCACGTCCTGGTCACTGGCTTCCGCCGGCACGGGAATCATTTTTCCAAAGCGCAGCAGCACGCGCGAGAAGGGCGCCGGGATCATCAAACGGTCCCAGGTATTGAGCACCCAGGCCTTCTCCACGGCCGTGTGGAACATGGTCAGCGCCATGCCCGACGAGCGCGCCAGCGCGACCGGCCCGGGCTTGACTTGGCGACGCGGGCCGCGCGGGCCGTCGAGGGTGAAGGCCACGGTCCATCCGTCCTCGAGAGCGCGGCGCAGGCCCAGCAGAGCGCGCACGGCGTTGCGGCTGCTCGATCCTTTCACCGCGACAAAGCCAAATTTGTGAATGATGCGCCCCATGTATTCGCCGTCGTAGCTGTTGCTGCTCATCACCCGGATGCCCATGTCGCGAAAAACGTAGGTGGCGGGAATCATGCAGCTATGCCAGAACGAAGCGATCCGGGGACGTTCGTCGAGCGTCTCCTGCGCGCCTTCCTCGCGGGAGAAACAAATGCGCAGCGTCGGCCCGATCAGCCGTATCAACCAGTATCCAGCACAGATAATCATGCGCAAAACGATGCGCTGGCGCAGAGTGTAGCGGTGCGGGTCAATGGCGGGCAGCGTCGGCAGCGAGAGCGTGGGATTGCTGGCTTCAGGCACGAAGCTATTGTAACGGCGGAAGATGGATTTCACCGCCGAGCACGCCGAAAGCGCCGAGAGGGTAGAAGAAAAATCCTTCAAAACTCGGCGATCTTTGCGATCTCCGCGGTAAATGTGTGAGGTAAGCTCAGTTTTCCAGGTAGGAATCAATCCAGACTTTGACCGGTCTCCGCCGGTCGTCGCTCTGATCGAAGCGGACGCCGAACAGCTTGGGCTTGCGCCAGCTCACCACACTGCGCACGATGACCCGCGGCAGCGTCATCAGCGAGAACGAGACCTCAAAGTTCGTACCCACCGAGACGTCTTCGGGGCTGCGCAGCGACATGCCGCCCGAACTCATCTCAATGGTGCTGGCGGTGAAGCGGCGCCCGTCGCCGACGATCAGCACTTCGGTCATCACCGGGATGCGTACATAGCGGCGGAATTCGTGCAGCACCAGCAGATGCGTGGCCCGCACCAGCTTGACCGCGGCCGGCCGCTCCAGTGGCTCATGAAACATGGCATTGATGCCGTACTTCGAATAGCGCATGGCGTCCTGGGCGCTGCCGCCCACGCCATAGATAATCGAGCGGCTGTTCGACGGCGAACTGCGCAACGTTTCCATCAACTGGCCGGCATCGTTGGCCAGGTTGAGCACGCAGGCTTCAAATTTTTCCTTATGCAGGCGGTCGGCGGCCTGGCTCGACATGACCGCCGTCTCGATGCCGAATTGACGAAAGCACTCCGCAAGCAGGCTGCGCGCAGATTCGTCGAGGTCCACCAGTGCGGCGCGGGCCGCGGCTTTCCGCGGCGGGGGGGTAGGAGCGAGAACAGAGGCTAAAGCTTTATCCATGTTCAGGGGAAGCGCCACTTCGAACCCATTGTGCAGTCCGGCCGCCCGGGTTGCAAAGACACAAAGGACCAACACGGGAAGTACCAAAGTTCATTACTTTTTCCAGGCGCGCGAGAACGGACATTACGAAAACGAGATGTGGCGTGAAATGAGCGAGTTGAGTCTAGTCGAGGAGGTACAGGGATCCGGTTCTGTTAATCGCGGTCGGCGCATCGAACCTACGACGCACGGCGCATCGCCATTACAGCTCTCAACCCGAGCTCAGGCAGCGTAACCGTCTGCCGTCTGGTCTGTTGCCATCTTCACGATATTCAAAGGGATCCGAACACGCCTGAGCTGGCGTGATTTCAGTTCGACAGCGTCCACAAACACGATGTTGTCGCCCATCACCAGAGGATCACCAACCAACTCAAATTGTGCTCCGTACAGCTTGATCTGGTTTTCTCGTGAGAATCCCAATCGCTTGAGTCTTTCGCAGAGACGAACCTGTGAAGCGGTCATGGTAGGTACCGTTGCTTTACGAATTGGATTCTGGAACTTGTAGAGATCCTGCGGAACTGCTTGGTTGAAGCCCTATTTTAACATCCCTGCAACAAACTTGTCCTGCAGGAACCAGCGGCGTTGGCGGCTGCGGCTTTCTCCTGTGATTGAAATCACAGACACCCATTCCAGAACCGTAACCTTGGCGTAGCTCCAATGGAAGCCGGGATGTTAGCGGGAGAATATAAGAAATTCGATCCGGCCGATATCGCGGCTCAAGCCAACATCACCAGCAGACTATTCGCGCCAGCGGCGAAACAGCAACGCGCCGTTTGTGCCGCCGAAGCCGAACGAGTTCGACATGGCGTATTCGATCTCAGCCTTGCGGGAATGGTTGGGGACCAGATCCATGCCGGCGGTATCGGGATCGGGATTTTCCAGATTGATGGTCGGGGGCAGCATCTGGTCGCGCAGGGCGAGGACGGTAATGCCGGCTTCGAGTCCTCCCGCGCCGCCCAGCAGGTGGCCAGTCATAGATTTGGTCGAACTCACCGCGACCTTATGCTGGCCGAAGAAATTGCGGATGGCGTGAGCTTCGAGCGTGTCGCCGATGGGCGTGGATGTGCCGTGAGCGTTGACGTAGTCGACCACATCGGGCGTAACGCTGGCGTCGCGCACGGCGTTGCGCATGACCCGGAATCCGCCTTCGTGCTCGGGAGCGGGCTGGGTTATGTGGTAGGCGTCGGCGGACATGCCATAACCGACGACTTCGGCGAGAATCGGCGCGCTGCGGCGGCGGGCATGATCGAGTTCCTCGAGAATCAGGATGCCCGAGCCTTCGCCGATAACGAAGCCGTCGCGGCCCTGATCCCAGGGACGACTGGCTTTCTCAGGTTCGTCGTTGCGGGTGGAAAGCGCTCGCATGGCGGCGAATCCACCGACGCCCATGGGCGTGATGGCGGCTTCGGCGCCGCCGGCAATCATGACGTCGGCGTCATTGTGCTGGATGATGCGGAAGGAATCGCCGATGGAGTGCGCGCTGGTGGTGCAAGCCGTGGCCGTAGCTTCGTTCGGCCCTTTGGCACCATAGCGCATGGAGACCTGGCCTGCGGCCAGATTGATGATTGCCGACGGGATGAAGAAGGGAGAGATTTTGCGCGGGCCGCCTTCGACCAGCGCGGTGTGTTCGCGCTCGATGATGTCGAATCCGCCGATGCCCGAGCCGATGTGCACGCCGACGCGTTCGGCGTTTTCCGGCGTGATCTTCAGGTCGGACATCCTGAGCGCTTCTTCGCTGGCGGCGATCGCCAGGTGGATGAAGCGTCCCATCTTCTTCAGTTCTTTTTTTTCGATGTAGTTCAGCGGGTCGAAGTTCTTGACCTCGGCGGCGATCTGGCAGGCAAAATTGCTGGGGTCGAAACCGGTAATGCGGGCCACGCCGCTCTTGCCGGCGATCAGCGCCTTCCACACCTCTTCGGTGGAATTGCCCACGCCGCAGATCAGACCGAGGCCCGTAACTACGACTCTGCGTCCCAACTATTTTCCCGCCTTGGCGTGCTTGCCGATGTAGTCAATCGCGTCCTGTACGGTGCGGATTTTTTCGGCGTCTTCGTCGGGAATCTCGATGTCGAAAGCTTCTTCGAAGGCCATGACCAGTTCGACGGTGTCCAGCGAATCGGCGCCCAGGTCGTCCACGAACGACGCGCTGGCGGTGACTTCGCCTTCATCCACTCCCAACTGCTCCACGATGATCTGTTTTACCTTGTCGTCTACGGCTGCCATGTTTCTCCTTGCTTGCCTCTATATAGATTTGAATTCGGTTCTGCGCTTGCTCAGCCAGTATGTTTAGCGGTCGGGCTATACCGTTTACACCAGGTACATCTTAACCACCGCGAACGGAAATTGGCGAACGTGTAGTGTAATTGTCCCGGTGAATCAGTGTAAAGGAAAGGGTATGCCGTTTAGGGCCACGCCTCTGCTGAGCTGCAATTGCACTTCAGAATCCTAACGGCTGGGAGTTGCCGGGTCAAACGCACCTGGGAAGGACTTAGCGTTCTTCGCGTGCCCCGCAAAATCCTCTCGTTTCTCGGCGGTTAAGGTTTTTCTCCGCAGAGTTCGCCAAAAAAAGCCAGAAAGGGCGCAGAGAAAAGCACGCTTCGTTCCAGTATGATGAGCCGTCAGGAGGCGGAGGCGGGAGATCCATGCGTGCGGTGGTGCAACGCGTCAGTCGGGCGAAGGTCACGGTCAAGGACTGGACCAGCGACGAAATCGGCCGCGGGCTGCTGGTTTTGCTGGGCGTGGGACATGAGGATACGGAAGCCGACGCGAGCTATCTCGCCGAGAAGATTGTGGGCCTCAGGATCTTTGAAGACGCCGACGGCAAGATGAACCGCAGCGTCGCCGACGTGGGCGGGAGCGTGCTGGCGGTCTCGCAGTTCACGCTGTACGGCGACGTGCGGCGCGGGAAGCGTCCGTCGTTCGACACGGCGGCTCCGCCCGAGGACGCGCGGCGGCTGTATGAATTCTTTGTCGAGCGCATGCGGTCGCTGGGCCTGCGCTGCGAAACCGGTCGCTTTCAGGAAATGATGCAGGTGGAACTGGTGAACGAAGGGCCGGTGACGATTCTGATCGATTCGGGGAAAGGATTCTAGGGTCCCACCTTACACTCATCCACAGCCCCTCCCTCCGGTGTCTATACACTAAGCGTATGGTCGGCTCAATTCGATAGGGGGCGCCGTGCTTGAACTGCGCAGTGTGTCGAAACACTTCTCTGGCATTCCCGCCGTAGACGATGTCAGCTTCTCCGCTCGGCCCGGCGAGGTTACCGGTTATCTTGGGCCGAACGGCTCGGGCAAGACCACCACCATGAAGATGATCACCGGCCTGATCGAGATGACTTCAGGCCATATCTTCTTTCAAGGCAAGCATATTCAGGATGACCTGATTTCCTACAAGCGCCGCATGGGGTATGTGCCGGAGGAGCCGTACCTCTATAACCACCTCTCCGGCGTGGAATACCTGACCATGGTCGCTCAACTGCGCAACTTGCAGGCGCGGGAATCCTCGGAGCGCATCGACGGACTTCTGCGCTCGCTCGCGCTCTACGACGACCGCCACGCCTCCATCTCCGGCTACTCGAAGGGCATGCGGCAGAAAGTGCTCGTCGCGGCGGCGCTAATGCACAACCCCGAACTCGTCTTGCTTGACGAGCCCTTCTCCGGGCTCGATGTCGGGTCGGCCCTGGTCTTGCGCAGTCTCATTCAAGAACTGGCCGCGCGCGGCAAGGTGGTGTTGTTCAGCTCGCATGAACTCGACACGGTTGAACGCGTCTGCTCGCGCGTCGTCATCCTCCACCGGGGCAAGCTCGTCGCCGACGATTCGATCGCAAACCTGCGTTCGTTGATGGCTCTGCCGACGCTCGAACAGATCTTTTCCCAACTCGTCGTCGAGCAGGACACCGAGTCGATGGCGCGGCAGATTGCGGATCTCATCCATGCGTAAGTTAGCCGAGCTCCTGCCGCTTCAGTTCCGCGTTCTCTATCGCCAATTCCTTTTGCGCGTCGTCGATCTTGAAGCGCTATCGGTTCATGCCGACATACCCAGATTTCTCGGCCAGTTTGCCAGCGTGCTCATTTTTGTCAGCGTGATTGGGGCCATCGGCCCGATCATGTCTCACGAGGCGTTAACGGCCGCGCCCGAAGCCGCCTTGAGCTTCGCCTGGCGCGGCGAACAGTCGCTGATTTCGGGGATGATGCTGGTGGTTGGGCTTACTGCCGTAATCTGTTGGGACTCCACTTTCCCAGACCGGCGCGACGTGATGGTCCTTTCACCCTTGCCGGTCGCCCCTCATATGGTTCTGCTCGCCAAGGTTGCGGCCTCGGCGGCGCTGTTGGGGCTTGCCATTGTGACGTTGAATTTCGCGACCGGCATCGCGTGGCCGTTGCTCCTGGGCTCCCAGCGCGATTCGAATTGGGGATTTTTCCAATCCCTCGCGGCCTACTGGTTCACAATGATTGCCGCCAGCGTCTTCCTTTTCTGCTCGGTGCTCACCGTGCAGGGATTCACAGCCCTACTGCTCCCGCGCCGCCTCCTCTTGCGTCTGTCCGCAGCCTTGCAGATCGCCGCCTTCGGACTCTTTCTCGGGGTCTATTTCCTTCAGCCCTCGATCCCGTCTCTTCTGGAAATGGCAGCTCCTGAAAACCACTGGTTCCTGGCCTGGTCGCCTTCGTTCTGGTTCTTCGCTCTCTTCAACCAGCTCAATGGTTCACTGCCTGCAGATCTCGGTTGGCTCGCTTCGCGGGCGTGGATCGGGCTGGGCATCGTGGTATCCGGAGCGACCGCCTCCTTGCTTCTCTGCTACCTGCGCACCATGAAGAAGACAGCGGAGGAATCAGATCTGGTGCCTGGAGCGCGCGGTTGGCATTGGACGCCGCGTTTCGGCAGCGCGCTTCAAACCGCAATCGTACTTTTCAGCTTTCGGTCCATGACGCGCAGCCGCCAGCATCGTCTTGCTTCTGCGTTTTATCTCGCGCTGGTGTTCTCGATTGCACTTTCCTGGCTGCGCAGCGATCAGCCAGGTGCGTCGCCGCGGCCATTGACGCCCGAATTTCTGATCCCGACGTTCATGATGATGAGCTTTGCGGTCTTCGGTCTTCGCGGCGTATTTTCGCTGCCCATTTCTCTGACCGCCAATTGGGTATGGCGACTCACGCAGCTTCACGCCCCAGAAGAGTACATAGCCGCAACCCGAAGGTTTCTGTTCTACTTCGCGGTCATTCCAGTCTGGCTCATCTCGGCGTTACAGTCGTTGTCGTTCACGCCGCGCCACCAGGTTGCGGCTCACCTCGCAGTGCTCGCGCTGGTCGGATGGATCCTTGCCGAGCTCAGTCTGCTTGGTTTCCACAAAGTCCCATTTACGTGCTCTTACTTGCCCGGAAAGGTCCACGTTCAAGTCATGATCGGAGTTTTCTTGATACTCGCACTTGTTGTCGCATTGTCACTCGCCGAGCTTGAAATGCGCGCATTCAACGATCCCCTACGATACGTCTGCATGATCGGCGTTCTAGGTGCCGCCACAGTTGGGCTTTGGGTCTTGAACCGTCGTCGCGCAAAATCCGCAGTTCTATATTTTGAGGAACTCTCGCCGGAGGCAGTCACCACGCTCGGACTCGTCTGGCTCCCACCATCAGGTTCGGGGACTGGCCCATCTGTACACTCCCACAACTGAGGGTGCCCGATCGGCCGCGGTTTTCGCCGGACGGGCGCCACGGATGGAAAGCGAAATGCCTGAGACTCTTGCCCTCTCTCTACAGCAGGTCGAGAACTGCTCTAGCCATTCCCTTTGCGTTAGCGCGCTTGCAGGATCGCGTCTGCGACGCGGGCGGCCTCTATGGCTGGCTTCACGTCGTGAGTGCGAATGATATGCGCGCCCTTCAGGATCAGCGCCACCTGGCTGGCGAGTGTGCCGTAGAGCCGGGCTTCGGGCGGAGCATCCTGACCAGCCCTGGCCAGAGTGTGCCCGATGAACGATTTCCGCGACGTGCCCGCGAGCAGGGGAAAGCCTGCCGCCTGCAGTTCGCTGAAGCGGGCCAGCAGCGGGTAGTTCTCGTCGAAATTTTTGCCGAAGCCGAAACCGGGATCGAGCACGATGCGCTCGCGCCGCACTCCCGCCAGCACAGCTTTCTCG
>Ga0187781_10003256_pt1 | contig 12262 bp, 12 predicted proteins | sample 0715_SJ02_MP02_2_FD_132447 | JGI IMG/M metagenome (GOLD analysis project Ga0187781, IMG submission 132447) | Tropical peat soil microbial communities from peatlands in Department of Meta, Colombia - 0715_SJ02_MP02_20_MG | ecosystem: Environmental > Terrestrial > Soil > Wetlands > Peat | place...
ATCCTGCTCGGCGCCGAGGTCGACGTATCAGCTCCGTCCTTCCCGGCCCTCCCGGTCGGCGCCAATCCGTTCGGCTTGTCCGTCGGCGGTATCTCGGCATTTTCGTTGCCGACCCTTGGTGCGGTAAACCTCGCTGAGACCGTGCTGACTTCCGGCACCGTGCGCGGCCGCATCGGGTACGCACCGGGGAATTGGTTGTTCTATGCCACCGGTGGATTTGCCTGGACCTTCAATCAGCAATCGCTAACACAGCTCTCAACCGGTAACACCGACACACCGTATTTGTGGCGGTTAGGCTGGGCCGCGGGCGCGGGCGTCGAGGTGCCGGTTGCGCCACACTGGACCGCTCGCTTTGAATATCTTTACACCGGTTACGGCAACCACAACACGCCGTTCTTTGCCGGCGCACAACCGATCAGTTCGGATTTCTCGGTGCAGGAGTTGCGCGCCGGCCTCGATTATATGTTCGACAACGGCGCAGCCGCGTGGACGGCGCCCTTGGTCTTCAAGGGTCCAACCGCTCCGGCCCAGGACAATCTCAGCTTCCACGGACAGACGACGTTCGTCTGGCAAGGCTATCCGGCGTTCCGCTCGCCCTATCAGGGTTTGCAAAGCCTGCCAGGCGGCGGCGAAGGCCGCGAGACATTTGACACCACATTGTTCGTCGGCATTCGGCCGTGGCAGAACGCAGAGATCTGGCTCGATCCGGAGATCGACCAGGGCCACGGTCTCGACGATACACGCGGGGTCGCTGGATTTACCAATGGCGAAGCCTACAAGCTCGGCTTTACCGATCCTTATGCGCGGGCGAACCGTTATTTTATACGGCAGACCATCGATCTCGGCGGCGAAACCGAGAAGGTGGAAGACGGCGCCGACCAGTTCGCGATGACGCAGACGGCCAACCGTTTGGTGCTGACGGCTGGCAAATTCTTCATCCTCGACGTATTCGACACCAACAAATATGCCAACAATGCCAAAACCGACTTCTTGAACTGGTCGGTCATCAATAATGGTGCGTTCGACTTTGCCAGTGATGCCTGGTCCACCACCTACGGCGCCAGCGCGGAATGGTATCAGGGCATCTTCACTCTGCGCGGCGGCATTTTCGATACCTCGGCATCCCCGGCCGACGCCCTGAGCCCCACAGGCTACGAACTCGATTCGACCTTCCATCAGTTCGAGTTGATTGGAGAAATCGAGAGCCGATATGCGCTGTGGGGCCAACCCGGCAAGATAAAGGTCGCCGGTTGGCTCATTCGCGGCAACATGGGCACCTTTGAGGATGCGATCAATCTCGCGGCGCAGCCCGGTGGGGGGTACTTCGGCGACGTGACCGATGCGCTTGTGGCCCTGCGCCACTATCAGAGCCGGCCAGGAGCGTACCTCAACTTGGAGCAGCAAGTGACCGAGACGGTCGGTTTGTTCGCGCGGGCAAGTTGGGCCGACGGCAACGTCGAGCCGTGGGATAACACCGACATCGACGAGTCAGTAGCGGCAGGCCTGTCATTTAACGGCAAGCCGTGGGGCCGGCCGGACGATACGATCGGCGTCGCCGGCGTCGTCAACGGCCTTGCCCCCGCCCACATTGCTTATTTCAATGACGGAGGTATGGGCATTGTCATCGGCGACGGTCAGCTGCCACATTACGCGACGGAGGATATCTTCGAGGCCTATTACAGCTACGCGATAACGTCCGCTACAAAAGTCAGCTTTGATTATCAGTTCATCGCCAATCCGGCCTACAACACTGACCGCGGCCCGGTGAATGTTTTCGCCGGCCGCTTCCACACTGAATTCTGACAATTATTGTGACCGACTTGGAGACATTTTTGCCACGCCGCCGTACGCGGCCTTTTGACCAAGGTAGTCGCGACAGGCGCTCTGAGCCACTCTGTGTCGAGCAGCATATTTCCATGAAATCGGCATCCAGGGTTGTGCGCCTTGTTTGCGTACTCCTCACAGCTCTCTTGTGGGTGGTCACACTCATGACCGATCCGACGCCGGGTCCGATTTTTGCCGCCGCCGCCCTTACCGGGATCGTAGCCGTCATGATCGTTCTGACTGCATTGGAGTAACCGGACGAACTGCCGACATAGACACGCCATAGGTCCGTTGGCTAAAGCAAGGCGCGCTAAGCCGGCACGGACCGTCGATCAGTGAGTTCATCTCCCGACGGTGCGGGCGCGATTGAAAGGGGCATCGATGGCGGTCGAGCTTGATGGCCCGCGGCTCAATCCGCATTCGGGGACGGCGCGGCAGCTCGTCATCTTCCTGCACGGCTATGGCGCCGACGGCAATGATCTGATCGAGATCGGCCGAGCCTGGCAGCCGCTGCTGCCGCAAGCGGCCTTTGTCTCTCCGCACGCCCCTGAACCATGCGGGCAGGCACCGGTCGGTCGCCAGTGGTTCGCGCTGACCTTTCGCGATCCGAATGAGCGCTGGGCCGGCGTGAACAAAGCGGCGCCGGTGCTGGAGCGTTTCATCGATGCCGAGCTTGCCCGCCATCGGCTGCCACCGCAGGCGCTCGCGCTCGTCGGCTTCAGCCAGGGCACCATGATGGCGCTGCATGTGGGGCTGCGCCGCGGCGCCGCGCCGGCGGCGATCGTGGGCTATTCGGGACTATTGGTACTTCCGCCGCAGGGCAAACCCGATGCGCTCGCCGCCGAGATCAGATCGCGGCCTCCTGTCCTCTTGGTGCACGGCGATCGAGACGACCTCATTCCGCCGCAGGCGCTGTTTCAGGCGACGCAGGGGCTCGCAGCGCTCGGCGTACCGGTGGAGTGGCATCTATCCGCCGGAATCGGTCACGGCATCGATCCCGAGGGTCTGCGTCACGGCGGCGAATTTTTAGCGCGCAGTTTTCGCGGCTGATCCTGATCGCAAGCAATCATTTTGGCTCCCTTCTCATAACCCACGGGACGGGCTTCACAATCCTGTCATGCCTGCCTATAAACTAACGCTCCGAACCGTTGCTGGAGCATTTTGAGTTGAGGTAGGACGTCGTCTTGAACGCTCACGTGTCGCCATCCGGCTTTCCGGCACTTGTGCTCAACGCGGATTTTCGTCCGCTGAGCTATTATCCGCTGTCGCTCTGGTCCTGGCAGGACGCCATCAAGGCGGTCTTCCTCGAGCGCGTCAACATCGTCGCCAATTACGATCGCGCCGTTCACAGTCCCAGCCTGGAGATGAAGCTGCCGAGCGTGGTTTCGCTGAAAACTTTCGTCAAACCTTCGACCCATCCGGCGTTCACCAGGTTCAACGTTTTTCTGCGCGACCGCTTCTCCTGCCAGTATTGCGGCACGCGCGACGACCTGACGTTCGATCATCTCGTGCCGCGGTCGCGTGGCGGGCATACGACCTGGATCAACGTCGTCGCCGCATGCTCGCCCTGCAATCTCAAGAAGGGCAGCCTGACGCCCGACGAATCGAACATGTGGCCGTCGCAGCGGCCGTTTCAGCCCTCGGTGCAGCAACTGCACCGTAATGGCCGACTGTTTCCGCCGAACTACCTGCACGAAAGCTGGCTCGATTATCTCTACTGGGACACCGAGCTCGATCCGTGATCCGTGCCAAACGCACGCCTCTCATCACATCTTTTAGCCTCACGCGTAAACGCGCTGCCCGCGGGAACTTGCCGTGGGTTGTGCCGGTTCGTTCACGGGCCTAAATGCGCTTTGGCTTTGCGGTTCCCGGCAAGCCTTGAGACATTTCGGAGCGCTGGCGATGGGAAGTCTGGTCTTGCTCGATCTCCTCGGCGGGGTGGCGTTGCTCCTGTGGGGCCTGCACATGGTGCTCACCGGAGTGCTGCGCGCGTTCGGCCCCAACCTACGGCGTTTCCTCGGCCAGGCGCTCGGCAACCGTTTCTCCGCCTTTGGCGCCGGCCTCGTCTTGACCGCCATCCTACAGAGCAGCACGGCGACGGGATTGATGACCGCGTCGCTTGCGGCCGATGGCACGGTCGGCCTGGTGCCGGCGCTGGCCATCATGCTCGGAGCCAATGTCGGCACGACCCTCATCGTACAGGTTCTCTCGTTCGATATTTACGCATTTGCGCCGATCTTATTCGTCATCGGACTCGTCACCTTCCGCGTCGGCGGTCAAAGCCTGACCCGCGCGCTTGGGCGCATCGCCATCGGCCTCGGCTTGGTCCTGCTCGCTCTGCATATTCTGGTCGACACGCTAGCACCGGCGGAACAGGCGCCGGCGGCGCGCGTCGTTCTCGCTGCCATTACCCATGATCCGGTGCTGTGCATCCTGATTGCAGCCGCACTCACCTGGGCCGCGCATTCAAGCGTCGCGGTAGTGCTCCTGGTGATGTCGCTTGCCTATTCGCATTTCGTGGCGCCGGAGGCCGCACTCGCTTTGGTGCTCGGCGCCAATCTCGGCAGCGCCATCAATCCGCTGATCGAGGGCGGCATTCGCGGCGACCCGGCGAGCCGGCGCTTGCCGCTCGGCAACCTGGTCAACCGCCTCGTCGGCATCTTGATCGTTCTGCCGCTGTTGCCGTTTCTGGCCCGCGAATTACCCGCTCTGCAGCCGAACGCCGCAAAGATGACCGCCGAGTTTCACATGCTGTTCAACATCGCGCTCGCGGCCATCTTCATCGCGCCGCTCGACGCCGTCGCCCGGCTGCTGGCGCGCGTTTTGCCCGAGCGCAAGCAGCCGGCCGATCCCTCGCTACCGCGCTATCTCGACGAGACGGCCTTGGAGACGCCGCCGCTGGCGCTGGCCAATGCCGCGCGGGAAACCCTGCGCATGGGCGACACCGTCGAGGTCATGTTGGGTCAGGTCATGACCGCAATCATGAGTAACGATCGTAAGCTCGTCGCCGAGGTGCAGCGCATGGACAACGTGGTCGACCGGCTGGACGAGGCCATCAAGCTCTATCTCACCAAACTCACCCGCGGCAGCCTCGACGAACGCGAAGGTCATCGCGCCATGGAGATTGTGTCTTTCGCCATCAACCTCGAGCATATCGGCGACATTATCGACAAGAATCTGTGCGAGCTCGCGGCGAAGAAAATCAAGCGGCGCTGGCAGTTCTCCGCCGAAGGCGCGGCCGAGCTGACCGCTTTCCATAAACGGGTCTGCGACAGCCTTCAGGCCGCCTTCGGAATTTTCATGACCTCGGACGTCGAGGCGGCGCGCCGGCTGCTGCGCGAAAAGGCGGACTTGCGCAAAGCCGAGCTGGAAGCGGCGGACCGCCACTTTGAACGCCTGCGCGAAGGCCGCCCCGAAACTCTGGAGACCACCTCCCTGCACCTCGACATTCTCAGTGACCTTAAGCGCATTCACTCCCACATCTGTTCGGTTGCCTATCCGGTACTGGAGGCGCACGGAGCACCGGAGGCCACTGCCGGCCGAAGCGTGACCGGAACGCTTGCTTATGATCCAAAAGGCCCGTGAACGCGCGCCCGGTTTTAAGCCGGTCGCACGTTCGCTCGGCGCAGAGCCTTAACTTCGGCGAGACTGCGCAGACCCTCAGCCGGCGGGCGCGGCATAAGAGACATGCGCCGACCCGCCGTTTGGCGATTGGGTTTTGGAGCCGTTGGTGGGCGCGCTGAGCGGCTTGTCGCCGGCCGCGGCCGACGGCTTCTCGCTCTGACTGTCCTCGCGGCGCGACATGCCTTCGAAGCGGGCATTCTCCTCGATGGCCAGCGACCGGTGAAAGATATCGCCTTCGACCTCAGCGCTGCTCTGCAGCTTGACCTTGCCTGCGTGAATCGTGCCTTTGACACGACCGGCGATGGTCAGTTCTTTGGCCACCACATCGCCGTCGATCTGGGCCCCTTCGCAGACGACAATACTGGACGCCTGTAGTTCGCCTTCGATACGGCCGTAGATTTTCACCGCTCCCTCGCCGACCAGCTTGCCGATGACGGTCATGCCGGGACTCAGCGAGGAACTCATCTCCTGTTGTCCCGCCGCGGCGGACGCAACGGCGGTCGGTTTTTGGATCGGCTGCGGCTTTGGCATCGGTGTCGCGGTGTCTTGATTGCTGGTCGAGGTACTCGCCTTACTGAACATGTACTCCTCCTGTTTGCTCAATCGAGACTCAAGTTCTCCGTTCATCAGCTTGCGGAATAGACCCGGTGAAAGCGGCGGCCGAGAGCGCAGAGCACTTCGGCGGCCGTCGAGTTTGCATCTGTTGCCACATCGTCGACGCTGATCTGCCCGCCGATCAGCGTCACCATCTCTCCATGCCGGGCGTTTCTTTGGTCCGAGAGGCCGGTCACATCGATCGCCAGCAGATCCGTGGCGGGACGCCCGACGACTTTGCACAGCCTGCCCCCGATCGCCGCCCGCAAATTATGCTCTAGCCCTGCGGCGCGGGCAAACCCATCGGCGTAGCCGACCGGAACGAAGGCAAGACGCGTTGGGCGTTTGGCCGTCCAGCCGGCCTCGCAGAAAGTTTGGCCGGGAAGAAAATTACAGACGTTCACAATGCGCGCGTGCAGCTCGACCACCGGCTGCATCGGATTGGTGAGCTGCGGCGTCGGATTGGCGCCGTACAGTGCCGGCCCGGCGCGCACGAGGTCGTAATGCAGCTTCGGTCCGAGAAAGATACCGTCGCAATCGACAAGGGAGGCCGGAATGCCGCCGTAAAGCCGGCGCAGCTCAAGAAACGGACCGATCTGGCGATTGTTCAGCAGCGGATGGTCGGGTTGCGCTGCTTTGTCATGCCGGCTCAATAACAGTTTGACGCCGTGGTTTGCCGACCGGACACGTGAGGCAATCGCCGCCGCTTCATCGAATGAAAGCCCAAACCGGCACGCGCCGGTATCGACATTGACGGCAAAACCGCCCGTCCACTGGCTCTCCGCGACAAAGGCATCCCAGGCCGCCATATCGATGAGGTTGTTGATCACCGGACGCGCGTCGAGCTTGGCGAAAACCGGTCCGGTGCCCGGATAGAGTCCGTTGAGAACATAAATGATGGATTTCGGCGCGGCTGCGCGCACGCGCTTGGCCTCAGCGAGATTGGAGACAAAGAAAGTCTTGCAACCGACTTCCTTTAGCGTTGCAGTCACCCGATCGATACCGCAGCCATAGGCGTCGGCCTTTACGACGGCGGCGCACTCGGCGTCGGTGTGCTTTGCCAGCGACTCCCAATTCGACGCAATCGCCGCCAAATCTATCTTGAGAATGCCGCCAGCTTCGGTTTCCGGCGGGCCCTCGGTCCCGGCAAATTCGGCAATGCCCCGATTATTGACGACGAGGCTCCCGCCCTTGTTGATGACCTTGCCGTCGACCGAACCTTCGACAATGACGTTGGCGCCGGGCTCAATGGTCAAGCTGCCTTTGACGTTCCCGCGCACATGCAGGTGGCAATTCCGCTTCACAATGGCATCGTTGAAAACCGAGCCGTTGATGTGGGACGTGCCGTTGACCAGAAGCGGACCGTCCTCGACGCTCGGTGCTGAAAGCTCGGCCGCTGCCACTGACATCACTAAACGCCCAACGCCGAGAAGGAAAACGAAATAGTTGCGCCTTTCAATGGCGTCCGCAAGGCAGGCGGCGTATCGGCAAGCAGTAATCAACAAGCTTTCGCGACGCTACCGTAACGAAATCTGGGCAACAGAAGACGGCCCGACCGTCACGCCGCAACTAAGCGCTTTCCGCCAAGCCTTTCTTCGGCGAGGGGGAGGACGTGAAAAGGCGCCCCCAGATATAACCTTACTTCGCCGTAACAAGCGCTTAGACCCCCCGATTGGGGGGTTGTTAAGCCGAAATAATGGCTCGTCGTCAGGCGCAGTTTCGGCAATGAAGCGGCGGAGACGGCCGTAACCCGGGCCCGACCAGTGGCGCGGCTTTTGCCGCTCTTGCTTGCAGGGGTCGATGGTTTTTCCGCCGGCGTTTTGTTCGGCGCCCACATGCCGCCTGCGCGCTCGAGCCGATCAGCGGCACGGCGATAGCATTGACCCGCCGCGGGGAGCCTGCGCTTCCAGAGTTCGATGTTTCTCGCGCCGCAAATGTTCGCCAACGTCGCGCCGAGCGACCACTTGCTCGGCCAATTGAGAGCCGGTGTTGATCAGCGCATGTGCGAAAGCGCTTGCGGAAAATTACCCAGCAGCCGGAGGGTCTTCGGATCGTATTGTTCGGAGAGCAATCCAACATCGTTGCGCAGCGACAATAGTCGTCCGAATAAAGTCAGCGCCTCCCGGCGCCGGTCGAGCAGGACCAGATTTTGCGCGAGCCAAAAGCTGCATGCCAGGAAGGCGCCTTCGCCCGGCGGCAACCCGTCGACGCCGGCCTCGCTGTCGTAGCGGTGAACCAAACCGTCGTGAACGAGATGCCGCTCGATTGCCTCCACCGTCGAGCGCACGCGTTCGTCGTGCGCAGGAAGAAACCCGACCAGCGGCAGCAGAAGCGCGCTGGCGTCGAGGTGTTTCGAGCCGTAGCTCTGGACGAAGGCCCCGACCGCCTCGCTCGCGCTAGCTCCGTCGCCGCTTCCCTGCCGCTTTCCTTCGCCAGCCGACTCCCTTAACTTTCCTCGCCGAGGGTCGCGCCCCTTGCCAGCATTGAGCAGGACTTTTGCAAAAGATTTCCGCATGACCGAAGCAATCGCCGGCGAAGCGGAAATTCAGGTCTCTCGTCTTCTCGATGAGGGTGGGTTCGGCCCTTTCCAGATCAGGATGCTCATCTGGACCGTAATCCTGGGCGTCATCGACGGCTACGACATCGGCGCTATCGCTTTTGCGGCACCGCATCTGGTCCGTGACTGGCATCTGCAACCGAGCGACCTCAAATGGGTGCTCACCGCCAGCAATATTGGCGTTCTTTTCGGCTCGCAGCTCATGGGCCTTGTCGGCGACCGTTACGGCCGCAAGACCGCGCTGATCATATCGAATCTTTTATTCGGCGTGCTGACCTTTGCCGCTGCTTATTCGGCCGATCTGACGCAATTATTCTGGCTGCGGTTCTTTGCCGGCTTCGGCATCGGCGGAGTCATTCCCAATCTCGTGGCAATCAACGCCGAGTCGGCGCCGCGGCGGCTGCGCGCGACCATCGCAATTATCGCCGTCGGTTTTGTCCCTATCGGCGGGGCGCTCGCCGGTTTCGCCAGCGCCGTGCTCGTGCCGCATTACGGCTGGCCGGTGCTGTTTCACATCGGCGGCGTCGTTCCGGTGATCGCCGCGCTCGGCGGCATGATCGGGTTGCCGGAATCGATCAAATACATGGCGCTGCATGAAAGCGGGCGGCAAAGGATGGAAGCATTGATCGGCGCTATCCGTCCCGGCTTTAACGTACCGACCAACGCGCGTTTTGTCATTGAGGACGAGCAGCAGGCGCCCTCCTCCAATCCGATCTATTTGTTCCACAACGGGCTATGGCTGATCACACCGCTGGTCTGGCTGCTGTTTTCGCTGAACCTCATGGGCTTCTTTTTTCTGATTAGCTGGATGCCGACTTTGCTCGCGGCTGCCAAACTGCCGCAGGCCACGGCGGCCCTAGCCGGCGCTTCATTTCAAGTCGGCGGCACCATCGGCGCACTGACGTTGTGCTGGTGGCTGCAACGGCACCGCTTCTTCGCCATAGCGATCTTATTCGTGCTCGCAGTGCCGGTGGTCGCTTCGATCGGCTATGCGGGACTGACTTCGGCCGCGGCTTTATTGGTGGCGACATTCCTCGGCGGCTTTTTGGTGCTCGGCATTCAATCGGGCATCAACGTCGCCGGCGCGTTGATCTACCCGACCTCGCTGCGCGCCAACGGCTCCGGCTGGGAACTCGGCCTTGGCCGGCTGGGATCGATCATCGGCCCGCTGCTTGGCGCATTGTTGGTCGGGCTATCGGTCGAAAAGCTTTACATTTGGTCGGCGCTGCCGTTCGCGGCCGGCGCCATTGTCTGCTCTGCCATCCACGTGCTCAATACCGCACGGCTCAACGCCCATCCGGAGCTAAAGCAGGCGCAGTAGTGCCAATCATCGCCGGGGTGGTGCCCGTGGAGGGAATCGAACCCCCACTCCTTGCGGAACACGATTTTGAGTCGTGCGCGTCTACCAATTCCGCCACACGGGCCTTTGAGTTTGCGGCAAATCGCGTATCACTTTTCCGGATCATGCTCCAGAGCGCTGGACCGCTGTTGACGCTTCGGGCACCCGCTGCGGCGGCCAGCGGCACTTGCCGTTGCGGGCTCGACGGCCGGACTTGCTTCCGCCCATAAGATCGGCACAGTGCCGCCGCCCATTCTCCTTTTCGCAAGCCGAACGGCATAACCCCGCGCAGAATAATGAATGCAACTTGGAGCGAGTATCTGCGTGATAAACCGGCCGCGGTCACGGCGCTGGCCATTTTTGCCGGCAGCTTGGTAACGCTGCTCGGCGCCTGGTATTTCCAATTCGTCATCAAGCTGCCGCCTTGTCCGCTCTGCCTGGAAGAGCGCCTGCCCTACTATGTCGTCATTCCGCTCTCGTTTTTACTCGGCATTGCCGCGCTCCTGCACGCTCCGCGGAACTTGGTGACCGTCGGCTTTGCCGCGGTCCTTGTGGCCATGCTGTGTAGCGCCGGCCTCGGTGCTTACCATTCCGGCGTCGAGTGGCGCTTTTGGGCGGGACCAACCGACTGTTCGGGACCGCTCAGCGATTTCACCGCCAAGGGTCCGCTGCTCAACCAATTGCGTTCGATCCGGGTCATACGTTGCGATGAAGCGGCCTGGCGTTTTCTCGGCCTCTCGCTTGCCGGTTACAATGTTCTCATTTCGCTTGCCTTAGCGCTGGTGGCGGCTCTTGGCCTAACGGTTCGTAGCCGCACCAATTAAAATTCTTTCGCGTTGTCCCATGCGGCACCGACGGCCATCCAACAAACGCCATCCCGGCCCTTCCGCGGCGCTCAATGTTGGAGTAGGGTTCCTTTGCAGGAATGACATGACTTTTGCCTAGACTGGGGCTTGCCGCGAAGTTCAAGGAGAATAGTCATGGGTTTACTGGACAGTTTGGGCCTTGGCGACGCGCTGAAGGGCGCGTTGGGGCAAGTTGAAGCGGCCGCCGTCCCAGCCTTGATCAACGGCGTGCTGGCGAAAACGCAATATCACGATCTTAATGGCCTGGTCGCCGCGCTGCAGAACGGCGGCCTCAATGCCCAGGTCCAATCATGGCTCGGCCCGGGCGCCAATCTTCCGGTGACCGAGGATCAGTTGAAGGCGGTGCTTGGCAACGACCAGGTGCAGGAATTCGCTCGCCACCTCGGATTGCCCGTCGACCAGACGCTGGCGATGCTGGCGAAATTTCTGCCCGAGATCATCGACAAGGCATCGCCGAACGGGACACTGAAATCGTCTTAGGCCGAAGTCTGCGATCGCCCGTTTTCGCTCGCGGCACAACCGCTTAAAATGGAAGCAATGTTAAGGGGAAGGAAAATGAAAATCACCGCAATTATTCTCGCCTCGTTTTGGATGGTCACCGCTGCGCTGGCCGACGACAGTTGCAAAGTGCAGGCCGGTGCCAAGAATTTGCATGGCGCGGCGTTGACGAGCTTCGCCAAGAAATGCTGCAACGATCAGGCCGCCGCGCAGAACTTGCATGGCGCGGCGCAAACGAGCTTCACCAAAAAGTGCCTGTCGGACGCGACCGGCAGCTAACTGACCGCTTTCATCAAACAATAGAGGACCGGAGCCCGTCATGCTCGTACGTCATATGACTATCTGCGCCGCCGTATTGTTCGGCGTCTCCGCGTGGGCCGCGACTTCGGCGCAAGCGCTTACGACCAAGGAGTGCAGCGCCAAATATCAGGCAGCCAAGGCCGCCGGCACGCTCAACGGCATGAAGTGGAACGACTTCCGCAAGAGTCAGTGCGGTACGGACGCGACCGCCGAACCGGCGCCGGCGGGCGCGCCACCTGCTGCGCCGCCGCCACCGGCCGCCGAGAAGACCACCGCGCCGGCTGCGGCTAAACCTGCGGCCGCGCCGCCAGTCGTAACCGGCAACATCATGTTCCCACCCACGGTGTCATCTAAATATTCGACCGAGTCGGCGGGTAAAGCGCGCATGCACACTTGCCGTGACCAATACGAGGCGAACAAGGCGAATAACGCCAATGGCGGCCTCAAGTGGATCCAAAAGGGCGGCGGCTATTACAGCGAGTGCAATAAGCACTTGAAGGGCCAAGCCTAGGCCGGGCTATCGCGTCTGACACGCGCGAACCCGCTAGCGCGGAGGGTTCGCGCAAACTTCGGGCTTCGCCACATATCGGTTGATTTGGATGGTGGGCGGTGCAGGGATCGAACCTGCGACCCCTTCCATGTCAAGGAAGTGCTCTCCCG
>Ga0187781_10003257_pt1 | contig 12259 bp, 9 predicted proteins | sample 0715_SJ02_MP02_2_FD_132447 | JGI IMG/M metagenome (GOLD analysis project Ga0187781, IMG submission 132447) | Tropical peat soil microbial communities from peatlands in Department of Meta, Colombia - 0715_SJ02_MP02_20_MG | ecosystem: Environmental > Terrestrial > Soil > Wetlands > Peat | place...
GACCGCGGGATCCCCGATGCCGACCTGGCCCGCGAGCAACAAACCGCTGATGCTGGTAAAGAGCGCGCACAGCATGTAGGCGAAAATCACGCTGCGATCGACGCGCGCGCCCAACCGATGCGCGGCGAGTTCGTTGGAGCCGATCGCGCGCAGCTCCATTCCGAACCGCGAGCGGCGCAGCGCCCACTCGCCCGCGATCGCGACAATCACGCCGATGATGAAGGCGTAGGGAAAGGGGCCGAGCCGGCCGGTGAACACGCTGGTAATGTCGGTCCGGAAATAGCCGGCCGGCGTCGAGCGCAAGAGGAGTGCGACGCCCTGCAGGCCGATATAAGTCGAAAGCGTCGCGATGACCGGGGTGAGCCCGATCTTCCGCACCATGAAGCCGTTGGCAAATCCCACGGCCAAGGCGGTTGCGAAGGCGACGCCGAGCCCCAAGATTAGATCGCCGGTACTTTGGCCCTCGCCGCAAAAGAAAGACAGGATCACCACGGTCAGGCCGGTCAGCGGCCCGACCGAAAGATCGATACCGGCGGTCAGAAGTACGATCAGCTGCCCCATGCTGACGAACAGAAGCGCGCTCGCGAGATAGAGCGAGCCGCTCATCGAGCGCGTCGTCAGAAAGAAGCCGTTGATCGAAGACGTGTACACGCCGAGAAGAACGATCAGCGCGACAAGGATTGCAAGCGGAGCGTAGTCACCCGACGCGAATCGGTGCAGCCAGGCGCCGCGCGCGGCGCGTCCGGTGTCGCCGCGGCGTCTTTCGGTGTCGGCGGTGATGGCGGCGCCGGTGATGTTCTCTTCGGTGATCTCGTCGCCGGCCAGCGACCGCACGATGCTGCCGCGGGAGAACACCAGCACCCGATCGCAGAGACCTTGCAGCTCGATTGCATCCGACGAGAGCACCACGACTGCGGCGCCGCCGTCGGCCGCCTCGCGCAATATGCGGTACAGCTCCATGCGCGCGCCGGCATCGACGCCGCGCGTCGGCTCGTCCGCCAACAATACCGTCGGCGACCGCGCCAGCGAGCGGGCGAACAGGACTTTCTGCTGATTGCCGCCGGAAAGCGATTTGATCGGAGTCTCGGCCGACGGCGTCTTTACCGACAATGCCTGGATCTGCTTCTCGACCAGCGAGGTCTCGCGCCGAGGCTGGACAAATCCCAGCCTGGCGAGCGCATTGAGCACCAGCGCCGTCATGTTCTCGCGCACTGTCAGCGGCAGAAACAGCCCTTCGGCGTGACGGTCGCCGGGCAAATAGACGATGCCGCCGTGGAGCGCAGCGACGGGATTGCTCAGCCGTACCTGCCGGCCGGCCACCACCATCGTGCCGCTCGCCGGAACCAAACCGGCAAGGGTGCGCAGAAAGTCGCGCTGTCCGTTGCCTTCGACGCCCGCCAGTCCGACGATCTCGCCGGCGCGGGCCGAAAAATCGACGCTTTGCAGCACATGACTGGCGATGCCCTTCGCCTCCAACAAGGGCGCCGCGCTTTTTCCGCCGTTGCCCTTTTCGGGAAAGGCGTGATCCACCGACCGACCGATGATAAGGCTTAAGACCTCGTCTTCGGAGATGCCTCGAGCCGGGAAAGTGCCGCGCATCTGTCCGTCGCGCAGAATGCTGATGCGGTCGGCTACCCGTTTGACCTCGGGCAGCCGATGCGAAATGTAGACCACCGCCGTGCCGCGCGCGGTGATCTCGGCGATCTTGGCAAACAAATGCTCGGTCTCGACCGCGGTCAGCACTTCGGTCGGCTCGTCGAGCACGAGCACCTTCGGCTGCGAGGCGAGCGCCTTGGCGATCTCGACAAGCTGGCGCTCGGCGACCGAGAGCTGATTGACCCTGGTACGCTTGTCGAAGCGCGCGCCGACTGCGGCCAATTGTTCCTCGACCCAGCGCCCGCCCTCTTTGGCGCCGGCGCGCCGCGCGGGCGGCACGCAATAAAGGAGATTCTCCGCGACCGTCAGCTCGTCGAGCACGGACGTGTGCTGATAGACGACGCTGATGCCCAGCGACTGCGCCAAACCCGGCTGCGCGGCGGAAAGCGCCGCGCCGCCGATTTCAACCGTGCCGCTATCCGGTGCCATCGCGCCTGCGGCGATGGCCATGAGTGTTGATTTGCCCGCGCCGTTCTCGCCCAAAAGAGCATGAACCTCGCCCTCGACGATCTCGAGCGAAACTCCCTTGAGCGCGACGACGCCGGGAAAGGCCTTGACGACGTCGGTTAGGCGCAGAACAGCGCGGGCCGTCATCCGGCGTTGTCCTATTCGGTCTTGCCGTGGGTCTCTCGTTCCTCGGGCGAGAGTTTCGCCGAGAGAGACGCGTCCGGAGCCTGCTTAGGATCGCACTGCGGCGCCAAGCCGCCGAGCGTGTCTTCGAACAGCGGCAGCTTGTAGATGCTCGGCTCATTCTCCGGCAGCCCTTGCGCGGCGGCGATCGCTTTGCGCGCCGCGACGCGGCCAGTCCAGTTGCGGCCGGAAATCGTCGCCAGTTCGAGGCTGGGATGCTTCGGCTTGATCTTCGCGTATTCGCAAGCGAGCACATTGCCCTCGAACGTCGCCAGCGGCACGAGCGGCCGGTTGGCCGCTTCATAGGTGCGGAACACCGCGACCGAGGCGTCGCCGCCGCTGTCGTCGATCACCGCAGCGATGTTCGGGTATTTGGCGAGCAGCGAAGACAGCACCTTCTGGGTTTGCGAAGGATCCCAGTTGGAGACCGCCCAGTCCTTATAGCCCGTCACCAGATTGATACCCGGGTGGTCCTTGAAAACATCGTGAATACCTTCGAGCGTCGCGGCGCTCACCGGATTGCCGGCCGGTCCACCGAGGAAGACCACGTCGCCTTTGTCGTGGATCGCCTTGGCCACCCACGCTGCCAGCACCTGACCGGTGGCGCGCACATCCCAGTCGACATAGGTGACATAATCCTTGCCGCCCTCGCCGCCCGGATCGGCAGCCCAGGGAACCACTTTCACGCCGGCCGTGGTCGCAGCCTTGATCGAAGGCAGCTGCGACTTGCCGAAGTCCGGGATGATGACAAGCGCATCGATCCCCTGGGCGACCAGGGCGTTGACGTCGCTGATCGACTTTTGCAAGTCACCCTGGCCGATGACGACCAGCTGCTTGACGTTGGCGCATTTGGCGGCTTCCGAGCGCACCGACGCCATCGAGGTCTTCGACCAGCCGTTGATGCCGAAGCCGTCATGAATGCCGAGCACGATCGGCTTGGAGCCGCAGAACGACTTGTCGTCGTTCTTGCCGGAAGCCGCGATGATCTGGTCCATGCTTTGGGACTCGGCGGCACCGGCGCCGGTCGCCGCGCCGCCAATTCCGCCGACAGCGAATGCGGTGGCCAGCGCCGCCGCGGGGAAAGTAGTCGATCGTCTGTGCATCATGATTCCAAGACCTCCCGGTTTTTGTTCGCTCCGGGGCGGAGCGAACCATTCAGCTCATCGATGAGGGTTGCGGTCTGCCGGCGGGAAGCAAGCGCGCGCGCAAACTTCCCCACGACACCAGGCGCAGCGCCATGCCGACCGCGATGATCACCGCTTCCACGATATTCTGGACCGACACCGGCGCGCCCATGCCCAGCGTCTCCTGCTCGAGCTGGACCAGAAACACGGCGCCGACGGCGGTGGCGACGACGCTGCCCGTCCCGCCGAGCAGCGAGGTGCCGCCGAGCACCACGGCCGCGACCGTGGGCAACAGATAAGTTTTGCCGACGAACAGGCTCGGAACGCCGAGATACCCGGACAAGAGGATGCCGGCGACCGCGTAGGAGATACCGGCCACGACATAGGCGCCGACGACATAGACCGATACGCGCATACCGGCGGCACGGGCGGCGCGCGGGCTGGTGCCGATCGCGACAAAGCGGCGCCCCCAGACGGACGCCCGCATGATGACCTCGACGACGGCAAGCGTCACCACCGCGATGATGGCGAGCGTCGGAATGCCCCCTATCCGCAGCAGTGCAAAGTCGCTGAGAATCTGCGGAACGGCCTGGGTCGAGGCGCCGCGCGTGAAATAAAGAACGAAACCGTAAAGCAAGGCGTTGACCGCAAGCGTCGCCACCAGCGGCGTGACACGCAGCAAAGTGATGGCGATGCCGCAGACAAGTCCCGACAGCGCTCCGGTCGCGAGCGCGGCGAGCGTCCACGGCAGCAATAGCGCATCGTCGCCGTTGGGAAACTTGGTAACGAACACCGCCGCCAGCGAGATGACGCCCGGCACCGTCAGATCGAGGCCGCCCTGCTGTACGACCAGGGTCTGGCCGATCGATGCGATCGCCAAGACCGCCGCGAACGAGGACAGCGTCAACAGCGAGCTTGCCGACACGCTGCCGGGCGCCAGCCACGGCGCGACCAGAAACAGCAATATCGTCGCCAGCCAGATGGCGAGGAATTTCGGCTGCCGCACCAGCGGAATTGAAAATGAACTCATACCCGGACCAGTTCCGCCGCTTGCTTGCTCCACAGCCTATCGCTGCGCCGTGACGCTCATCGGGGCGGGTTCGCCGCCCTTCTCCTTCAAATAATCCCAGTCCCGCGCGAAGCGGTAAGAGTGACGCGCCGGCGGCTGCGGGGCCTGCGTCTCCAGCCAGCGAACGGTCTTGCCGCTGGTGTTGTAGAAGGCGTGAACCGATCCGACGCCGGTCCAGAACAGATCGCCGGCCTTGAGCGTGTAGCGTTTGCCGTCGGCGACCGCGTCGACCTCGCCGTCAAGGATATAGTAGGTCTCTTCGAAGGGATGATCGTGCGGATGCGCCACTCCGCCCGGCTGATACTCGACCATGAACATGGTGAGCAGCGCCGCATCCAGCCGCTGGTCGACCAGCATCTTGACGGCAATGCCGCTGTACGCCAGCAGCGCAGTCGCCATGCTCGAGGAAACCTTCGGCGCATTGGCGCGCGCGCCGATCTTGAGCTTGTCGACTTGGATATCGTCGTCGGCGAAACGAAAGAAATGCCGGGCGCGCGGGTCGCGAATATCCAGCGAACCGGGGACATGGTCGGTGCTTGGGCCGAGAAAATAAGTGTGCTCGATCGCATCGCGGTCGCGCGGCTGCGGCGCGAGCATATCGAGCCAGCGCGCCCCGCCCTGCTCGGGCCCGATGAAGGCGTGCGGCACGCCGACCGGGACGATGCCGCAGGTCCCCGGCGATAGCACATAGCTGTGCCGATCGAGCACCAGCGTCGGCGCACCCTCCAGCACGTAAAAGCTTTCTTCGTAAGAGTGGACGTGCAGGTCTTGCCGGCCGCGGGCGGCCATCTCGCACAGACCAAAGCCGGTATGCACCGAACCGACCGATTGATCGACCACGGAGCAGCGGGCGTAGCGTTCCGCCCGGCCGGCGTAATCGGGCGCCAGTCGAATATCCGCAGCTTTCAGTACGTGATGCATCCGTTCACTCGTCACGAAAACCTTCGCGCCCAGATCAGCGCGCGACTACCGGCCCCTTTGTTGGCTGCGCGCGGTGCGATGATTGAGACGACGATGAAGCGGCGCTCGAAGTCTGAATGCACAATAAGATTTGGCGGCCGCATTGCCGCCGCGACCTGAGTCTGCCGATATGTGGCTGGCTCGAAAAACTTAAGTGCACGTCTCCCCCGAGGCACTCGTTCTTATGAACTATTGTATCAGTGAAGGCGTAAGTAGAAGCGTATGTACATCGTAGCTGTACACGTACATAATCACTAAACACGGCATCTCGCAATGTCAACCGCTTTGAAAAAGCCGTGCCAGGGAGTGAGAACGATCATCACGCAGAAAAAAGCAGCGATGGCGCGCGCCGACACAATCGGTCAAGCGCTCGGGTTGAAACTGAGGAAAGAACGGGAAGCGCACGGCATTTCTGTCAGATCTTTCGCTCGAACTCTCGGGGTGTCGCCCAGTCTGGTATCGCAAATAGAACGCGGGCTGGTCATGCCCTCGGTGGGAACGCTGTATGGCATGTGCAGCGAACTTGGCCTCACCCTAGACTATTTGTTCGATCAAAGCACGCGGAGCGCAACCACACGGGCAAATACCGGATCGGACCGCCTTAAGGTTGCTGCTGTCCAACGCGGCCCGAGCCGAAAACGGATTCATCTCGCAAACGGCGTGCACTGGGAACTGCTGACGCCGCAATCGAACGATCACGCCGAGTTCTGGCACGTCGAATACGACGTCGGCGCCGCGTCATGCCCGGAGGATGCGCTTGTGCGCCATGGCGGCTCCGAACACGGCTACGTGTTGTCCGGCCGATTGGGCGTCAGAATCGGGTCCGAATCCTTTGAACTGCACGCGGGCGATTCCGTATCGTTCAACTCCGAGAATCCACACCGGCTCTGGACGATCGGGAAGAAGCCGGTGTTGGCCATATGGATTGTCCTCAATCGCAGCAACGATCGGCGGCGGAAAAGAGGTCGCCTCGCCCGTCTGAAAGACGCCGCACGTTAGACCAGGACGACGAGCAAGAGCGAGTTGGCAGGAGTGAGAAGGAATGGGAAGTAAGCGGATCGCGGTTGTCGGAACCGGCGCCAATGGCGCAGCGATCGGTGCAGATATGACGCAAGCCGGTCTCGACGTCACCTGCATCGAGCAATGGCCGGCCCATGTCGAGGCAATGCGCGCCAACGGCATCCGCGTGGAAACGCCCGGCGAGACGCGGGTCACTCCTCTGCGCGTATTCCATGTGTGCGAAGTGGCGGAGCTGCGCCAGCGGTTCGATCTCGTACTGATCGTGGTGAAGGCCTATGACACACGGTGGTCGTGCGAGTTGATCAAGCCGTTAGTCGAGCCGGATGGCCTGGTGGTCGGTATCCAGAATGGAATGACGATGGACGAGATGGCTTCCATCTTCGGTCCGCAACGAACACTGGGTGCGGTGATCGAGACCGCGTCCAACATGTTCGAGCCCGGCATCGTCAATCGGCAGACACCGCGCGGCGCCACCTGGTTCGGCGTGGGAGCCTATGACGAATCCACGCTCGGGCGCGAGCACGAGGTGGCCGATATTCTTCGCCACACCGGCAAGGTAGAAATTTCAAAGGACATCCGGTCCGCGAAGTGGATGAAGCTCGTCGCCAATGCGGCGGAATTTCTGCCTTCCGCGCTTCTCAATCTTCCGCTTGCGCAAGCGGTGGCGGTGCCGGGCATTCGCGAGGTCATGGTGGAGTCGGGCAAAGAGGCCATCCGGGCCGGGTTGGCGCTGGGCTACCAGCTTGTGCCGATCCTCGGAAAATCACGCGTCGAGGTGAACGATCCCGATCAGTATGCCAAGGAACTGCTTGACGCGATTTTGTCCGGTTGGACACAGCCCGATACCAAGGTGGCGCCGCTTCAAGACTGGCAGAAGGGCCGGCGCGGCGAAGTGGACGATATCAATGGGCTTGTGGTCAGCGGGCAGAAGAAGCTCGGCGGCCGCGCCCCCATCAATGAGAAGCTTGTTGAGTTCGCGCACCTGGTCGAACGCGGCGATCTCAAGCCCGATCCATCGAATGCGAAACTTCTGAGTTCGCTGCTCGACGCCGACGATGCCCGCTCAAGCCTCGTCTCGGCGGATCGCTGATCGGGACCGGCGATGACCGCCGCTCATCCCGCGGCGAGCTTGGCGCGCTCGACCTCCCGCAACTTCTTGCGCTGAATCTTGCCGGTCGTGGTCATCGGCAGCGCATCGACGAATTCGATGTCGCGCGGCACTTCGTGTTTGGCGAGGTGTTCGCGAACAAAGCCGCGGATATCGTCAGCAAGCTGCGGGCCGGTGGCAAAGCCCTGCTTCACGATGACAAAAGCCTTGATCGATTCCGTACGAACCGGATCGGGCACGCCAACGGCCGCGGCCATGACGACGGCGGGGTGGCGCGCGAGCGCATCCTCGATCTCGGCGGGGCCGATCCGATAGCCGCCACTCGTGATGACATCGTCGGCGCGTCCCTGGAACCAGAAATATCCTTCCTCGTCGCACGCCCCGAGATCGCCGGTGATCAGCCAATCGCCGGCATATTTGTCCCGCGTCGCTTCTCCGTTGTGCCAGTATTCCAGCATCATCACCGGATCCGGCCGCCGAACGGCGATGTTGCCGGTTACACCCGGCGGCAGGATTTGCCCATCGTCATCGACGATGGCGGCGACATGTCCGGGTATCGCCCGCCCGATCGAACCCGGCTTGATCGGCATGACGCTTGCGTTCGAGCCGAGCACGAGGTTGCACTCGGTCTGGCCGAACACCTCATTGATCGGCAGGCCCAGCACCTCGGCGCTCCACTCCAGGAGCTCTTTGCCGACCGGCTCGCCGCCGGAATAAATCGCGCGCATTTCGGCGCCAAACCGCGCGACCGGATCGGGCACCTGACGCATGAGCCGCAGCATTGTCGGCACCAACAGCGCAGTGCGCACGCGGTGCCTGCCGATCATGGCAAAAGCCTGCTCGGGATCGAAGCGAGCGGCCCGAAAGGTGAGAACCGGCACGCCGTGATACCAAGCCGGCATCAGGACATCCATCAAGCCGGCGAGCCACGACCAATCGGCCGGCGACCACATCAAATCGTTCGGCTGCGGAAAGAAGTCGAGACAGAACTCCGCTCCAGGCAGATGCCCGAGCATCGACCGGTGGGCTTGCAACGCTCCCTTGGGATTGCCGGTGGTGCCCGATGTGAAATTGAGAAATGCCGGATCGTCCGCCGCCGTGTCGACATTGGTGAAGGTATCGCGCGCCGGCTCGATCGCCTGCGGCAGGGATTCGGCTTCCGGCTCGCCGCCGTCGATCACGAAGATTCGCACCGCCTCCGCCGCCTGTTCCCGCGCGCGCACGGCAGTCGGCAGATTCGCTACATCAGTTATCACGACGCGCGCTGCGACGTGGCTTAATCGAAAAGCCACGGCGTCGGCAGCAAATAGTATCGACACCGGCACCGAGACGAGCCCGGCTTTCCAACAGGCGACATGACCGATCGCCGTCCACGGATTCTGCCCAAGCAGCAGCATGACTCGATCGCCCTTGGTCAGCCCGATCGAAAGCAAAAAATTGGCGAGCCGGTTGGCCTTTCGCTGAACGTCGCGAAAGGTCATGTGCCAGACTTTGCCGTCCAGCCCTTCGCCGACGAGCGCAATCTTGTCCGGATCCGCCGTATGACGATCGCAGACGTCGGACGCGATGTTGTAGCGCGCCGGAATCTCCCAGCGGAAAGACGCATAGAGCTGTTCGTAGGTCTGCATTCTTTCCATCCGCGTCAGTCCTCCAAGGCGCGCGTTTTATTCTGCGAGCAGTCGGCGAGCGCCATATCGCGTTTAGTGTCCGCCTATTCTTGGGCCGGCACGAATTTTTCGTTCTTTACCGTCATGATCACGCGTTTGTAACGGGCTCCCTGGTCTCATCGAACGCCTGGCGAGCGCTCGAACGTCACACCCAGCCTGCATCCACGACATAGTGCTGCGCCGTGCACGCCGACGCGTCGTCGGATGCCAGGAAAACGCAGAAACGAGCAATGTCTTCCGGCTCGACCCATCTTTTAAGGCACTGTGCTTCGAGACGCTGCTTGTCGCCTTCCGGTGTCAGCCATCTGCTCAATTGCCGTTCGGTCTTGACCCAACCCGGCGCAATGGCATTTACCCGAATATTGTACTGTCCATAGTCGCGCGCCAGCGAGCGCGTCAGTCCGATCATTGCCGATTTCGAAGCGGTATAGATCGCCATGCCGCCGATGCCCGCCATCCATGACATCGACGAGAAATTGACGATCGCGCCGCCGCCCTTGGCCTGCATTCCCGGCAGCACGGCCTGGGCGGCGAAGAACGCATGCCGCAAGTTGACGGCGATCCGTTCGTCGAACATCTCCGGCGTGACGTCGGGCGTGGCGTGACGCTCGTCGTTGGCGGCGTTGTTGATGAGGACGTCGGCAGGCCCGAGCGCATCGGTGAGCACCGCAATCGCCGCTCTTAAAGCATCGATGTCGCGAATGTCGGCCTTTGCAAACCGCACGCCCGACTTTTCGCCGAGTTCTGCGACCAGAGCCTGGGATGGCGCTTCGGCAATGTCGATAAAGCCGACTTTGGCCTTCTGACGGGCGAACGCTCGTACGATTGCCGCACCGATCCCCGACCCGCCGCCGGTTATGAGCACTGATTTCCCTTCGAGGTCGGGATAGATGGCTCCCAAAGACTTCTCGGCCATAAGCGTTGCTCCAATTCGGCGTTCCGCGGCGCCGTTATTCCTGGGTATGAATGATAGGTCCGAAGCACGATGCTTTAAGTGTCAATGTCATTCAAATGCACCACCTCGTCGCACCGCCAAGCTGTGCTGTCCGGCGGTTAAGCCGCGCAAGCGGCTAATATGTCTTGCGCTCGCGGGCTGAGATATCCGGGTCGTGTCGGGATATGTTCGTGCGCAAGAAAGCTGCGAATTTTGTCCATTGACCGTCTCGTTCGTACCTGTGTAGCGTCCGCGCATAGTACAGAAACCTGCAGCTGATTGGAGGGAACGATGGGCGCAGCGAAGTGGGTCAGGATCGGCGCAGTCGCCTGCCTCGCATCGTCGCCAGTCGCCCAGGCCCAGTCGCGCGAACTCCGCGTGGCCGACTCCTTTCCCGCCGGGCATTATTTGGTGCGGCTATTGCTCAAGCCGTGGATGGACGACGTTACCAAGCGCACCAACGGCGCAGTGACCTTCAATTATTTTCCCAATCAGCAGCTCGGCAAGGCCGCCGATCTGCTGCGCATGACGCAGGCCGGCGTGATCGACATCGGCTACATCGCGCCCTCCTACGCCTCCGACAAGATGCCGGTCTCTGAGGTTGCACAGCTGCCCGGCATGTTTGATACCGCTTGCCAAGGCACGCTCGCTTACTGGAAGGTCGCGCGCAGCGGCCTCGTCGAAAAGTACGACTATGCGCCCAACAAAATTCGCCTTCTGGCGGAGGTCGCGCTTCCCCCGTACCACATTTTCACCGTCCGCCAGACCGTGCAGTCGGACAAGGACGTGCAAGGCCTCAAACTGCGCACCACCGGAGGCGCCCAGGACTTGACGCTCCGCAGCATCGGCGCCGTGCCGGTTCGGATGGCGGCGCCCGACGCTTACGAATCGCTGTCGCGCGGCACTCTCGACGGTCTTTTGTTTCCTTTGGAGAGCGTCATTTCGTACGGACTCGACAAGCTCGTGAAACACGCAACCGACGGAACCGGCTTCGGCAGCTTCGTCGTCGCCTTCTCGATCAATCAAAATGTCTGGAATTCGCTCTCGCCGGACGTGCAGAAAGCGATGAACGACGCCGCCGAAGAGATCGAGCCGAAAATGTGCCGCGAAGTGGATGAAGAAGAGTCGCAAGCGCGCAAGCGACTCGAGGAGAGCGGCGTCAAGTTCGAACCGCTGCCGGCCGAGGCGCGGCAGACTTTCAGCGGCCTGCTCAAAGGCGTCGGTACGACTTGGGCGGCCGGCCTCGACGGCCGCGGCAAAGACGGCACCGGGGTCCTCAACGAATTTGACGCCGCGCTCAAGGCACAGGCGAACTAACGATGACGTTCGGGTGCGGGGGTCCTTGAGTGTTTCGCCGTCTGGAGTCCGCTCTCGGGAGCCTCGAGCGCGCCGTGACGCTGGTTGCGGTCGTTTGCCTGTTCGCCATCATGCTGATCGTGGTCACCGACGTATTCATGCGTTACGTGATCAATCGGCCGTTCTCGTTCACCTACGATCTGGTCGGCATGTATCTCATGGCCGGCCTATTTTACCTGGCGCTCTCCGACACCTTTGCCATTCACGCGCACGTCAGCGTCGATATTTTGGTGCATCGATTCTCGGTTCCGGTGCGGCGCCTGTGCGAGATCGTCACGTGCCTGTGCGGTCTGGCGGTGTTCTCATTGATCACCTGGCTCGGCCTTAATCGGGCGATCGAGAATTTCGTCAATGGCGACGTGCTCGCGGGCGCGATCCCGTGGCCGAGCTGGGCTTCCGCCGCGCTGGTGCCGCTTGGCTGCGCCGTGCTCGCGCTGCGTCTGCTTCTGCATTTGATCGCTCATGGCGTCAGCCTCGCCTCGGGGCGCAATCTGATCGCGCTGCCGCCATTGTCCGGAACCGGAGCCGCCGCCCAAGAATCGAATTTCGAATGACCGCGCTTGCGATCCTTGGGTTGTTGTTCGTGCTGCTCGCGATCGGAACGCCGGTCGGATTTGCAATGGCGTTTGCCGGATCGGTCGGCTTGCTGGCGACCGGCGGAACGCCGGCGCTGTTCGGCATTCTGCAAACGACGCCACTCTCGACGGTGACGTCCTATGAATTGATCACCATCCC
>Ga0187781_10003258_pt1 | contig 12258 bp, 9 predicted proteins | sample 0715_SJ02_MP02_2_FD_132447 | JGI IMG/M metagenome (GOLD analysis project Ga0187781, IMG submission 132447) | Tropical peat soil microbial communities from peatlands in Department of Meta, Colombia - 0715_SJ02_MP02_20_MG | ecosystem: Environmental > Terrestrial > Soil > Wetlands > Peat | place...
ATACGGGGGCAAGCGACCTCACGATTGCGCAGGCCACCGCTTCGACCGCGGCGTTTAGCATAAGCGGATTGAATCTTCCCATGACTTTGCCTGCAGGGCAGAGTGTGACGTTTAGCATCGTTTTTACCCCCCAAGCCGCGGGCAGCGCGAATGGGAATCTGGTGCTTGGCTATGGTTCCGGGGGATCGTTGAGCATCGCGCTTTCGGGAACCGCGGTGAGTGTTGGAAGCCTGAGTGCGAATCCGGCTAGCATTAATTTTGGCAGCGCAGTTGTCGGAGCGACGCAAACTCAGACCGAAACGCTAACTAATTCTGGCGGCGCGAACCTCACCGTGGCGCAGGCTGCGATCGGCGGTTCGGGTTTCAGCTATACCGGGCTGTCGCTTCCCATGACGCTCGCTCCCAACCAGAGCACAACCTTTGGAGTTGCGTTCGCGCCCTCCGCAACGGGAACAACGAACGGCATTCTGTCGCTCACGGTCAGCGGATCGAGCACGACAGTCGACATCGCACTCTCCGGTACTGGAACCAGTTCAGCCGCACCCGCGATGCTGGCCGCAATACCAGCCAGTGTGACGTTTACGGACGTACAGGTCGGCAAGCAGCAGAGTCAGAGCGCAAGCATCCAGAATACCGGGGGGTCAAGCGCGATCATTTCACAGATCACAGCTTCAGGGACCGGGTTCGGCATTTCCGGAATAAGCACACCTCTGACATTGGCTGCTGGGCAGTCAGCCTCTTTCACCGTGACGTTCGCGCCGCAGTCCTCCGGCAACTTCAATGGCAGTGTCGCGATAGTATCGAACGCGTCGAATCCTTCTTTGAACGTTTTGCTGAACGGCTCGGCGATTACGGCTTCTTACGGGCAACTCAACGTGAGTCCTTCGAACATTAACGTCGGGAGTGTGGTTGTCGGAACAAGCGGGACACAGACGGGCACGATCAGCGCTAGTGGGGCGAGCGTGACGGTAACGGCCGTCGATGCGGGAAGTTCGGAATTCTCCATCAGCGGCATCTCGTTCCCGGTTACGGTGACTGCCGGCCAGAGCGTGAACTTCACCGTCACATTTACGCCGCAATCAAGTGGCGCGGCTTCGAGCACGGTATCGTTTACCAGCAATGCGGCAAACTCGCCTTCTTCTGCGACGCTTTCAGGCACGGGCGTTGCGGCGCCAGTTCACACCGTTACGCTCACCTGGAATGTGGATAATTCTCCCGATGTTACGGGCTACAACGTGTACCGGCGGCAGGGAAGCTCGGGCAGCTTTTCGAAAATCAATTCCTCTCTGATCGCTACAACAGAATACGTAGACAGTTCTGTGACCGACGGTCTTACCTATTTTTATGAGACGACGGCGGTCAACTCCAGCGGAGAAGAAAGCGCACCCTCGTCTCCGCCGGTTCAGGCTGTCATTCCTGCGCCATAGCCGAGATCGCCTTTTTTAGGCATTCCGGTCAACTTCCAGCCGAGTGGCCGGGCAATTGGATTCTTAGGATCGCCCTCCGGACAGTTGCAGAGCCCTGCAACCAAAGTTGCAGAAATTATCAGTCTTGACACTTTTCCAGTTCGCGCTAAAGTTCAAAAGTGTGTCTCCGGCAACGTGAGCACATGCTTCACTTTCCCCCGATTTTTGTCTTGACGAGGAGAGGTTGTGATGAGATCAGCTAAATTCTGGGCTGGGAGCGCGCTCATTGGTCTGCTCTGTTGTGCTTCGTTGGCGTTTGGTCAGAGCAGTGGACGGAGCCAGTCGGTACCGGTCGCGTCGTCTTTTCACTTTTCGACAGCTGTGCTGGCGTTCGCTTTCGGGTCGGTCGGCGGCATGACCCATCGTTCCACCAACCCTCCGAACGGTTCGAACGCTAATTGGAGCGGAGGCGGTGGTGGTTGGGGCGGCGGCGGTGGTTGTGGCCAGGGTGGTCAAGGCGGGAAGGGCGGCGGCGGTGGCTGGGGGGGGGGAGGCGGTGGTGGTTGGGGTGGCGGAGGCCAAGGTGGTGGCTGCGGCGTCCCTGAAAGCGGCAATTCGCTTGTGTATTTGGCGCTCGCGTCGTTGGCCTGCATAGGCGCGATGGTCTTTCGCGCCCGTCGGCAAAGCGCAGTTTGCGCGGCGAAATAGCCAGGAGCTCGAGAGTTTTGAAAAGCCCGCCCAGAATGGGCGGGCTTTTTATCGTTTAGGGAAGCCACAACAACAAACGCACCGACTATCCCGTGTGCAACGCCCTGCAACGTTGAAGCTCACTTGAACAAATGTCGCAACGAATAGACATAAAGTGCAATCTCTTGCACTTCAGTCTGTGGAAGGCCGGAAGTTTTCGCTCTGGTGCACCCATCTGCTAGCGGACTCTCCGCTTATGTCTAAGTATATAATCTTTCAACCGTTTACCTGTATTCTAGAATATTGAGGGTCCCGGCAATTAAACCTGTGCTTACCCAGTCTTGCTGCACCTAGAGTCGATAGCACGGAAGTACCACGCCGGTAGGCACGAAGTGGCATTGCAAGCTTCTGCAAACGTGTGTAGGTTGGAAGGTGATTTTCTGGATTTTGGATTCGAACAGTATTCAAAAACGCTCTCAGGCAAATCGAATGATTCTTAAGGAAATATGATTACGGAGTGGCTTGGAGAATGTCCGCATGAATCCGGTCCGGCCGGAAACTGATTTCGCGCTAGGCTGCCGATCCGAGAACAAGTTGCGAAGTTTTGCGATCAGGATGAGGTGCAGTGGCGTAATCGACGGTATGTAGCAACCAAAATAAAGCAACCTTGGCGAAATCTTGGCATCAGATTTGCAGAATTAACACAGCAGCACTTGATACGAAGAGTGCGCGTGCATCACAATAAGCTGTGAATCGTAAGACTCTGGTTGGCAATAGTTACTTCCTCCCCTAGGTGTCCTGGCGATCGCCGAATGACACGGCGCAGTTAAGCTCCGGTCGTATCGAGATTGCTGCGGTCGTTTTGACTCTTCCCCGGTGGGTTCTCCCCCGGATCTCAGTGTTGAGATCCCGATAACGGTATTTGTCTATTCGATTTGGGGTCACTTCGAGAGATGTGACTTAGAGGGCGAAGCTATGGCCATCAGCGGCGTATCACTGGCAGTTGTTCGAGAGATTCCACCGGTCGCTCCGCTCGAAGAGGCGGGCGGGGAGAGCTGGTATAGCCTCCACACCCGTCCCCGGCACGAGAAAATTGTGATGCAGCGTCTGCAGGAGCGAGGCGTAGCCACCTATTTGCCTTTGATCACGGAAGTTCACCGCTGGAGTGACCGTAAAAAATCGGTGCAGGTGCCGCTGTTCAGTTGTTACGTGTTCGCCAAGTTTGTCCCCAACCGGAACGAACGGTTGCGGGTTCTGCGCGTGGAAGGGGTATTCGGGCTGGTAGGCGCGAACGGCGAAGGCTCGCCGATTCCCGACGATCAGATCGAAGCGGTACGCAACCTGGTGGAAGGCGAGATTCCCTGGTCCAGCCATCCTTTCCTTAAAATCGGGCAGCGGGTTCGCATCCGCAGCGGGGCGCTCGATGGACTCGAAGGCATCCTGGTATCACGCAACGGCGACCGCACGCTGGTGATTTCGATCGACGCTATTCAGCGCTCACTGGCGGTGCGCGTCGAAGGATACGAAGTTGAGCCGGTTTAACCCGCCACTCTTCATGCAGTAGTCCTCCTGCCGGTAAAGACCACTCTTGACGGAAAATCGAAAAATGGAAAGCCCAACCCTGCAGCTTCGCAGCCCAGGCGATAACAGCATTGACAGCGAACCGATCCGGTTGCTGGTCGTCAGCCGCGATGCATCGGTTCCTCGGCTGGTCTCGTCATTCCGAGAATCCAGGCAGTGGCACATAGGCACAGCGGCGAGCGGATGGGATGCCATGGAAGGCTTGCAGTCGGGCGAGTTTCCTCAGCTTCTGCTGCTCGACATTCCGCGCGGCGACAGCGACATCCTGCGCTTTCTGCGCTGGGTCCGCCGGCTGCGCAGGGAGCTTCCGGTCGTGATCCTCTGTCATTCCGAGGAGGCGGCGCGGATAAAAGAGGAGCTCGGTAAAAGCCCAGGAGACCTGGTGGTTCGGCCATTCGATATTAAACAGGTGGAATTCGCGATTCGCCGACAGCTGGTGCCGACGACAGTCACGGAGGAAAACATGGGCAGCATGGTAAGCAAAGACGTCGAGCCGTTCGGCCAGGACGTATTTTTCGTTGCCACCAGCCTGATCATGCAGAAGCTGCGGGCGCAGGCGGCACTGGCGGCGAAGACCGACGTGCCCGTATTGATTCTCGGCGAGCGCGGATCGGGGAAGTTTACCGTGGCCCGCCTGATTCACAGCCTTTCCGTCTTTTCCGGCTTCAAACTTCGACGCATCCATTGCGCCCACATGCCGGAGGCGGTGCTGGCAGGAGAACTCGCCAGCGCGAAGGGCACCATGTTTCTGGATGAGATCACCGCGCTCTCCGCTTCGCTGCAAGCCCAGCTGGTCGAGATTCTGGAGAATGACAATTCCTCGATCTCCGCGGGTTCGAACGCGGTTCCATCCCTGAGAATGCTTGCGGCCAGCAGCATGAACATCGAGCGGGCGCTGGCCGAAAAGAAGCTGCGGGAAGATCTTTACTATCGCCTGAGCGCCTTTACCGTTCATGTGCCTCCGCTGCGCCAATGCAAGGAGGAGATACCGATTTTGCTGCGCTATTTCATGCACAAGCTGGCGAAACACTACGGCCTGCCGCAGCGCACTTTTTCGACGCCGGTGCTGGAGGAATGCCAGCGCTACTCGTGGCCGGGAAATTTGACGGAGATGGAAACCTTCGTGAAACGCTACCTGGTGGCCGGAGATCACGAAGTGGTACTGCAAGAGACGGGGTTCGAGGCTGAGCCCGGAGCCGCCGGCCATAACCGCGACGATCTGCGCCCGATGCGATGGGGCCTGGAAACGGCGGATGAGGCCGAAGTAAGACCGTCCCCGCCGGAGTCGTTGAAATCGATGATCCAGAACATCAAGTCCGAGGCGGAAAAGAACGCCATTCGCGCCGCGCTCAAGACCACCGGCTGGAACCGCAAAGCGGCTGCGCGGCTGCTGCGCGTCAGCTACCGCACGCTGCTGTATAAAATCGAGCAATATCAGATGCGGGCCCCGGCGCCGTTTCTTGCTTCGTTCCCGGGCGAGGAACTCCTAAGCTATGAGGAAGTGAAGGGCAACGGCAAGGCGAGTTGAGCCGCGCCCGCCCGAATCTTCCGAGGCGACTCGAAAATGAGAACGAAAACCAATTGGCGCGAAAGGCTGGGGCAGGGATTTCTTTGGGCGTTTGCCATTGTCTTTTTCGCTGTATGTGCGCAGCAGAATTTCCTGTGGGCGCAAACTCCAGCCCCAGCGGCGGACGCAACTTCCGCCGCCCGGCCGCACGACGACAGCTTCGTGATCGGCAACGACGACGTGCTTGCCATCAACGTGTGGAAAGAGCCCGACATTTCGCGTTCGATTCCGGTGCGTTCGGATGGAAAAATTTCCCTGCCGCTGGTCGGAGAGGTGCAAGCCGCCGGATTGACCCCGGCGAAGCTCGAAAAAGAAATTGCCGGGCGGTTGAAGAATTACATCTCCGAGCCGGAAGTCACGGTGATGGTGCAACAGGTCAACAGCCAGAAATTCAATATTCTGGGGCAAGTGGTGCGGCCCGGTTCCTATCCGCTGGCGAACTCCGCAACCGTGCTCGATGCCATCGCCACGGCGGGAGGCTTCCGCGATTTCGCGAAGAGGAAATCGATTTACGTTTTGCGCCAGGGAGCGGGCGGCGAACAGCGCCTGCCGTTTAACTATAAGGAAGTGAGCCAGGGCAAGAACATGGAGCAGAACGTCAAGCTGCAGCCCGGCGACACGGTCATCGTTCCGTAATCCATGAAGGTCTCGAAACAGATTCGGTTGGGATTCCTTTTGTTGGCAGGTCTTGCCAGTGGTGCGCAACTGGGACGCGCCCAAGGCCAAGACCAAGGTCAACCGCAGAATGCCCCTGCGGCGCCGGTGCCGGCCGTGAGTTCGCCGGCGATTGTCTCGAACGGTGGGGAAACCAGTGAGCTGCCAAACGCCAGCGACAATACCGGAGACCGCATGCTGACGCCGCCGCCGGCCAGCGGGCAAAACTATCCGCTGGCCACGGTTTCCGAAGAGCGGTCCAATTATTTGCTGGGCGGCGTCACCTTCAACGCGGCTTACTCCGATAATGTGCTCGGTTCGGCCAGTGGCGCGCCGGTCAGCGACACCAGTTATTCGGTCTGGCCGACGATCGCTCTCGATGAAACCACGACCCGCCTGCATACCACGCTGACCTACGCTCCCGGCTTTACGTTCTATCAGCGCACCAGCGCCTACAATCAGGCGGACCAGAACCTCTCGGGGAATGTGAGCTATCGCTTAAGCCCGCACGTCACCGCCTGGGTGCACGATTCTTTCCAGAAAACTTCGAACGTTTTCAATTCTCCCGAGGAGGGCCTGGATGTTTCCGTCTCCGGCTCGCCGGTGGCGCTGAACAACACGATTGTTTCTCCTCTAGCCGATCAGCTCAGCAATAACGGCAACGCGGGCCTTACCTATCAGTACAGTGCCAACGCCATGGTTGGAGGGATGGGGATCTTTTCGAATCTCCACTATGCGAACCCCAGCCAGGTGCCGGGGCTTAACGACGGCGCATCGCGCGCAGGCACCGCGTTTTACAGCTATCGCCTTACCCCGCAGCATTATCTGGGGGCGATGTATCAGTATCAGGATCTGCTCGCCTATCCGGCACAAGTCACCAACGAAACTCAAACGCAGGCGGCGATGTTGTTCTACACGTTCGCTCCATCGCTGCGGTTCTCGCTGTCGTTGTTCGGCGGGCCACAATATTACAATGCCGGTCCACAGTTCATCGCCGCGGGCGCGCCGCTCACGCCTTCCCGGCAGTCGTGGACTCCGGCGGCGGGCGCCAGCCTGAACTGGCAGTTGCAGCGCACCAGCGCCGCCGTCAGTTATTTTCATTCCGTCAGCGGCAGCAGCGGGCTGGTGGGCGCGGTCGAACTGGATAGCGCGACCGTCTCCCTGCGGCAACAGCTCACGCCCCATGTGAGCGCCGCCATCAGCGGAGCCTACGCCAACAACGGCGTTCTTACGGCGAACGCTTTGGGCGGGCATTCATTTCAGGCAAGCGCGGGGCTGCAGCGGCAGTTCGGCGCCCACATCAACGCCCAGGCCGGTTATACCCGGTTGCACCAGGACTACACGTTTTTTTCCGCCAATCCCGACACCAATCGCGAGTGGGTTTCCGTCTCGTATCAGTTTGCGCGACCCTTGGGCAGATAACTGGCAGATGGATCGGGGAAGGCAACTGCGATAGCTTCCAGGAAGAAAAATTATGGTTGAGGAAATAGAAGAACAGAGTTCGGAAGGCTTCGATCTGCAACGCTACGTCGGTATCGTCCGCCGCAGGCACATGCACTTCCTGCTCCCGCTGCTGGCGGGCTGGCTGGTGGTGTGGGGCGCGAGCTGGGTTCTGCCGCCGCGCTATCGCTCCAGCATGTCGATCCTGGTCGAGCAGCCCACCATGCCGCGCGATTACGTCACGCCCAACGTGAACGACGATTTGCAGAACCGCATGCAGAGCCTGACGCAGCAGATTTTGAGCCGCTCCCGCCTATTGCGCATCATCGATCAACTACACCTCTATCCCGATCCTCACGGCCGGCTCACGGCCGACGATAAAGTCGAGCAGATGCGGAAAGACATCGGCGAACCCGAGATGTTGCGCGACGGCATGGGCCGCATCAACGCCTTCAACGTCGGCTTCCAGTCGCGCGATCCGCATGTCGCGCAACAGGTGACCAGCGAACTGACGAACCTCTTTATCAACGAGAATCTGGAAGCGCGCCAGCAGCAGTCGGAGGACACCACCAAGTTTCTCGAAAGCCAGCTCGAAGAGGCGCGCAAGGCGCTGGCCGATCAGGAAGAAAAGATCCGCGAGTTTAAGGGGCAGCATGTCGGCGAAATGCCCGGCCAACTGCAAAGCAATCTGCAAATCCTGAGCGGGTTGCAGTCGCAGTTGCAGAGCGAGCAGGATGCGCTGAACGCGGCCAAACAGCAGCACGTTTATCTGCAATCGCTGGCCGATCAGTACCGCAGCCTGCAAGGCCCGGTGAAGACTGCCGATGGAACCTCCGTCGGACTCCCCGCCATTGACGTCGAGCTCGAAAAGCTTCGCGCGCAGCTTGCCGATTTAAGCTCGCATTACACCGACCGCCATCCCGATGTACGGAAGCTGAAGGAGCAAATCGCCAAAACCGAGAAGATGCGCGCGCAACTCGTGGCCGCTGGGAAAGACAAGAGCGCCTCGGGGGACGCAAGCGAAGATCTAGCCGTTACGGACCCTACCCGGGCTTCGATGCTGGTGCAGGTGCAAAGCCAGTTGCGCTCCAATCAGGTCGAGATTACGAATCGGGAGCAGTCGATTGCGTCGTTGACCGCCAAGATTGGCGACTATCAGGGGCGGCTGAATCAGGAACCGATCCGGGAACAGCAGTTGGCCGATCTGACGCGCGGCTACGATCAGTCGAAGGCGAACTACGACGATCTGCTCAAGCGCAAGAACGAATCGGCGATGGCCACCGACATGGAAAAGCTGCAGGAGGGCGAGCGCTTCAGCATCATCGATCCGCCCAGTTTGCCGACCAAGCCGGATTTTCCCAATCGCATGAAGTTCTGTACCATCGGCCTTGCCGTCGGCCTGGCCCTGGGCGTCGTAGTCGCGGGAGCTTTCGAATTCCTCGATGACCGCATCTATGAAGAGAAGGAGTTGCAGAAGATGCTGCCCATAGCCGTGATCTCGGAAATTCCGGCGCTTCCACTCGCCTCCGAACAACGGCAGCAGCGCCGGCGTTTCTGGCTGGGATGGGCCACGGCGGCGGCGGTGTTGGGCACGATTTTGCTTGGATCTGCGTTCAGCATGCTGCGCGGCTAAGATTCGCATGTATAAAGCGTTTTTCAATCTGAAGCGCAATCCCTTCGAGATTACGCCCGACCCTTCGTTCCTGTTTCCCACCGGGAGACACAACGAATCTCTGGCCGCGCTCTACTACGGCGTGCGCCGCCACAAAGGCTTCGTGGTGCTGACGGGCGAGGTGGGAACGGGCAAGACCCTGCTGCTGCGCTGCCTGCTGCAACTGCTCAAGCAGAGCGCCGACGTGAAATACGCCTACGTTTTTAACGGACGCCTAACCCCGCTCGAGTTCCTGCAATACATCGCGGGCGATCTGGGCCTGCCCGCCAGTGGCAAAAACAAAAGCGAACTGCTACTGCAGTTGGCGGCGTATGTGGTGGCGCGGGGGGAAAGAAAACTGACCACCGTTCTCGTGGTCGACGAAGCGCACCACTTGTCGGAGGAAATTCTGGAAGAGATTCGCCTGCTGACCAACCTGGAAACGGCGGAAGAAAAGCTCTTGCAGATTCTTCTGGTCGGGCAACCGGAACTGGATGACAAGCTGGACTCGATCGACTTGCGGCAGCTCAAGCAGCGCATTGCCGTGCGCTCGCACCTGGCGGCGCTGGATGCGAATGAAACCAAAGGCTACATCGAATGCCGGCTGCAACTGGGGGGCAGCGCCGAACCGGGAAAAATTTTCCCCGCGGAAACCGTCGCCGCGGTGCATCGGCACTCGCGCGGTTTTCCCCGCCTGATCAACACGATTTGCGAAAACGCGCTGATCGCGGCCTATGCGCGGCAGTCGGAGAGCGTGACCCCGGAGATGATCGACACCATCGCCGCCGACTTTCGCCTGGCCGTGCTAACCCTGCCGGAGAAAGAGAAAGAGAAAGAGAAGAAGAACGGCGAGGAAACCGACCTGCGCAAAGCGGCCAAGACCCTGCTCGATCTTTACGCTCACTTGCAAAATGAAAAAGCCCACGAGGAGGAACTCGCGGCCCACGTGCCCATGCGAGGGATCAAACAATGAGCCACATCTTTGACGCATTACAACGCTCCGAGTCGGAGCGCTCGGGCACGGAACGCGGGGAGTTTGCCGTCGCCACCGAACTGCTGGAACGCGCCGAAGACAAGGTGCGGCGCGCGGGCGCGAACGGCAAGACTCGCGCCAGTTCCGCTGCGGCGGATTATCTCCTGCCGGAAGTGGACGAGGAGCTGCAGAACTGCCCGGTGCTGACGCCGGCGCTGCCGGCGGAAAACCGGCTGGTGGCCACGGGCAAAGAGGACAGCCTGGGGGCGGAAAAGTTCCGCTTTCTGGCGGTGAAGCTGCGGCAGATGCGGCAGAGCCGTCCGCTCAAGAAAATTCTCGTCACCAGCACGATTCCGCAGGAAGGCAAGAGCACGGTGGCAGCCAATCTGGCCTGCACGCTGGCCCGGAGAAAACCGCACAAGGTGCTGCTCATCGATGGCGACCTGCGCCGTCCCACGGAGTCGGCGCAATTCGGCATCGGCAATATGCCCGGACTGTGCGAATGGCTCAGCGGCGAGACCGAAGAGGCGAGCCTGTATCGCCTGGAAGGATTAGGACTGTGGTTTCTGCCCGCGGGCGCGGCGCCGGAGAATCCGCTGGAGCTGATGCAATCCGGAAAGCTCAACCCCCTGATGGAACGGCTGGCCACCTGGTTCGACTGGATCGTGGTCGATTCGCCTCCGGTGCTGCCGCTGGCCGATACCAGCATCTGGTCGCGCCTGGCCGATGGGATCCTGCTGGTCACGCGCAAAGGCATCACGGAGAAACGGCAACTCAAACGCGGTCTCGAAGCCATCGAAAAATCCAAGCTGCTGGGCGCTTTGGTGAACAGCAGCGTCAGCGTTTCCCACAGCGATTACTACCAGCGCTACAGCTACTACGGTGTCCGGTCCGGCAAGAAGGGCTGAAAAGAAACTTAAGAAAACCCTCAACGATACGGCACTCCCCTTGCAATCACTAAAGTCAATAGCGGTTCGCTTGACGCTCCTCCCCGCAAGCGGAACTAGCGGAGGAAATTGTGCACGTAAGAAGTTCGATTAACGGCGCCACTCTCAATTCGATTCCCGAGGTTTCGTCGCCGCGGGAGTATTGCATCCTGAACGCGGAAGCCTTCCGCCGCACCATTGCGCTCGAACGGAAGCGCAGCGAGCGGTCGCGCAAGCCGTTCATGCTGCTGCTGCTCGATATGGGCGAGCATCTCTCGTCGGAAAAGAACGGCAAGACGCTGGACAAAATTCTGGCGGCTCTCACGCTCTCGACCCGTGAAACCGACATTACCGGCTGGTACGCCGAAGGGCTCGTGATCGGCGTGGTGTTCACCGAGATTGGCACGGACCAGGCCAATACGGTTCCAGCCACCATCATTTCGCGAGTTACCGACACTCTGCGCGGCAGCTTAATGTGGGAACAGTTCAATCAGCTCAACATCTCGTTTCACATCTTTCCCGAAGAGTGGGACCTCGACGCCAACGGCCCTTCGAGCAATCCGACGCTGTATCCCGACCTCTCGCAGCGCGACGAATCGCGCAAGTTTTTCCGCATCATGAAGCGCGCCATGGACATCGCGGGCAGTCTGCTCGCGCTTATTTTGTTGTCGCCCGCATTTTTGATCATCGCCGCCGCCATCAAGACGACTTCGGAAGGCCCCATCTTTTTCCGGCAACGGCGCATGGGGCAGCACGGAAAATCCTTCATCTTTCTCAAGTTCCGCTCGATGTTTGTCAATAACGATGCCGGGGTGCACCGCGAATATGTCCAGCAATTGATCGCGGGCAAGGCCGCGAAACATTGCGACGGCAACGGCGACGGCGTCTACAAGCTGACCAAAGACCCGCGCATCACCCGGGTGGGCGCTTTTCTGCGCAAAACCAGCCTGGACGAAATTCCCCAATTCTTTAACGTGCTGATCGGAGAAATGTCGCTGGTTGGGCCGCGGCCTCCGGTTCCTTATGAGGTCGAAGCCTATGACATCTGGCACCGCCGCCGCCTGCTGGAAGCGAAACCCGGCATCACCGGACTGTGGCAGGTCTGCGGACGCAGCCGCGTCAAATTCGACGATATGGTGCGGCTCGATCTGCAGTACGCCCGCACCTGGTCGCCCTGGATGGATGTAAAAATCCTCTTCCTGACGCCGGGAGCGGTGCTGCTCGGCGCAGGAGCGCACTGAAATTCGTTCCCCCGCTCGATTTCGTTCCCCCGCAAAACATTCCCCCCAAAAAAATTAGGAGAGCCAAAAATGGCCACATTACTGACTGGACCTTTGCATACTCACTCGTTGGCACCATCCGGGGATCAAGCA
>Ga0187781_10003259_pt1 | contig 12258 bp, 12 predicted proteins | sample 0715_SJ02_MP02_2_FD_132447 | JGI IMG/M metagenome (GOLD analysis project Ga0187781, IMG submission 132447) | Tropical peat soil microbial communities from peatlands in Department of Meta, Colombia - 0715_SJ02_MP02_20_MG | ecosystem: Environmental > Terrestrial > Soil > Wetlands > Peat | place...
GTGCTCTTGGTGCAGCTCACCGAGACGGTGCTGTTGGCCGCCGGCGATACGCCGCTGCCCGGTGTGTAGTTCGCGAACACGATGTTGGTTGCACCCACCGTGCAGTTCTTGACCACCGTCGCGGTAACAGTGAAGGTGTTGGTGGCCGTGGCGGCCTGGGCCGCGCCAGCCGAAGCCAGCAGCACCCCCGCGCTGAGACAGGCAATGAAGTTACGCATAAGACTCCCGAACGTTGTTGACAAACCACTCGCGGCTTTCCGTAGCCGCTTGTTGCGGCGTCCGTTACCGCTTATTGGCAGCAATTCTGAAGAAAAATGTCCGTTGAATTACGGACATATGTCCCATTTCTGGGGCACGCCTCATAGGTATTTTCGTGGATATGAGAACCGATCGAGGCCGGCCCCGCGCATGCGATCAGCGCGTCAGCGGCTTGAGAGAACTGCAGTGTGAGTCAGGTCTCACACCTGCCGCGCGTAGGACGACGGGCGTCACACGAGGCGCTTCTTAATAGGTGATGGTCAGCGTGATCGTGTCGGTGTAGAGCCCGGGTGCGAGACCGGCATTGCCGGGGCTATCCAGCAGCCGGCCGTAGACGGTCTCGGTGATCGCGGCGCTCGACATGAGGCCGTGCCCGGTGCCCGACACGGTCGCCGAGCCCTGCGTGCCGTCGCCCCAGACGGTGGTATGCGCGGGCGTGGTGTAGAGGTTGTACTGGAGGCCCGCCGTGCCCATCGTCATCACGCGTTGAGCCACCGAGCCTGCGGTGCCGGCATCGAGCGCGACCACGAAAGGGGCGCCCTGGGAGCAGAGCACGGCGAGCGTCGTGCGGCCCGACACCGGGCCACGCCCCGGCTGATAGCTGCCGAAGGCGAGAGGATTGGCCGAGACGGTGCAGCTCGCTTCGACCGTCACCGAGACCATCATGGTGGCGTTGGCCGTCGCGCCCGCCGCACCGTGCGCGCTCGAGAGCAGCAGCGCCCCGGTGAGCGCGCTCAGCATGCGCGCCTTGAAATGTCCCGAGCGGTTAAGTGAAACCATTCGCAGTCCTCGTCCCTGGACGCAGGAGTCCGCCTAACGGCTCACGGCCGTCAGATCCGTTATCGTCCGGATCGCCGCTTACTTGAGGCCCGGGAGTGGTCCTTTATGGGGGGCGCGGTGCGGCCGCGGTCGCAACAGCGGACCGGAGCACCGGGTACGAATTAAGTCGAGCTGCAGCCGCGGCTGCCGCGCCGCGACTTCAGGAGCCGAGCTCCTCGCGTGCGACCCCGAGCTCCGCGAGTATCGCCACGCGCAATTCCTGCGCATCGCTGTTGGACAGCCTGCGTGGATGGGGGAATGGCACGTCGAACGTCGCCTGGATCCGGGCCGGCCTCGAGGAGAGGACCAGAATACGGTCGGCCAGGTGGATCGCTTCCTCGACGTCGTGCGTGATCAACATGACCGTGTGGCGCTCCTGCACCAGGATGCGCAGCAGCTCGTTACGCATGCGCAGGCTGAGGAGCGCATCGAGCGCCGAGAACGGTTCGTCCATGTAGAGGATCTCGGGCTTGACCGCCAGTGCGCGCGCGAGCTCGGTGCGCTTCAGCATGCCGCCCGATAGTTCGTGAGGGTAGCTGTCCTCGAAGCCCCGCAGCCCGACGATATCGGCGTAGCGATCCGCGATCTCGATGCTGTTGGCCGGCGCGTGGCCGTTGAGGCCGAAGGTCAGGTTCTCCCGCACCGTCAGCCAGGGGAACACCGATCCCTGCTGCGAGATGAGGATGCCTTTGGAATTCGGTTTGGCGCGCGGCACACCGTCGATGATCACCGAGCCTGAGTCCGGAGTGATGAACCCGGCGATCATGTTGAGCAGCGTCGACTTGCCGCAGCCGGAGGGGCCGACGATGGCGACGAACTCGCCGTCGCGCACGCTCAGGCTCACATTCTCGATGACGGCGAGCGGCCCCTTGTCCGAGGCGAAGGATTTCCTGAGGTCCCGGACTTCGATCTTAGTGCGCATAGCGCCACCTGACCCACTTGAATCCCTCCAGCAGCCGCATGATGCCGTCGAGCGACAGGCCGATTACACCGATGATGATCATTCCTGCCACCACCAGATCGTAGCGATTCCCGGCGTTGCGGGAATCCATGATCATGTATCCGAGCCCCGAGTGGAGCGCGATCATCTCCGCCGCCACGACCACGAGCCATGCGACCCCGAGCCCGATGCGCATGCCGACCACGATCTGCGGCAGCACCGCGGGGATGACCACCCGGCTGAAGAGTGTGTGGCGCGAGACGCCAAAGTTCTCCGCGGCCCGCAGATAGCGCTTCTCGATGGTATGTACGCCCACCGTGGTCTGGACGACCATCGGAAACACCGACGAGATGAAGATGAGGTAGATGGGGGCGGCGTCGCCGACGCCGAACCAGAGAATGGCGATCGGGATCCAGGCGATGGGCGAGATCGGCCGCAGCATCTGAAACAGCGGGTTGAGCGTGCGGTACGCAGCGGTCACCCAGCCCATCCACAGGCCCAAGGGCACGGCCACGCACACCGCCAGCCCGAATCCGATCCCTACCCGCATGAGCGAGGCGCCGATGTGGCGCGCGAGGGTGCCGTCCTTCAGCAGCTCCCAGGCGCCGGTGACCACCGCCCAGGGCGTCGGGAAGATGACGCTATGGGTCGCGCGCACCGTGGCCCACCAGAGGGCAATCAGCGCGGCGATCACCGCCAGGGACGGTAAGGCTTGCTTGAGTTTCTGCATGGTCAGGAGCTTTCCGCGGGCTCGGAGAGCTCACTCAGCAGCTCGCGCGCGCGCCAGCGAATCCTGGCCCAGGGGCTCGCCGGGAAGGGCTCCACGATGATCGTCATCTGCCCGCTCAGGTGCGCCGTGCATTGGAACTGGTATTCGGACGCCTGCGCAAAGGGGAGCGAGAAGCTCTGGCCGGGCATCATCAGTGTGGGACCAAAAATCTGCGGCACCTCGTCGCGATTGCGCAGCACGAGAATATCGCGGATGCCGAGCGTCAGGCGGATGTGGTCCGGCAGGATCTCGACCTTGTCGCCCGACATGCGCCGCGCCCAGGTCCCCTTGGGGATCACGAAGACCTGGTTGCGGGAAGCGGCATGGATCGGCGCAAATCCGCCCCACGCCAGGGCCGCGCCGGCGACGGCCGCGATCGTCACGAGAGCTGCTGAACGCGCGCGCAACGGTCACTCCTCGAGGAGGAGGCGCAGATCGTTCACGAAATCGCCGGGGCTGTGCCCATAGGGCATGAGCGCGCGAATCCGGCCGCCGCGGTCGATCAGGTACACGAAGGAAGAGTGGGAGTACGAGTAGCCATCGGGTGTGACCAGCTTCTGCGCGCTGATGCCGTAGTCCTTGCGCACGGCGGCGAGCGCTGCGGGGGCGCCCGTTCCGCCGACGAAGGTGGCATCGAAGGCATGGAGAAACTTCTCGAGGCGCGCGGGATCATCCCGCTCCGGATCCACCGTCACGTAGAGCACCTGCACGTCGGATGCGGCCGGGCCGAGCTCGCGGCGCGCCGCGGCGAGCGTCGCGAGCGTCACCGGACAGACCGCCGTGCAGGAGGAGTAGCCAAAGGCGAGCAGCACCACCTTGCCGTGATAGCGGCTCATGCGGAGCTCGTGCCCGTCCGTGCCCTGGAGAGAAAAGTCCGGCGCCTGCCGCGGCGGGTCGAAGAGGCCGGCCTTGAACGCGGGCGCGCCGGCGGCTCCCGCCGCCACTGCAACCAAGAGCGACAGTGTCGCTACCGCAAGCCGGGGTACGTTCATGCCCGTCATGCGCCTCACAGCGGAATCTCGGCCGGATGAGCCGCGCGTGCAAAGCGTTCGTCCACGTACTTCTCGTAGGGAATCGGGTGACGGATCGTTCCGGCGGCGAGCGAGAGCTGCATCAGCTCCTCGAACTCCGAGCGGATCATCCTCAAATCGCCGTACGTGACGCGGTCGCTGGGATTGCGCATCACGAAGCGGATGATCGCGGGGTCCTGGTTGAAAAAGGTGGGCCCGGCAGCGATCCCGACCGCTTTCTCGCGGTTCGCGGGCTCCCGATCGAGCCACACGCCCGCACCCAGGATCTGGTTCACCAGGTCCTGGACCATCGCCGGGTTCTCGCCGATGAGCTCCTCGCGGACGGTGAGGACGCAGCAGATGTACCTCGGCCACTCATCCCGCGTCATGCGCAGCGGCCGTGCATAGCCGGCACTCTGCGCGGCAGCGCCGAAAGGCTCGCCCGTGCAGTAGGCGTCCACCGCCTTCGCGTAGAGGGCCGCGGGCATATCGGGCGGGGCCATCTCGACGACCTCGACCTCCTCGATGCGCATGTCCTCCTGCGCCAGCATGCGCCGCAGGAACAGGAAATCCACGGCGAAGCGGCTGGGGACGGCGATGCGCTTGCCGGCGAGCTGGCGGAAGTGCTGGTAGGGCGATTCAGTGCGCACCATGATGACCGCGCCCGAGCGGTGTCCGAGCGAGACGATCTTCAAGGGAATGCCCTTGTCCGCCAGATCCATGACGAGCGGCGCCAGCATGTAGCCCGCCTGAATGCGGCCGGCCATGAGCGACTCCTTTATCTCCGGCCAGCCGTTGTACTTGCTGTACTCGTACTCGAAGCGCGGCGCGCCGGGCGGGAGCGAGCGGTTGAGGGCATTCCGGCCGACGCACGCAACCGGGAGCGTCAGATTGCAGGTGACCGGAAGGCCGCCGACGACCAGTGAATTGGGGTTGGTCCGGCCGCAGCCGGCCGCCGCCATGGGAAGTGCCAGGGCGGCGAGGCTCTGTAAGGCGCGCCTGCGGGAGATGAGATTCTGTTGCCCCATCCCCTCGATGGTAGCAAAGGGGCCGGGTGCCTATATAAGACGGGCCGGACGCCTATATATATGAGGGCCAGCTGCCCTTGTATGATCGCGGGCCTCGCTACGCCGGAGGGCCGCCATGGTAGTTCCTTGTCGCGTGATGCGCGCCGCGTTGCTGCTCGCCTCGACCATCATTCCGCTCGCCGCGGCGGGAGCGGCCGGTGAGGCGAGCCCGGCGCTCTTTGGCTTCACGGTGCAGGAGGGCGCGGCGCAGCGCTCGCTCGAGCAGCGCTTCGATGCGGAGCTCAAGCCGGCGGAGCTGCGCGAGTGGCTGAAGAATCTCGCCTCCGCGCCCAACCAGGTGGGTTCGCCTCACGACAAGGCGAACGCCGAATTCGTGCGCGATCTTTTCCGGCAGTGGGGCTGGCAGGCGCAGATCGAGGAGTTCGAAGTACTGTATCCGACGCTCAAGGCGCACAGCCTCGAGCTGGTCGCACCGACGCATTTCACCGCGAGCCTCACTGAGCCGCCGGTCCCCGGAGATGCGACCTCGGGCGTCGCCGGCATCATGCCGCCCTACAACGTCTACGGCGCCGACGGCGATGTGACCGGCGACCTCGTCTATCTCAACTACGGCATGGCGAAGGACTACCAGGAGCTCGCGCGGCGCGGCATCGACGTCAAGGGCAAGATCGTCATCGCCCGCTACGGCTCGGGCTGGCGCGGCTTGAAGCCCAAGCTCGCGCAGGAGCACGGCGCGATCGGCTGCATCATCTACTCGGACCCGCACGAGGACGGCTACGCGCAGGGCGATGTCTACCCGCAGGGCGGCTGGCGCCCGCCCGAGGGTGTGCAGCGCGGCTCGGTGCTCGACATCACGCAATATAGCGGCGATCCGCTCACCCCCGGCGTGGGCGCGACCAAGGACGCCAAGCGCCTCGCGCTCGCCGACGCGAAGACGATCCTCAAGATCCCGGTGCTGCCGATCTCGTACGCCGACGCGCAGCCGCTGCTCGCGGCGCTCGCCGGCCCCGTGGCGCCTTCGAGGTGGCGCGGGTCACTCCCCATCACCTATCACATGGGGCCCGGGCCCGCGAAGGTGCACCTCGTCATCCGCTCCGACTGGGGCCTCAAGCCTCTTTATGACGTGATCGCGAAGATCCCCGGCCGCGAAAGCCCGGAGGCCTGGGTGGTGCGCGGCAATCACCGCGACGGCTGGGTGTTCGGCGCCTGGGACCCACTGTCCGGCCAGGTCGCGATGCTGGCGGAGGCGAAAGCGATCGGCGCGCTGGTGAAGAGCGGCTGGCGGCCGAAGCGCACGCTGGTGTACGCGAGCTGGGATGGCGAGGAGCCGGGACTGCTCGGCTCGACCGAGTGGGCCGAGACGCACGCGGCGGAGCTCCGCCGCGGCGCGGTCCTCTATCTCAACTCCGATACCAACTCGCGCGGTTTTCTCGATGCCGGCGGCAGCCACTCGCTGCAGCACCTGGTGAACGAGGTCGCAGCCGGCGTCAGGGATCCCGAGACCGGCGTCAGCACCCAGGCGCGGCTGCGCGCGCGCATATTGGCGCAGGGCTACGGGCGCGAGAGCGACGATGAGGAGAATGCCGAGGCCCACGCCCGCGAGACGCGCCTTGCCCAGGCAGGCGGTGATCTTCCGATCCACGCGCTCGGCTCGGGCTCGGACTACACGCCGTTCCTGCAGCACTTAGGCCTGACCGCACTCAGCATCGAATACCACGGCGAGGACGACCAGGCCGGCGTTTATCACTCGAGCTACGACTCCTTCGATCACTATGTGCGCTTCGGCGATCCGACCTTCGCCTACGGCGTTGCCGAGGCCGAGACCGCCGGACACGTCGTGCTGCGCATGGCGGACGCGGACGTGCTGCCGCTCGAGTTCGCGAGCTTTGCCGACACGATCGCTGCCTACACCGAAGAGCTGCGCAAGATGACGGACGAGAAGCGCAAGAAGGCCGCCGAGCTCGCGCGGTTGCTCGATGAGAACGCCTTCGGCCTGGCGGCCGACCCGACGCGGGCCGTCGCACCGCCCGCGCGCGAGCCGCTGGTGCCGCCGCTCGACTTCGCGCCGCTCGATAACGCCGCCGCACGCCTGAAGGCGAGCGCGCATGCCTACGACGAGGCCTACGCGCAGCTGCTCGCCGGCACGCTCAAGGTCGACGCCGCGCATCGCGCACGCCTCAATGCGCTGCTGCAGGGCATGGAGCAGAGGCTCACGGACGCGCGCGGCCTTCCCGGGCGCGAATGGTACCGGCACTTCATCTACGCACCGGGTCTCTTGACCGGCTACGGCGTGAAGACGCTGCCGGGCGTGCGCGAGGCGATCGACGCGAATCGCTGGGACGAGGCCGCCGCCTACATCCCGATCACCGCGGCAGTGCTCATGCACTACTGCGACGCGCTCGATGAGGCCACCGCGATCCTCAAAGGCAGCTAACGCGCAAAGAGCTGCCCGAGGTCCTTGAAGGATTTGAACTCGAGCGCGTTGCCCGAGGGGTCGAGGATGAAGAGCGTCGACTGCTCCCCGGCTTGGTTGGCGAAACGGGTGTAGGGCTCGATCACCCATTCCACCGGGTGCTGCTTCAAGCGCGCGGCGAGCTGCTGCCACTCAGCGCTCTCGAGCACCACGCCGCAGTGCGGGACCGGCACGCCGTGCCCGTCCACCGCACTCGAGAGCGAGCTGATCCGCCCCTCGCGTCCGAGGTGGGGATTCAGGTGGCACACCAGCTGGTGGCCGTAGAGGTTGAAGTCGACCCAGTCGCGGTCGCTGCGTCCCTCGGTGCAGCCGAGCACGCCGCCGTAGAAACGGCGCGCTTCGGCAATGTCCCTCACCTGGAGGGCGACATGAAAGGGCGTGAGCGTCACGGGCGGCGTCTGCGTGCGGCTTCCACCGCGATCGTATACGATCGGGCGCATGTCAGCCCACCTCGCCTGCAACTGGTCCGGGGTGTACCCGGCGGCCACCACCCAATTTGACCCGGCGCTCGGGCTCGACCTGCGCTCGACCCAGGCCGTGCAAGCGGCGCTGCTGCGCGACGGCGTGCACGGGCTGGTGCTCATGGGCACGGTCGGAGAGGGCAACTCGCTCTCGGCCGCGGAGAAGCGCACGGTGCTCAAGGGCGCGGTCGAAGTCACCGAGGGGCGCGTGCCGATCATCGTCGGGGTGTCGGAATTCACCACTGCCACCGCGGTCACGTTCGTGCGCGATGCGGAAGCGCTCGGCGCGAGCGGCTTCATGGTGCTGCCGGGCATGGTGTACGTGCCGACGGCGGCCGAGCTCGAGCATCACTTCCGCACGATCGCGGCGGCGACCGGGCTGCCGATCATGCTCTACAACAATCCGCCCTCCTATCGCGTCAACATCGAGCTGCCGACGCTCGCGCGCCTCGCCGACGTCCCCAACATCGTCGCCATCAAGGAGTCGGCGCCCGATCCGCGCCGCATCACCGATGTCTTCAATGCCTTCGGCGAGCGCTTTCTCGTCTTCGCCGGGCTCGACGACGTGATGTTCGAGGCCGTGGTGCTCGGGGCCTGCGGCTGGGTCTCGGGGCTCACCAACGTCTTCCCCGCAGAGTCGCTCGCCTTGTACGCCGCTCTCTCCGCCGGCGATCTCGAGCGCGCCCGGCGCATCTACCGCTGGTTCATGCCGCTCTTACACCTCGATGCGGAGCACGACCTGGTGCAGTCGATCAAGCTCGCCGAGCAGCTCCTCGGGCGCGGCTCCGAGCGGGTACGCCCGCCGCGTCTGCCGCTCGCCGGCGAGCGGCGCGCGCAGGTCACGGCCCTGGTCGAGAAGGCGCGCGCCGCCCGCCCGGCATGAGGCGCATCCGCATCGTCGACTCGCACACCGGCGGCGAGCCGACGCGCGTGGTGGTCGAGGGCGGCCCGGATCTCGGCGATGGCCCCTTGAGTGCGCGCCTCGCGCTGCTGCGCGAGCGCTACGACGAGTTCCGCTCGGCGGTCGTCAACGAGCCGCGCGGGAACGATGCGATCGTGGGCGCCTGGCTGGTGCCGCCGGCGGACCCGTCGTGCGCGGCGGGCGTCATCTACTTCAACAACGCGGGCTATCTCGGCATGTGTGGCCACGGGACCATCGGGCTCGCGGTCACGCTCGCCTATCTCGGCCGCATCACCCCCGGAGAGCACCGCATCGAGACGCCGGTCGGCGTCGTCACCGCAACGCTGCACGCGGACTCCTCGGTGTCGGTCACCAACGTGCCGGCCCACCGCGAGGTGCGCGGCGTGCGGGTCGAGGTCCCCGGGATCGGCGCGGTGACGGGGGATGTGGCCTGGGGTGGCAACTGGTTTTTTCTGGTCGAGTCGCACGGCCAGGAGCTCGCGCTCGGGAACGTCGGCGCGCTCACCGATTACTGCCTGCGGGTGCGGGCCGCCGTGAACGCCCAGGGGTACCCGGCGGTCGATCACGTCGAGCTGTTCGGGCCCGCAAAGCTCGCGGGGGCGGATGCACGCAACTTCGTCCTCTGTCCGGGCAGCGCCTACGACCGCTCACCCTGCGGCACCGGCACCAGCGCCAAGCTCGCCTGCCTGGCCGCGGACGGCAGGCTCGCGGAAGGCGAGGAGTGGGTGCAGGAGAGCATCATCGGCAGCGCGTTCCGGGCGAGCTATAGGCGCAGCGGCGGCGCTTCTGCCGTCATCCCCACCATCCGCGGCAGCGCATTCGTGAACGCGGAGGCGACGCTGCTCCTCGATGAACGGGATCCTTTCTGTTTCGGAATCCGATGAACGCGCGGCGGTCTCGAGCGCACTAACGAGTGGCGCACCGTTGCGCCTCAACCGAGATTGACTGCGCGATGAGCCGACGTTCCGTCCCGCTCGCTCTTCTCACCCTCCCAGGGGCGTGTGCGCTGCTTGCCTCCATCGCGGGGGCCGCCGAGGCCGGCTGGGTCACCGACCGGGAAGTGCAGCGGCGCCTCAACGGCGGCGAGGTCGTCGTGGAGGCTGCGACGGCTTCCGATCCCGATCGTCCCCGGGGACGCGTTCGCGCAGCCGTGCTCATCAAGGCCAAACCCCTGGCCCTCTGGGCCGTGATGACCGACTGCCGGGAGGCCGTCAGGTTCGTTCCAGGCATGAAGCTCTGTCGGCGCATCGACGGCGCCCCGGACGGGCGCTGGGCGAACATCGAGCAGGAGATCAGCTATTCCTGGTATCTGCCCGCCGTTCACAATGTCCTGCGGGCCGACTGCGACCCTCCGCGCCGCATCGACTTCCACCGCGTGAGCGGGGACCTCAAGCGCGAGGAAGGCACGTGGCTCCTCACGCCGACCCCGGACGGGTCGGCGACCGTGGTCGAGTACGAGATGTACCTCGACCCCGGCTTCTGGATTCCGCAGTGGTTGGTCAGCCGCACGCTGCGCAAGGACGTGCCGGGCGCCCTGGCGGGGCTCAAGGAGCGCGTCGAGCATCCTCGTTAGAAAGAGGCTCCCGCGTTAGTGTTCTCCGGCGGCTGCCGGTAATCTCTCCTTAAACCAGGGCCGAAACGACGGCCCCGGGGGGCAGGATGCCGGGCAGCGGCGGACACACCACGGTCATTCAGCGGGTCCTCGAGCGGCGCGGCCGCACGCCGCCGACCTCGGACGAGGGCACCACCGCGACGGTCGCGGTCATGGTGCGCGTGTTGCCGCCGCCGAAGGCGCTGCTGGCGTTCCAGGAAGCGCCCATGCGAGCCTTCATCGAGCAGCGGGTGCGTCCCGACATGCTCGACTTCGAATCGGTGGCGGATGAGGCCGAGGCGCTGCGCCTCTTCGAGGCCGAGTTCCGCCCGGTGGTGCTCACCGACAGTCCGGAGGTCATCCGCCGGATCCGCGCCCGCTCGGCCAAGCGCGCCCCCTACATCCTCTTCATCGCGGAGATCGACGATTCCGCCGAGCGCGAGGCGGGACTCGCGGCGGGCGCGGATGACTGCGTGGGACGGCGGGTGTCGGAGCGCGAGTTCGAGGCCCGGGTCGCCGCCGCCAAGCGCATCGCCGAGCTCGAGGCGGTGCTACGGATCACGCTCGCCGAGAACCGCAAGCTCTCGGCGACCGACGATCTGACCAAGGTGGCGAGCCGGCGCTTCTTCGGCAAGCACTTTCCGCGCGAGGTCGAGCGCGCGGCGCGCTACGGGCGCGCGCTGTCGCTGATCCTGTGCGACATCGACAACTTCAAGAAGATTAACGACACCTTGGGCCACGCCGCGGGCGATGACATCCTGAAGCAGTTCGGGCCGCGTGTGCAGCGCCAGCTGCGCAAGGGCGTCGACTGGGTCGCGCGCATCGGTGGCGAGGAGTTCGCGATCGTGATGCCGGAGACCGCCTACGAGGCGGCGGTCGCGGTCGCGCGGAAACTCCGCGCCGCGGTCGGCGGCGCGGCCTTCAAGGCGAGCAACAAAAGCCTGCAGGTGACCGCGAGCTTCGGCGTGTGTGGCATGGACAAGGTGCCACTCGGGGAGTCGCGCCTCGCTGAGCGGGTGCTGAAGATCGCCGACGCCGCGCTCTACCGCAGCAAGAATGACGGGCGCAATCGCGTCACCGCGGCGATTCTCAAGGGTCCTGCGAGCTGATCACCAGGCACCTCACGGGCAGTAGCGGCCGCGGGACTGCCTGGTCGCGCAAGATTGCAGCGGCATTAACATAACGTGACACGATTCGTTACGCGGGAACGCCACGCGAGCCCGCGAGGTGCGCGTGGCTTGTTGACTTGCGATCCGCTGCCGGCGTACGTTGCCCGCCAACAAGAACTGCGCACCTGGGGATGGTGCGCGCGCACCGATCAGGCAGGGACGCCCCGCACAACGCCAACAATTGCGAGGGAAATCCATGAAGCCATTCAAGTCATCCGTACTTGCAGCGGTGCTCGGAATCGCCGCGGCCGGCATGATGATGCCGGGCGCGGTCCGCGCGGCGGGCGCGCCGGACTCCAAACCACAGGATGCGGCAACCGTCGCCAGGGCACACGCGGCGTTCCACAAGTACATGTCGTCGCACCGGCCGATGCTGCGCAGCTACGCGCTGCCGGTCGTCTCCAGCGGAGGCGCCACCGAGTTGGGGTCGTTCAACTGGTCGGGCTTCGCCGACATCGAGGGCGGCGCCAATACCGTCTCGTCGGTCAGCGGTGAGTGGGTGATCCCGTATGTGGAGTGCCCGCGCGGCAACTACCAACTGCAGGACACCATCATCGCACAGTGGGTCGGCATCGACGGCGCCATCGACGACACGGTGGAGCAGCTCGGCACTGTTGCGTGGTGCTTCGAGGGAGTCACGTACTACTACGTCTGGTACGAGATGTTCCCGGCCGGCATGGTCGAGGAGGGCACGGTGGCCTGCATCAACAACAACACCGACTGCCCGCAGCCCGGCGACCGCATCGCCGCCTCGGTGACGGTCGCGCCGGGCGGCAACTACACGCTGACGCTCACCGACTTCAACCGCCCGCAGGAGA
>Ga0187781_10003260_pt1 | contig 12258 bp, 10 predicted proteins | sample 0715_SJ02_MP02_2_FD_132447 | JGI IMG/M metagenome (GOLD analysis project Ga0187781, IMG submission 132447) | Tropical peat soil microbial communities from peatlands in Department of Meta, Colombia - 0715_SJ02_MP02_20_MG | ecosystem: Environmental > Terrestrial > Soil > Wetlands > Peat | place...
CCGATTGGTTTTTCGCGCGCTGGGGATATGTGGCGGTTTTCATTGCTCGCTTACTTCCGGTCATCCGCACCTTCATCGCCTTGCCGGCGGGAATCGCCCGCATGCCGCGCGCGCGTTTTCATATCTACACTTTTCTTGGATCATGGCCGTGGTGCTTCGGGCTGGCATGGCTGGGCATGAAGCTCGGCGAGAACTGGCGCGAACTGGGAAAGTATTTCCACCAGTTCGATGAAGTGATCGGTCTGATCCTGGCGGCTGGAATCATTTGGTTTGCCTGGTCGCATTGGCAGAATAGAATCCGGGCAGCAGAATGAGTTCGTCGTTGGCAGCACGCCGTTGATCGTCGGCACAGACCACGTCGGGACAGCCGCTTCCGGCTGTCCGGCCGAGCGCAGCTCGGCAGGAGATTCGTATGAAGCGTCTTTTTCTTGCGATACTGTTTCTGTCTCTCATCACAACTTTCAGCCGCGCCCAGACCGCCACCGTCGGCCATCCCTTTGTTGTCGAGTACTACTACAAAACCAAATGGGGCCACGCCGACGAATTCCTGCGCCTGTTCAAGAAGAACCATTACCCCCTGCTGCAAAAAGAAGTCGAGATGGGACGCATGGTCAAAGTCTGGATGGACCAGCCGCGCTACCACACCACTGAAGACGGGCGCTGGGATTATCGTGTGACGATTGTCTTCAAAAATGCCACTGTGGCCAACGAACCGTTTGACGAAGATGCCTTAAAGAAGCAGCTTTTCCCCGACCAGGAGACCTACACTCGCGAGGAGCAACGCCGCTTCGAGATTCTCGACGCGCACTGGGATTTACCGATAAAACCTGTGGATTTAGAAAAGTAAAGCCTTTAGCCGCGCGAGTTACATCGAATCGTAACAAGAATCTGCGCGTTTGTTTCCTGGCCGTCTTCGGTCGTGCTTGTACGGCGAAAATCTGGCCAGGAGCCTTGCTACTCCAATCAATGCCTAAGCGTGCTGCTTACCTGCCTTTCTATGGTACTTGATGCGCTCCGGTTGCAAATTTCCTTTGGGATACGAGAACATATCTGTTTGCCCTGATCCCAGAATTCTTATCAGGAAGCGGCCACCCAATGGCAACACAGCGCAAGCAGGCAAGAATCGAAACCGGCAAGCACAACGGCAGTGAAATTCAAGTCCCCAAAGGGAAGCTGGGAGTCATGATTCCCGGCATGGGTGCAGTGGCTACGACTTTCGTTGCCGGCGTGGAAGCGGTTCGAAAAGGCATCGCCAAGCCTTTCGGATCGCTCACCCAAATGGGCACGATCCGACTGGGCAAGCGCACCGACGCGCGGTCTCCAAAGATTAAGGAATTTGTTCCTCTGGCCTCGCTCGATGATCTCGTATTCACCGGCTGGGACATTTTTGAAGACGACATGTTCACCGCGGCCGCCAAAGCTGGCGTCCTGGAGCGCGATCTGATCGATCAGGTGAAGCCCCTGCTCAGTTCCATCCAGCCACGCAAAGCCGTATTCGACCACAATTACGTAAAGAATCTCGATGGCCCAAACGTGAAAAAGGGCAAGAACAAGATGGATCTAGCCGAGCAGGTGCGCGCCGACATTCGCGAGTTCAAGAAAAAGTCCGGTGTGGCGCGGCTGATTACTATCTGGTGCGGCTCGACCGAGACATTTATCGAGCCGAGCGCAGCCCACCAATCCATCAAAGCCTTCGAGAAGGCGCTAACCCAGAACGATGAGAATATCGCCCCTTCGATGATTTACGCCTATGCCTCCCTGAGCGAAGGTGTGCCTTTCGCCAATGGGGCCCCAAACCTTACCGTCGATATTCCAGCTATGCACGAACTAGCGCGGCGGAACGATGCTCCGATCTGCGGCAAGGATTTCAAAACCGGGCAGACGCTGATGAAAACCATTCTCGCCCCGGGATTCAAGGCGCGCTTGCTGGGTCTGAGCGGCTGGTTCTCAACCAATATTTTGGGCAATCGGGACGGCGAAGTGCTTGACGATCCCGGATCATTCAAGACGAAGGAAGAGTCGAAACTCTCGGTTCTCGAGCACATTCTGCAACCCGAGCTTTATCCCGACCTCTACGGCCACTTCACCCATAAGGTTCGCATCAATTATTACCCTCCCCGCGGCGATAACAAGGAGGGTTGGGACAATATCGATATCTTTGGCTGGCTCGGCTATCCCATGCAAATCAAAGTCGATTTTCTGTGCCGTGATTCCATTTTGGCCGCGCCGATTGTCCTCGATCTGGTGCTTTTCAGCGATCTGGCGCAGCGCAGTGTGGAACTGCGTGGCCTCGGCATCCAGGAATGGCTCAGCTTCTACTTCAAGTCCCCAATGACCGCCCCGGGCCTCTATCCCGAGCATGATTTGTTCATCCAGTTGATGAAGCTGAAGAACACTTTGCGCCATGTACGCGGTGAAGAACTAATCACGCACCTGGGGCTGGAGTATTACGACTAGCAATCTCTCAGCACGGCAAACCTACTCTTTCAAGTCCACGTGCCGCACGTCCTCAACCGAATGCCCCAGAAAACGGGACCCAAGGCAGCGAAACTTCTCCACTGAATCGGTGGCGAAGAACCTCAAGCGCGGCAGGCGCCGTCGCTCCGGTTGCACAGGATCGATCAGAGGAACTCTGCGAAGTAGCTTAGCCACCGCCTGGGCGGTGGACTCCGCCGAATCGATAATGGCGACGTGCTCAGGAGCAACCCGCCGCAACAAGGCCTTCAGCAATGGATAATGGGTGCAGCCTAGCACTAGAACATCGGCTGATTGAAATCCGTCCGCGAACGCCTCAGCCAAATAAATGCGCGCTACCTGTTCGGTTACCGGGTGTTCCGTCCATCCCTCCTCAACCAGTGGAACGAAAAGCGGACAAGCCTTTTCTCTCGCCTGCACGCCCCGGCTTTCCAGAGCTCTCAGATACGCATGGCTGCTGACTGTAGCCTGCGTGCCGATTACCACTACCTTGCGATTGCCGGTGTGCGCCGCGGCCTGCTCCGCGCCCGGTTCGACCACACCGATGATCGGGACGCCCACAGCTTTGGTTATTTGATCGAGCGCCAGTGCAGTCGCCGTGTTACACGCAATGACCAACATCTGCGCGCCGTGCTGCTCCAGGTAACGTGAGGCCTCAATCGCATACTTCGAGACCGTCTCGACTGATTTTGATCCGTAGGGTAGCCGGGCGGTATCACCGAAATACAGGTAGTCGGCGTGGGGAACAACTTCAAGTAAAGCCTTGAGAACGGTCAGGCCGCCTACGCCCGAGTCAAATACACCGATACAGGTTCTGCGCGGACTTGGAGAGAAGCTAGCCACGCCGCTCCGAGCTATGAAAAGCATGCTCCCCGCTGCCGGCGCCTTTTCCGCAGCAGGAACCTGGCGGAATGGGTGCGCCATGAGGGCAGGTGCGTGGATGGCCTAAGAAACTGCAGATTTTGTCCGTGGCTTCGGATGAGAGGATGTGCTCGAACTTGCAAGCTTGCTGTTCGATCTCGGTTTCGCTGTCGAGCGCAAGACTATCCGTAAACAAACGCTCCGCCAGGCGATGGCGGCGAATAATATCGGCTGCTCGCTGCCTCCCGCGCGAAGTGAGCTCAACGACCATGCTGCCATCGCCAGTCGAAACCCCGTCCGGCTTGAGCGCGTCGTGGCATGGATTTACAAACGGCTTGTGTTCGTGCTGCTCCGGCGGATGCGGTGCGGTCGCGACCAGGCCAAGTTCAGTCATCTTCTCCACGGCAATACTCACGGGCAGCGCGCCGTGCACCTCCATGCGACCCAACTCGGCAATTTCGCCATGCTCTGATAGAACCCAAAGTTCCTCCAGAACCTCATCGAACTGCTCTTCGTCAGCCATCGAAAACACAACTTGAGCCGCGATTTTCCCGTGGTGCAGTTCGATGCGGCGGTCCGCAAGCCGCGCAACTACCGGGTCATGGGTAACCATAACGATCGTTCGGCCTTGTTGATGTAGTTCGCGCAACAGGCGAAGAACAATTTCCTCATTGGCAGCGTCGAGGTTGCCCGTGGGTTCATCAGCCAGGACAATCCTGGGATCGTTAATCAAAGCTCGCGCGATACACACCCTTTGCTGCTCCCCGCCGGAGAGCTGCGACGGAAGGTGATGCGTGCGCCCTTTCAAACCCACGCGTTCGAGAGCTTCCTGCGCCTCATGCTCGTCCGTCATACTGTGGAAATATTGGGCCAGCATCACGTTCTCCAGCGCTGTGAGATACGGAATCAAGTGAAACTGCTGGAAAACAAATCCAATCTTCTCCGCCCGTATGCGGTTCAGTTCTGACGCTGACATGTTTGCGACATTCTGTCCATCCAGCCAGATCTCGCCCGAGGTCGGGCGGTCGAGGCAGCCGATCAGATTCACCAAAGTGGATTTGCCCGAACCAGATGGGCCCATGATGGCGATCCACTCGCCAGGATCAACGTCGAGGGAGAAATTATCGAGCGCACGGATTATGCCGCCGTTGGCCTCGGCCTTGGCCGGGTACACTCGGCTGACATCCTTTAGCTTGATCATTTCATTCTCCCCTCAAGATGACCGCCGGTTGCACGCGCCGCAGCAGCGACATCGGCAAAGCCGCTGAAATCAGCGCCACGGCTATGCTGCCGACAAGGATCCACGGCAGTACATTCAGCCGCGGCACCACCGGCGCATGAAAATTCACCCGCCCAATCCAGGCGGCAACCCCAATGCCAATCACGAATCCTACTACAGCCCCGATCGCCCCCAGCGTCCCGGCCTCCGCTGCAAAAAAACTGCTGATCAAACGCTCCGACGCTCCCAGCGCCTTCATGATGGCAAAATCCCGCCGGCGATCAAAAACCCAGCCCATTAAGGTAGAAAGCACGCATAGCGCCGCAGTCAGGATGATAAGACTAGCCGATGCCAGCAACATTGCGCGGGTTTTTCCGAGAACTCGCGCTTCACCTTCCATAATCTGCCGTACCGGGCGAACATCCGCAGCCGGCAACGCCTCGCGGAGTTTGGCTATAGTGGCTTCCACCTCTTTGGATGATCCTGAAACCGCTATCTCGATGGTCGAAGGCGGCACTCGCGCCCAGTCTTCAAAATCGGCGAGCGAAATATAAACCCGACTATCTTCCGCAGCGCCCGTGCTTAAGCTTCCCGCTGGAGCCAGATGAATCGTGCGTCCTTGAAAGCTAAGATCAAGCATTTTTCCTTGCGGGCTCACGACTGCGGCGGCACGGGCGCCGACCAATGCATCGCCCGTTTTTCGCGGCCAGCCGCTCACCGACCACCAGCTATCCAGCTTACGAACCCGCTCGAAGTCAGTTCCGGATACGACGACAGATTGTCCCGCCGAGGTGCGCGCCACAACGTACGCGAACGGCACTGCCAACCCACGTCCGCCAAGAACCGACTCGACATTCTTCAAACTGTCCCCGGGAAGGATCGAGCCATCTTTCGCGACAACCAAAACATTCGCACCGTAATTGCGGAACTCCTTGAGCAGCTTGCCTTGCACATCCACATAAAGGTTGAGCATAGCCGTGGCCACTGCTGCCGCGACCACCATGGCCAGCAGCGCAGAAGCCGCACGGCCTCGCCGCAGAATCGCAGCTCGCATCAGCATGCGCAGAAACATCGAAGTATGCTTCCTCTCAGCATGTCGCGCGCGAAGAGTTGCACTCATCCCTCACCTCGCAGCGCATAAACCGGATCAAATTTCACCGCACGCCGAATTGCCAAAGCACTCCCGGCAAAGGTGACCATCACCGCCAGCGCCAGAATCACCGGAAGTAGTACCGGATCAATCGTTATCTTCGAATCGAAAATCGACTGCCCGATCTGCCGTGCCAACAGTGCTCCCCCTGCAAATCCGAGTGCACCGCCGATGAGCGCCAGCAGCATTGCTTCCACAAAGAACAGTGCCGCGACCGAGGTATCGCCCGCGCCGAGCGCCTTCATCAAACCAACCTCGCCGCGACGCTCAAAGATTGCGGTTGCCATAGCTGCCGAAACCGCCAGGGCCGACGCCAACAATGCCGCTAGCGTGACCAGCAGCATGAGCCCTTTGATTCGCGAAAGTACCGTCCCTTCGTTTTGCGCGACCTGTCGAATCTGCTCGGCATGCGAATGCGGAATCGCTTCCTGCAACTGATAGGCAATCGACTGCACATAGGGCGAGCAATACCAACGGTCAAACAACTCCTGATTCATGGTCTTCGGATCGCGCCGCGCCAACGCGTCCTCTGGCTTAGTCAATGCGCTGACATAGAGTCTCCGGACAGCGCCTGGTTTTCCCAGAATCTGCTGGGCCAGCGCGAGCGGCGCCACGATTTGATTATCTTCGGCTCCTCCGCTGGAAAGAATTCCTGAGACCCCATGAACCCGCCCGTTGACTCGAATCTGATCTCCGGGCTTCAAACCGAGCTTTGCGGCCAAGCTCTCGCCCAGCAGCACGTCCTGCGAGTCATCGTCAGGCCAGGTGCCCTGTACCTTCCACCAAGGATGGGTACTTCGCACTCCGGTGACGAAATCTTCTCTACCGAAAGTGAGTTTCTTTGAGAAGTACGTTCCCAGCAGGGTAAGACTGCTGCCTTGCGCATCCACATTCACCGGCAGCATCGGTGCGAACCCCACGATGTTGTGATGCCAGAATGTACCTCGGATTTTGGGCAGGTCAGCTTCGTTCAGGTAGGCGCCATCGCTTGGTGGTTTAAGGTCCACTCCACCGATCTGCAATTCGAGCGTGTCCTCCTGTGGAGTGACCAGCAGGTTCGCACCGTAGCTGCGCAGTTCGCGGCTGATTTTGTCCCCGACGTCAGTGGCCACGGCAATCATCGCCGTAGCCACGCCCACCCCTAAGGTGATGGCAACTCCGGCCAGCGCCTTTCGCCGTTTCTGCCGCCGGAACGACTCGTAGACTAGGCGAAGGAACATGGCTATTTTTGAAACAGTCGGCTGCGTGCTGCGAGATCCGCCTCCCGGATGATTACAGAATCTGCCGTCACTTCCGCGGCCAACGGAATCGGATTGCAGCCTCCCGGCATTCCTACCGACTGAGGATTGATCGGGGCCGCGCAGTTCTTGCAGATCACGCTGTTTTGCCGCTTATAAAATCCCACTGCGCCGCAGATTTCGCACGCATCCAGAACGGTCGCAATTTTGCCATCCGGTTTCTGGTAGAGCCAGAAACGCACTTCCACCCCGTTCTCCTTGGCCTGATAGCGATGCAGGTCGCCATCATAGATTTCTTTCAGAGGAATGCTGACCTGGCCGTTTACGAAAGTGACTTCGGTAGCCGGTGACAGCGCACTCACACTTTTGGCATAAATGAACTCCGCCGTAGCCAACAAAATGAATACAAATGCACTGATGTAAACCGAGCCCATCCACAACCGCTCACGCCGCGCACTCCAAAGAGCTTTTCGCTTTTCCGCCGTGGACGCAGGAATCGCAACCGGCTGGCGCCGCTTCACTTCAAACAACACCATCAGCGCCGCCAGCGCCAGGATTGTAATGAAGAAGAACAGATCGTTGCGCACGATCGGGCCTATGATCGCCATCTCTTGCTTGGAAGACGGCAGAACACCGTTTTCAGAGAGCTCATGTAGCCCGCTAATCACGAGTTGGGCAGCCACAAAGAACAAAATCACCGTGGTCACGCGGAAGAATTTTTGCAGATTGACGCGGATACTGCCCTTCACGAACGTCACACCAAACAGAATCGCGACCAGTATGCCCAGGGCCGTGCCCAGGAAACTCAATAAGGCCGTTGAGTTGAGCGAGACGGCAGCTAGGGCGAGCACTGTTTCCGCGCCTTCTCGCAGCACCATCAGGAAGACAAACAGAAACAGCCCGAACCAGGCATCTTCGCCGGCCAGCAAGCCCACCTTGCCTTCGATCTGACCCTTCAGCTTGCGACCGGTCTTCATCATAAAAATGATCATGGTGATGACGAAGAAAGCGGCCAGCAGCATGATCCAGCCTTCGAAGACGTCCTCATTCCAGCGCAGCCGCGAAAGCAGCACAGCGCCTGCGAGGCTGCCCAGAAAAGCCGCTCCCAAGGCCGCATACACGGCCTTGCGCAGCTCAGGACGGCCAATTTTTGCCAGATACGCCAGGGTGATGCCGACAATCAGAGCGGCTTCCACCCCCTCCCGCAAGGTAATCATGAATGCCTGTAACATGTCAGATTCGGGCCCCAGTAATTTTGAAAATGAATTTCAATTTCAACTACTTAGGATAGTCGGAGCGGAAGAACCGGTCAACGCGACCAATCACGACCTGTTGTGATTTGCATCACACCCGCGGTAGGTACCTTCCCTTTGGTTCCACCTTTAACTGTTGAACCTAGTGTGAACGCGTCAACGAAGATGTCACTTGTGGCAGGGTGCCGATGCCTGTGCGGCGGAGGGTCCATGTCGCATCGATTTCAGCTTGACTGCTGGGGTTCGAAGATGTCGAGAAGGTCACGCCGTCATTCACCTGTGCGCAATCCATCCGCAGTGTGCCGCTGTCGTTGAAGACGAGTCCCTGGAAGCGCAGCGTTTTGCCCATAGCCAGCGCCTGCGTATTCATCAGTTGCGTGTTGCCATCAACGTAAACCTGCACCTCGCTCGGATTGGTGAGCAGAGTAGTCTGCCCCGGTTGGGTAGCCAGTGTGGGAAACAAGTCGTAGGGCGCAAGCGACACGGTATAAACGGTAAAGCCGCCGATCGTCGCTGACCCCGTAATCGTTCCATCAATCGTTTGCGGCATCAGCGTTACCGTGGTTGCTGCCGTGTGGTCGCCGCCGTAATAGTCGGTAATCGCTTGGGAGAATACGGCAATGTTCTGCCCTGCGACCATGTTCGCACCGTTGAAGCTGGCCGCGAACGGAAGACTGCTCACATTGCTAAACTGCCCCGAAATCTGAAATGAGGTGCTGCCTGTAAGCGAGTAGAAACCGACACTCTGGGGTTGAACGGAAAGCGTCTGCCCATTCTGTTGGCGTCCTAGCGTATAGAACACCGGTACCGTGGTATCCAAGAACAATAGTGGACCGGCCATCACATCGGTCGCGGCCGCGTCGTAAGCCGCGACACGCGTCGCCAGCACGGAACCATCCGCCTGAATGATTCCATCCAGGTCTAGCAGCGAGCCCACGCTCAGAGCTGAAAACCCGTCCATATCCTGGTAGACAGTGTTGCTGTTGGTCAGAATCGTCAAAGGCGAAGGTTGAATGCAGGGACAAGTGAGGTTTACGATCGGCAGCGATAGCGCAAAGCTGTTGCCCGACGTACCCTTCGAGCCGATCTGTCCGCGAAGTCCGGTGATCTTGCCATTCGAGGAATTCGTTGGCACAGCCGAGAACGTAAGCGGCGTCACGGTGAAGGTGGGCGTGATCGAATATGACGCTGTACCGCTGGTGTAACACGTACTGGGATAGCTCGCGGACTGCAAAACCTGCAGGTCGACGGAAAGACCCATCACGGAACCGGTGACGGTGATCGGCGACGAAAAGTTTACCGAGACGTTCGAGGCGGGCGTCTGCCCGTAAGCATATGTACTGTTGTCAATCCCGCCGGAGGAATCCAGGGTGATACAGGTAAACTGGGCGCTGCCCACCGTAACCGAAGCGCTGGTGTAGATGCCCTGCGGAATGCTCACCGTAGCGAGCGGAATGCCGCCTCCGTTCACGGTCATGAACTCCGCTCCTTGCGGCGTCGAAAGCAGATGCACGCTCGTCCCCGACTGGCTGGTCAAGTCGATCGCCTGAAGCACCAAGCCAAATTCCTCCAACTGATCGTTCGCCGTGCTCGACAGCACAACGGTCATTGAGGTGGTGCCGCTGAATGTCGGTGTCCCGGCCGAGTTTCCCCCCGAACCGCAGCCAGTTGTCAAAGCTGCCATCAGGAAAAGAGCAGCCGCAGCAAAGCGGCTTAGAGTCAGCGCCAAGGAAGTATCTGGAAAAGCAGCGGACTTCATTGGTTCCCTCTGGCCGACCGCCCATATCGTACATTTGACATCCGTTGCCACGTGGCGCAAATTTCGCCGTAGAACCGCCGAGGATTTGCAAACTCTCGGGGGCAAATGGACCGATTGTCAGCATATCGCGAACAATGCTGAGCAGCAAAGGCCAGCCCCCTTGTGATCCCCTCTGATCATAACCGTCGGAATCAGGCGTTAGCACTCATTGCCACTCTGAATGCAAAGCCTCACATGTCACTGAGAAACCTCTTCGCCTGCTCCAACCGGGGAAACAGCCTTTCTTCCGCCTGAAATTCAGCCGAATGCACGCATCGTCGGGCGCCGCGCAGCTTGACTGGATGCTTCAGATGCAACATTTCGTGATACACGATGTACTCAACCGCATAGCGTGGCACGAGAGGGTGATCGAACACCCGGCTTACGACAATTGCGTTGTGTGCGGGATCATAATGGCCGAGGCTGTTGCGGGCGTGATCGCGGCTCCAGCTCATCTGTGGACGCGCCAGCAAGCCGTGAAAGAAGCGTGAATTCAAATCTTCAAAAATCGCTTCCAGGTCGTATGTCCGCCCTTGCGGCGTCCCGATCCGCTTCCGCCCGCGCATCTGCCGCAGCAGGTGGGCTTTCGTGCGAATGCTCTCCCTGCTGACATAGCGGCGATATCTTGCGGCATGTTCCCGCTCTATCGGTTTGCGGTACATCTTAGCCAGCAGGATGTGGGCAATTGCCCGCAATACCGGTTCCGGAGCTCCTTCCAGCAGGTCAGAAAGCCGCACCAACAGGCAGCCTTCGCGCAGGCGGATCGTGTTGTTGACGTTGGCAAAAGCGAAGAATTCGATGCTCAAGTGGGGACTGGGCATACGCGGACGCAGCTCGCGATAGGCGTCCTGAAAAATCTGCAGCAGCCGCTCCCTCACGTTGCAGTTAGCTTAGCACGCCCCCCTCGCCAGTCATCGTCGTGAGGAACTAGTTGAAGGCGCGGACATCACGCAACCCTACTTCATTACTCCGCGCTGCGCGATGCCAATATTGTCTCGCGTAGTATTTTTGACCAGGTACATCATTTCGTCGGCTTGGCGAATGATGTCGTGGGGAGTCTTGGCGTCGTGCGGATAGGTCGCCACCCCGATGGAAGCGCGGACATTGAGATTTAATCCTTCATCGCGGCAAAAACAGCTTGCCCTCAGGCTATCCTGCAGGCGTTTTGCGACCACCAATGCAGCGTCCTTCGAGGTCTGGGGCAATGAGACGACGAATTCGTCCCCGCCATAACGGAAGGCGTAGTCGATCAGTCGAAGCTGCCCTTTGATCAAATATCCCACTTCCGCCAGCAGCTTGCTCCCGATTAAGTGCCCGTGCGTGTCATTAACGTTCTTGAAGTGGTCAAGGTCAATGAATAGGACGGTGAACTCGTATCCAAATCTGGCCGAGCGATACACCTCGGTCTCCAAAGTTTTGTATAAATGGCGTGCGTTGAAAAGGCCGGTGCAATCGTCAGTAATGGTGAGTTCCTGAATCCTCTCAACCGCGCGCGCGTTCTCAATGGCAATGGCCGCGTAATCGCACAAGGACTGCAGAAAGTAGATCTCCTGATCCCCGAAATGCTGCATGTCCACATTCACTAACTGAATGACCCCGAGCACGCGCAGGCGAGAACGCAATGGGAAGCAGATGATGGAACGCGTTTCCCAACGGGTCATTTCATCGATGCGCCTGGCAAACCGCGGATCCGTGTAGACATCCGGCACAATCAAGCGTTCACCGTGTTTTGCTACGTGGCCAGCAATGCCTTCCCCCACCTTAAGCCGCACATTCTTCAGCGCTTCAGAGGCATTCCCCACAGCAATGGCAAAATAAAGATCATGCCGCTCCTCATCGACCATGAGCAATGACCAGGTGTCCGGACGGAAGTATTCCGCCATTTTTTCCATGATGGTCTGCAAGATGCAATCCAGGTCCAATGAAGACGTCAGGGCCTTGGCCACATCGTGGAAAATGGCCAATTCCTGGTTGTGACGATTACGGTCAGCCTCAATGACCTTGGTCATGAACATCAACCCCAGGCGGAACGCGGGAATCCTAAAATTATATGCGGCATTCGGAACCACAGGGAAGGAACCTTGGTAACCAGCTAGTATCCTGATGTGACTGCTGTTTCCCCACGATGTGCGCTGTGGGAGCATCCTGCTCGTAAGCGCAAACGCGGTTCGGACTCGGGGGGTCCTTCCGCGGCCTTCGTTCACTCGCGCCAATCCCCGCCGAGATCAAAACGTCAGGCGTGCTGCAATCTGCCCGATGCGCGG
>Ga0187781_10003262_pt1 | contig 12247 bp, 7 predicted proteins | sample 0715_SJ02_MP02_2_FD_132447 | JGI IMG/M metagenome (GOLD analysis project Ga0187781, IMG submission 132447) | Tropical peat soil microbial communities from peatlands in Department of Meta, Colombia - 0715_SJ02_MP02_20_MG | ecosystem: Environmental > Terrestrial > Soil > Wetlands > Peat | place...
GATGGAGTTATACGTATGCCGGGAAGGATGCTGAACAGCTGCGCGGGCGAGACCGCACGAGCGGGCGGGCAGGACGGCCGGGGGTGGGGCGATGGTGGCGAAAACAGAACTCATGCTGAGTGGCGCCGACTGGCAGCGGTTAAAAGGGCCGCCTGTTTGGGGCGGCCCTGGCGGCCTATCCTTTAAGGTTTATCGTCAATCATGGCTTGTAGACGATTGACGCAAAGGTCCCGGCCAATTCGTTGGGACCAATCCCCGGACCGACGGTGACGAACAACTCATTGGTTGCCCCATTGGTTGAGTTACCTCCGCCGAAGGAGATGCCCCAGAGGTTGTTGAGGACGATCGGCTTTCCGGTCGAGTCCTTGATGGTACCCACGAGCTTCCCGGTAGTAGGGTCAAACCCGTTGATAGTGCCATTAACGGAGTTGTTTGAAACCAGCAGAGTATTGCTCAGCGGTCCAAAGTTGGCGGGAGCCGCGGCGATACCCCACGCCTGGTTGAGCGTCGTGCTGTTGACCAGCGTCTTCACAAAGGTACCGCTCTCCGAAAAGATGTCGACCAAGCCGCCGGCGCCGACTCCCGGCACCGCATACGTGACGTAAACCAGTCCATTGATGTCTTGCACGCCAAATACTGCTTGGCCAGACGGAGGGTTCGGATCGCTGAACGACTTCACCAGGTTGAAGCTGCCATCGTACATATCGACGACGTTGTTGAAGTTATCCGCCGCGTAGATGTAGTTCCCCGAGGGGTAGTTGGTGATGGCCAAGCCGGTGTAGCTGGCTTTGTTGGCCGAATTGTCAACCGCGATCAGCGCCAGGTTCGCGTTTACCGCGGGCACCCACGCGCTGATGGTGCCATCGAGCGTCGCGAAAAGGAAAGGCGATGGCCAGCCTTGAACCTGGAAATCCGTCGACGATCCGTTGAAAACGATTCCCGTCGGCGAACCCGGTCCGTTTCCACCAGTGGCCGAAACCGGCCCGTTGCCGGCGGTGGGAATCACAACCCGGAGCGGCTCTATTTTTCCGGCTGCATCATAGATGGTCGACCAGCCGGTGTCGTTATCATTGACCCACCAAGGCCCTTTGGCACTCCGAGCTAATCCCCAGGCGTTAGCCAGCAGGGGATCGATGGTGGGGCTTGGTGGAGTTGATTGGAAACCCGGTTGGTGAGTTGATATTGTGCATGGGCCGGGGCCGAGGCCATGAGAAGAACCAGGCCCAGGCAAGCGGTGACTGTGGTTCTCGAAACCTGCATAGGAATCTCTCCTTGGGAAGTCAGGACAAAGGGAAGGTCGAACCGTCGGGAAGTGATTGTGTGCCGAGCCTTCTCTGACCTGCTGTGGGTGACTGTAGGCCGAGCCGCAATCCGGAGTTGTCAGGCGCTTGTCACCAGTTTGTAAATCTTTCCCGTCCAGGAAGCCCGAGCTCGAGTTGGAGCCATTACAACAACTCTGCCTTGACGGCAATCAGGCCAAGATCAGGCCGCCTTCCGCGTTCGGCGGCGCTCGCGGAAGCCTTCGATCAATAAATAGAGGACGGGAATGAAGAACAGGTTGAGGATGGTGCTCATGATCATGCCGCCGAAAACGGTGGTGCCGACGGAATGGCGTCCGTTCTCACCCGCACCGCTCGCTACCACCAGGGGCACCACGCCCATGATGAAAGCAATCGAAGTCATCAGAATAGGGCGCAGACGGATGCGCGCGGCCTCGACCGCCGAATCCACGATGTTCATGCCGCGCTCGCGCAGTTGCTCGGCAAATTCGACGATCAGAATGGCGTTCTTCGAGGCAATTCCGATGAGCATGACCAGCCCGACCTGGCAGTAGACGTCGTTCTGCAAGCCGCGAATCCACTGCGCGGAAAGCGCACCGAGCAGCGCCATGGGAACGGCGAGAAGAATGATGAAGGGCAGCACGAAGCTCTCGTATTGCGCCGAGAGCGTGAGATAGACAACCAGGACGCCGAGAGTGAAGAGAATCAGCGTGGTCGAGCCGGATTGCAGTTCTTCGAGCGAGATGCCGGACCACTCATACGCGTACCCCTGCGGCAGCGTCTTAGCGAAAAGATCCTGCATGGCTTGAATCGCTTGTCCGGAGCTGAATCCCAGCGCTGCCGAGCCGTCGAGTTCGGTGGAGCGGAACAGGTTGTAGTGGCTGATGACCTGTGGCGCGGAGCTTTGCTCGACGGTCAGCAGGTTCTCGAGCGGAATCATGGCGCCGCTGTCGGAGCGCACATAGTACTGCTTCATATTCTGGGGATGCGACCGGAATTGCTTGTCGGCCTGGACGTAGACACGGTAGGAGCGGTTGTTGAAGTCGAAGTCGTTGACGTAGGACGAGCCCATATAGACGCTGAGCGTGTCGATGATCTGGCTGAGCGGAACATGCAGGCTCTTGGCCTTCTCACGGTCGATGGAGACGACAAACTGCGGATCGGTGGCGGTGTAAGTGGAGAAGAGGCCGACGAGATCCTTGCGCCCGACGCCGGCGCGCATCAGGTTGTGCGTGGCATTGTCGAGATCCTGCAGCGTATGGCCGCCCTGATCCTGCAACTCGAACTGAAAGCCCCCGAATTCTCCCAAACCCTGAACCGCGGGCGGCTCAAAAGGAATCACTAGAGCGCCTGAGATTCCGAACAACGGACCGCGCAGGCGATTGAGGATCGCGGAGGCGGTGTGCTCAGGACCCTTGCGCTGCGAGTAGGGCTTAAGGGGAAGAAAGACGAGACCTGAATTGGCTGCGCTGCCAGCGAAACTGAACCCGGCAACGGAGAAAGTTCCTTCGATCTCGGGGAAGTTCTTGGTGATGTCGGAAATCTGCTTGCCGATGCCGCGCGTGTATTCGAGCGAGGCTCCGGCAGGGGCTTGAATGGCAATGATGAGATAACCCTGGTCTTCGGTAGGAACAAATGCCCTGGGTACGCGCAGGAAAACCAGATAGGCGCAGACAAGGCCGGCGGCAAAAAGAACAAGTGCGAGGACCTCGTAGCGCAGGAAGGCGCGCAGGGCGCGAACGTATCCAGTTGTGATGGCGGCAATGGCACGATCGACCTGTTTGAAGAACCAACTCTTTTCTCCGTGTTGGCGGCCGAGCAGCAGCGCCGCCAGTGCGGGCGACAGGGTTAAAGCGTTGAAGGCGGAAATGGAAATGGAAAAGGCGATCGTCAAGGCAAACTGCCGGAACAGGACGCCCGTCGTGCCCGGAAAGAAGGCAACCGGCACAAAGACGGCGACGAGCACGAGTGAGGTCGCGATGACCGCGCCGGTGACTTCCTTCATGGCGTCCGAGGCAGCTTTGATGGGGCTCGGCTCGCCCTCTTTCAGGTGGCGCTCGACGTTTTCAATCACGACGATGGCGTCGTCGACGACGAGGCCGGTCGCGAGTGTGATGCCGAAGAGCGTGAGCGTGTTGATGGAAAAGCCAAGCAGCTTGACGAAGGCAAATGTCCCGATGAGCGAAACTGGAGTGGCAATGAAGTGAATGATGGTGGTTCTCCAGTCTCCGAGAAAAACGAAAATGACAATGATGACCAGAAGGATCGCGGATCCGACGGTAAACAGCACATCGCGAATCGATTCGCCGACGGCGTCGGTGACGTCGAAGGCGAGCTCGTATTTCATGCCGGGCGGAAAGCGTTTGGAAAGGCGTGCCAGTTCGGCGATGCAGCGGCGGTCAACGTCGAGGGCGTTGGCGGTGTTGAGCTGCACGATGGCGATGCCAACAGCGTCCAGCCCGTTGTAGTCGAGATCGGAGCTGTAGTCTTCGGCGCCAAGCTCGGCGTGGCCGACATCGCGGAGGCGGACAAGAGTGCCATCGGAATTGCTCTTGAGAATGATGTCCTCAAACTGGGAGGCTTCCGAGAGGCGGCCGATGGCGCGGACGCTGATCTGAAATTGCTGGTCCGGTACAGAGGGCTGCGCCCCGACCTGCCCGGCGGCGACCTCGACGTTTTGCTCCTGGAGGGCGTTGACGACGTCATCGGCGGTGAGGCCGCGACCGGCCATGCGCACCGGATCGAGCCAGAGCCGCATGGAGTACTTGCGCTCGCCGAAGATGATCACGTCAGCAACGCCGGGCACGCGTTTCTGGCTGTCGCGCACGTAGACGTCAAGGTAATTGCTCATGAACAGCGTGGAGTAGCGATGATCGGGCGAGAAAACCGCTGCCCCGAAAACAAAGTTTTGCGAGGTCTTTTGCACGGTGACGCCGACTTGCTTGACGGCATTCGGCAGGCGGCCGGAAGCGGTGTTGACGCGGTTCTGAATGTCGACCGAAGCAAGGTCGGGATCGCGGGTGAGGTCGAAGGTGGCGGTGATCTGACTGACACCTTCATTTGTGCTCGCGGAAGTGAGGTACTTCATGCCCTCGGCGCCGTTGATCTGCTGCTCGAGGGGCGTGGTGACGGCAGCTTCGACGGTTTGCGCACTTGCTCCCGTATACACTGCGGTCACGGCGACCTGCGGTGGCGCGAGATTCGGAAACTGCGCCACGGGCAGTGTGGGAATGCAGATTGCGCCCGCGAGAATGATGAGCAGGGCGCAAACGGTGGAGAACACCGGGCGATGAATAAAGAAATCAGCCATAAAAGGTGCAGTTCTCAGTTGCCAGTTCTCAGTTCTCAGCGATCGGAGGCTCGGAGTTTCGGGTTGAGTTTGTCCGCGGCGAGAACTGGGGCAAGAAGCTTATGAACTACTGTTTTCCTGCGGGACGACGGGCACGCCATCGACCAGGAACTGCGTTCCGGAAACCACAACTTTGTCTCCCGGGTTCACGCCGCCCAGCACAACATAATCGTTGCCCACGATTTGTCCGATCTGGAGCGGCTTCTGATGGACGACAAATCCGCCCTTCTGATTGGGCTCGGCGACAAAGGCAAAGTAGAGAGCGCCGATGCGCGAGATGGCGATGACCGGCACCACCGGCTTTTCCACCGTGCCCCACACCACACGCGCGCGGATAAATTGCGCGGTGCGCAGGGAATCGTTCGCATTGGCGATTTTCGCCTTGGCGAGCACGGTTTGCGTCGAGTTGTCGACCTGTGGCGAAACGAAGGTGATGCGGCTCGAAGCCAGCTTGTTTCCGGCGCCATCAATGATCTCAACGGGAAGATTTATTTTGAGCTGGCTGGACTTTTCGATGGGCACATAGATGTAGGCTTCAAGGGTACCCGGCCGGTCGACGGTGGTGAGCTGCGTGCTCGTAACGACGCGATCGCCGACGCGCACCGGAATGTCGCCCACGATACCGGCGCGCGGCGCCACCACTTTGTAGTAGTGCAGCTGAACCTGCTGCTCGTTGACCTGGGCGTCCAGAGAGTGAAGCTGGGCTTGAGCGGCGTCGAGCGTGGCGCGGGCCTGGTCGAGATCCTGTTTGCTGACGACACCGGCCTGGGCGAGCCCGCTGACGCGCTCATAATTCTGCTGTGCCCATTTCAGTTGCGCGAGCTGCGCGGCGCGCGCGTCTTCCTGGCTCTTGACCGTCGCCTGCTGCTTGGCGGGATCGATCTGCATGAGAGCGGCGCCGGCGGCAACCCGGTCGCCGGAATGAACGAAGATCTGGGTGATGATGCCTTCCACCTGCGGCATCACGACGGCCGAATCGCGCGACTTGAGGGTCGCCACGTATTCGGTCGTATCGTGTACCTTTTGCAGCGCGGCGGTGATCACCTTGACCGGCATGGCTGGCGGATCGCCGCCGGCTTTCGCCGTTTTATCGCCGCTGCAACCGGGTGTAAGCGCTAGTACGCCGGCGATCGCAGCGAGCAGAGACACTGCTGACGGTTTTGCAAAGACTCGATTCATGGCGCAACGGTAACCAGCTCCGTCAAAGCGACCGCCGGGCCTTCGTCCCACCGAAGTCGCCTAGTCCGGCGCGCCGCCACTGTGCCCGGCGGCGCGTCCCACATTCCTCATATTAGACCTTCTAAGAGATTTCCGCAGCGCAGCATTAGCTGCGACAAATTCTTGCTGGCTCGGCGGCCGCGGTGGCGTTGTATGTTCGCACATCCTCCATCCGCAAGGTGCTAGATTGGATTCTGTCATGAAACCCATACGCAGTTTTGCCAGCGATAACAACGCCGTGGTACATCCCGAGGTTCTGGAAGCGATCCTGCGTGCGAATGTTGGACACACGGTGGGCTACGGCGACGACTCATATACCCAATCCGCAGTCGCGAAATTCCGCGAGCATTTTGGAACGGACGTGGAGGTGTTCTTTGTCTTCAACGGCACGGCGGCCAACGTGTTAAGTCTGCAGGCGCTGACCCGGCCGCATCACGCCGTGCTTTGCCCCGAGCTTTCGCATATCTATACAGACGAATGCGGAGCGCCGGAGAAGTTCACCGCCTGCAAGCTGATTCCGCTGCCGGCGCCGCAAGGCAAGCTGACAGTGGAGACTGTGGCGCGCGCCTATCACGGAATTGGCGACCAGCATCACGTCCAGCCCAAGGTGATTTCGATCACGCAGGCAACGGAGATGGGGACGGTTTATACGACCTCGGAAATCCAGGCGCTGGCGCGATTCGCACAGGAGCGGAACATGTTTCTGCACATGGACGGCGCGCGGATCTCGAACGCTGCCGCCGCGCAGGGACTGACGCTTCGCCAGGCTACACGCGATCTCGGTATCGACGTGCTGTCGTTCGGCGGTACAAAAAACGGCCTCATGGGAGCCGAGGCTGTGGTGTTCTTCCGTCCGGAGTTAGCCCAGGAGTTCCTGTTCGTTCGCAAGCAGGGCATGCAACTGGCTTCCAAGATGCGCTACATGGCTGCACAGATGGAAGCCCTTCTGACCAATGATCTTTGGAAAACAAACGCCGCGCACGCCAACCGCATGGCAAAGCTGCTAGAGCAGGAAGTTAGAAGAATCCCGGGAGTCAAGATCGCGTATCCGGTCGAAGCCAACGGCGTATTCGCTCAAATTCCGCGCACGGCGATCGCCACGATACAGGAGCGGTATTTCTTCTACGTATGGAGCGAAGAAGAGTCCGTGGTGCGCTGGATGTGCTCATTCGACACTACAGACGAGGATGTCAGACAGTTCGCTCAATTCGTCGCCAGGATCGCGCAAGAAACTCAAGCTTAGAGTCAGACCGGATGCCGCCTAGGGCCACCTGCCTCGAGAGTCACCCCACGCGACCCTCGTCTCGCCGCAAAGTCCGTAATCCGCAGCTACTTTGCCGCCGCTCTTGCTTTCGCCCAGCGAGCTCGCTGCGCCGCCGCAATTCGCTTGCGCCCTGCTGCTGAAATCCTGTGTTTGCGGCCAGTAGTTCCGCCTTGCCGATAGGCGTTGCCAAAAGCGGCGAGCGCGGATGTAATCCGTCGCAGCTCTTTCTCAAGACGATTACGTTCCTGCTGAAGTTGGCTAACCACACTGTGGACTAAGTTAGGCATAAGTGAATTCTATCACTTTCGCGAGGGTCGAGTGACTTGGCGCCGCATAAGGCGGAGGGAACCACTTAGAAAGCTGCAGGGCAAGACATAACAGTTTCGGCGGTAGCGCCCACAACGTGTGGTGGAGACTCCAAAGCCATCTTAAAACTTAGGCGCAGCTAAGAAAGAACTCCCGTGAACTTTACCTGTCAAAGCCAAAGCGATGTTCTACGCCAACTCCAGTTCGATTTTCATTGCGGCAGCGTCAAGCTTGACAATGCGAAAGCTCAGAATCTGCCCGGTCCGCAAGTTTTCGGGTTTCTGCGAAGCCAGTGGAGCGCCACTCTTCCAGCGTGCCTTTAACATCGAACCCAGAGACGAGAGATCAGGCTTCGCAGCTGATGGAGCCGGTTGCGCCGCGGCGGCCTCATGCGCGCCGGGCTTCCTCGGCACGATGCGGCAGGTTGCCAGAACACCTTCGCCGAGCTCGACGCGGCCGCTTCCGCCGGAAACTTCGAGCAGCCGGCCGGTGACCACATCGCCCTCTTTGTGCTCGGCCAGATACTCATCGAGCCCGGTGGGAACCAGTTGCTTCATGCTAAGCCGTATGATTCGCCGCTCTGTGTCGAGCGCAATGATCTGCGCGTTTACGATCTGCCCAACCTTGAGTACATCCTGGGGATGATTGATGCGCTTTTCCGCGCTGATTTCGCTGACGTGAATCATCCCCTCGACGCCTTCCGCGATCTGCACGAATGCGCCGAACTTGGTAATGCTCGTAACCGGCCCTTCGATCACCGTGCCCGGCGCGAACTTTTCCGTCGCGCCCGTCCACGGGTCCCCCAGCGCCTGCTTCAGACCAAGAGACATGCGGCGCTCCGCGAGATTGACACCGAGAACGACCGCCTCGACATTCTCGCCGACTTTGACCACGTCGCCCGGCTTCCTCACTCGTTTTGCCCACGACATCTCGGAGATGTGGATCAGGCCCTCGACGCCTGGCTCGACTTCCACGAACGCTCCGAAGTCGGCGAGGCGCGTAACGGTGCCGCGCACGCGGTCGCCAGTCTTGTACTTTTCCGCAACCGAGTCCCACGGATGCGGCTGAAGCTGTTTCATGCTGATGGCGATGCGGCGTTTGTCGGAATCGATCTTGATAATGCGAGCGTCAATCTGCTGGCCCTCGGTCAGCACGTCGGAGGGTTTGTTGACGCGCTGCCAGGAAATCTCGCCCACATGCAAGAGCGCGTCGGCCGCGCCGATATCGACGAAAGCGCCGTAATCGGTAAGGCTGCGCACCTGGCCGCGCACGGTATCGCCTTCTTTCAGTTCGGAAAATCGTTTCTGTTTGGCGGCCGCTTCTTCGTCTTCCGCGACCACTCGGCGATCGACAACCACGTCTTCGTCTTCCACGTCGAGCTTGGTAATGCGGCAGCGGATTTCCTGCCCCACGAGCTTTTCCATCTCCGCCGAGTCCCGCGTACCTGTGCGCGACGCCGGCATGAAAGCCGGAATGCCAATATCGACTCGGAGTCCGCCTTTGACAGCGGCGGTCACCGTGCCCGCGATGGTTGCCCTTTCGGCAAAAGCCTTTTCGAGCGAAGTCCAGTCGGTGGGCCGCGCGACCTTGCCGCGCGTCAGTTCGTAGTAGCCCTCGGGATCGCGGCCTTTCACCGTCACCTGAATTTTGTCGCCCGGCTTTACGCTGGTGCCCGAGGGCAGCGCGCTCAGCGGCAACTGCCCTTCGCTCTTGAAGCCAATATCGAGGATGATGGCTTCGGCCGTAACCGCGATCACCGTTCCCTCGCGGCTGCGGGTGCCGGCTTCGGTTTTGCGGGCATGCGCTTTTTCGTACTCGGAGAAAATCTCCTGAAACGACTCGGCCGGCTCGTCGGCAGGCGTGGATTCTAGCGTAGTGGGAGTCTCTTTCTCTCGAGTTTCGTTCTCGGAATCGGTCATGGAAGAGTAGTCGTATTCTGGGGTGTGACCTTAAGGATACCATCGCGGAAAGAGTTGATCGCTGATGGAGCTTCATGATCAATCGTGGCATCGGAGCATGGGGAATCGCAGCGCAATCCACCTCACGACGCCCGGTGAGAAAATAGTGAAGTAGCCGCTGCTTGTGTTCGGCACAATGACGCCCTACGAGATCGTCAAATACTTCGAGCGGCAGCGCCCACGAGGAAGCTCATGAAAGCGGCAATGCTGGTCTCGCCCGGGAAGATAGCGGATCGCCCGCTGCGCATAGAGGAGGTTTCGCAACCGGCGCCGGTTGCGGGGCAAGTTCTTCTGCGCGTGCTGGCATGCGGCGTCTGCCGCACCGATCTTCATATTGTCGAAGGCGAGCTTCCCGCTCTCCACCCAAGCTTGATTCCCGGCCATCAGATTGTGGGTGAGGTTCTGGCGCCTGCGCCGGTGGAACTCTCTGCCGGAGCGCGCGTGGGCGTCTCGTGGATCGGCGGCACCGATGGCGAGTGCTGGTATTGCCGCAAGCAGCTTGAAAATCTCTGTGATTCGCCAACTTTCACTGGATACAGCGTGAACGGAGGCTATGCTCAGTTTGCGCTGGCCCGCGCCGACTTTGTTTTTCCGCTGCCCGCCCAGCTGGACCCTCTGCACGCCGCGCCCCTGCTCTGCGCCGGAATCATCGGCTACCGCAGCCTGCGCGTCGCCGGCGTTGAGTCCGGAGAAAAAGTCGGCCTCTTCGGTTTCGGAGCGTCCGCACATCTTGCGATCGAGGTTCTGCGCGCCTGGAAGTGCGAAGTCTATGTCTCGACGCGTGGCGCTTCTCATCGCAAGCTCGCCGCATCGCTGGGCGCGAAATGGGTGGGATCGGAAGTGGAGAAACCGCCGGTCGAACTCGATCGTGCCATCACTTTTGCTCCCAGCGGGGATGTCGTCGTCGCCGCGCTCTCCAGCCTGCGCAAGGGCGGAGTGGTGGCGATCAACGCCATCCATCTCGACCATGTGCCCGAGTTTGATTACGACCGCCTGCTCTGGGGCGAGCGCCAGATCCGCAGCGTCGCCAATATGACGCGCGCCGATGCCCGCGACTTTCTCAAGCTGGCCGCGGAGATCAACCTCAAACCGAAAATCACCACCTTCACTCTCGATCAGGCAAATGAGGCGCTGGCTGCGATCAAGAGCGATTCGATCGACGGGGCAGCCGTGATTGTCCCGTAAAAAGCGGTGAGACCGCACCAGGAGAGATTCGCGGGAAGGCGGCGAGGCTCAGACCGCAAGCGATGAAGAGCGGGAGGGGTACTTAGAATGGAAGCGGGTGAGCTTTCCAGGGCTCCGGCTCACCCGCTCTGGATTGATTAGTTGTACTCGTCCCAGGTCACGGTGAAGCTTGAGCCGTCTTTAGATACAGCCGAGGGTGTCGATTCCGTGTACCCCAGCCAATCCACCTGAGTTATCGAATAAGCTGAGGAACCGAAAGCGCTAATTACCCCGCTCACCGTGCTATCGGTGGCTGAGTTTGTGCCCGCGATCTTGGTGTAATCGTCGCCAAGACTAGCCTTGGTAAAATCCGCCAAATTCACAATGCCAGTCACGGCTGTAGGTGCCTCGACAATCCACTCGGCTGAAGCTCGTTTTGCCCCGGAGACAGCCTGCGTAGTGGTGTAGGTCTCGCTGGTAGTTTCGTTGGTGATCTCTACCGTGAATTCCGACCCGCTGTAACTGACTTCAGCTGAGATCTTGTCGCCCGGACTGGCAGCGACGCTGGAGATGGTTTGGGAAGCGGCAGGATAAAACTCATACCAAGTGTAATATTCAGCGGTTTTCTCATTACACCACGAAACGGTTCCGGTCTGCTCCACCGTATCGTTCTCGAAACCATCGATACCAACCCAGACCAAGACCACAGCGTTCGGGCTCTTGCTACAGGTAACTTTGGGAACTATCCAAGAGCCTTTTGCGCTGGTGAATCCGGTTCCCGTAACTGCATAGCCGCCCCAGTTGTAAAACTCCACGGCGTTACTGCTAGCCGAGGCCTCCCGCGCCACCCGGCGCCCGGGCGCGCTGTGGAACGCGGGCGGTGCTTGGGCTTGCGTAGAATCCGGTGTTTTCGTTTGGGCAAACGCGGGTGAGATAGCTGCCGCAGTTGCCAAAATGCATGTCCAAACCGTGGCCCTCATTTGTTTTCTCCTTAGCCATGACGAATGGCAGCAAAAACCCACGTAGGAAGGGGAGCGGGCCAGCGTTAGGCCCTCGTTTGGAGGGGAAGCATGTCATTTTGGAACTACTTTGTCAACGTGAATGATTTTGCGCATCGCACGGTAAGCAGTTGCATCGCGGCGCGACGGCGAAACTGTGAAAGGCGCTGGGGCCGTTGCTGGTGGCCAGCGGGGCAATGCCTTATTGACCAAGGAAGGGCTGAGGTAAAGACCACGGTGCCTCCTAACTGTCGAGAACACGCGCCTCTTTGATTGCTACTGAGACTTTGCGACAGCAGTTCGCACACAGGGAACTGATTCGCAAGTGATATGAATTTGCAGCGACCGGATAAAACAACTAATCTTTCGTGAGCAGTCGAATTCGTCCCGTTTCATCGAGGTCTTAATGTGTAGGAACATCCTCATTGCTGCCGTGATTGTAAGCATGGTCGTCCTCCAGGCGGGAGCGCAAGCCGCTCCGCCTTCGCACAACATTCTCGGCGATCCAGACCTGTTTGCCGATGCCCACCTCAAGGGACTGGACGCGCGGGTTCACCTTTCGGAGGAGCAGAAGCAAAAGCTCCGCCCCGTGTTCTACGCCGAAGGGCAGACGCTGATCGCAATCATGAACGACTCCTCGTTGCGCGAGGACCAAAAGGGACAAAAGATTCAGCAGCTGCACGAGCAAACGGCGGCAACGGTCGCTTCCA
>Ga0187781_10003263_pt1 | contig 12247 bp, 8 predicted proteins | sample 0715_SJ02_MP02_2_FD_132447 | JGI IMG/M metagenome (GOLD analysis project Ga0187781, IMG submission 132447) | Tropical peat soil microbial communities from peatlands in Department of Meta, Colombia - 0715_SJ02_MP02_20_MG | ecosystem: Environmental > Terrestrial > Soil > Wetlands > Peat | place...
ACTTGATTGGTTAACGTGAACTTTCCCGTGAAGGCCGCAATGTCGGTCGCCTGTGAGGTAGCGATCAGGACGACGCTCACCAACATCGCGGCAGCCAGCACTTGACCTCGCTGAATTCTTGAATTCCTTTTCATGTGAGTCTCCTTTTCTAGCGTTCGGATCATCGGGCACGGGAAGCGCAGCGTGAGCCGATGCCTCCCGGCCATCTACTCATCACCTGCGCACGTCACATGGTCGTTCCAATCCACGAAGTTACCCTGCGGATTGTCCCGCCACGCCCAGACGTGAAGCTCGAAGAACGCCGGTATGTTGAACCGGTTGGGACTGTCGACGTACAGGAATACCTGACCCTCCAAAACAGGGGGACTGGAGTTGTTCTGTAGCCAGGTCGACGCCAAACTAATGAACTCGACCCCGACCAGATTCATTTGACCGTTCGGCTGCGGTTCGTAGATCAGAGCCTGTGGGTGCGCCACGTCAATGGTTCCGTTCAGCAGATTGCCGTTGACGTAGTGGATGCCCATCGCGCCGTGGTCCGAGCCGCTGACGCAACCGAGGAACGGTTCATATCCGTCCTTGATGGCATTGTTGACATCGAGGTACTGCTTCGTGGCATTACGCACCATCTGCACGAGCTTGCTTTGATCTCCCTGTGCCGCGGGCTGCATTTTGTGCTGACCCCAGGCAATGGAGGAAACCGCCAGGAACGTGACTAACAGCAACGAAATGTGAAAACCGATCCAGGCCGTCCTTTTCATGTTTTGCCCCTCCTTATTCTTCCTCTTGCGAGGAATTTGCTTACCAAGCCGCTTGCCTTACGCGTCTCGCCAATTTTCATGAGCGCGCATGTGAACGCCCGCACTTTCGCGGATTCCCTCATAGGCGTCAATCCTACGTGCCTCCATCCATTCCCAAAGTTTTCTCCGTTACTAAGTCCTTGAATTCACTTCTTTTCGAGTCCGGATGGAGAGCTCTGCAATGGCCGAGGAAACTGTGGTAGGCTTTGCTAAATGTGGGGAGGCGGCTTATGGCTACACAGCCGCGAGTTCCTGACAGGCTACGGTTCGACAGTTATGAGCTGGATGTCCGTGCCGGTGAACTGCGCAAGCACGGCGTCAGGCTGCGCCTGCGCGGGCAACCCCTCCAAGTGCTCGAGATCCTGCTCGAGCGCGCTGGCGATGTTGTAACTCGGGAGGAGCTCCAGACCCGAATCTGGCCCGCCGACACGTTCGTCGATTTTGACCACAGCCTGCACAATGCAATTGCGCGCATTCGCGAAGTGCTTGGCGACTCAGCCGAGACACCCCGCTACATCGAAACCCTCCCTCGCCGTGGATACCGGTACATTGGCCCGGTGGAAGATTTTCAGAAGCCACGGTTGGCCGCAGAAACCGGCGACCGTACGGCTCGACCGCTTGCCCTCGTTACACCCTCAAAGCCGAAGAAGAGGAGCGCTGTCCTGGTTCTTTGTGCTCTCCTCGCGCTCGGACTCGTTGCCTGGACAATGCGGCGGTACGTTCACGCGAAAGCTGCCGTTCCACCGATAAGCTCTATTGCGGTCCTGCCGCTCGATAATTTGTCAGGCGATCTGTCGGAGGAATTCTTCGCGGATGGCATGACGGACCAGTTGATAACGGACCTCGCTAAAATCGGCTCGCTGCGCGTCATCTCTCGAACTTCCGTCATGCAGTACAAGGGCGCGAAGAAGGGCCTGCCTGAAATCGCGCGCGAATTGAAGGTCGACGCCGTCGTGGAAGGATCGGTTATCCGTTCCGGTCAACGAGTGCGTGTCACCGCGCAACTTCTCTACGCGCCCACGGATCGGCACCTCTGGGCCGACACCTACGACCGCGATCTCGGCGATATCCTGAACCTGCAAGGTGAGGTGGCTGATGCTATCGCGCAGCAAGTCCGCGCACAAATCACTCCAACGCAGCCGGTTCAGGTTCGACAGGCCCACACGGTGAACCCAGACGCATACGATGCCTATCTCAAAGGACGTCTTTACTTTGTCAATGAATTCACCAAACCTGGTTCACTCAAGAAGTCTCAAAGTTACTTCGAGGAGGCGATCCAGAAAGATCCAAACTTCGCTCTCGCTTACGCGGGGCTGGCGGACACTTACGTCTACCTGGCGTATGCTGGAGCGTTGCAAAAAGATCAGGCCTACCGGTCGGCCAAGGATGCGTTAGGCAAAGCATTGCAACTGGACGACAGCATCGGCGAAGCCCACGACACCCTCGGCGCCCTGAGTTCCTTTTTTGACTGGGATTGGCAGACTGCCGATCGCGAGTTCAATCGTGCCATCGCTCTGGCGCCGAGCTACAGTTGCGCGCATGAAGATCGCGCTATTTTTATCGGCTTAGTCGGCCGCCGGTCGGAAGCCCTCTCAGAGATCGCAAAAATCGACCAAATTGACTACGGTTTCAGTGCGGCCTACGCCGAATCCCTGACGTACCATGAGCTGCAGGACTACCCTGCCCTGATTGAAGCCAGCAGAAGGGCGCTGCTGTTGGACGCCAACGACGGGTTTCAGCACTACACCCTCGGCGTCGGTTACGAAGGCACCGGCAAGTTTCAAGAAGCGATTGCGGAGTACCGGAAGGCAATGGAGACATCGGACGGTTCTCAGGGACCCACTGTGGCGCTAGCACACGCCTACGCAGCAATAGGAAAGAAAGCCGAATCAGAGAAGACTCTTCGCGATTTGGAGCGCAAGTCGAAAGCGACGGCTTCTCCCTACACAATGGCGACGATCTACGCCGGCCTCGGCGAAAATGACAAGGCGTTTGAGCTCCTGGAAGAAGCTTACTCGGAGAAGTCCTTAGATGTTTTACTGCTAAAATCTGACTTGGTGCTTGATAGCTTGCGCCCTGATCCCCGTTTCCAAAGCCTCGTTCGCCGTATAGGTCTGGAGAACTAATCTCCGCGCGGCAAATTCCTGGCACGCCCCAGTTCCGGGCGAGTGCGGCGAACCGGAAACTACAGTCAATTGTCGAAATCAGATGGGATGAGAAGGCGATCTCGCTCATTGACCTACTGAATCTGGTCGCGCCGGCTCCGCAAAATCTGCCCGCAATTCTTCGTTCGCATCAAGCTATGACTGCCGCTCTTGACTGTTCACTGTAAAATAGAAGTATCGCCGGACAACTTCAGTGCCCGCGTGGCTGGCCTCCCAGGAGACCGGTAGCCTGTATCGCTCTTTGACATTTTCCGCGTGCATCTTGCTCGACGAGAATTGTATAAATCGTTTGGATTGAATACTTTGCAATTTATATCCTTTATAATCAATACTTTGCGGGCATGGCACCCAGAGAGTCCCCAGAAATCGACCTTAACTCCCACCCCCTCAAGACTTTACCTTTAAATCTATTCGGCTCAAGACTTTGCCGGGAATTTCCCCCTAAAGTCTTGATTCCAATAGACCGCGTATGGGGGGAGGGGGGAGGGGGTGGGGAGGACCCCGGCAATCCGAAACAGCTACGCTGTCTTCGCCACCGGCACCGACGTTCCCCAGACTTCCCGGGCCGTTTCCGAGACCAGCTTCAACTTGGCTTCCTCGTCGGCAGTCGTCACCAGGTTGCCCTCGATGGTCGAAGCAAATCCACACTGCGGACTCAAGGCCAGGCGCTCCAGTGGAACATAGGCCGAGGCAGCCTCGATCCGGCGCATCAATTCGTCCTTGCTTTCGAGTTGCGGCTTTTTCGAACTGACCAGGCCGAGCACCACCGTCCGATCTTCCGGCACCTGTTTCAACGGTTCGAAACCACCGGAACGCTCGTCATCATACTCCAGCAGAAAGCGGTGGAATTTCGTGTTGCGAAACACGCGCGTGATCGGCCCGTAATCGCCAGAGGCATAAAACCGGCTCTGATTGTTGCCGCGGCAGAGATGCAGTCCAAAAACAATTCCGGGATGCTCGCCGACCACCGCATTGTCCATCTCGATCGAAAGATCCAGCAACCGGTCCGGATCATTGCCGCGCTGTCGGTAGCCTTCGCGTAGTCCAGGATCCAGCAGAGCCGTGTACTGCGGCGAGTCGATCTGAATATAGGTGCAGCCGAGCCGGATCAGTTCCGCGACCTCATCCCGCAGGATATGGACAATATCGGCGAGGTAACCGTCAATGGTCGGATACGCTCCGCCGGATTTTTTCTTGTCGTAATACGCAGCCGCCTGCTGTGCGCTGACGATCGTGTTCTTGGCAGGATGTTTTGTCCGCGCGCGCAGATAAGTAAACTCCTCGGCGCACAAAGGCCGCTTGCGCCGCAGTTTGCCAACGACCACAGGGCGAGGAAGCACCATCTTGTCGCCTTCATCGTTTTTGAACGGAATGGCCCAGCCGCCATACTTGTCGAAGCCTTCGACGGCATCGATCAGGTGTCCAAAAAAAGCGTAACGCCTCACCTCGCCGTCGGTGATCACTTCCAGGCCGGAGCGGATTTGCAAGTCGATGCACTCATCAACCGCTTGGTCTTCGATCCGTTTGAAGGCGGCATCCGAGAGTTTTCCGGCTGCGTGCGAGTCTCGCGCCTCCTTGAGATATGCTGGCCTTAACAGGCTTCCGACGGTATCACTGCGGTACATGGGCGCCTCCCATCATGTCTATCGCGGGCATCAATGTAACCCAAGAGCCAAGCTTCTCACAAGCGCCAAACGGTGTGGCCGGCGCAGTGTTTGCTATGGTTTTTTCTGCGTGTCGGCCTTTCCGGCTTCCTTCTCCTGGTTCAACGTCTGGTTCGCCCGGAAAATAACATAGCTGCGGATCGCCGCCGCATCCTCCTGCGAAACTTCTTTCCCGAACGCAACCATCCCGCTCGATTGCAACAACCCATCGCGCACAATCGCAAACCAGCGATCACTCTTGAGGTACGCTGAGTAACGCAAATCGGGCACCAGCCCGCCGCTGACCGCGACATCGCCGTGGCAGCCAGAACAGAAACGCTGGAAGACGGCTTCGCCACGGCGAATCTCGTTTGCGCCCGCGCTGGACACTGGCGGATTTAGCGGATGCGTTTCCGCCTCGGGCAGCGCAGGCAGTTTTGCTTTCCCGCCTATTTTGAATGCAAGCACGCGACTGACATTGCGCACGGTCCCTGACTTGAAGGCAATCTCGCCTGCCACGAGCGGAAACACTCCGCCCCAACCCGCAAGCACCGCAACGTACTGTTCACCTTTGGCGCTGTAGGATATTGGCCCTGCCATCACGCCTGTCTGCGCGTCGAACGACCACAGCTTTTCGCCCGTGTCCGCGCGATAAGCTTCAAACCGTCCAGCGGCCGATCCCTCAAAGACCAGATTCCCCGCAGTGGCCAACGTGCCCCCATTCCACGGCCCAGGCCGTTCGATTCCCCAGGCTTCCTTCTGTTGAATCGGGTCCCAGGCCACAAGCCGGCCTTTGACACTATCGAGAATTGCCTTCTTGATCTTTGGATCCTGCGGCATGCCAGCCGCGACCATGTCGATTCCGAAGTTCATCGCCTGATTCTTGAACTCGAAGTTGTCGGGCGACTTGAAGTTGAATCCGACTTCGTTGACGGGAATGTAGACCAAGCCCGTCAGCGGGCTGTACGACATGGGCTGCCAGCTGTGCGCGCCCACGGGCCCTGGAACGATGGGCGGCGAGTCGGTTTTTGGATAGCGCGCGGTGAGGCTTTCGATCGGACGCCCGGTCGCGAGGTCGATCTCTTTCGCCCAGTTGGTAAACGTAAATGGCTTCGCCGAAATCAGTCGTCCGGTCTCGCGATCGATGACATAGAAGAAGCCGTCCTTCGGAGCATGCAAGATCACTTTCCGTGTCTTGCCCTCGACCGGGATATCGGCAAGGATCATTTGCTCGGCTGAATCGTAGTCCCAATCGTCGGCCGGAACCTCCTGGTAGTGCCAAACGTATTCACCGGTATCTGGCTTGAGAGCAACGATCGAGCAGGTGAATAGATTGTCGCCACCTTTAGGGCTGCGATACTTTTCGTTCCACGGTCCGCCGTTGCCGACGCCGATATAGACGAGGTCGAGTTCTGGGTCGTAGACAATCGCGTCCCATACTGTGCCGCCGCCGCCAATCTTCCACCAGTCGCCGCTCCACGTTTTCGCAGCCTGCTCAAGAATTGGCTGCTCGAACGGCTTGGCCGGATCTCCCGGCACGGTGTAAAAGCGCCAAACCAGTTTGCCGGTCATGCCGTCGTAGGCGGAAACATAGCCTCGCACGCCAAACTCCCCGCCTCCGTTGCCGATCAAAACCTTACCTTTGGCGATGCGAGGAGCTCCTGTAATTGTGTAGTGCCATTTGGGATCGATTGTCAGCTGTTCCCAAACCAGCTTGCCGTTCCTGGCGTCGAGCGCGACCAGGCGCCCGTCGAGGGTTGCGGCGTAAACTTTTCCTCCCCAGATCGCCACGCCACGATTGACCACGTCGCAACAGGTGTAGGCTCCCCACTGTGGAGGGACTTTCGGGTCGTAGGACCACAGCAACGTTCCTGTGGCCGCATTCACGGCGAACACTTTGCTCCATGCGCTGGTGAAGTACATCACGCCATCGACAACCAGCGGCGTAGCCTCCTGCCCGCGGTGCGTATCCAAATCAAAGTGCCACGCCAAGCCGAGGCTGGAAGCGTTGTGATCGTCGATCTGCTTCAGTGGACTGAAACGCTGTTCGCTGTAAGTGCGTCCGTAGGTGAGCCAGTTTTCTGGGTGATCGCCTGCGCGGATAATCTGGGAGTCAGTAAGGTGCGCGGGAAGCGAAGTCTGCATCTTCGTTTCGGGCGCAACTTGCTGGTTGCTCGCCAACCAGATCAAAACAATCGCAACGCCCAATCTGGTTCCCTGCATTTGTCTCCTTCGCGTGCGGCAGAAAGCGATACTCACAACGCGCGACCTGAATCCGGGAGTCTACCACGCGCAGGGATCGAACACACTCGGGAACCGGAAGGATACCGCGTGCAGCCAAATTATGCTTGGACTCCCGGATCCGCGGAGTCTTTGATCTCGACGATCAGTATGCTGATTTCGGTCTGTCCCAGGTTTTCGACCGTGTGCGGAGGCAAGGGTTGCATCCGCTGGACGCAGGGAGTGCTCGGCAGGTCTCCCGCCTGCCGGCTGTCGAAGAGAGTTTTCCCATGCTCATCTTTGCGAAGGAAGTGGCAGCAGCTCTCGACGTACGCCACTCCACCCCACCGGTGGGTATGCAGCGGGACCACCTCGCCAGCCCGGATCCTAGTGCGAAGCACGCGCACGTGCCTATCTTCCAGCAAGACGGTATGGTGCGCGGGCGCGGCGATGACCGCGTCGAGCGAATCGGCCCAAGGCCAGTCTTTTGGAGATGTCTCGGCCACTGGATTTTTCATTTGATGCATCCTGCGTTTGCCTTCCGAAGAGCTTTCCGGGTCGCCTGCGGGTAGAGTTGTTGCTATTGAAACTGAGCCTTGGTGGTTGCAAATGCGCGAGGCACAATTTGCTCCAGCGATTGTTTCCGCAATTCCTCTGACAGAACTTCGATTCCCCATGGTCCGTCGTATCCGATTCCCTGTAGACAGCGAATAAAGCCTTTTACATCAAATTCTCCATCTCCGCACAAGCGGCGGTGATTGATCGTGTCCTCGTGAAGGCTCCAGGGCGCTTCGATGGTTCCATCGTTCAGCTCCACGCTGATCACGTATTGCCGAGGCACGCGAGCAATCTCTTCGTAGGGAATGCGGAGTTTGGCAATGTGCCACATATCGAAAGTGATGCCGCCATTGCGCGCCCCGGCGCCCTGGACCATTGCCAGCGACTCAGCCAGCGTTCGAATCATCGCGAATGGCATGAGCTCGAAGCCAATTTTCGTGCCGTGCTCGGCCGCTTCTTTGCAAAGCAAGGCAAACGATTCCACCAAACGCGCCATCGGGCACGTTTCTTGAAAGAAATCGCCGACTTTTACGTGGTAGGCGCGAAGAGTCTCTGCCGCTTCCAGAAGTTTGCGCTTGCGGATGTCGGATTGCTTCTTCCGCTCCCCCTCAAGGAACCAAGCGAGCAGAAATTCCAGTTCCACGTAGCGAATGCCGCTGTCGTCGAGGATCCGGCGCATTTCGCGCAGGCTATATTTTTGCTGCACGTGTTCCAGATCGGCGTGCCAGATGCCAAACCCGCGAAAGCCTGCGCGGGCCGCGGCTTCCACCCGATCCCTGAAATCGTACGGACTGTATTCGCGATCCGTATGCGGATACGCGCCGGAAATCGTCCAGTATGAAGCCAAGAGATCGACATCGGTTGTCATTACGGTCTCCCGTAGGCATCACCGAATCTTCGTAGAGCTTGAGATAAGCTTCCAGGTGCCTATCTTGAATTGCTAGGTGGCTAAGAAGCTACCTCAAGGCTTGGGGCGCGTCAAGGTTTGGAACTGCCCAACCGGCGAGTCCTTGACGCTGCTCTCGGCTTTGTGTAACGCTGCCCCATCTGCGAAGCGGTCGCGAGGAAGGGAAGGAATGCCTTTGCAGGCCATTAACAGCTTGAGCACCACGCCGAAAATGGCGGCCCTGTTTTCTGACGAATCAATGCTGGGAGCCATGCTTTCGTTTGAGGCGGGGCTGGCTCGCTCGGAAGCCAGTGTGGGGGTCATTCCAGCGTCGGCTGTTGCGCCGATCGAGGGCGCAGCACGTGCCGAGTTGTACGAAGCGGGCGAAATCGCCGCGGCTGGTCTGCGCTCGGGGACGATCACAATTCCGCTGGTCAAAGCGCTTAGAGAGAAGGTGCGAGCCGTCGAGCCGTCGGCTGCAGAATTCGTGCACTGGGGAGCGACGAGTCAGGATGTCGCCGATACGGCGATCATCCTCGTATTGAAAAGGGCAAGGGAAGTTTTCCAAAGCGATGTGGCATGGCTTGACAAGGCGCTTAGCCGCCATTCCGACGCAAACGCAGGGACGGTGATGTTGAGCCGCACGCTTCTGCAGGCGGCTGTGCCGACTACTTTTGGCCTCAAGGTGGCGGGATGGCTTGGTGCAGTTCGCCGGGCTCAGGCTCGGGTGGAGGATGCTTTTGGCGAAGCACTGATCCTGCAACTGGGCGGAGCGGGAGGAACACTAGCATCCTTGGGCGATCGAGGTATTGCAGTCGGTGAAGCCTTGGCTCGGGAGCTCTCTCTGGGCTATCCCGAGGCTCCCTGGCATACTCACCGTGATCGACTGGCAAATTTGATGTGCGCGTTGGCGGTAATGACTGGCTCGCTCGGCAAGATGGCTCGCGACATCAGTTTGATGATGCAGAACGAGATCGCCGAAGTGGCGGAACCTGTGGCAAAGGGGCGAGGCGGCTCCTCGGCCATGCCGCACAAGCAGAATCCAGTGGGGTGTACGCTTACGCTGGCGGCGGCAAATCGTGTACCAGGATTGGTGAGCGCGTTTCTTTCCTCGATGGTGCAGGAACATGAACGAGCCGCGGGCGGTTGGCAGTCGGAGTGGGCAACCATCAGTTCCATCGTGCAAGCGACAGGGTTGGCAGTCGCATCGATGGCAGAAGTTGCTGAGGGCCTGCGCGTGGATACGGCACGCATGCGCGCGAACCTCGATGGTACGCGCGGAACAATCTTCGCTGAGCGCGCTAACATTCTGTTGAGCGCAAAGTTGGGGCGTGAGGCTGCGTCTTCCCTCATCGAGCGTGCTCTAGCCGCGAGCGCGAAGGGTCGAGATTTTGTCGACGTGTTAGCAGAGATGCCGGAAGTTGCAAGGGTGCTGGATTCAGCGACCTTGAAAGACCTTCGCTCGCCCGGGAGTTACCTGGGTTCAGCTGAGCAATTTCGCACGAACCTAATGCGCTCGCAAAAACAAGAATGTTCAGCTTTAGACCGTTCAAAAGGACGCAAATCGTAAATGCCCTTCATCAACACAGGACAAATCAAGACCTTCTATCGCCTCGAAGGGAATCCCAGCCCGTCCGTTCTGGTGCTGTCCCATTCGATTGGCGCCGACCACGGGATGTGGGAGCCGCAAGTCAGCGAACTGGTACAGCAGTTTCAGGTTCTTCGCTACGACACGCGCGGTCATGGTGCGTCCGATGCCCCGGCGGGCGATTACTCAGTCGGAGAGTTGGGAAAGGACGTTCTTGGATTGGCGGATGGATTGGGAATCCGCAAGTTTGCATTCTGCGGACTCTCGCTCGGTGGAGCGATTGGGCAATGGCTGGCGGCAAACGCTCCGGACCGCATTGAACGCCTGATTCTCGCAAATACCGCGCCCAGGTTTGGATCGCGTGAGCAATGGGAAACTAGAATTCGCATGGTGAAGGAAGGGGGGATGAACGCGGTCGTCGATCTGGCCATGCAACGATTCTTTTCCAGCGAAACGATCGCGCGCGGCGACCCTCATGCGCAATCCATCAAGTCGCTGTTGCTTGGTACGAATCCAATCGGATACATCGGGTGCTGTGCCGCTTTGCGAGACTTCGACTCGAGCGGCTTTCTCGCCAAAATTTCTGCGCCAACACTCGTCATTTCCGGAAAGCGCGATGTTTCTACACCCTGGACGGGCAACGGCGAGATCCTCGCTCAGAAAATCGCTCGCGCCTCGGGCCTGCAACTCGATGCTGCTCATCTGTCCAACCTCGAATGCCCGCGGGCGTTTTCTTCGGCGGTTGCGGAATTTCTGCTCGCGGATTCCTCAGCTCGCGACCCGCTGGAAAAAGGCTTTGCGATTCGCCGCGCCGTTCTGGGCAATGAACACGTGGATCGCGCCGTTGCGAATACGGATGAGTTGAATCGCGAGTTTCAGGACTTAATCACGCGCTACGCGTGGGGAACGATCTGGACGCGCCCGGGACTTGATGTTAGGACGCGCAGGCTTTTGGTGCTGGCGATCACGGCGGCCTTGGGACGAGTTGAGGAATTTCGCATGCATTTGAAGGCTGGGCTGAAAGGCGGATTGGAATTGTCGGACGTGAAAGAGGTTCTTCTGCAGACGGCAATTTATGCGGGTCTTCCCGCGGCAAATACCGCCTTCCAGATCGCGAGAGAAGAAGTGGAAGCAATGGCAAAGAACACGAGTAGCGGCCTGCTCTGATCAAACTAGTCATGACAGAGATGACCTGGAAGCGAGCTTTAGGCGCCTTCGCCCCATTCCATGGGCAAGCCGACATAGTTCTCCGCTAGAGATGTTGCGGCAGCACGCGAGCTGGTTACGTAGTCGAGTTCCGCTATCTGGCGACGCTGATCAAACGGGGTGCTATCCGGAAAGCGGTGCAGCATCGACGTCATCCACCACGAGAAGCGTTGCACTTTCCAGACACGGCGCAGACAAATTTCCGAGTATCGATCCAGGAGAGTCTGGCTGCCTGTGGTATAGAACTCGTCCAGCGCTCTTGCGAGTACCTGCACGTCGGAGACCGCCAGATTCAGGCCTTTGGCACCGGTTGGTGGGACGATATGCGCGGAGTCACCGGCGAGAAACAGTCTTCCGTAGTGCATAGGATCGACGAGGAAACTCCGCATGCCGGTAACGCCTTTTTGTAAAATCGGCCCTTCAGTCAACTTCCAGCCGCTTGCGGCGAGACGAAGCTGGAGTTCACTCCAAATGCGGTCATCGCTCCACTGCGCGATATCCTCATCCGGCTTACACTGCAGATACAAACGCCCAAGTTGCGGACTGCGCATGCTGAGCAAAGCAAATCCGTGGTCGTGGTAGCAGTAAACCAGCTCCTCCGATGAGGGCGGCGCTTCGGCCAAAATGCCGAGCCATCCGAACGGATATTCTCTTTCATACTCGGTGAGCACTCCGCGCGGGATGCTGGGCCGGCAAATTCCGTGGAAGCCGTCACAACCGGCGATAAAATCACAGGCTAGTTCGAACGCGGTTCCGTTCTTGCGGTAGCGGATATTGGGGCGTCTGCTATCGAAGTCGTGAACGCTGACGTCTTCGACCTCGAAAAAGACCTGTCCGCCTGCGGCGATTCGCGCCTCATTCAGGTCTCTGACAACTTCGGCCTGCGCGTAAATCGTGATTCCCCGGCCTCTCGTCAGCTCGTGAAAATCAATGCGATGGCCACGGCCGTCGAAACGAAGCTCGATTCCGTAATGAACAAGGCCTTCTTTCTTCATCCTCGCTCCCACGCCCATTTCGCAGAGCAGGTCCACAGTTCCTTGTTCCAACACGCCAGCCCGGACACGCTCTTCTACATAGTGGCGGCTGCGATTCTCGAGGACGACGGACCCGATGCCTCGCAGATGGAGAAGATGGGACAAGACAAGACCGGCGGGGCCTGCTCCGACGATTCCGACCTGCGTGCG
>Ga0187781_10003264_pt1 | contig 12244 bp, 8 predicted proteins | sample 0715_SJ02_MP02_2_FD_132447 | JGI IMG/M metagenome (GOLD analysis project Ga0187781, IMG submission 132447) | Tropical peat soil microbial communities from peatlands in Department of Meta, Colombia - 0715_SJ02_MP02_20_MG | ecosystem: Environmental > Terrestrial > Soil > Wetlands > Peat | place...
CTCGATGTAGAACTCGTTCTCCTCCCACACCTCGCCCGGGTTCACCTGCCGGCTGTCGCTGATGGCATCACCCATCCGCTCCCTCGCGGCTCGCAGCACCGGCTGGCGGAGCGCCACCCACTGACCGTCGTACTGCTCGTAGGAGTGCGTGTCGTGACGCTCTGATCCGAGCCCCATCGGCAGGATCCAGTCGGCGAAGTAGGCGGACTCGTTCCACGTCGGCGTCAGGGCGACCGAACAGCCGATCTTCGCCTCGTCGGTGAGCACCTCCATCCAGGAGAGGCCGTCGGGGTTGGTCCACACCGGGTTGTAGACACGGGTGAAGTAGGTGTCGAGGCGGCCGCGTCCCTCCTTCAAGAAGTGGGGGAGGAGGAAGCTCATCTCGTTCTGGCAGAGCGGGAACTCAAGCGGCCAGGACAGCTCCTGCCAGACATGGGGATGCGGTGGCATGTGAATGGGCCGCGGGACAAATTTGTTGTAGGTATTGGGGAAGGTCCCACCTTCGGTGGCCACCGCGCCGAGCAGTGCGGCGATGAGGAACACGGTCCTCGAGACCTGCCAGCCGCCGAGATTGCCTGCGGCAGCCGAGCGCCAGGAATGGCAGGAGAATCGGCTACCCGCGGTGGCGACGACCTCAGCCACCTCCGCCAGGGTGTCTGGGGTCACACCCGATTCGGCCGCGGCGAACTCGAACGTGAAACCGCTGTAGAGCTCGAGCAGGGCGTCTTTGAAGGCGTCCAAGGTCGGGGGCAGATCTGGTCGGCAGGCGCCGAGATACTCCTGCCAGTTCCACCAGCGTCGGACGAAATCCCAGTCGGTGCGGCCAGAGAGGAGGATATGGCGGGCAATCGCCAAATTGATGGCCGCTTCCGAGCCGGGTCGAGGGGAGAGCCAGTAATCGGCGTGGGTGGCGGTGTTGGACAGGCGGGTGTCGAGCACGATCACCTTGGCACCGGCTTTCTGGGCCTCCGTGATGCGCTGCGCGTGCGGGTTGAAGTAGTGACCGGCTTCCAGGTGCGAGCTGATGAGGTAGATGACCTTGGCGTTGGCGTGGTCTGGACTCGGCCGGTCGATCCCGGCCCAGAGCTGGAAGCCGGTGCGTCCCCCGCTCGAGCAGACGTTGGTGTGGCTGTTGAGCCCGTCGACGCCCCAGCTGGCGAGCACCCGCTCGGTGAAGCCGTCCTCGCCGGGCCGACCCATGTGGATCATGATCTCGTTCTGGCGACCCTCGGTGATGGCGGCGCGCAGGCGGGTGGCGATGGCGTCCAGGGCCTCGTCCCAGCTGACCCGCTCCCAGCGGCCCTCGCCGCGAGCGCCGGCCCGCTTCAGCGGGTAGAGGATGCGGTCCGGGTCGGTCACCTGGTTGATCGTCGCAGGGCCCTTGGCGCAGTTCCTCCCCCGGGAACCCGGGTGCTCGGGGTTGCCCTCGAACTTGCGCACCTGCAGGGTCTCGCGATCGACGTAGGCGAGCAGTCCGCAGGCCGACTCACAGTTGAAGCAGGTCGTCGGCACGAGCATCGAGGAGTGCTCAACCCGCTTCGGCCAGGCCCGGGAGTCGAGATCCACCCAGTTGTCCCAGCGCTCCTTTGGTGGGAAAGCCGCGAGGTGGATACGGCTCGCGCCCGGATAGAAGGTCTCACCCCGCGCCTCGGCGGCGGCCCGCCCGGCCGACACCTGGCGACCGAGCGCGACCAGGTCAGATTCGGGATCCGTCGTCGCGTGGGTCGAAGATGGGGTCGGCCGAGCCATTTCCTCGGCCTAGGCGAGCGGCACGGACTGGCCGGCCTGGACGTAGGCGTGCTCGTAGGCCAGCAGCCCTACAAGGGCGAAGGGGGCGGCCGGCACGCCGATCCATGGGGCGGCGAGGGCGACGCCGACGAGCACGATGCCCGGCCAGAAGTAGCGGGCGAACCGGCCGGCAGTCATCTCTGCGGCGGCCAGGCGAGCATGGGCGTTGGCGCGGGCGAGGGCGAGCTCGCCCGCGATGAGGAGCAGGTGTACGGCAGCGGCTGCGCACAGCACTGCCTCGACAGCAACGACGGCTCGCGGCGGGGAGAGCCACTGCGTGAAGGGGAGGATCACGGCGGCGCCGAGGAGGGCCGCCTGCACGAGCAGGTGACCCGCGAGGAGGGGGCTTTGCCAGAGGTCTCTCGCCTTCGCCTGGGCGAACAGGTACGCCGTATAGCTAGCGGTGATGACCGCGAGCGGGATGCAGACCACGGTGAGGGCTTGGCGAAGAGGCACCGAGCCGAGGAGGGAGCCAAGCAGATAGAAGGCGAGCGCTGCCCCGAAGCCGACGATGATGAAGGCACCTCGAACCAGCCAGCTCTTCCACTGACGCTGGGTGAGGACGAGATAAAAGCGTCGGGGGTGTGTGAGATCCCAGGTCAACAGGGCACCGGTCATGCCGAGGAAACCGAGTGAGAGAAGCGGCGCGGCCCACATGGCTGTGCGGTCCTGCCACCCGAGGCGACCCCAGAGGGCGAGGAGCAGGGGCACAAGGATGGCACCGGTGGCGACACCCTTCGTCCAGGTGTAGAGACTGACGCGCCAACCCCATGGTGCCTTGTGGGGAATGTCGTAGGAGAGAAGGGCAGCCGAGGAGCTTCGTCGACCGGGGTGGCCCGAGGGCACGCTCTGAGCACCGCCCGGACCCTGGGTTGCCCAGGCGTAGAGGTTGCCTGCAGGACGGCGGGCGGCGAGGGGGTCGAGAGTTGCCTGCTGGGCGCCTCGGTAGAAGACGGCAGGTTCCGTCTCCTTCTCCGGTCGGCGCACCATCACGGTCTCACGGCGAACGATGCGGGCGGCCCTCGACGTCACGTCGTTGAGGTCGCCGACCATGATCGCCTCGGTGGGGCAGACCGAGACGCAGGCCGGTTCGAGACCGAGCTCCAGACGGTGAGCACACAGGTTGCACTTCTCCGCCGATCGATCCTCCGGGTTGATGAAGATGGCGTCGTACGGGCAGGCAGCCATGCAGGCTTTGCAGCCGATGCAGATGGACTTGTCGAAGTCGACGATGCCGTCCGGGCGCCGGTACATGGCTCGGGTCGGGCATGCGGTCACACACGGGGCCTGGCCGCACTGGTTGCACCGGTTCACTTGGAACGCCCGGCGGACGTCGGGAAACCTACCGAGGTCCGCCGACTTGACGTAGGTGCGGGTAACGCCGAGGGGCACGGCGTTCTCGCTCTTGCAGGCGGTCGTGCAGGCATGGCAGCCGATGCAGCGGGTCTGGTCGAGGACCTTGATCCATCGCATCAACGACACTGCGCTGTCCGACGAAGCGCCCAGACGCGTCGTCTCCATCGCGGGTTCGGTCATCCCCACGGCGCGTGAGTCGCCTGCGGAGTCTTCAGTGGCTCGGACCCGTTCCGCTTCACCGGGTACATGTCGGTAGCGTACCGGTGGTACTTACTCCGTAAAAATAATAGAGAATGCGTCCTTGCCAACCCGGAAACCCTCGAGCCCGCCGGCTGTGACCGCGATCTCGCGGGCGACCCCCCGTGCTCGGCATGGCTCCACCGGTCCGTTCACGCAGACGAGTCTGACGAGACGGAGAGATGGCGCGAACCGTTGCGTGATGCAGCCGGCTGTCCGGCAGCCGCCACGCGGGGGAGGTAGAGCCCCCAGTGGGACAGACGGAACGACACCTCGTCCGCGGCAGCGAAGAGGGTGGGCAGCGCCTCCTCGATCCGCTCGTCGGTCATCCGTAAGGAAGGGCCCTGCACGGCGACGGCGGCCACGGCGGAGCCATCGGCTGTTCGCACCGGGGCGGCGATGGTGCGCACTCCAGGCTCGCGCTCCTCGTCATTGATGGCCCAGCCGCGTGCCTGGGTCTCCTCGAGCGCTCGACGCAGCGCCGCGCGGGTCGTGATGGTCGATTCCGTCAGCTTGGTGAATCGTCGCATCGAGTCGACCACCTCACCCGAGCAGCCGTCGAACGCCAGGAGAACCTTCCCCATGGCCGAGGCATGAGACGGCACCCGGGTGCCCTCCTTCTGATCGAAGCGCAGTCCCCGGGCGGAGGGCACACAGACCAGAACGAAGACATGGTCGCCGTCGCGGACGCCGAGGTTGACCGACTCCCCGGTTGTGGCGGCGAGCGACTCGAGCACGGGTCGAGCAGCGGAGATGCCGAGGGCATCACCTGCTCGCGAACCCAGGGCGACAAGGACGGCGCCGAGTGCGTAGCGCTCGGTCCAGCGGTCCTGTTGGAGGAGTCCGGCAGCACAGAGGGCACGCAGAAGGCGGTGGGCGGTGCCAGGAAACAGCCCGTTTTGTTGAGCGAGCTCACTCAGCGAGCGGGTGGGCGGCCCGGACTCGAAGGAGCGCAGCAGCGCCAGCGCGCGCTCCACCGCCTGGCTCCCGGTCCGACGCGCCGCCTCGCCGGAGCCGGCGCTGGTGACTCTCGCCGGGGTCATGCCCGACCGCGACCGCCCGGCGATCTCAGCGCCGCCCCCAGCCGGCGTTGGCCACGAGGCGCTGCAGCGAGGCGACGAGGACGTCGATCTCCTCACAGGTGTTGTACATCGACAGGGAGGGCCGCACGGTCGCCTCCAGCCCGAAGCGACGCAGGATTGGCTGGGCGCAATGGTGGCCGGCGCGCACGGCGATGCCGTCACGGTTGAGCGCCCGGCCCACGTCCTCGGCCTCGTAGCCGTTGAGGACGAATGAGAGGACGCTCACCTTTTCGGCGGCCGTGCCGATCAGCCGCAGCCCCGGCACGCCGCAGAGCGCCTCGGTGGCGTAGTCGAGCAGGGTGGCCTCGTAGGCCTCGACGTTCTCGATGCCGATGTGGCCTAGGTAGTCGAGGGCCGCCCCGAGCCCGACGGCGTCGGCGATGTTGCCCGTGCCGGCCTCGAAGCGGGTAGGCGGGTGCTGGTAGAGCGTCCGCTCGAAGGTGACGTCCTGGATCATGTTGCCTCCCCCCTCCCAGGGAGGCATCGACTCGAGCACCTCGGCGGTGCCGTAGAGGGCCCCGATCCCTGTCGGCCCGAAGACCTTGTGGCCGGAGAAGACGTAGAAGTCAGCCCCGAGGGACTGGACGTCGACGCGCAGATGCGGCACCGACTGGGCACCGTCGACGAGCACTCGCGCGCCGGCCGCGTGGGCCTGCTCGATCATCTCGCCCACGGGCACGACCGTGCCGAGGACGTTGGAGACGTGCGTGACCGCCACGAGGCGGGTGCGGTCGTTCAGCAGGCGCCCATACTCCTCCAAGAGGATCTGGCCGCGGTCGTCGACGGGGATGACCCGCAGGCGGGCACCCTTTGCGGCCGCCAGCTGCTGCCAGGGCACGATGTTGGCGTGGTGCTCGAGATGCGAGATGACGATCTCGTCATCCCTGCCGACGTTGGCCCACCCCCAGGCCTTGGCGACGAGGTTGATGGCCTCGGTCGTGCCGCGGACAAAGACGATCTCCTCGGCCGAGGAAGCGCCAAGGAAGCGGGCGACGGCGTCGCGGGCGGCTTCGTAGGCATCGGTGGCACGTGCCGCCAGCTCGTGGGCTGCCCGGTGGATGTTGGAGTTCTCGTGCTCGTAGAAGTAGGCGAGCCGTTCGATCACCGCCCGGGGCTTTTGCGTCGTGGCGGCGTTGTCGAGCCACACGAGGGGCCGCCCGTTGACACGCTCGGACAGGATGGGGAAGTCGCCGCGCACGAGGTAGGGGTCGAAGGGCACGGGCGAGGGCGTCCCCGCCCCCCGCGAGCGTCCAGCAGCCGGACGCCCAGCCACCAAGGGCGAAGTAGCCAAGGGTCCACCGGGCTGGACGAAGTAGAAGTCCGGCGGCGCCGGCCACGCCTCGGTTGCCGGAGTCCTCGCCTCGAGGACCGAGAGCGGCCCGCTCGCCGCCCCGAGGAAGTAGTAAGGCGTGGAGGGGACCGAGACCGGTACGGGCACCACCCGGTCGAGGATGTGCGGGGGCACGAGGCTCGTCGGGCCTGGCAGTGCCGCCGCGCTTGCCAGGGCCGTCGGGCCTGCCAGTGCCGCCGCGCTTGCCAGTGCTGTGGGGCCTGTCGACCCGCCCGGCGGGCCGGACCCGCCCGGCGGGGCGGCGTCGCCCGGCAGGCCGGCGTTGCCCGGTAGCGACACGGCCTCGGCCCCGCCCTCAAGGGTGTTCGAGACGTCGTCTAAGGCCACAACCACTGGCGTCACCGAAGCCTCCGCCGGGCCTACCGCGTCAGCATGGTGCCCGCCCGAGGTCGCCTCGGCTCGCTGCACGACCGCAGCCGGGTCGAGGCCGGCAGCCGGATCGACCCATGGGGTCGTATCGACAGAGCGGCCGAACTGCTCGGCGAAGAACTCGTTGGCGAGCCGGGTCAGGGTCTCGATGTCGGGCGTGCTCGGCCGGTCGGCGCCCATGTCACTTGGCGTACTTGAAGCCGTAGTCATGGAACTTGTCCACCTCGACGTCGTCGAGGACGGCGAGGGCATCCTCGGTGAGCACGGCGAGTGAACAGTAGAGCGAGATCAAATAGGAGCTGATGGCGTTGCGGTCGATCCCCATAAAACGGACTGAGAGCCCCATGCCCTGCTCTCCGGCGAGCCCGGGCTGGTAGAGGCCGACGACACCCTGGCGCTCCTCGCCGACACGCAGCAGCAGGATCTTGGTCTTGTTGGCCTCGACGGGCACCTTGTTGGAGGGCACGAGAGGGACACCCCGCCAAGTGAGGAACTGCGAGCCGAAGAGGCTGACGGTGGCCGGGGGCACACCACGGCGAGTGCACTCCCGTCCGAAGGCGGCGATGGCGCGCGGGTGGGCGAGGAAGAAGGCCGGCTCCTTCCAGACCTTGGTCAAGAGCTCGTCGAGGTCGTCCGGCGTGGGCGTGCCGCTGCGGGTGGAGATGCGCTGGTCGGCGGCGACGTTGTTGAGCATGCCGTACTCGCCGTTGGTGATGAGCTCGCCCTCCTGACGCTCCTTGATCGTCTCGATGGCGAGTCGGAGCTGCTCTTTGATCTGGTCATAGGGGCTGCTGTAGAGGTCCGACACCCGCGTGTGCACGTCGAGGACGGTCGCGACCGTGCTGAGGAAGTACTCACGGGGTGCCTCCTCGTAGTCGACGAAGGTCGTTGGCAGGGCCGTCTCATCACGGGGCGGGCAGGCGACGTCGACCGCCTCGGGGTGCTTGACCCTGTTGAGCCGGTAGATGCCGGCCTCGACCGGCACCCAGTGCATGAGGCGTACGAGCCACCGCGGGGAGATCGTCGACATCTGTGCCGTCGTCTTGGTGGCGTTCGCGAGTTGCCGTGCTGCGCTGTCGCTGAGTGCCAGATGGACTGACTCTTTGCTGGGCACTTTGGTGCCTCCTCGTTCTTCGGGTCGATTGGAGATCGTCACCCGTTGGCCGGCGGGCGGCGCTTTACCAAACCTAGCGCCAATCGTTTCCACACGGCAAAATCCATTCCACAATCTGGAAGAATGGATTTGTGCTATGGATTTGATCGTATTAGTTTCACTTGAAGGACTCGGGAAAGGTGCGACTCATGAGGATCGCAGACGACATCACGCAGCTGATCGGCAACACACCGCTCGTGCGGCTTCGCCGGTTGACCGAGGGCGCCGGCGCGCAGGTGGTGGCCAAGCTCGAGTTCTTCAACCCGGCGCACAGCGTGAAGGACCGCATCGGCCTCTCCATGATCGATGCGGCCGAGGAAGCCGGCTTGATCGGGCCGGACACGATCATCCTCGAGCCCACGAGTGGGAACACCGGCATCGCCTTGGCCATGGTGTGCGCGGCTCGTGGGTACCGCTGTGTCTTCACGATGCCCGAGACCATGAGCAAGGAGCGACGGGCCCTCCTGCGCGCATACGGGGCGGAGCTGGTGCTGACGCCCGGGCCTGAAGGTATGCCCGGCGCCATCGCCAAGGCAGAGGAACTCGCCAAGAGTGACTTACGGTACTTCGTGCCCCAGCAGTTCGAGAACCCGGCCAACCCTGCAATTCACCGCGCCACCACGGCCGAGGAGATCTGGAAGGACACCGACGGTGAGATCGACATCTTCGTCGCGGGCGTTGGCACAGGAGGAACCATCACCGGAGTCGGCCAGGTGCTGAAGGAGCGTAAGCCGTCCGTGCAGCTCGTGGCCGTCGAGCCGGCGGCCTCGCCGGTTCTCTCGGGTGGCCAGAAGGGGCCGCACCCGATCCAGGGCATCGGGGCTGGTTTCGTCCCTGCCATCCTCGACACGGCCATCATCGACGAGATCATCACCGTCGAGAACGTTGACGCCTTCGACCTCGCCCACCGGGCCGCGCGGGAGGAGGGCCTCCTCGTGGGCATCTCGTCCGGTGCCGCCATCTGGGCGGCCCTGCAGGTGGCGTTCCGCCCCGAGAACGCCGGAAAGCTCATCGTGGTGGTAATCCCCTCATTCGGAGAGCGTTACCTGTCCACGGCGCTGTTTGAGGGCCTCACCGACTGAAAGTGCTCGACACGCTGCGAAGTGACGTGCGGGCGGCACGAGATCGGGACCCGGCGGCTCGTTCGTCGATCGAGATCGCCATCTGTTACCCCGGCGTGCATGCCGTCTGGGGCTACCGCATCAGCCACGTGTTGTGGGAAAAGCATCACAGGCTGCTGGCTCGCGCCTGCTCGGCGCTCACGCGCATGCTCACCGGCGTGGACATTCATCCCGGAGCCGTGCTCGGCAGCGGACTGTTCATCGACCACGCCACCGGGGTGGTCATCGGTGAGACGGCGGAGGTCGGCGTCGACGTGACCATGTATCAGGGGGTCACCCTCGGCGGTACGAGCCTGGAGCGTGGCAAGCGCCACCCGACCATAGGTGACCGCGTCACGATAGGCGCCGGGGCCAAGATCCTCGGACCGATCACGATCGGCGCCGACACCCGCATCGGTGCCAACGCCGTAGTCGTGAAGCAAGTACCTGCTAACTCGGTTGTGGTCGGGGTACCCGGTCAGATCATCGCCCGCAGTCAACCACGACCGGCCTCGGCAGGGCCCGATCTCGACGAGACGCTCCTGCCGGACCTTGTCGGCACGAGCCTGCAGTCATTGCTCCGACGCGTCGACATCCTCGAGATGGCGGTGGAAGGACATGCCAACCGTGGCGATGCACGTCCGTCCGAAACGGGCGTGTGGTCTGGTGAGGACTTCTCCATCTGACTGCCACCTCCCGGCATACGAAGGGTCGTAGGGTTGTTGTGAATTCGAGTTTTTTGGTGGAAAGAGGTGCAGACATGGAGACGACTTCGACGATTTCGACCGAGGAGCTGCTGCCTCGCCTGGAGCCACCCGATGCCGTGCTGCTGCTTGATGTCCGCGAGCCCGATGAGTTCGCTGAGTGGCGTATCCCCGGGGCCGTCAACATTCCCTTGGGTGAGCTGACGGACCGAGTCGGTGACATTCCCCACGACCGCGAGGTCGTAACCGTGTGCGCAGCCGGCGTACGTGCCGCCCGGGCTGTCGAGAGGCTTGCTGACGCGGGAATCCATGCTGTCGTCTTGGCCGGCGGCATGGGCGCCTGGGCGGCTGCCTACGACAGCGCCTCGATTGAACTCGGGGGGGCGACCGTGGTGCAGGTCCGTCGCCGCGGCAAGGGCTGCCTCTCCTATGTCATCGGAGCGGGCGATGCCGCGGCTGTCATCGACCCGTCCGCCGACATCTCGAGGTACCTCAGCATCGCCGACGAGCACGGCTGGACGATCACCCACATCTTCGACACACACCTGCACGCCGACCACGTGAGCGGCGCCCGCGCCTTGGCGGAGGCGACGGGCGTGGACCTTGTCCTCAACTCCGGAGACCCCTTCCAGTTTGCCTACGCCCCGCTGGCGGATGGGATCGGGATCCCGCTCTCCGACGATGTGACCCTTACGATCTCGGCGATTCACACTCCCGGACACACGATGGGGTCGACCTCGTACCTGCTCGGAGAAGCGGCCATCTTCTCCGGTGACACCCTGTTCCTCGAGAGCGTCGGACGCCCTGACCTGTACGAGAAGGCGGAGGAGTTCGCCCACGCCCTCTATCACACCCTCCACGAGCGGGTCCTTCAACTGCCCGACTCGGCCCTTGTTCTTCCGTCCCACTATGGCGACGGAGTGGAGATCCATGCCGACAAGGTCTTGGGCGCGCCGCTCGGCTCGCTGCGCGAGCGGCTCTGGATGCTGTCGGTCGGCGAGGACGAGTTCGTATCGTGGGCGGCGAGCGCTGTGCCGGCGCGCCCGCCGAACTACGCGGCCATCGTGAAGGCGAACCAGGGTAACTCGACGCTTGCCCCTGAAGAGCTGCGCGCTCTCGAGGTCGGCCCTAACCGCTGCGCCATCAGCGCCTGAGCTCTCGTCGCGGTCGAACGAGTGGGCCAGCGGATCGGCTCTCTGCCCGCCGATCTGCTGTCGGCACTCGAGGAGGCGCTTCGCCTACACCTCGCTCTGTAAGGCGGCCGACCGCTCCGGGCGATGCATCCAGAGACCGGGGACCCGCACCAGTACCGCCGTTCGGAATCGGAGACCTCGAGTGGCCGCCTCTCGCCTTCGACGACGGCTCGACTCTAAGAGAGAACCCCTCGCCGCGGCCAGTCGCGCAGGACCATACTGTCGAGACGCGCATGATCGAGCAGGAGGTCGAGTATGCCGACGATCACCGGAGGGCACCATGTTGCCTTCACCGTCAGCGACGCCGACCGTAGCGCCCGATGGTACGAGGACCTGCTTGGCATGCAGGTCGTGCTGGACGGCGACGACGAGACGGTGCGCTTCCGGGTCCTGGCCCATCCGGAGTCGGGCTGGGTCGTGGGCGTGCGCCAGTACCACGGCCGAGAGGGGGGACCCTTCGACGAGTTTCGTACCGGAATGGACCACTTCGCTTTCGCCGTGTCGTCGCGAGCTGAGCTCGAGGCTTGGGAAGAGCGGCTGAGCGAGATGGGAGCCCCGTTCACGCCGATAGCCGTGACTCCAATCGGTTCGGTGATCGTGTTTCGTGATCCGGACAACATTCAGCTGGAGTTCTGGCTCCCGCCGGGAAAATGAGCCAGACGGCGCCCCTCCCTCGGGGCACCGTGACGTTCCTGTTCACTGACATCGAACAGTCGACGGCGCTACTGGACCGCCTCGGCAACCGGTACGGAGACGTTCTCCTGCGTCATCGCGACCTTCTCACCGAAGCCTGTGCTGCCCATGGTGGCGTGGTCTTCGGCGGCGAGGGTGACTCGCTCTGCGTGGCTTTCGAAAAGCCGTCGGCGGCGGTGGCGGCTGCTCTCGCCGGGCAGCGCGCCATCTCGAAGGAGACCTGGCCCCCTGACGTCTCGCTGCGGGTTCGCATGGGCATCCACTCGGGCGAGGTTGAACTCGTCGCCGGCGATTACGTCGGCATGGCGGTGCACGTCGCCGCGCGGGTGGCGGCGGCGGCCCACGGAGGACAGGTGATCATCACCGAGGAAACGGCGCGCATCGCCGGAGACCCTGACACCACAGATCTCGGACGCCACCGGCTCAGAGATGTGGGCGAGCTCCACCTGTTGCAGCTCCGTGCAGCCGATCTCCAGGAGTCGTTCTCACCGCCACGAACGCTCTCTGGCCTTCCCAACAACCTCCCGGCGCCGGTCGACTCCTTCGTCGGCCGTCACATGGAGCTTGCTGAGATCGCTGAAGCCCTCGCCGGCAACCGCCTCGTCACCTTGACGGGTGCCGGTGGGAGCGGCAAGACGAGACTCGCCCTGGAGGCGGCCTCATCATTGCTGTCGGGGTTTCCCGCAGGTGTCTGGCTCGTCTCGCTCGCCAGTCTCGAGAACGGCAAGCGCCTGGCCGAAACCGTTGCCCAGGTCCTGCGAGTCAGCGACAAAGCGGGTGAAGACATTGCCGACACCCTGCAGGCGTGGCTGAAAGACCGCCAACTTCTGCTGATCCTGGACAACTGCGAGCATCTGATCGACGATGTCGCCGCTTTCTGCGAGCGCTTTCTTCGCTCATGTGGCGAACTGCACATCCTCGCCACCAGCCGGGAATTTCTGGGCGTGCGCGGTGAGCACGAGATGCATACCCCACCCCTCTCGGTCCCAGATGACCCCGCGATCGCGGCGCTGTCAGACGCTGTCCAGCTGTTCGTCGCCCGCGCTGTGGCCGCCGTGCCGTCGTTCCAGCTGGCCGAAGCCGAACGTGCGACCGTGGCGCAGGTGTGTCGACGCCTCGACGGGCTGCCGCTCGCGATCGAGCTGGCCGCGGCTCGGCTGCGGGCGCTGTCGCTCCAACAGCTGGCGGCTCGCCTTGACGACCGGTTTCGCCTGCTGA
>Ga0187781_10003265_pt1 | contig 12243 bp, 10 predicted proteins | sample 0715_SJ02_MP02_2_FD_132447 | JGI IMG/M metagenome (GOLD analysis project Ga0187781, IMG submission 132447) | Tropical peat soil microbial communities from peatlands in Department of Meta, Colombia - 0715_SJ02_MP02_20_MG | ecosystem: Environmental > Terrestrial > Soil > Wetlands > Peat | place...
AACCGCGCCAGCTTGAGCGCGCTCTCGTTCTGGTAGCGCACGCGCAGCGCGAGCGTCTTGAGACCGCGGTTGAGCAGGAACGCGGCGTGCGGGTCGAGCGAGCCGCCGAGGTGATTGGCCTTGTGGCGGATGCGCTCGATCAGCGCCGTGCTCCCGGCGGCCGCGCCCGCGACGATGTCCGAGTGGCCGTTCAAATACTTGGTGGCGCTGTGGAGAACCAGGTCGAACCCGGCCTCGATCGGGCGGAAATTGACCGGGCTCGCGAAAGTGTTGTCGATGATGGAGATCAGGCGGTTGGCGCGGGCGAACTCGACCACCGCCTTCAGGTCCGCCACCTCGAGCAGCGGGTTGGTCATCGCCTCGACGTAGACGGCGCGTGTGTTGGGCCTGAGCTGCGCGCGCCAGCCGTCCGGCCGGTCGGCGTCGATGAAGTCCACCGACAAACCCAAGCCCGCAAACTCGCGCGTCACGAAGTCGTGGGTGCCGCCGTACAGGCAGCTCTGCGCCAGCAGGTGATCGCCGGCCGAGAGCACCGTGAGGAGGCTGGTGCTGATCGCGGCCATGCCGCTCGCTGTCACCAGCGCCGCCTCCGAGCCCTCGAGCGCGGCGAGCTTGGCGTGCAGCTGCAGCTGGTTCGGCGTGTTGTTGAGGCGCAGGTAGCGCACGTCGTCGTAGCGCTTCTCGCCGCGGTACTCGAAGGTGGCCGACTGGAAGATCGGCATCTCGACCGCCCCGTCGATGCGCGGCCGCGGATCTCCAGCGTGCACCAGCTTGGTCTCGAGGCGCTTGTAGGGGCCGGACATCGCGCTCCTCCGAACACTTCGGTGACGACATTGTCACGCGATTACGCTACCGTGTCCGTACGCCTTTATGGAGAGGCGCGCGGCGGGGCGGCCGCTCACACTGTGCCGCCGTGCCGCCAGTACAGCCAACATGACACGACCCACCGAGCGCTTCAGCTCCCGGGCGGACAACTACGCGCGCTACCGCCCGAGCTATCCGCCGGCGGCGATCGGGCTGCTGCGGGAGCGCTGCGGACTGGTCCCCGGCGCCCGGGTCGCCGATCTCGGCTCGGGCACCGGGATCCTCACGGAGCTGCTCCTCGAAAGCGGCGCGGAAGTGTTCGCGGTCGAGCCCAACGATGCCATGCGGGGCGCGGCGGAAGCGCAGCTCAAGGGTCACCCGCGCTTTCGCAGCGTCAAGGGCACCGCCGAGTCGACCACGCTCGAGGAGGCGAGCGTCGACCTCCTGGTCGCGGGCCAGGCCTTTCACTGGTTCGATCCGCAGCGCGCGCGCGCCGAGGCGCTGCGGGTGCTGCGCCCGCTCGCCTGGGCGGCACTCCTCTGGAACGAGCGGCCGCCGGAGGCGTCGCCGTTCCTCGCCGACTACGAGGCGCTGCTCAAGCGCCACGCGCCCGAGTACACCCGTATCACCGCGAGCCGCGCCAACGTCGGCACGATGCGCGAGTTCCTCGGCGCGGCGATGGAGGTGAGAACCTTCGCCAACGAGCAGATCCTCGATTTCGAGGGGCTGAAAGGGCGGCTGATGTCCTCCTCGTACGCGCCCGAGCCCGGAAATCCGGGCTACGAGCCGATGATCGCGCTGCTGCGCGAGGTGTTCGACCGTCATCAGCGTGACGGCCACATCGTCATGCCCTACAGCACGCTGGTGTATTTCTCGCAGCCGGGTTCCTGACTTACCAGACCCGTACGCGATCCGCCGGCGCGAGGTACAGCTTCTCGCCCGGCTTGACGCCGAAGGCCTGATACCAGGCGTCGAGGTTGCGCACCGTGTCGGCGCGATACTCGGCCGGCGCGTGGCTGTCGACCACCAGCTGCTGGCGCCGTGCCGCCTCGCGGATCTTCTGGCACCAGGACTGGGCGTAGCTCAGGAAAAACAGCTGATCGGCGCTGAAGTCCCCGGCGCCGGGTGCGGGCTTGCCGCCGAGCGTGAGCCGCCAGGCGTCGTAGGCGTCGGAGAGCCCCGCGACGTCGGCGATGTTCTCACTCAGGGTTTGCTTGCCGTTCACGGCCACGTCAGGAAATGGATGGTAGCCGTCGAACTGCTCCGCCAGGCGCTTGCCGGCCGCCTCGAAGTGAGCGAAGTCATCCTTGGTCCACCAGTTGCGCAAGCGCCCCGCGGCATCGAACTGCGCCCCCTGATCGTCGAAGCTGTGGCTGATCTCGTGGCCGATGGTGGCGCCGATCGCCCCGTAGTCGAGCACCGGATCGCGCCGCGGGTCGAAGTTCGGAGGCTGGAGGATCGCCGCCGGGAAGTTCAGGGCGTTCATCGCCGGCAGATTCACCGCGTTCACGGTCTGGGGCGTCATGACCCATTCGGAGCGGTCGACGGGCTTGCCGAGCTTCGCGAGGCTCAGCCGGTACTCGTAGAGCTCGGCGCGCTCGGCGTTCCCCAAGGCATCTCCGGGCACGACTTCGAGGCCCGAGTAATCGCGCCAAGTGTCCGGGTAGCCGACGCCCACCTTGAGCGTCGCGAGCTTGGCTTTGGCCTGCGCGCGGGTGGCCGGCGCCATCCACTCGAGCCGGTCGATGCGCGTGGCGAAGGCGGCGAGGAGATTGCGTACCATCTCTTCGGCGCGCGCCTTCTCTGCGGGCGGGAAATACCGCGCGACGTAGAGCTTCCCGATCGCCTCGCCGAGCGCTGAGTCGGTCGCATCGATGGCCCGCTTCCAGCGATCGCGCAGCTGCGGCGTGCCGGTGAGCACCCGCCCGTAAAAAGCAAAAGCTTCCTCGACGTACGCCTTGGGCAGGTAAGGCGAGGCGTGCTCGAGCGCGTGGAAGGTGAGGTACTCCTTCCAGCTCTCGAGCGGCTCAGACGCGACGAGGGCGGAGATGCCGACGACCGCGCCCGGCTGCCAGACGACGAAGCGCTCCTCACCACCGAGTCCGGCGGCGGCGAAAAACGCCGGCCAGTCGAGTCCCGGGGCGCGCGCACTGAAGTCGGCGCGCGACCAGTGATTGTTGCCCTTCTGCACGTCCTCGGAGTCGGCGCGGCTCACGTGCGCGCGGGCGATGTGCCGCTCGAGCTCGAAGATGCGGCGCGCTCGCGGCAGCGGGTCGGCCACGCCGGCGAGCGCGAGCACCGCGGCGATGTGCGCCTGGTATTTCTCGCGGATCGCCGCCATCGGGGCCGACGGGTTCAGGTAGTAATCCCGGTCCGGGAGGCAGAGGCCCCCCTGCAGGATGAACGGTGAGTAGCGGCCGGGCTCATCGAGGTCCTGCGCCACCCACAGACCCAGGAGGTTCGGCGTGTGGAGCGTGGTGGCATTCAGCACGTCGACGTCGGCGCGCAGCTCACCCCCGAGTGCCTCGGCGAGCCCGGCGCGGTCCTTGACGGCCTCGATGCGCTCGAGCGCCGCGGCGAGCGGCTTCAGCCCCAGCTGCTCGATGCGCGCGGCGTCCATGAAGCTCGCGTAGTAGTCGCCGATCTTGCGCGCGTCGGTTCCGGCCGGGGCGTGCGCGGCTTCCTGGATCAGCTTCGCGGTACGTTTCGCCGTCAGCTCGATGAGCATGTCGTCGGGGCCGTAGGTCGCGCGGTCGGCGGGAATTTTGGTGCGCGAGAGCCAGGCGCCGTTGGCGTAGCGGAAGAAGTCGTCCCCGGGCGCTACCGAGCGATCGATCGCGGAGAGGTCAAGTCCGTGTCCATCCGCCGCGGCGTGAGTGGCGGATGCCGTCGCCACGAGCAGGGTTGCCGCGGTCGCGAGCACCAGTGGAGTGCGGGTCATGGAGCGGCCTCCCTTCGGGTGGACGCCGCGAAGTCTAGCCTGCCTGGCTTTCCCCGACACTCAGGGTCAACATCGCGGCATGAGAAAGATCGGGGTGCTGGCCGCCGCACTGACACTGTTCGTCGCATACGTCCCGGGAGCCTCGGCCTGGGGGCCTCAGGGGCATCGCACGGTGGGCGCGATCGCCGACCGCCTGCTGACTCCCGCGGCGCGCGCTGAGGTCGCCACGCTGCTCGCGGCCGACCTCGACAAGTTCGACAACCCGTCGGGGCGCAGCACGCTCGAGTCGGTCGCGGTCTGGGCGGACGAGATCCGCGGCACGCCCGCCGATCGGCCGCGCTGGCACTACGACGATGTGCCGGTGTGCGGCAGCGCGCCCCGCGACAGCTACTGCGCGGGCGGTGAGTGCAACTCCGCGCAGCTCGAGCGGCTGACTCTCGTGCTGGCCGACCGCCACGCGGAGCTGCGCGCGCGCAACGAGGCGCTCAAGTGGATCGTGCACCTGGTGGGCGACATTCATCAGCCGCTGCACGCCGCCGACAACGGCGACCAGGGCGGCAACCGCGTGCGGGTCGCGCTCGAGGGCGTGCACACCCGCGGACGCCTGTCGCTGCACCGCGCCTGGGACTCGGAGCTGGTGACGCTCGCGCTCAAGACGCGCAGCCACCAGCAACCGCCGCGCGACATCGACGCGCTCGCCCGCGAGGCCGGGAAGCTCACCGCGGAGGCCGGGCAGGGCACGCCTTCAGAGTGGGCGAGCCAGTCGAATCACCTCGCGAGGAACGTCGCCTATCAGTATCCGGGCTTCGCCTGCGGCAGCGTGCCGGCGGGCGTGGTGGTGCTCGACCGCGACTACCAGCGCGAGGCGGAGGCGATCGTGCGCGAGCGGCTGCTGCTGGCGGGCGGGCGCCTTGCGAACCTTCTCAATGAAACGCTCGTAACTCGCTGAGACTACGTCGGATCTGGCCCCCGTCCACGACGCGTCGGCGCCGTGCTAGATTGAGCGCTCCAGAGTTGAGGAGCGTAAGCCCGTGAGCGCGAGCGAAGAGAGGCTGACTTCCGGCCGCAAGCACAACGAGAGTGCCCGTTCCGCCGCACAGAGCGTTGCGGAGACGCAAGAGTCCGGCGATGCGCGGTCGACGGACCGCTGGCTGCTCAGGCGCATTTCCGCGTTCCTCGGCGATCCGCCGATCGAGTTCGCCGTGCGCGGCGGCGCGCGCGTGCGCGCGACGTCGATGCCCATCGGGCGCGTCACCTTCGCGAGCCGCGCCGTGCTGGTCTCGATCCTGGCCGACCCGTGGGTGCGGATCGGGGATGCCTACAGCGACGGCACCGTGACCGTCGACGGCGATCTGGTCGAGGTGCTCGAGGTCGTGTACCGGGCGAGCACCCTGGGCGACAAGCCCTCGTGGCTGCGGCGCGCCGCGGGCCTGGCACACCGGCCGCACGGCAACACGCTGCGCGGCTCGCGCGACAACATCCATCACCATTACGACATCGGCAACGAGTTCTACTCGCTGTGGCTCGGCGACACGATGGCGTACACCTGCGCCTACTATCCGACGCCCACCGCGACGCTCGATGAGGCGCAGACCGCCAAGATGCACCACGTGTGCCGCAAGCTGCGCCTCAAGGCCGGTGAGAGCGTGGTCGAGGCGGGCTGCGGCTGGGGGACGCTGGCGCTGCACATGGCGCGCCACTACGGCGTGCGCGTGCGCGCCTTCAACATCTCGCACGAGCAGGTCGCCTACGCGCGCGAGCGGGCCGCCCGCCAGGGCCTCGCCGGCCAGGTCGAGTACGTCGAGGACGACTACCGCAACATCTCCGGCCACTACGATGCCTTCATGTCGGTCGGCATGCTCGAGCACGTCGGCGTGAAGAACTACCCGACGCTCGGGCGCATCGCGCGCCGCTGCCTCGGCAGCAACGGGCGCGGCCTCATCCACTCGATCGGCCGCAACCACCCGGCGCCGATGCAGCCCTGGATCGAGAAGCGCATCTTCCCCGGCGCCTATCCGCCGGCGTTGAGCGAGATGTCGCAGATCTTCGAGCCGTCGGACCTGTCGGTGCTCGACGTCGAGAACCTGCGCCTGCACTACGCGCAGACGCTGCGCCACTGGCTCTCGCTCTACGAGGCGGCCGGCGAGCGCGTGCGCTCGATGTTCGACGAGAAGTTCGTGCGCATGTGGCGGCTGTACCTCGCCGGCTCGGTGGCGGCTTTCTCCACCGGGACGCTGCAGCTGTTCCAGGTGGTATTCGCGACCGCCGACAACAACGACGTCCCCTGGACGCGGGCGCACCTGTACACCTGACCGAAAGCCATGCGCTCGAGCGAGGTCATCATCGTCGGCGGCGGGCCCGCGGGCTCGAGTGCCGCCCGCAGCCTCAAGCGCGCCGGTGTGGAGGTGCTGGTGCTCGACCGCGAGCGCTTTCCGCGCCTGAAGCTCTGTGCGGGCTGGATCACCCCCGAGGTGGTGCGCGAGCTCGAGATGGATATCGACGAGTATCCGCATCGCCTGCTCACCTTTCCGCGCCTCAAGGTGCATTACGGACGCTTGAGTCTCCCGGTACCGTGCGTGCAGCACTCCATCCGCCGCTTCGAGTGGGACGCGTGGCTGCTCGAGCGCTCGGGCGCGCCGGTCGAGCAGCACAATGTGCGCGAGGTAGTCGCAGACGGCGACGGCTTTTGTGTCGACGGCGAGTATCGCTGCCGCTATCTGATCGGCGCCGGCGGCACGCGCTGCCCGGTCTACCGCAACCTGTTCCGCGAGGTGAACCCGCGCGCGCACCAGCTGCAGATCGTGACGCTCGAGCACGAGATCGAGTACGACTGGCGCGACGGCGACTGCCACCTGTGGTTCTGCGATGAGGGGCTGCCGGGCTACTCCTGGTACGTGCCGAAGGAGAGCGGCTGGCTCAACGTCGGCATCGGCGGCTACGCCGAGCGCATCAAGAGCGCGGGCCAGGACATCAAGACGCACTGGGCGCACTTCGCCGCCAAGCTCGATGGGGGGCTGACGCGCGGCGCGCATTACGACCCCTCGGGCTACAGCTACTTCCTGCGCGGGCGCGTGGATGTCGTGCGGCGCGGCAATGCCTTCATCACCGGCGATGCGGCCGGGCTCGCGAGCCGCGATCTCGGCGAGGGGATCGGGCCGGCGATCAGGAGCGGCCTGCGCGCCGCCGCGGCGATTCTCCACGGCGCCCCGTACGAGCTCGACGACGTGACCGGCATGAGCGTCGCGAGCATCGCGCGGAGTATGCTGACGCGCGCGGCGCGCCCGCTCGCCCCGCACGGGCGGCGGCGCGCGAGCAACGGAGGACCAGCGCATGGCCTACGTCACGGTAATCAATGAGCACCAGCACGTACAGCAGGTGGTCTCCGGCCACCACCACCTGACCGCCGACGAGGCGGTCGCGGCCGGCGGCAGCGACGCCGGCTTCGGGCCGCAGGAGCTGCTGCTCGCGAGCCTCGGGACCTGCACCGCGGTGGCGCTGCGCAGGCACGCCGCGCAGAACGACTGGATGCTGGGAAAGATCACGGTCGGCGTACGCTGGTCGCGTGATGCGGAGGGCCGCGAGCACATCGAGCGGCGCCTGTCCTTCACCAAGCCGCTCACCGCCGCACAGAAGACGCGCCTGCTCGAAGTCGCCGAGACCACTCCGGTGAGCGCGCTGCTGCGCGCCAGCATCCGGATCCAGTCCGCGGTGGTGGATTGAAGCGGGCCCGACGCGCGGGGAGCGTCAGAGGGGTTCTTGGAGGCAATGTTCGATGCCCGTAGAACTCCGGGTCCTGAAGGCCCTGTATCGGGGCTCCCGGAGGCTAAGTTCGATGCCCGTAGAACTTTGGCTCGTTGGGGCCCTGTATTGAGGCTCCCGGGGGCGAGGTTCTACAACTATCGAACTTGTGTCCTGGGCAATATCACGCGAGCAGCCTCGGCTGCCGGCTCAGTAAGTCACGGTCACGGTGATCGTGTCGGTGTAGGTGTTCGGCGGCGCCCCGCGGTTGGTGGCGTTATCCGGCAGCTGGCCAAAGGCGGTGAAGACCACCGGTGTGGCCATGCCCGTGCCGGTGCCCGGCTGAGTCACCGAGGTGCCGGTGCCGTCGCCCCACACCGTACTGAAGGCGTTGGTGGTGTAGAGGTTGTACTGCAGCGTGTCGCCGGCCGCGCCGTCGGTCATCAGGCGCTGGGCGATCGTGCCGCCGGCGGTCGTGCCCTTGTTGAGCGCGACCGTGAAGGCGGTGCTCTTGGTGCAGCTCACCGAGACGGTGCTGTTGGCCGCCGGCGATACGCCGCTGCCCGGTGTGTAGTTCGCGAACACGATGTTGGTCGCGCCCACCGTGCAGTTCTTGACCAGCGTTTCGGAGATCGTGAAGGTCGTGGTGGCCGTGGCGGCCCCCGCCGCGCCGGCCGAAGCCAGCAGCACCCCCGCGCTGAGACAGGCAATGAAGTTACGCATGAGACTCCCGAACTTGGTCAAAAAATAACCATTGGTGGGCTTGCCGTCTGCTCAGTAGTTCACAGTCACCGTGATGGTGTCGGCATAACTGCCGGGCGCAGGATCCTGCAAGGCGTTGACCGCCCCGTAGATGGTGGCCGTTACGGTGGTGGGAAACCCGGGATTGAGCGTCAGCGTATCGATGAGGCTTCCGCCGCTCCCGTTGCCCCAGACCTGGGTGTGGGCGGCGTCCAGATAGAGGTTGTAGTTGAGGGTGTAGGTGCCGCTGGTCAGGGTGCGAGTGGTGTAGTTGCCGCTCGCGCCGGCGCTCAAGTCCACCGTGACCGTGGCCGTGCCGCCAAACACGAAACACTGCACGGTGACCGAGCCGGTCGAGGCGAGCGGCGTCGGTGTGAGCGGCGTGTAGGTGCCGAAGGCCACTCCCGTGGTTCCGGCGCTGCAGAAGAACGCCTGGGCGTGCGCAAGCGGCGAGGCGAGCGCACCGAGCGCGATCAGCATGAGGCACGCGTACAGGCCGCGCGCTCCGCGGAGAAGTCCGGGGCGGCGATTCACGGCGCGCTCCGGCAGGCGATCACGCCGAGGTCGGGCTGCGGCTCGCCGGACGGCGGAGGCGGCAGGCGGAAGCGGCACTTGCCGCCCTTCCAGTGCGCCTCGCCCGTGGTGCCGTGGTCGTAGTTGGTGATGTAGGCGAGCCCGTCGAGCCCCACCGGGAAATCCTCGCCCTGGAAGGTGACCAGCGCGCCGGCCGGCACCACGCTGCCGTCGGGGAGCTGCAGGCGGAAGAGCCCCGCGCGGATGCGCTTCACCGGGAAGTCGACCAGCATGCCGCTGCGGTAGGGGGGCACGACCTGCACCAGGGGGTTGGCGACCGCCGCATCGAGCGGCAGCTGCAGCGGATCGATGCTGAGGCGATTGACGTCGAAGGAGCGCAGGTCGCGCACGATGGCGAGTCCGTTGTCGTCGGTGCGGGCCACCGGCTGGTTCTCATAGTACACGGTGAGGTCGGGAATCCCGGCGACCTGCACCGTGGCGAAGCTGTCGGTGATGGTGCGCGTCGCGTGCAGCTCGCCCTCCATGAACGTGCTGCCGCCGCTCAAGGTGAGGCGCTCCGCGCTCTCATCCATGAAACGCGCCGCCTGCGCGTCGATGAGCAGCGCACTCATCTGGCGCTGATAGTCGAGGTTGTAGCTGCCGTCGGTGCCGGCGGAGACCACGTACCCCTGGCCGGTCCCTTGCGGCAGGTTCTGCTGCAGGGTCTCGACCAGGGCCGCGTTCGGGGTGGGCTGCTCACTGTCGTAGCGGAACTGCGTCGAGGTGTTGCGGCGGGCGCCGAGTGGCAGCACGTAGAAGATCGACACGTTCGTGTCGTTGGTGTCACCGGTGGTGCGGCTGGCGTAGGCGCTGAAGTTTCCGGGCCCGATGTTCAGCTGGTAGGTGATGCCGACCGTCTGCTGCCGGGTGTCGTTGAAATTCCGCTGCGTCACGAACGCGAGCTGCAGGCTCCCCGGCCGGCCCATATTCCAGCCGATCTGCGCGAGGTCGCGGTCGAGCGGCGGCGGCACGCCGCCCTCGTTGTCGAGATCCCGGTAGCCTGCGGTGGCGTGCTGAACCTCGAGCACGAGGCTCAGGCGCTGATTGACCCGCTGGATGCCGAGAGCCGTGTAGGTACCGGAGCTTGCCGGCTCGGGCCCGCTGCCCAGGATCCCGTTGTTGGCCGGCTGGCCGCCGACCGCGATGTCGGCCGTCACGATGGCCCAGTGATCGAGCGCCTGCGCGAGATCGAGGCCGGCGGCCCAGGGACCGTCGTGCGCGGCCTCGCCGTGCACCTCGCCGGTGAAGTCCGAGGTGAAGCCGTGGCGCCAGGTGCCGGAGGCGATGAGCGGTCCGTAGTCATTGCTCTCGAGTCCGTAGTTCTCGCGCACCGGACCCAGGTCGACGTCCCACAGGGACAGCCCCGGCTGCAGCATGACCGCCGCCGAATAGAACGGTACCGAGACGATCTGCTCCTGGCCGAGGGAGTTGCGCACCACGATGCTGACGTCACCGGCGCCATTCAGCGCCGGCACCTGGTTCACGATGAACGGTCCGGCGGGCACATCACTCGTGCCGACGGCCTTGCCGTTGACGAATACCTCGACCGTCGAGGGCACCACCGCGGTGCCGGTCGCCGCGAGCAAGGGCGTCGTCACGAGGTCCGGGCGGATGCCGTAGTTCGTTCCGAACTGCAGGCCGCCGAAGCGCACGGCGCTGCCCCAGGAGCCGGGCACGCTGATCGCGTCTCCGAGCCGCAGCGTCTCGAGCGAGTCGGTGAAGTCGTGGCTGAAGGTGCTCTGGAGACGCACGAAACTGGTGACGCCCGAGATATCCGTCCAGGTGCCGGTATCGAGCAGCACTCCGAGCGGGGCGAACAGGCCGAGCTCACCGTAGGCGCCCTCAACGTTGGCGCCGGTGTACTGTCCGGTCTGGCCGCTCAGCACGTAGTTGAAGAACGCCCCGGTGCCGCTCGGGGAGATCGGGGGACGGTTCGCTCCGGTGAAGACCACCGCCGAGCTCTCGAAGGCGGCGGCGGGCACGGTGATCGCGGCGGAGCTGCGCGCCTCGTCGAAGGCCACTTTGACGCCGGCGATTGCCGACACCGGGAAGTAGCGCCGGCCGTTGGCGAGGTGCGGGGCGCCGGGCGGCAGTTTCAGGCGCAGCCGCACGAAGTCGCTCTCCGCGAGCCACAGTCCGCCGGTGGCGTCGCGCAGCGCTACGACGTCCTGGCCCGAGGGCACGCCGTTGATGCGCAGCTCGAGCACCGCAGCGCGCCAGTCGGGATCAGGGGCGCCGATGTCGTCCGCGCGGGCGGCGGCCGCACAGCACCCGAGGAGCACTGCGCAGATTCCGGATAGGATCCGGTGCACTCTCCGCATGGCGCATGCGTCTTTGGTTATTGCGGGGCACCCGGGCTGCTGGTGACGGTGAAGTCACCGGCATCCGAGTGTCCTTTGATGATCAGGGCGCCGGCGGCTCGAGGCGGCTGGCCGGCACCCGGATGCAGCTGCCACTGTGCACTGCTGCCGGGAAGGAGATAACGCGCACCTTCGGTGCGCAGCGGCGCGCCCGCGTGCTCGCTCTTCTCCGCGTCCTGCACTTCGAAGTCGAGAATCTGAATGTGGGCACTGCCGCGGTTGTGCGCCGCGACCTCGAGCGTCCCGTCCGGCAGCAAGGAGTGGCTCCAGGCGAGCTCCGGGGCCGCCCTGGCGACCGGGCTCACGAACACCGGCAGCGTGATCCGCAGCGCGACGCGCAGCCCCGTGGACTCCGTCGCGGTGGGCGATGGCCCCTCCGAGAGCACCAGTCGGTAGTCGAGCTCGCGGCCCGGGTCCGGCTCGCGCAGCAGCGCGATCCGCAGCACCTGCTGCCCCTTCGGCGGTACCGTGAAGAGTGGCGGTGTGACCAGCAGGTCGCGTGTGTCGTCGAGCTGGTCCTGCATCTCGTGCTGCGACCAGGACGCCGGCCGCGCCTGCACGACCACAGCCGCGTCCTCCTGATTGCGCACGGTGATGACGGCCGTGCGTGTCGCTGAACTTAACTCGACGCGGATCGGGGCAACACTCAAGGTACTGGCTGCGGCCGGTCGGGCCGCAGCCAGTACACCCATTGCCAGTAGCGTCGCCGCGATCGCCCTCATGTCGCCTTAGTACGTCACGGTCACGGTGATCGTGTCGGTGTACGTATTCGGCGGCGCGGCCTGGTTGGTCGCGTTGTCGGGCACCTGGCCAAACGCGGTGAAGGTCACCGGCGTCGCCATGCCCGTGCCGGTGCCCGGCTGGGTCACCGAGGAGCCGGTGCCGTCGCCCCACACGGTGGTGAAGGCAGCCGTGGTGTAGAGGTTGTACTGCAGCGTGTCGCCCGCCGCGCCATCAGTCATCAGGCGCTGGGCGATCGAGCCACCGGTGGTCGTGCCCTTGTTGAGCGCGACCGTGAAGGCAGTGCTCTTGGTGCAGCTCACCGAGACGGTGCTGTTGGCCGCCGGCGATACGCCGCTGCCCGGT
>Ga0187781_10003266_pt1 | contig 12237 bp, 10 predicted proteins | sample 0715_SJ02_MP02_2_FD_132447 | JGI IMG/M metagenome (GOLD analysis project Ga0187781, IMG submission 132447) | Tropical peat soil microbial communities from peatlands in Department of Meta, Colombia - 0715_SJ02_MP02_20_MG | ecosystem: Environmental > Terrestrial > Soil > Wetlands > Peat | place...
CCATTGATGATCCGGAACACACCTGGTTCAACTGGATCGCCTCGATCTGCGCGTTGTCTTTGGTATTGGTACTTGGTCTTGCGGCGGTGCTTTCAGGGCGATTCGCTTCCGCTCAGACCGCGGCGAAGGAGAGGCGCCCCACATTCGTTGCGCTGCTGGTTCTGGGCACGGCGGCAAGTGTGCTGATGATGCGCTGGACGCTTCCGCTGTGGAATTATCTGCCGAAGCTGCGATTTGTGCAGTTTCCGTGGCGGTGGATGTCCGTCGTCGCGTTGGTTGCTGTGTGCTTCCTCGCGGCGTTCGTGGAAAGGCCCCGAGGATGGATCGCCGTTGCTGTGCTTTTGCTGCTAGCGGTTCCGTTAGCACAGTTATTGGTGCGGAATACCTGGTGGGATGAAGATGAAATGCCCACGATGAGCGATGCAATCGACAGCGGTACGGGATTCGACGGCACGGACGAATACGATCCGCTCGGCGATGATCACATGGACCTTCCCGTAAACGCCCCGTTGACGAGGGTGCTGGCCGAGGATTCCGCAGAGGGCGAGGCACCGCAGGCAGGGGTGCAGGTTCGCAAATGGGCGACGGAGAACAAAGACCTTCGCGTGGATTCTCCCGCGCCGGCGCGGATCGCCTTGCGGCTATTGAATTATCCAGCTTGGAGAGTCGAGGTAAACGGTAAAGTGGTGCATCCGGAGCGAGTAGACGATGTGAATCAAATGGTGGTGCCCGTTGGGCGCGGGCCTTCGGAGATTCGCGTCGCGTTTACGCGAACTGTGGACCGGACCGTAGGAAACGCGGTTTCGTTGGTGAGCGCGCTGCTGACGATCGGTTTGTTTTGGACCGGACGAAGGCGTGCGGATGCGCAGTAGTGCGCGAATCATGTGTTGAGATCATGGGTCGAGGATTGGAGGAACCCCACACGCAAAACCGTCGTGCGGGGCACCCAGGGTCCTACCGGCGGTCGATGGAGGGGTGGCGGATGTCCAGACCCTGGACAATGTAGATGACGTCCTCGGCGATGTTCGTAGCGTGATCGCCGATGCGCTCAAGATTCTTAGCCACGAGAATCAGTTCGAAAGCCGGGAAGACCAGACTGGAGTCACCCATCATGTAGGTGAGGAGTTCGCGGAAGATCTGGTCGCGGTAATGGTCCACCTGATCGTCCGTGGCCATAACCTTCTGGGCTAGCTCGACGTCCCGGCGCACCACCGCATTCAAGGCGTTGCGCACCTGTTCTTCTACCAACTCGGTCATGCGTGGAAGATCGACGTACGGCTTCACACGTGGATGGCGCAGAATGCGGAGAGCACCCTGGGCGATGTTGACGGCCTGATCGCCAATGCGCTCGAGGTCGTTATTGATGCGGGAGACGGCCAGAACCAGCCGGAGGTCAACGGCCATGAGTTGGTGCAAAGCGAGCAACTGGACCACACGATCATCGAGTTCAAGTTGCAGCTCATTGATGGCGTCCTCTTCGTCCAAGACACGCTTAGCGAGCTGTTCGTCTGACTCGAGCACGGCGTGAACCGCCTGATGAACTGCACGCTCGGCAAGGCTGCCCATCCACAGCAGCCGCTCTTTCAGCTCGTTGAGGTCCTTTTCGAAGTGCCGTTCCATGAATGCCTTCCCATGCGCATCTTAACTGCAATTCCAACCAGGCCCAAAGAAAATCGCGTACGCCTCACCCGAAGCGGCCGGTGATATACGCTTCCGTCCGTGGATCGCCAGGGGTGGTGAAGAGATGAGGCGTGGGATTGAACTCGATCATCTGGCCGGTGAGGAGGAAGGCGGTAAAGTCGCTGACGCGCGCGGCCTGTTGCATGTTGTGAGTCACGATGACGATGGTAGTGAGGTTCTTCAGCTCCACGAGAAGTTCTTCAATCTTGGCGGTGCTGATGGGGTCAAGGGCGGAACACGGCTCGTCAAGCAACAGTACTTCGGGTTCCACGGCAAGGGCGCGGGCGATGCAAAGGCGTTGCTGCTGGCCTCCGGAAAGGTCGTAGGCGGATTTGTGAAGCTGGTCCTTCACCTCTTCCCAGAGAGCGGCGTGCCGCAGGCTCTTCTCGACAGTTTCTCCGATGGGCCCTTTCATGCCGTTAATGCGCGGACCGTAGGCAACGTTGTCGAAAATCGACTTGGGAAAAGGATTGGGCCGTTGAAACACCATGCCCACACGGCGCCGGAGCGAAGTGACGTCCTGGACCAGGATGTTCTGCTGGTCCAGAAGAATCTCACCCTCAAGCCGGGAAGTAGCCACGGTTTCGTGCATGCGGTTGAGGGTGCGGAGCAGGGTGGATTTGCCGCAGCCGGAAGGTCCGATCAAAGCGGTGACGCGCTTGTCGGCAACGCCCATGCTGATGTCGAAGAGGATTTGCTTGCTGCCGTAATAGAAATTGACCTTGGAAATCTTCATGCGCAGCGACAAGGCGGCAATATTTTCCTTAGTGGCCGCAGCGCCGGCGGTTGCCGCGACGTTCACGGACAAACCCTGATTGGGGGACGATTGCATCTCTAAGACCTCGGCACCGCTATGCCGCGCGACAGGATGGTCCGCGCCAGAATGTTGATGATCAGAATCAGGCCCAGCAAAACCAGACCCGCTGCCCAAGCTTGGCGATGCCAATCCTCGTACGCCGATCCAGCGTACCTGAAGATCATCTCCGGCAGGGCCGCGGTTGGCTGAGTCCAACCCTGACTCCAGAAGCGGTTGCCGAACGAGGTGAACAGCAGCGGGGCCGCTTCCCCCGCTACCCGCGCCAGCGCCAGCAGTATGGCTGTCAGAATGCCGCGATACGCGGCCGGAACGATCACCGTCGCGATGGTTTTCCATTTGCTTGCTCCAAGCGCCATGGCGCCCTCACGTAACATTCGTGGCACGCCATTCAAGAACTCTTCCGTGCTGCGCAGGGTGATCGGGATCATCATCAGGCCCAAAGCAAAAGCGCCGGCCAGGGCCGAGAAGCCCTTGAAGGGACGCACCACCATGCTGAAGGCGAATATGCCGATGACGATCGAGGGTACTCCGTTGAGGAGGTCCGCGGCGTAGCGCACCACGGAAGCAACCTTGGCGCCGCTAAATTCGGCCAGATAGATCCCGCCGAGAAATCCAATCGGCACACCGAGAAGTGAGGCGCCGAGCAGCAACTTGGCGCTTCCCACGATGGCGTTGGCCATGCCGCCACCTTCTTCCCCCACGGGCTTCGGCAGCTGCGTAAGGAAGGCCCAGTTGATGGAAGTACCGCCATTGAACAAGAGGTAGCCAAGAATCAGAAACAGAACTGCGACGGAGACAAACGCGCACACGCCGGTCATGGTCAGCATGAAGTTGCTGACAAATTTGCGCCAACGGAGGCGTGCGTTCATGCGCTCACCTTGCTTCCTTTCTGCGTGGTCACGATGATCAACAGACGCGCCAAGCCATTGAGGATGAAGGTGAGCAGGAAGAGGACGAGACCAAGGCCGATGAGCGCTTGCGTATAAAGTTCGCCGGTGGCCTCGGTGAATTCATTGGCAATAACGGCGGCAATGGAATAGCCAGGGGCAAAAAGAGAGGCGGCAATTTTAGGGGTGTTGCCAATAACCATGGTAACCGCCATGGTTTCGCCCAGAGCGCGAGCCAGAGCCAGGAAGACGGAGCCCATGATGCCTGTTTTTGCGAACGGCACCACGACTTTCCAAGTCGATTCCCAGCGCGTGGAGCCGAGCGCCAGTGCCGCCTCGCGCTGATCGCGAGGCACGGACAGCAGCACCTCGCGCGAGACGGAAATGATGTAGGGAATCACCATGATCGCCAGGACCATCCCGGCGGTCAGAAAGCAAGGACCATACGATGGACCCTTGAAAAGCGGAAGAAATCCCAACGGTTTATTGATCGCCGGGTAAATCCACTCGCGCATTATCGGAACAACGATAAAGATGCCCAGAAGACCGTAAATCACGCTGGGTACCGCTGCCAGAAGGTCGATGAAGAACTGCAGTGTGTCGGAAATGCGCGCGGGGGCGAGTTCCGCCAGGAAAATCGATGCGCCAATGCCAAGGGGAACGGCGATCAAAAGGGCCAATGTAGAAGAGACCAGCGTCCCGTAAATGAACGGCAAGGCACCATACTCGTCCATCACCGGGTCCCACGTTTGCGTGACGAAAAAGTGCCAGCCGAACTTGTGGCGCGCTAACGTAGAGTCGATCCAAAGCTCGTACACGAGAAGGACGGTAATCAAAACGACCGTGGCTGCAAAAAGAAACGTGATGAGTCGCGCAATCTCATCCCCTTCGCGCAGCTTGGAAAGAAAAGAGCGCGAACCCGCGACCGGGCCCGCGCTCGGCAAAGTTGGAGTAGCTGTGGCCACGTGCCTCTTGGACTACTGAATGTTGTTTATCGCCTTGGACTCTTTATCAACAACTTCCTTGGGCAACTTGGCATAAGAAAGCTGTTCACGGTAGCTTTGGCCATCCGTCAACATCCACTTCAGAAAGCCTTTGATGGCGTCGCGCTTCGTCGCGTCCTGAATCTTGGCCGGAACCAGGAGCCAGGTAAAGCTGGAGATGGGATAAGCAGTTTTTCCGGGTGCATCGGTGATGCTGACGCGGAAGTCCGCGGGCATGTCTTTCGCGGCACCCGCTGCCGCAGCGCTTACACTGGCCACATCGGCCTTTACGAAATTCCCGGCCGCGTTCTTGACGGCGCCAAAGGCGATGTTGTTCTGCAGGGCGTACGTGAGCTCCACATAGCCGATAGCATTCGGCGTCTGCTTCACCAGCCCGGTTACACCTTCGCTGCCCTTTCCGCCAAGGCCTACGGGCCAATTGACGGAAGTGGCTTTGCTCACCTTGCTCTTCCATTCCTCGCTAACTTTCGAAAGATAGTCGGTCCACATGTAGGTAGTGCCGCTGCCATCGGAGCGGTGCACCACGACGATGTCATTTGCCGGGAGATTCACGCCCTTATTGGGCCCCGCGATCGCAGGATCGTTCCACTTGGTGATTTTCCCCAGGAAAATTCCGGCCAGCGCTTCCGGAGTGAAGTTCAAAGTGGCGGTTACCCCGGGAACGTTGTAGGTCGGAACGGCGGCGCCGAGGACCGTGGGAAAATGCAGGATCTGCGTGCTGCGCTTGTCCTGGAAGGCCTTCATTTGTTCGTCGTTCATGGGACCGTCGCTCCCACCGAAGTCGACGGTGCCTTCGGTCACCTGCTTAATGCCTGCTCCGGAGCCCACGGACTGATAGTTAAATTCAAAATTCGAGTTTTTCTGGTGATACACGTCAAACCATTTCGAGTAGATCGGATAGGGGAAGGTGGCTCCCGCTCCGTTGATGAGTAGGTGATTTTGCGCGCCGAGTACGAGGGTGCAGCAGACCAAAACAGCAGCAATCAGCAAGGCTGTGCGTTTCATGCCGGTTTTCTCCCTACGTTTTTCTGAAGTGCCTTGGAACACAGCAGTTTGAGCGGGCGAAGTTACAGGATTGTTACACATCGGCACAAGTCTGTTAAAAATCAGAAACAAACTCGCTCAACGGCTCTAAGGTCTTAATTTCTTATCAGTTAAGGGCCAGGAGTCTTCTTCTCAGCCGTTGATGGGGCGACTCGAACCCAAAAACGAGAGGGCAGCTCCCGAAGGAGCTGCCCCGGACTATCCCATGGGGTCCATCGTTCCCCTAGGCTACCAGCTGCTTATGGCAGGTAGTAGCGGAACGAGGTGAAGAACATGTTGTCAATGGCTTTGGGACCGATACCACCCGCTACATCAGTATCGCCCGTGCCCGAAAAGGCGTTCTTCCACAGGTAGGAGTATTGCAGGCCCCACTGGATGCGACCCCTCTCGCCTTGGTATACCTTGTGCCAGAATCCCAGGGTAAATTCCTGGATGGCGCGAATGTCACCTGCGCAAGCGGAGCCGGAGGACGGGTTGAAGTCGTTGGTAGGCACGCCTTCGGTGGCGCAACCGGAGTTGTTGGCCGCGAAGTTGCCATATCCGCCGATGCCCGTTGCGAATGCTGTCGCTTGGGTTTTGGGAATTGCCGGGCTCGTGCCGTTTGAAGGAATTGCCGGCGTTTTGGTGATGGTGATCAACTCATATTCGGAGGCCGCAACGCCTGGTGTGCCGTAGCCTGCGCGCCAAGCATTTTCGATGCCCCAGTAGCCGTATAAGTCAAACTTCGGAGTGACGTGCAATTCGGCTCTGACGAGCCCGTGGGCCGTGCGGATCAGCGCCAAGGTCCCATCGGGACGCGCCGTGGCGTCCGCCAACTGCGCGTCGCCATAACGGCCGATGCCATCACCGGCGACCGCCTTTATGCCGAAGTCCAAGTGCTTGGCGAAGAGAGGCAGCGTGACGCTGGCGCCGAGACCCCCGCCGTTGGCGCTGGTGTTGTACGCGCCGAAGCTGCTCACTTCTGTCGGGTTCGCTGCGGTGCAAGCACCGTTGAAGCCGGTGTAGGTGGTGATTGTCGCTCCAGTCCCTTCTGCGAGGATGGCCGTATCGTTCGCATTGGTGGCGACGACGCCGCAAGGATAGACGCGGTCGCGGAAGAAGCTGACGATGCCAAAGAGTTCGTAATGACCGAAGCCCGGATCGGCAGCGGCCTTAAAGAGCAAGTCAGGAGCCTTGTTGACGGTGTAGCCGGTGGAGTCAAAGGCGTTGGCTGCACCTCCCCCGACACCGGGTGCGTTCAGGAAAAAGTTGCCAGTGGTATTCGTCGTGGCACCCGAAGTCAGAATGGTTGTCGATGTCGCTGTGTCGTTGACGGTCGTGACCGTAGAGAAGCCGCGGCCCCCGATGGTGGCCTGCGGGGCTTCGATGGAGATCCCGAGGGCGAACTTGCCGCCGAAGTCCTTCACAACGCGGAAGCCATATCCCCGAAGCCAAGTCATACCGACCACGTAATTCGGATCGATCTGCAGGGGGATATCTTCCTGGCGGTTGAATATGCCTTTCTTGCTCTCCATGGCCAAGCTCCACTGCTGCCCGCCCGTGATGATCCAGCCGCTCTCGAAGGCGGCTTGCGCGTACAGTTGGCGCTGACGGAAGACGTAGGAGTTGGTTTGGCGGTTATTGGAGGTTGTGCCCGCTCCCAGGAAGTCCGCTTCGACGTAACCGTTCAGGTCAGTCCCGCCGACCTTGGAGTCCACAAGCACGGTGAGGCGGCTCGGACGGGCTGAGAATACGTTCTCGGTTTCGTGCGCGAGATTCGCGGCGGTGAAGGGAATGCTGGTCAAAGGCGTCGGAAGGTCGCCCCCCGTGGCGCGAGTGCGGAACGCCGTGTCGGCCGTCAGAAATCCGCCCGGGGTAATGGTCACGCCCTTGAAGCGAATCGTCGTAGGGCCTTTTTCCTCGCCCTCGGCTGCAGCCTTGCTCGCGGCCATGTCCGCAACTGTGCTATTGAGCGTCGCAGTGGTGGCCTTCACTTCGGCTGTGGTATTCACAGCTTCCGTGGCCTTGGCGGAAGCATCGGTCGCACGCGCGTTCGCAGAGGCGGCGGCTTCACGCGCCGCTTCGATCTCGCGATCGCGCTTGGCGAGTTCCTCCTTCAACATCTGAAGTTGTTCCTGCTGAGCCTGGAGCGCCTGGCGGAGTTCCTCCATCTCAGCGGCGATTTCCGCATTGGTTTTTGCGGTCGCCGGCTTCGCGGCGGTCGAGGACTTAGCCGGCGGCGCGTCCGTCTCCTTTGCTGTATCTTTCGGTGAATCAGCGAGAGCCATTCCAACAGTCAGGAACAGCGATAAGGTGAGTGCTGCAAGTTTTTTCATTGCCTCTCTCTTTTTCGGTGAGTTTCGTAAGGTAGTACCTGGTAAAGCGCGAACACCCCGGTGGGAGAGCGTAAAGAGACAGTCTTACGCCTACATGAACAATATGTTAATAGTCTGTAACAACCCCGTCGGTATACCTAATCATGTCTATTGTTTTCAGTATGTTATCGAAAATCAGGGTTTAGGGGAGGAGAAGGGGACCGGAGCCAGGGGTGCACCGGTCCCCAGGTAGGACGTGGAGTGAAGATCAAGCGCTGCTAGCTTCGCAACCGGGGGTCACCTGAGGATGAAGCGCATGTGAATTCTCAGTGACCGCATCGGAGGCAAGGGGAGCGGATGTCTCCTGGTCCGCGCGCACCATGAAACCCCGGCCATGACGCACATCGAGGCCGCGCACCCAGAAGATAATGTCCTCGGCGATGTTGGTGGCATGATCGGCAATGCGCTCGAGATGGCGAGTGGCCAAGACAAACTGAAGTCCCGGGCTGACCAGAGCGGCATTTTGCGTCATGTTCTGCAGCAAATTCTCGAAAATCTGGTCGCGATACTGGTCCACGACATCGTCGCTTTCCAGGACTTGCGCCGCCAATTCGGCGTTACGGAAGATGAGCGCGCCCAGGCTGCGGCTTACCATCGAGCGCACAGCCTCCGCCATGGGCATCAGTTCGTCCGGCACTTTCGCATTGGGCATTTCGCGGAGAGAGATGACGCGCTCCGCCAGATTCACGGCGATATCGCCGATGCGCTCGAGGTCGTTGGTGATTTTCAGGGATGCCACGATCAGCCGCATCTCATCATCACTGTACGAGCCGCGGCGCAGAAGTCGAATCGCGTGCTCGTCGATCATGATTTCCATTTCGTTGATGCGCGGCTCGAGCAGAAACACCTCGCCGGGAAGACCCGCAGTCCGCGGATTGTCGAAACCCACGATGGCGTCAAGGGCTCGGTTCATGGCGCTCTCCACAACGCGAGCCATCGACACCAGGTAGTTCACTAGGGCATCGTAAAGAACCGCCTCGGTCAAACCGGCAGTTGTGGCCATTCATCCTCCGCGGTGCCTGCGTAAACACACCCTCAAGCACTAGCTAAAGCATGCTACGGAATTGTTACCAGGCGTTCACAGGGGGATAAATATCTGGAAACACAGACAACTACAGCAAGGTCGGAGAACCGCCGCCGCGGGGCGAGCGACTGGCAGCGCTGGCCGCGAGCGTCGGCCGAACCGTCGCGCGTTCCGGGTCGAATACCGGGATGGAGAAATGGAATTTGGAGCCGGAGCCCACTTCGCTGTTGACCCAAATCCGGCCGCCATGTGCTTCGACAAGATGCTTAGCAATCGACAGGCCCAAGCCGGTTCCGCCGGCCTCACGCGAGCGGGCCACATCGACACGGTAGAAGCGCTCGAAAATCCGGGGCTGGTCTGCCTGCGGGATGCCAATGCCGGTATCCGCAACGGTGAAAACTACTTCGCCGTTGCGCAGTTCGGTGCTGAGGACAATTTTGCCGCCCGGGAGCGTGTATTGGATAGCATTGTCCAAAAGATTTTGCAGTACCTCCTGAATGCGCCGGGCATCGGCGGCCACATCCGGCAATTGACTTGGCACGTTTAGAGACAGACTGAGATCTTTTTCGAGGGCGCGGCGCTGCGAGGTTTCATAGCAGGATTCGATGAGTTGCGCGACATTGACGGGGCGAATCTCGAGTTCGAGGCGTTCCGCATCCATCTGCGAAAGCTTCAGGAGATCCTCGGTCAAACGCGCCAGCCTGCGGGAGTGCTCCAGAATAATGCCCAGAAATCGGCCGCGGTTTTGCGGGTCGTCGATGGCGCCGCCGATGAGAGTTTCCGCGAAGCCCTGAATAGCGGTGAGCGGGGTACGAAACTCGTGCGAGACATTGGCGACAAAGTCGCGCCGGATACGTTCCAGCTTGCGCAGCTCGGTGATGTCGTGAAGCACGATAACGGCGCCGGAGGTTTCCCCGGCGCGGACGGAGGCAACGGTCGCGGCGAAAAAGTGCTGTCGCAACGTGCCGGTGGCGATTTCGGCTTCCACGCGCGGTTCACCGGCAAGAACGCGACGCACCGCCTCAATCAATTCCGTCTGCCGCACCACCTCGAGAAGCGCGCTCCCGGCCACGGGAGGCACATCCAATCCGAGGATTGCGGCAAATCCGGGGTTGGCGAATACCAGGCGCTCCGCACCATTTACGACCGCAACGCCCTCCACCATCGAGCCAAGAATCGCCGCGGAGAGATTGCGTTCCTCCGTCAAGCTCCGGATGGTGCGGTCCAACCGCGAGGCAGTCTGATTCAGCGAAGCTCCCAAGGCTTCCAGAGAATCTCCTCGTCCATCAGGAGCCAGAGGCCGGAAATCGCCTTCCGCCACGCGGCGCGAGAATTCACGCAGGCGTTCGATGCGCTCGGTGTAGGAGCGAGACATCAGCATGGCCACGGTCCCGGCGGCGAGAAAGATGAGCAGCGACCAAAGCCACAGGCTGCGCCGGAAATTCCACAGTGCGCCACGAAAATCCTCCATAGGCAACGCCAGTCGCAAAATGACGTGCGCATCCGCCGGAAGATCTTCGCGAACGGCGTAATACATGAGTTGACTGCCGAGGAGGGAGACACTGTGGCGAATGGAACGCCCTTCGCCCCTCTGCAGGGCCTGAACGATCTCGGGCCGGTCCGCGTGGCTCTCCATTGTGGAGGTTTCCGATTGCGAGTCCGCAAGAACCTTGCCCTCCACGGAAATAATCGAGATGCGGACGCCGGAGGTAGCGTTCGCAGCGACCCAGGTTCTTAGAGCAGCGATTTCCTCGGGAGTCTGCGGGCTTCCAGTGGTTAGAGGGAGCGGGTGAAGACGCATCAGCCGCGCCAAGGCACTCAACTGCTGGAAGCCATCATTCTGGTAGCTGGTGCGCAAAGCGCGTTCGGCAAGGAAATCCACCGCGAGCAGAACGCTCAGCAGAATGGCCAGAAAGGCCAGTGTAAGCTTCCAGAAGAATTTACGCTGCACGGGTCTCGAATAGATAGCCCGCGCCACGAACGGTCTTCAAGTGCAGCGGATTTTCCGGATCGGCTTCGATCTTTTCCCGCAGGCGGCGGACGTACACATCCACGCTGCGAGGAGTAACAAAGCGGTCCGTGCCCCAGACGGCGTCTAGGAGCTGGTCGCGCGTGAAAACCCGATTGGGACGCGAGGCGAGGTAATAGAGTAGTCGAAATTCGAGCGTGCTGAGAGGCACAGGCTTGCCGGAATGACTCACACGATAGGAAGCGGGGTCAATGGCCAGCTTGCCGATCTCCAAGATGCGCGGAGCGTCAGCGGGAGGCTCTGCACGGCGAAGAAGAGCCTTAACCCGAGCGATTAGTTCCCGCGGGCTAAAAGGTTTCGTGACGTAATCATCCGCGCCCATTTCCAGCCCGACAACGCGGTCGGCCTCATCGCCACGTGCCGTGAGCATAAGTACCGGCAAGCGATTGAGGGATTCATCCTTGCGGACCTCGCGGCAAATATCGAGGCCGGACATTTTGGGAAGCATGAGATCGAGAAGAAGCAGGTCCGGGGGTGACTTTTTGAGATTGTTTAAGCCGCTCGAACCATCAAAGGCAGCGGCCACTTGAAAACCCTCGTTGGCAAGGTTATAGCGGACCAGTTCGACGATGTCGCGGTCGTCCTCGATAATCAAAATGCGCTTCATGGAGAGCTCTCGAACAGGGGATCGCATCGGTAGAGGTCTACCGTAGCGTGGCACTTTCGGATAGGCACGGTCAAGAGACGGAACCTCGAGGCCCATGGACGTAAGCTATTGTGACAAGGCGTGGAGGAATCATGGTGACGCGGATGTAACAGTAAGATGAATGAGTTGTAAAAGAGCGAAGGATGAGAAATATAAACGTTTTGTAACCAACCGGCCCCCGCGGGGCCTCTCCAGCACAAACGCAAGTGATGCGGACAACGGGGTTTAGTTCACACGCAAGTAGGTGAAAGTATTGGACATGGACTTGCCATGGTCTTGGAACGTCCATACCTGCGTGAGACGGTCCTTGTCTGGAATGGAAAGGCTCAAAGTCACCATGTGGCCCTCATCGGGGGAACTTGTGCCGGCGACGCGGACAAACGAAAAGTCGTACTTGCCGGTGGCACTGGAGAGCGGAACAGTCTGCATGGTGGGCTGATTTCCGGCAGAGCAGTAGTGCGTGACTACGATCCGGTCGCCGTCCAGCGAGTACATGGTGATCATTTCGGATTCCTTCCCAGGCTGCAAATGTTCCATGACCACGCTGCCGTTGGAGACGACTTTGTAGGACAGCTTGACCGGAGTGCCGGAACTGTCTTTGCCCTGCCAGTCGCCTGCCAGGGATTTCAACTGATCAAACGCCGGGGTGGAACGGGCGGGCGGATGCTTCTCCTGCGACGCGAGCGCGCCAGCGAGCGCCAGGCAGACCAGAACAGTTGCTAGAGAGCGCAAAGCGGACATTGGGTTCCTCC
>Ga0187781_10003267_pt1 | contig 12236 bp, 5 predicted proteins | sample 0715_SJ02_MP02_2_FD_132447 | JGI IMG/M metagenome (GOLD analysis project Ga0187781, IMG submission 132447) | Tropical peat soil microbial communities from peatlands in Department of Meta, Colombia - 0715_SJ02_MP02_20_MG | ecosystem: Environmental > Terrestrial > Soil > Wetlands > Peat | place...
GCAGTCGCTCACTAACATAATTCCCCGCATGAAAATCTCCCAAGACCGGCTGCTGCTTCCTCAGAGTTTGATCGCCCGTCCGCACGTCATAGTCGTAGACGGACCGCGGCGTGACCAGCGATTCATACATGTACCGCACGTAGCTAGCGTGAAACTCCGGATTCGTGCCCATCATCGCGCTGTACGTCGGCTCCGCAAACTCAATCCGCCGCGAACCCTCCAGCGCCGACTCCGCCTCGCGCGTCAAATCCACCACCCGCAAGTACGGTAGCCCGTCTTCGCGCTCCGAGAGCACCAGGTGCGTCCGGAACGCCGCCATCCCCGACAGCATCACTCCCGGCCGGTTCGGAATTACCTCCCGCCAACGCGACCTCACCGGGTCCACCGTCGGCGCAGTCATCAGCCGGTACGTCCGCCCGCCGCTGTTCGTCCGGATAAAAAACACTCCGCCGGCTGCATCGCTCGCGCTTCCCGGATGGTGGTCGATGTAATACTCGTGGTCATCCTCCCGCGCTGCGATCAACTGAAACTCCCGCAGCGGCGCGTCGGCCCGCAAATACCGAATCTCGCTCGTTGTGTGGCTATTTATCTCCAGGAACAGGTACGCCCCGCTGCGGCTCCGCTCCACATCCATCCGGAACCGCTCATCCTTCTCCTCGTAAATCATCCGTGGCACAGACACTCCTGTCTGTGCTCCGCCTCCAAGCCCCGCGTCCGTCGTAGCGCCGGCTTGCCCCGACGAAAAAACGGCTTCCAGCCGGCCCGCAATCCCGGGCGAAGCGAAAGAGTGCTCTTCTCCGCGGCCTCTGTGTTCTTCCCTCTGTCGCCCCGGTGTTGAGTCCCCGCGATCCCCAGCAGCGACCGGTCCGCCAACCTCCGCCGCCCACAACTGATTCGACCTCTTTGTCACCTCATCCTCGGTCACATAAAACAGCGTATGCCCATCCGCCGCCCAAGCCGCGCTCGTTACCCGCTCGATCCGCAACGCACTTTTGTAGCGGCCGCCTTCTGAGGCGGGCGCCTCTGCGGTCCTCAGCGCGGGTGCCCCACCCTCGGTTTTTGAGGGTGGGTCTTCTCTTCTTTCAAGCTGTCGGCTGTCGGCTAAAGGCCGTAGGCTTTCTCTTTCGCTCGCCACTCGCCACTCATCACTCGCCACTGCCTCGCCCAGCTCCTTCACCTCCAGCACGTATTGCCGAAAGCCAGTGGTGTCGGTGGCGTACGCCAGCCGCTGCCCGTCATCGCTGACCTCAAAAATCCCGAGTCCCATGTATGCGTGCCCCACGGCCAGCTCATTCAAATCGAGCAGCACCTCTTCCCCTGGCATAGGCACGGCAGTTGCGTCTTCCTGATATCTGATATCCGATATCTGATATCCGTCCGCGCCGCTCGCCTTCTTCCTGCAATAAATCGGATACTGCTTCCCCTCTTCCGTTCGCGTGTAATACCAATACCCCCGCAGCAGGAAGGGCACGCTCAAATCCGTCTGCTGAATCCGCCCGAGCATCTCCTGATAAAGCTGCTCCTGAAACGCCTCGGTGGGCCGCATGGCCGCGTCGGCATACGCGTTCTCGGCCTCCAGATACTCCCTCACCCGCGGATCCTCTTTCTCCCGCATCCAAGCATAATGGTCCACGCGCCGGTCTCCATGAACGACGTGCTCGACGGGTTCCCGCATCGCCAAAGGCGGCTGCGCACCCACTCCCCCTGCGCTCCCAACCGCCGCACCCCGCGTCGCGTTCTTGTGTGTCTCGTGCATAACTTCGCTTCTGGGAAAAGCCTACCCCTCCGATTCCCCTAATCGTCTCCCTTTGCATGAATTGTGCAATCGCTGCGGGAAGCCGTCCCTGAACCGTCTCTGCGAGTGCGGCCGATCCTCCGCACCACCCAAGGAACGCCCTGCTGAGCTTTGGCTATCCTATCCGAGTTTCCCGCCCGTTTGTAGTCCCGTGGCACAGGCACTCTTGCCTGTGCTCTGCTATTCTTCTTAATTCCATGCCCCGCGAAACCGAAATCAAGCTGCGCATCGAAAACCCCAAAAGTCTCCTCCGCAGCCTCAAAAGCCTCGGCGCCACCCCCTCCACCCCCCGCGTCCACGAGCACAACCTGCTCTTCGACACCCCGGACGGGGGCCTAGCCAAGCACGGTCAACTTCTGCGCATCCGCAAGGAAACCCCCGCCCCGGGCCGGGTAGGGGCCGCTTTACGCCGCTCGTCGGTCCGGAAGCCGAATAAAAAACCCCCGAGCCGTACCCTCCTTACCTTCAAATCTCCTCCCGATCGACTCGCCATCGGCCCGGCCGCGCACCCCTCGTTCGACCGGCGTTACAAGGTCCGCGAAGAAATCGAACTGGTCCTCAACGATGCCACCTCCCTCCAGAAGATTTTCGAAGGCTTGGGCCTGAAGGGCTGGTTCCGCTACGAGAAGTTCCGCACCCCCTACCGCCTCCCGGCGCGCCTGTCCTGGGCCAAAGACCTCGTCATCGACCTGGACGAAACCCCCATCGGCACGTTCGTGGAACTCGAAGGCCCCACCTCGGCCATTGACCAGGCCGCCCGCGCCCTAGGCTTCTCTCCGAGCGACTACGTCCTTAAGAACTACCTGGTCCTCTACCTCGAGGACTGCAAGCGCAAAAACCTCCAACCCACCCACATGCTTTTTGACGATCACTGATACCGATTACGGCTAACCCCCCACCTTTCTTCGACTTTTTTCCCCCAATCGTCTCTTTCTTCTTGACAACCCCGCAACCCGAGGTTTATTCGTAACTTCGGAGTGATTTTTCTCTGATGAGCGCGTCTGACGAACTCGAACCTCACCCTAGTGGCTTTAGGCTGAGGTCCCGTCTCTCGCTTGCCCTGAACAGTAGTTGTGTTTTGGGCGCGGTCCTGTGCGTAGCCACCGGAGGAATCACGACCGGCTAAGGCTGCGCCATCTTTGGATTCATTGCCCGCGCCGGTCATCCCGTTCGCGGGCTTTTTTTTGGAGTGCGGCGGCTTGCCGCCGCTTTCTCAAAAGTCAGCGATCTGAAGGTGCCACACATGCCGCGTTGCATGCGGGCTCCTAGGTTTGCTCTTTACTGATTACTTCTAAGTCCGCCGCCCCGGCCGCGAGAAAGGAGCAACAACCGAATGCTCTACGCCACCGAACTCATGGGTGCCGCCGCTTATGACGCACAATCCCACTACGTCGGGCGTGTGCGCGAATTCTTCCTGCATCCCGCCGAGCAGCCCAATCGCATCTCCCATTTTCTGATTTCCCGGGGACGCTACCAGCCTCTTGTCGCGCGTCACGACCAGGTTTCCAGCGCTATCCCGGGCCGCATCGACCTCAATGTCAGCGAACGCGCCCTGGACGCCTACCAGCCCAACGAAGCCTGGCTCGCGGTGCAAAAAGACCTCCTCGACCAACAAATCATCGATACCGCCGGGCGCAAAGTGGTCCGCGTCAACGATGTTGACCTCTCCGAAACGCGCTCCAATGGCAGCCTCGAACTTCGCGTCGCCCAGGTAGACGTCGGCCTTCCCGGTGCCGTCCGCCGCCTTCTGCAAGGCATCGCCCCCACTCATCTTGTCCGCAAGCTGCAATCCAAGCTGCCGCAGCGCTCCATCCGCTGGGAATTCGTCAACCTCATCGAGCCCGACCCCCTGCGCCGCGTCAAGCTCCGCATTACCCATGAAAAGCTCGAGGACCTCCATCCGGCGGACCTCGCCGAGATGATGGAAGAGCTCTCCGCCGCCGAGCGCCAAGGCATCATCGCCTCGCTCGACGAAGAAACCGCCGCCGCAGTGCTCGCCGAACTCGACGAGCGCCTCACCACGCAGATCGTAGAAAAACTCGATCCCGAAAAGGCCGCTGACATCATCGAAGAAATGGCCCCCGATGCTGCCGCCGACCTCTTGGCCGAGCTCCCGCGCGAGACCTCTCAGGAACTCCTCGAAGAGATGCCCAATGAAGAAGCCGAAGAAGTCCGCGAGCTTCTCTCGTTCGATCCTTCCACCGCGGGCGGCATGATGAACTCCGAATTCGCCTTCGTCAGCGAATCCGCCGGCCGCGAAGAAGTCTTGGAATGGCTGCGCAAGCAGGAATTTAATCTCGAGCAGCTCGATACCATCGTTTTAGTCGACAAGCTCGGACATTTCGCCGGCGCGGTTCCCGTAGCCCGCATGCTCCTGGCCTCTCCCGAGCAAACCATGGTCGAACTCAAAACCGATCCTCTCGTCTCCATCACCGCCGACGCCAGCGAACGAGACGTCTTCGAACTTTTCGACAAGTACAATCTCCGCACGCTTACCGTGCTGGATCACGACAATCGCCCAACCGGCTCCATAACCGTCGACGACGTGGTCTCCCGCTTGGTGAAGGCATGACGCTTTCGTCTCCCAATTCTTTCTCTTCTCTCCCTGGGTGCCCCACATGCCGGTTTTGCATGTGGGGTCTTCGATCATTCGACCCTTGGGCCTCGTCGTCCAGTCCTCTGTGGCTCCTCCGCGTCCTCTGTGGTAATTCTCTTTCTTCTCTCGCCACTCGCCACTCGCCACTCGCCACTCGTACTGATCGCCGTTCGCTAGTCGCCGTCCGACTCTCAACTTTGAACTTTCCACCGCGCCCTTATGTCCCTTAGCCCCATCAACGCCTTTATCGACGCTGCTCGCGCGCGCGTCTTCACCTTCTTCTCGCGCGGCAGAAACTGGCGCCGCCGTATCGCGCTGTTCCTAGCAGTCATCGGCCCCGGCATCATCACCTCCAACGTCGATAACGACGCCGGCGGCATCGCCACGTACACCCAAGCCGGTAGCGCCTATGGCTACGCCCTGCTGTGGTCCCTTATCCCCATGACCATCGCGCTCTACGTCACCGAGGAAATGTGCGGCCGCATGGGGGTCATCACGGGCAAAGGCCTCTCCGACCTGATCCGCGAGGAATTCGGTTTCCGTTCCACCTTCTTCGTGATGGTCACTGGTTTCCTCGTCGACCTCGGAAACGTTGTTGCAGAATTCGCCGGTGTCGCCGCCGCCGCGCAAATCTTCGGCATCAGCAAATACGTCGCTGTGCCCATCGCCGCCCTCTTAGTCTGGCTGCTGGTCCTGAAAGGGAATTACCGCCAGGTAGAAATCGTCTTCCTCGTCGCTTGCGTCTTCTATCTCACGTATTTCTTTTCGGCAATTCTCTCGCGTCCCGATTGGGTGCTCGCCGCGCGCATGACCGTCGTGCCTAGCATCCATTTCGACACCGGCTATCTCATCACCCTTACCGCTCTCGTTGGCACCACCATAGCTCCCTGGCAGTTTTTCTATCTCCAGGCGGGTTTTGTCGAGAAAAAAGTCGGTCCGCGCCAATATCCTCAAGCCCGGCTCGACGTGCTCTTCGGCAGCATCAGTTGCATGATCATCGTGTTCTTCATCATCATCTGCACCGCATCCACTCTTAACCGCACGGGTCTCACCAACATCACCGACGCCGCCGAAGCTGCCAAAGCCCTCATCCCTCTTGCAGGAAAATGGGCCGGGCTCACCTTCGCCTTCGGCTTGCTCAACGCGTCGCTGTTCGCCGCCACCATCCTTCCGCTCTCCACCGCACACGTCATCTGCGAAGGCCTCGGCTTCGAAGCGGGCTTGGACCACAAATTCCGCGAAGCCCCCGCTTTCTACTGGCTCTACACCATCCTGATTCTTGTCGGCGGCGGCATCGTATTGCTTCCCAACGCCCCGCTCTGGAAAATCTTCATCTTTTCGCAAGTCGGCAACGGCATCTGGCTTCCCATCGTGGTCATCTTCATCCTTCTGCTCATCAACCGCAAAGACCTCATGGGCGAGCACACCAACACGCTGCTGTTCAACGTGGTCGCCTGGGTCACCGCCGTCGCCATGATCATCCTCACTCTCATCCTGGTCTTCCAAGCCATCGTCCAGGCCTTCCACCCCCCTTCTCCCTGAGTTTCCCAGGCCTTTCTTTCCTTTCTTTCTTCCCTCCCTCCTTCCTTCTTCTGTGCTCTCTGTGGTGAATTCTGCAGTAGGCTCAGGCGCAATCCATCGCGAAGCCTCGATCGTGTCGCCAAAAGCACCTGTGGCGGCACCCTTCCTCCCGCTTGAACTTGCCTCTCTTTCAGCTTAGGATTTCGCGCAGGTTCAGTTCATGGTTGGAAAACAATTTGCTCACTATGTGGTGCTCGACCGAGCCGGCGCCGGCGGCATGGGTGTCGTTTACCGCGCGCGCGACGAAAAGCTGCAGCGCGACGTAGCCCTGAAGCTTCCTGCCGCTGGCCCGGCGCTCCCCGCCGACGTGCGCGCAAAGATGCTCGCCGAGGCGCGTGCCGCCTCCGCGCTGAATCATCCCAACATTTGCACGGTCTATGAAGTCGGCGACTGCGACGGCCAGCCGTACATCGCCATGGAGTACCTCGCCGGGCCCCCGCTGAACGAACGTATTCCTCCGGACGGCCTACCCGCCGAGACCGTCCTGCAATATGGCGCGCAAGTCGCGAGCGCTCTCGATCACGCTCATTCCCACGGCGTCCTGCACCGCGACTTGAAGTCCGCCAACGTTCGCCTGAACATCTCCGGGCAGGTGAAAGTGCTGGATTTTGGCCTCGCCATGAGCTTCAAGGAATCGGAGCTCGAAGGCCCGACGAGAACCAACCTGATGGACTCAGGAACGGTCTCGGGGACACTCGCCTATCTCGCGCCGGAGTTGCTCTCGGGAGCGACACCCGATGCGCGTTCGGACATCTGGTCGCTGGGAGTGTTGCTCTATGAGATGGCTTCGGGAACGCACCCATTCCGAGGCCGTACTGGATTTGAGATGAGCAGCGCGATTCTCCGCGAAGCGCCTCGCGCCCTGCCCACGCATGTGCCTCCCGGCGTGCGCGCCATCATCCTTCATTGCCTGGCGAAGGAGCCCGAGCAGCGCTATCAGCGCGCCAGCGAAGTAAAAGCCGCCTTGGAAGCTCTGCACTCCAGCGGCGGGGCCTTCGAAGTGATACCCGCTCCCCCGCCTGTGGAACCTCAGGCGCGCGCCGCCAAGAAGCGAGGCCTCTATACCTGGCTCGTTGGCGCCGCCGTCGTTATCGTCGCCGCCCTTGTCGTCTACGTTTTTGTGCTGCGACCGAAGACCGCCGCGCCCGGTGCCGGCGGGAAATTGCGGTTACTGCTCTCGACGGAAAAGCGGATCGCTGGTCCGGCGATTTCGCCCGATGGAAAGATGCTCGCGTATGCCGAGCGAGGCGAAAATGGCGACGACTTGTACGTGGCCCGCGTGGCTGGAGGCCAGCGTGTCCGCCTCACCACGGACGTCACAAGGAAGGGCGAACCGGTGTTCTCCCCTGACGGCGAGAAGTTGGCGTTTACCTGCAAGCAGCCCGGTGAGTCCGGTGAGGAGGTGTGCACGACTGCGACCTTTGGCGGCGGCATTGTGCCGGTCGCAAGCGACGGTTCGCTGCCAACGTGGTCGCCGGATGGCACGCGGCTGGCGTACATCTTGGCAAAGCCAAGGCAGCCAGAGACGTTGGCGATCACCTCACTCAGCGGCACAGAACCGCGTACCATTCTCGCTGGTGACGCAATTTATCCGTTCCTCGGGAGGCCATCCTGGTCGCCCGACAGCAAATGGATTGCCGTGCCACGCAGTCGCGGAGGGAGCAGCCGCGAAATCTGGCTGGTTCCGACGAACGGAGGCAATGCCACACAGTTCACTCAAGGGCCGGCCGGGGTGTCGGCCGATATGCCGGTGTTTTCCGCCGACGGCAACGGAGTCGTGTTCCGCTCGAATCGAGGCGGCGCATGGAATCTGTGGTATCAGGAACTCAGCGGAACAGGCGCGAGGCAACTGACTACCGGCCCCGGTCCGGACTTGATGCCCAGCGTCGCGCGGGACGGAACCATCGCCTTCCTGAATTCGCGTTCGCGATCCGTGCTGGTGCGCTTGACCTGCAGACCGGCCAACGCGCAACGCTTGTAAGCGACACCGCAATCCTTTGGGGACCCATGTTTTCTCCTGATGGAACCGAGATCGCCTATTCTCGTGGCGAACCCGATGGCTCCTGGCATGTGTGGACGGTAGCAGCAGAGGGCGGAGCAGCCCGGCAGTTGACCTTCGGAAAAGTGCCGGAGATTTACTCCCACTACACCGCCGATGGCAGCGAAATCCTCTACCACACTTGGGGTCCCGAACCGCTAACCATCCTTAAGGTACCTCGCAAAGGCGGGCCGGCGCGCCCTCTGGTTCCCACGGCCACGACCAGCGACTCCTACGCCGATGCCTCTCCAGACGGGAAATGGATCGTCTTTGCGAGGACGGAAAACAAGGTCCCCTACATGTATGTACGATCCGCCGACGGGACAGGAGAAGCGCGTCGCCTGGTGCCATGGCCAGGAGCCGTTCCGCGATGGTCGCCCGATGGCAAGTGGATCGCCTTCAGTCCGGACCGTGGGTTCAGCGGAGGCGTATTTATCGTCCATCCGGATGGAAGCGGCACGAAGCGGGTGGCCGACCGTGGGGGCTGGCCGGTCTGGTGGCCGGGAAGCGACAGAATCGGGATGCAAAGGGCAGGTCCGGAGGAGAACACGGAGTTCGCGGTAGTGAACCTGGCAAGCGGAAAAATCAGCGTGCTGCCGGGGATGACCTTTGGCGGTTCGAATTACCCGTTTGATGTGTCGCGTGACGGCAAGTGGCTGGTCACGACCATCGCGGAGCACATTTCGGACGAGGTTTGGCTGCTCGAAGCCACCAAGTAGCATCGTCATGTAGCATAGGCTTCAGCCCGTGTCTTCTCGCTCGCCACTCACCACTCGACACTCGCCACTGTTCTACAATGTTCCCCAAATGCAAAATCTTCGAGTCGTCCTCGTCGCCACACGCAATCCGCTTAACCTCGGTGCCGTAGCTCGGGCCATGAGCAACTTCGGCGCACTGCACCTTCGCGTCGTGAATCCCTACGAAAAGGCGTTTCGCGAGGCACGCTCGGCGGTCGGCGCGTCCGAAGTGATGCGCAACGCCGAAGAATGCGCCAGCGTCGAAGAAGCCATTGCCGATTGCGGTCTCGTTGTAGGCACCACCGCCATCGGCAATCGCGAAATCAAGCATCCGCTGCGGAGCCTCGACAAAGCCGGCCCGCTGCTGCGCAAACGCCTGCACAAAGAGCGCGTGGCGCTACTGTTTGGATCGGAAAAGTGGGGCTTGTCGAACGAAAGCATGAGCTACTGTCATTGGCTGCTGCACATTCCGGCGCGCGAGCAGCATCAGTCCATGAATCTGGGGCAAGCTGCAGCCGTGTGCTTGTACGAACTGACGCGCGGCAAAAAGAGCCTTGAAGAAGGGACCACGCGTGTCGCGGCGCAAATGGAAACGGTGGAACGCATCACCGCTTCGATGCTGCAGTGTCTGTTGCGCAGCGGATACGTGGCCGCGCGGAGCGAAGCCTTGGCCGAAAAAAAGCTGCGCCGCATGTTGCGCCGCTTTTCCCTAGATGCACCCGACGCCGAAGTGTTTCTGGGCATGCTGCGCAAAATCGAGGATGCGCTGAGGCGCTAGAACGAGCGCCGGCTAATGGCCGCGGCGTGCTTTTGTAGCGGCCGCCTTCTGAGGCGGGCCGCTCTGCGTTTGGTTTTTCTCGATCGGATGCCTGACCAAAACGAAGAAAGTGCAAAAGTGAAAAAGTAAAAGAGTATAAAAGTATAAGAGTTCCCCAAGTCGTCCACTCCTACACTCTTACACTCTTATACTCTTCCACTTTCTTCTCTTCTCAGCGTTAATTCGGCACCACCGTAGCCGTCGCAATGGAAATCTGCGCCGTTTTTCCATTCGCTCCGGGTCCCGGCTGCGACGACCCCACCCAAATCTCCACGGGTCCCGCTGGCACCGAGCGATTTCCTGCCGCATCCACGACTGAAAGTTCCCGGTCACCAAGAACAAAAGTGATTTCCCGCGACTCGCCGCCTGTCAGGTGCACGCGTTGGAAACCTGCCAGCGAGCGTATCGGCGCGCCCTCCAGCCCCGGATGCGACACGTATAGCTCCGCCACCTCATCTCCCGCAACCTTCGATGTATTCGTCACGCGAACAACAAGAGAACGTACCTCTTGTGCGCCCGACTTCGTCACCGCTAGGACCGGCTCGCCATACGAAAAAGTCGCATAGGAAAGCCCAAACCCAAACGCGTAGAGCGGCGCCTCGTTTAGGTACCGATACGTCCGGTGAGACATGGAGTAGTCGGCGAACGGAGGCAACTGTGCCGCCGAACTGTAGAACGTCACCGGCAGCCGGCCGGACGGGTTGTAATCGCCGGACAAAACATCCGCCACCGCGGTGCCGCCCTCCTCGCCCGGATACCACGCCTCCAGAATGGCCGCCGCATGTTCTTTGGCCCAATTGACCGCCAGCGCGCTGCCACTGGTGAGCACCACGATGAGCGGCTTGCCGGTGGCGCCGAGCGCTTCCAACAGTTGTTGCTGAGGCACGGGCAACGAGATGTCCGTGCGATCGCCGCCAAAGAATCCCGGATCGCTGGCGTCGCGTTCTTCCCCTTCGAGATCCGCGCTGATGCCGACGACCGCAACCACGACATCGGATTGCCGGGCGGCAGCGATCGCCTCCTGCAGTAGATTCGGCGGAAGCCATAAGAGGCGGGCATACGATTCGCGGAAACGCCGGAAGTATTCGAGCTTGATGGGATAGGACCGGCCCGCCTCAAGGTGCACCGCGGCGGTGAAGGCGCGCTCCCCACGCCGCGTGCCGACAACCCAGTCGTCGAGAAGAAGCTTGCCGTCGAAGTAGACCCGGTAACCGCCATCGGCGGCGGCGCCGATGCGGTAGTCGCCATCAACGGGGGCGACGAGTTCACCGCTCCAGCGAGCGGAAAAATCTTCCACGGGAACGCCGGGAGCGGGAGAAATGTTGTTCCAAATGAAATCGAGGTCGGGATCGACGCGCGTAAAAACAGGCGCGCCGGAGAGCAACGCATTGGCGAAGAACTCAGCCCGCAGACCGGGCTGGGAATTGGCACCACCGGTTCGAAAGTAGGCAGCAGGAATGGGCACGGCATGCGTTTCCGTGAGAGGAGCGCCCACGGCGTAATTGACTTTCGCCTGAGGGAAACGTTTGCGGATGCCTGCGAGCAGGGAGGTGTAAGCGGAAGGAGTGCCATTGTAATTGCCCAGGAGCACGTTTAGGGAATCGGCCGTTGGACCCACAATCGCGATGGACTTAATTTTGGGATTGAGCGGGAGTGTGTGGCGATCGTTTTTGAGAAGGACGATGGATTCGCGGGCGGCAGTCAAAGCAAGAGCGCGGCTCGCTGGCGTGTCCACTTCGGCGAGAGTGAGTTTGGACCATGGCACGCGTTCCGGGGGATCAAACATGCCGAGGCGAAAGCGGGCTTCGAAGAGACGCCTTACCGAGAGGTCGATGTCCTCAGAACTAAGAAGGCGGTCGGGGAGGGCCATGCTCAGCGCGCGATATTCCGGGCCGCAGGAAAGATCGGTGCCGGCTCTGACGGAGAGCGCGTCGGCCTGCTGGATCGTGAGAACAAAACCGTGGGCTTTATAGAGATCGCTAATGGCCCAGCAGTCGGAGACCACGTAACCTTTAAAGCCCCAGTCGCGGCGCAGCAGATTCAGCAGCAGGCGGCTGGCGCATGCCGGTTCCCCGCGAACCGAATTGTACGCACACATCACCGAATCGGCGTGCCCCTCCACCACCGTGGCGCGAAATGCGGGCGTGTACGTATCGTAAAGATCGTGCAGAGAAACTGGCACGTCGAAGCGGTGACGCAGCACTTCCGGCCCGCTGTGCACCGCATAGTGCTTGGGTGTCGACACCGTTTTCAGATAATGGGGGTCGTCGCCTTGCAGTCCAGTCACGAAGGCCACGCCCAGCCGCTCGGTCAGGAACGGATCCTCTCCATACGTCTCTTGGCCGCGTCCCCAGCGCGGGTCGCGAAAAATGTTGATGTTCGGCGACCAGAACGTCAGCCCGTAATAGCGCCCAGTATTGCCGTGGGCGATGGCGTCATTGTATTTGGCGCGCGCCTCCGTGGAGATCACGTCGGCGATTCGATGCAGCAAATCGGTGTCCCACGTGGCCGCGAGTCCTATGGCTTGAGGGAAAACCGTTGCCGTGCCGGCACGCGCCACTCCGTGCAGCCCTTCGTTCCACCAGTTGTACGCGGGAATGTTCAAGCGCGGAATCGCCGGCGCCACATCCTGCATCTGCGAAATCTTCTCGTCCGTCGTCAGCCGGGAAACC
>Ga0187781_10003268_pt1 | contig 12235 bp, 11 predicted proteins | sample 0715_SJ02_MP02_2_FD_132447 | JGI IMG/M metagenome (GOLD analysis project Ga0187781, IMG submission 132447) | Tropical peat soil microbial communities from peatlands in Department of Meta, Colombia - 0715_SJ02_MP02_20_MG | ecosystem: Environmental > Terrestrial > Soil > Wetlands > Peat | place...
CATCGAGGAACGGGTGCGAGCGCTCACCCGACGCCTTCTCACGGCGCTCGAGGGGATTGACTGGAGGAGTGTGACGCCGGCCGCCGATGAGCGGCGCGGCCCGATGGTGTGCGTGCCGGCGCGCGATCCCGCGCTGCTGGTCGCGACGCTCATGGAGCAGGACGTCGTGACCTCGTTCCGGGATCACAACCTCCGCGCCAGCGTGCATTTCTACAACTCCGAGGATGACATCGACCGTTTGGTTGCGGCGCTCGAGGCGAGCCGCGCCCGGCATCGCCCGAGCTAGTGAATGCTGGAGGTGAGCCGCAGCAGATCCTCGACCGACACGCTGCCGCCGCAGCAGAGCAGCACCAGGGTGCGGTTGGCAAACTCCTCGCGGCGCTCGAGGGCAGCGGCGAGCGCGATCGCGCCGCTCGGCTCGAGCACGATCTTGAATTCCTCGAACGCGATGCGCATCGCCCGGCGGACGGCGGCGTCGTCGACCGCGATGCCGCGCGAGATCAGATGCTCAGCCGCCTCGAACGGCACGACGCCCGGACTCACCGCCTGCATCGCGTCACAGATGGTCTGCGGGGTGCCGACGTTACGCTCGCGCCGGTGGGAGATCAGCGAGCGGCGCATGTCATCGCACGCCTCCGGCTCCACCGCGATCACCTCCGCGCCCTGACCGAAGTGCTGCTCGGCGAGTGCCGTGCCGGCGATCAGGCCGCCGCCGCCGACCGGGCAGAGCACGGCGTCGATGCGCAACTGGTCCCGGCCGGCATCGACCAGCACCTCGCGCATCAGTGTCGATTGCCCGGCGACCACCAGCGGATCGTCGAACGGGTGCAGCAGCGCGTACTCGTGCTCCTCGGCGAGTGCGCGGGCCCGCTCGCTCGCGACTTCCTCGCGGTTCCGATCGCCATGCTCGGTGAGCACGACCGTCGCGCCCGCGCGCCGCGTGAGCTCGACCTTGCGCTGCGGCGCATCGCCCGGCATGACGATCGTCACCGGGACGCCGGCACGACGGCCGGCGAGAGCGAGAGCCTGCGCGAAATTGCCCGACGAGAAGGCGACCACGCCGCGGCTGCGCTGCTCGTCCGACAGGCGGCTGACGCGAAAGTACGCGCCGCGCATCTTGAAGGAGCCGCCGATCTGCAGCGATTCGGCCTTCAGGTACACGCGCGCACCGACCAGGGAATCGATGTAGTCGGAGTGCAGCAGCGGCGTCCAGCGCACCGCGCCGCGCACGGTTTCCCAGGCCTGATCCAGCAGAGCCTTGTCGATCACGGCGGTCATGTACGAATTCCTCGCCTGCCACCCTCGCACGGCGCGGCCGGCGGTTCAAGCGCCTACTTGTGGGTGTCGGCTTCGGCGATCTCGGCCCGCAGCATCAGGGCGCAGAGGCCGAGCACCGGCAGCACGCTGAAACACCATTTGCCGAGGCGCGTGTAGATGAGCGCGGCGAGGCCACAACCGGCGGCAAACACCGTGACGCTCAGGGCAAGCCGCCCGAGTCGCGCCCGGGTGATCGCCGCGACCTCGGGCCGCACCCCGTGCAGTATCTCCGCGAGGTCGAGCATGATCTGCGTGGTGGTGCCCGTCATGACGGTTGAGGGCGGCGTGTGAGCGAGGTGCAGCCGGTGCGCGGCATTCTGCATGGCCATCGCCGCGACCAGCGTCATGCCGACGAGCAGCGCCCATCCCCGGTCGGGATCCTCGAACGGGCCCTGCCAGGCGGCGAGTCCCGCGACCAGGAGGAACAGCAACAGCTGTAGTTTGAGAAGACTGCGCAGGGCGGGCCGGCCGGCCGCCTTCAGGCGAAAGACCAACAGCCGGCATACGAGCACCGCGAGGCAGAACATCGGCAAGGCGAGCGTCTTCGCCAGAGCGCCGCTGGTACCGAACACGAGCGCCGCGCCGAGCGTCACGAAGTTTCCGGTGACGTGTGAGGTAAAGAGGCCCTTGAGCGCCAGGAAGCCGCCGGTATCGGCATATCCGGCAGTGAGACTCTGAACCGCGGGCAGCGACCATCGCATGGTTGTTCTCCTGACGGGAGCCAAGGCGCGCGAAGCCTACGGCAATTGTGACAGACTGCTTCCCGTCACACCGCGGCCCGGTCAGGACGTGAGAGCGGCTCCATGAACAACAACGCGCCCGCCGAGACCCTAGCGCCCCGCGATCGCTGGTACGTATTGGCGGTCATGACGGCGGTGTATGCCATGAACATCGCCGACCGCTTCTCGATCTCGACGCTGCTCGAGCCGATCCGGAAGGAACTGCAGCTCTCCGACAGCGGCGTCGCCTTCCTCACGGGCTTCGCGCTCGCCATGTTCTACGTGACGGTTGGAATCCCGATTGCGGCGCTGGCCGACCGCGCCAACCGCCGCAACATCCTCGCCGTGTCGCTGGCGGTCTGGTCCGGCATGACGGCGCTCTGCGGACTCGCGCGCAGCTATGGCGAGCTGCTGCTGGCGCGCTTCGCGGTCGGAATCGGCGAGGCGGGCGGCACGCCGCCCTCGACCTCGATCCTGGCCGACAAATTTCCGCCCGCGGCGCGACCGATGGCGCTCACGATCTTCGCGCTCGGCGCCTGCCTCGGCTCGTGGCTCGGCTCATCCGTCGCGGGAGCCGCGGCCGAGCGCGGCGGCTGGCGCCTCGCCTTCCTGGTGCTGGGGATTCCCGGCTTGATACTGGCGCTGCTCGTCGCCTTCACGGTGCGCGAGCCGCGCCGCGGGCAGCTCGACGCCCACGCGCCGGTCAGCGGGGCGGATGCCACGCGGGTCACAGCATTCGAGATCTTCCGGCAGCTCGTCGAAACGGCGCGTTACATGCTGAGGCAGCGCTCGGCCGTGCACCTCATCGTGGGGGGTTCGGTCGCCACTTTCTGGAGCTGGGGGCTCATGTGGTGGACGCCGACCTTTCTGCAGCGCTCGCACGCGCTCTCGGTGGGCGAGGCGGGCGGGCTCCTGGGGCCCATGCACCTCGTCGCCGGCACCGCCGGGACGCTGTTCGCGGGCGCCGTGATGGGGCTGCCGGCGGCGCGCGACCCGCGTTTCGTGACGCGCTTCCTCACCTGGCTCACCCTGCTGAGCACCGTGCCCTCGTTTCTCGCCTACGAGGTTACCTCGCTGCGCGCCGCGACGGTGCTGTTGTGGATCTTCGTGCCCGCGGTGTACTTCTACATCGGCCCGATCCTGGGTCTCCTGCAGAACGTGATGCCGGCGAACATGCGCGCCGGGGCGGTGGCGATCCTGCTGTTCACCGCCAACGTCGCCAATCTCATCCTCGCGCCGCAGCTGATCGGCACCTTGAGCGACTGGTTCGCAGGCTCCTTCGGGGCGGGGCGCGAATCGCTGCGCTGGGCGTTGCTGCTGCTGGCAGGGACGGGCTTCTGGGCAGCCTGGCACCTGTGGATGGCGGGGAGGACTATCCGCGAAGACGAGGCACGCGCGACGTAGGGGCGCCCTGGTCCCTAGCGCGCCCGCTGCATCGGGTAGAGGCCGCGCACCTGCCCGAAGAGTCGGGTGAGGCCAAAGAGCGCATCGATCATCGGCGTCGGCACGGCGACCCGCTGCCCGATCTCGCGCACCGCGCCGACCAGCGCATCGAGCTCGATGGAGCGGCCCGCCTCGACGTCCTGGAGCATCGAAGTCTTGAAGACGCCGAGCTTGCGTGTCACGGCCTGGCGGTCGTCGGCGGACTCGCGCACATCGCAGCCGATGCGCGCCCCGACGGCAGCGGCCTCCTGCATGGCCGCGGCACAGAAGGCGCGCACCAACTCGTCGTCGAGCAGCCGGTCGGTCGTCGCGCCGGTGAGCGCCGAGGCCGGGTTCATGGTCATGTTGCCCCAGAGCTTGTACCAGATGTCGTAACGGATGCGCGGCGAGCAGGTGACCTCGAAGCCGGCACGGGAGAGGAGCTCACCGAGCCGTGCGACGCGCGCGGACTCACCTCCCGCCGGCTCGCCCACGATGAGTCCGCGGCCCATGCGGTGCGTGGTGACACCGGGCTCGGTCGCGGCGGCGCTCGCGTGCACCACGCAGCCGATGACGCTTTTTGAGGGAATCGCCGCGGCGATGCCCCCGCCCGGATCGACGCTCTCGAGCGGCTGCGCCCCGAGCGCTGCGACTCCGGCTCCGAACCACCAGGGCACGCCGTTCATGGCCGGCATCACGAGGGTGTCGGTGGCGAGGAGCGGGGCGAGAGAGGGCGCGAGCGCCGGCAGCGCCTGCGCTTTCACCGTGAGGATCACCAGGTCCTGCGGGCCGAGATCGCGCGGATCGTCGGAAGGCGAGGCGGCCGATGCCTCGAGCAGCGCGCCGTCCTGGTGGAGCCGCCAGCCGTGATCGCGCAGCGAGACGAGCGTCGTGCCGCGCGCGAGCGCGGCGACGGAGTTGGCCGGGTCGAGCGCCAGACGCGTGCCGAGGAAGCCACCGATGGCTCCCGCGCCGACGACGCAGATTTTCACGGGCGGCTCTTTCGAGCCCTAGCCCATGTGCAGGCCGCCGTTGAGCGAGAAGTCGGCGCCGGTCGCGAAGGCGGACTCATCCCCGGCGAGCCAGGCGACGATCGAGGCGATCTCCTCCGGAGTCCCGAGCCGCTTGACCGGTATGCCGGCCACGATCTTCTCGAGCCGCTCGGGCTTGATGGCCTTCACCATGTCGGTGCCGATGTAGCCGGGGGAGACGGTGTTGACCGTGACGCCGCGGCCGGCGACCTCCTGCGCGAGCGCCATGCTGAAGCCGTGAATGCCGGCCTTGGCGGTCGAGTAGTTGGTCTGTCCGAACTGGCCGCGCTGGCCGTTCACGGAGGAGATGTTGACGATCCGGCCCCAGCCGCGCTCGATCATGCCGTCGATCACCTGCTTGGTGACGTTGAAGAGCGAGTTGAGGTTGGTGTCGATCACGGCGCGCCAGGCGTCGAGGGTCATCTTCTGGAAGACGCCGTCGCGGGTGATGCCGGCGTTATTCACCAGGATGTCGATCGGCCCCACCTCGGCACGCGCCACCTCGAAAGCGCGCCTGGTGGACTCCCAGTCGGCGACGTTGCCCTCGGAGGCGTGGATGTTCCAGCCCTCGCCGCGCATCTCGGCGAGCCAGCGATCCTTGCGCTGCGATCCAGGTCCGCACCCGGCGATGACCGTGTGCCCCTCCTTCGCCAGGCGCCGGCAGATCGAGGTGCCGATGCCGCCCATGCCGCCCGTCACATAAGCAATACGCGTGGTTTTGGTGCTCATGGCCTGTCCACCGTGTTCTTGGGCAATTAGTACGCCGATTTTCGGCGTGCGTCCATCGTCGCCCGAAGGCTTGGATCAGCCGCGGACGTACTGGCCGGGCGCGTCTTCGAGTGCGCCGCCGGTGCCGTTCGTCGCCGGCAGGGCGCGCGCCGGCACCTGCTTGGCCGCTGAGTGCTCGGCCAGCCATTTTTCCCAGGTCGGCCACCAGGAGCCTTCGTGGAGCGCCGCGCGCTTGTGCCACTCATCGGGCGTCAGCGTCGTGGTCGCATCCGACCAGGTGAGCATCCGGTGGCGGCGCCTGGGATGCACCGGTCCGCTCACGATGCCGGCATTGTGGCCGCCGCTCGTCAGCAGGAACGTGTAGTCGGTGCTGCGGGTGAGTCCGCGGAGCTTGTACACCGAGTGCCAGGGCGCCACGTGGTCGGTCTCGGTGCCGACTACGAACATCGGCAGGTGGACTTTCTTCAGGTCCACCGGCTGGCCGGCGAGGGTGAAGGTCCCGTTGGCCAGCTCATTCTTCAGATACAGCCGCTCGAGGTACTCACCGTGCATGCGGCAGGGCATGCGTGTGCCGTCGGCGTTCCACGCCATGAGATCGTTGATCTCAGGCCGCTCGCCGCGCACGTACTGCGCGACTGCCGGTCCCCACATGAGATCACGCGAGCGCAGCAGCGCGAAGGCCGCGCCCATGCGCTCGCTCTCGAGCACGCCGGTCTTGTCCATCATCGCCTCGAGCATCGAGATCTGGCTCGGGGTGATGAATACCGAGAGCTCGCCGGGCTCACTGAAGTCCGCCTGCGCGGCGAACAAGGTGACCGAGGCGAGCGAATGATCGTGCGCGACCGCGAGCCGTGCCGCCGCGATTGCGAGCAGCGTCCCGCCGATGCAGTAGCCGACGGCGTGCACTTTGTGATCCGGGACGATGCGGCGCACCTCGGCGAGCGCATCGAGAAAGCCGAGCTGCACGTAGTCCTCGAGGCCGAGCTCCCGGTCCGTGGCGTCGGGGTTCTTCCAGGAGATCATGAAGACGGTGTGACCCTTCTCCACCAGGAAGCGCACCAGCGAATTGCGCGGCGAGAGATCGAGGATGTAGTACTTCATGATCCACGCCGGCGTGATCAGCACCGGCTCCGCGTAGACGTTCGGTGTCTGCGGCGAGTACTGCAATATCTCGATGAGGCGGTTGCGGAAGACGACCTTGCCGGGCGTCACCGCCACGTCCTTGCCGACCTGGAACTGCTCGCTCGCGGGAGCACTGCCGCGGCCGCTCGCCATGCGCTCGACGTCCTCGATCCAGTGCTTCAGTCCCCGGATGAGGTTCTGACCGGACTCCGCGGCGGTTTTCTTGAGGAGCTCGGGGTTGGTATGCAGGAAATTCGCCGGCGACGCCGCATCGAGCAGCAGCCGTCCGGCGAAGCTGGCGCGCGCCAGGCCGTGATCGGAGCTCCCCGGGTGCGAGAGTGCCTGATGCCACCAGCTCGCCCAGTTGTTGTAGGCGCGGGCGTAGACATTGAATGGCCAGACGTTCCAGGCCGGGTCGCCGAAGCCCTTGTCATCATGCCCCGGCGCGAGCGGCTCGCCCGAGGCGGCGCGGGCAGCGAACTGCCAGCTGTCGAGCATCTTCTCGTAAGCGCTAGTTGCGAGCTCGGCTTGCCGCGGCGGGTGAGTCGCGACCTTGAGATACCACTCCCACCAGGCGCGGGCGTAGTCATCGGGCGCCAGGCCCCCGGTGAGGGCGGCGAGCTGCGCGCGCAGATGACGCGCGACTTCGCTCTTGAGGTCAGCGCCGGAGGCGCCGGACGGCGCGTCGGCTTTCTTCTTCGTATGTACGGTCAAAGGCGGACTCCAGACATCGCACCCGGGAGGGTCACCCCTCCCGGATGCGGGATACCGCCAAGATATCAGGCAGCCTTACGGGCGTGCACTGCCTTCGCAGCGAACTCATTGCCCATCTGGCTGAACTTCGCCTGGATCTCGGACGTGACCGTCGAGAACTCCTGAGCGCGCTCGCGCAGCTTCTCGATCAGCTGGCTGTGGAGCTCGGTCTGCTTGCTCATCAGCTCGCTGGCCGTGGTGGCCACGAAGCCGGCATGCACGCGGGCCAGGCCCGACTCGAGAACATCGCCGGCGACGGCATAGTTCAGGCGAGCCAGACGCTCGAGGGTCTTGAAGCCTTCCTGCTGGGCCTTGATCATCGGGGCGAACGCCTCACGGGTCGCATTGATCAGGGTGTTGGGATCAAAGGTCTTGGTGTCCATCATGTTCGTGCTCCTCTTGTTCGGTTGGTTACCGTGAGGAGCATTCTACATGAGTTTGTATGCACTGCAAGAGAAATTTGGCAAGGCGATCGAGAATTCAGTAAGTGACTGATCTATAGCATTAATTATTCGTTAGTACTTGCTCTTATATCGCCATTAATTTTGCAGTGCAATTAACAACGAGCTAGATGCGCAGCCCCGCGTCGACCTCCACGCAGCGGCCGGTGAAGAGATCGTTCTCGAAAATGAAGCCGACGGCGTGCGCGATCTCATCGGGCTCGCCGAGGCGCCCGAGCGGGATCGGGGCGGTCATGCGCTTCAGCGCATCGGGTTTCATGCCCTCGACCATCGGCGTGCGCACGAAGCCCGGAGCGACAGCCCCCACGCGGATGCCGAAGCGCGCGAGCTCCTTGGCCCACACGACCGTCATCGCCATGACCCCCGCCTTGGCGGCGCTGTAATTCGTCTGTCCCGCATTGCCAGCGCGGCAGACGCTCGAGATGTTGACGATCACTCCGGGGTTGGTGAGCGAGATCATGCGCTCGGCCGCCTCGCGCGCGCACAGAAAGACGCCGGTGAGGTTCACGTCGATGACCGATTGCCACTGCGAGAGGGTCATCTTGCTCACGACCTGGCCGTCCTTGACCTTGACCAGCATGGCATCGCGCACGATGCCGGCGTTGTTGATGAGGCCGTCGAGGCTGCCGAAGTCGTTGATGACCTGATCGAGCGCGCCGACCACCGAATCCTCGTTGGCGGCGTTGGCGATGTACCTGCGCGCTTCGGCGCCGAGCTGCACGCAGCTCGCGCGCGTCTCCTCGACGTCCGCTTCGTTGGTGTCGAGCAGCGCCAGCTTGGCGCCCTTCCGGGCGAAGTGCTGGGAGAGCGAGCGGCCGATACCGCGGCCGGCGCCGGTCACGAGAATGGTTTTGCCACGAACGTCCACGATGCGATCACTCCTTAGGTTTGCCTGACGGCTTCTCAGCCGCGCCGCTTACCCGGCGGGGGGGTGGCGGGCTTGTCGGCGTCCGCTGCCGACGGGGTAGGGGTAGAGGTAGGGGAGAATGCGGAGAGCATCGATGCCTGCATCTTTGCCCACATTTCCATGTTCTGGCGCGTCATCTCGGCGAGCGGCGCCATCGGAGTCTCGAGCACCTTGGCCATTTCGGTCTGCATCACGTTCTGCTGGCGCAGCAGTCCCCCGATGCTGCGCTCGAGATAGCTCGTGAGCATCTGCTGGATCGGGTTGCCGTAGAAACGGATGATGGCTTCGAGGAGCTGGGTGCTGAGTACCGGGGTTCCGAACTGCTCCTGACTTGCGATGATCTGCAGCAGGATGCTGCGCGTCAGGTCCTCGCCGCTCTTGTCGTCCACGACCTTGATGCGCTGACCACCGGCGATCAACTTGCGCAGGTCGTCCAGCGTCACGTGACGGCTGTCGTGCGCGTCGTAGAGACGCCGGTTGGCGTATTTGCGTATCAGACGCTCTTCGGCCATGGTGAGCCACTCGGTCAGCCAGGAGCCCGCAGGGGCGGGCGCTGGCGACGGATACTAGCTCGGGTGTATGCGGCGCACAATGACGTACCTCACGGTTGCCCGGAAGGGCTCGTACCCCTTCCTGAGGCCGGTTTTTACCAGCAAAATCATCAATTCCATGACTCGGATGCCCCGTCTCCCTGACTCGATTGCTGCGGTGCATACATGACGGAAATGCCCTTTACCCCAGGCTCGCGCGAGTCCGATGCGGCCTTCACTGCCGCCGCCGCGCGCTTCTTCGAATTGCTCAAGACCTTCTCGGCGCAGCCCGCGACCCAACACGGGCAGCTCCCCGACTGGGGCTCGTTCGGATCAGTCCTCGCCGGGCAGTTCGAGCAGTGGCTGCGCAGCGCACCGGCCGCCGGCGCCTCGTTCGCCGCCGCCGCCGGATTTCCAGGAGCGACTGTTGGTTGGCCGCCCGGCGCCGTGCCGCTCGGACCCGCGGCCGCGCAGGCGGCGGACGCGCAGAGCGCCTGGGAGCTCCTCATGAAGCTCGGGTCTCTGCAGGGCGAGCTCGCCCGGCACTGGAGCGCGATCGCCCAGGATTCGGCGCAGCGCTTCATCGCGCGCATGCAGGCAACGGGCGGCGCGGATCTCTCCTCCGAGCGCGCGCTGGCGCTCTATGAGACCTGGGTCGAGTGCGCTGAGGAAGCCTATGCCGCGGCGGTGCGCAGGGACGATTTCTGCCGCCTGCAGGCGCAGCTGACCAACACCGCGATGGCGTTGCTCCTCGCGCAGCGCCGTCAGGCGGACAAGCTGGCGCGCGCCTGGGGACTGCCCACGCGCGAGGAGGCCAATGCCCTGCAGCGCCAGATCCGCGAGCTCAAGAAGGCGCTCGAGGAGCGCGCGGCGCAGCCCGCGCCCCGCGCGGCCCGTCGCGGCAAGGCAGTGCCGCGGCCGAAAGCGAGGCCGCGGCCGAAAGCGACGCTGCGGCCTGAGCCAAAGGCCGCGGCCGCGGGGCGCGGCCGTCGGACCCGTGCGCGGAGAGGACGCCGTTGAGCGAGCTCGGCGGCGACGCGGCCCGGATGTTCCTCGATCTCGGCAGCCGCGCCGCGGAGACACTGGCGCGGCTGCGACTCGCGCGCGACGTGCGCGTGGGCTCGACGCCCCGGCGCGCGGTGTGGAGCGATCAGAAGACGACCCTCTACGAGTATCTGCCGGAGGCGCCGGCGGGCGCCGCCGGGGCGCGCGGCGGCAGCGCCGGGCAAGCCGCCGCGCGAGCGAAGAGCCGGCCGCTCCTCGTCTGTTTCGCGCTGGTCAATCGCCCCTACATCCTCGACCTGCAGCCCGACTCATCGCTCATACGGCGGCTGGTCGGCGCGGGCTTCACGGTGTATCTGGTCGACTGGGGCGATCCCGATGACGGTGATCGCCTGCGTGACTTCAACGACTACCTCGAGCAGGGGCTCGGGGGCTGCGTGCGCTACATTCTCGAGGCGCACGGCCTCGAGGCACTCGATCTCCTCGGGGTGTGCCAGGGCGGAGTCTTCAGCCTCTGCTATACGGCGCTGCACCCGGGGCAGGTCGCCAATCTCGTCACACTGACCACGGCGGTGGATTTCCAGACGCCCGAGGACCTCCTCTCCAAGTGGGTGCGCGAGCTCGACACGGAGCTGCTCGAGCAGGCGGGTAACGTCCCGGGCGAGCTCCTCAACGCGCTGTTCCTGTCGCTCATGCCCTTCAGGCTGACGCAGCAGAAGTACGTGCGCCTCCTCACCGGGCGCGCCGATCAGCGCGCGGTGGAGGACTTCGTGCGCATGGAGCGCTGGATTTTCGACAGCCCGCCGCAGGCGGCGGTGGCACTCACCCAGTTCGTGCGCTGGTTCTACCAGGAGAATCGCCTGCTGCGCGGCACGCTCGAGCTCGGCGGACGGGCGGTGGACTTGAAGAGCGTGCGCGCGCCGCTCCTCAATCTCTACGCGAGCGCCGATCACATCGTACCGCCGGCCGCCTGCGAGGCCATGGGGCGCTACGTCGGAAGCCGCGACTACACCGCCTGCGCCATCGACACCGGGCACATCGGCATGTATGTGAGCCGCAAGGCGCGCGAGGAGATTCCGCAGCGGATCATCTCCTGGCTCAAAGCGCGCGGCGGGGATCCAAGGCCGGACCGGTGAGTGTCAACGGGCGGCAGCGGCGCGGCGCCCGTCAGCGGCGCCGCCCGTCAGGCTCAGTACCCTCTGGTGATGTCGACCACCGAGAGCATCGGCTCGCCCGCGATGAAGCGGCGCAGATTCTCGGCGATGACCGCATCGCGCGTCTCTCTCGAGAGCGAGGTGTTGGCCGCGACGTGCGGGGTGAGGATCAGGTGCGGCGCCTGCCACAGCGGGTTGTCGGGCGGCAGCGGCTCGGGGTCGACGACATCGAGCCCGGCGCCCGCGATCGTGCCCTGGGTGAGCGCCGCGGCGAGGTCCGCGGTCACCGTGCTCTTTCCGCGCCCGATACTGATGAAGTAGGCGGTGTGCTTCATGGCCGCGAAGTAATCCTTGTTGAAGATAGCGGTAGTCTCGGGCGTGAGCGGCAGGCAGTTGACGACGAAATCCGCCTCGCGGGTCAGCTTCGTGAGCTCATCGGGCAGGCCGACGTAGCTCACGAAGTCGGGCCCTTCATGGCCGCTGGCGCGCGTAGCGACGACGCGCATTCCTAACGCGTGCGCGCGGCGCGCCACCTCGGTGCCGATGCCGCCGAGGCCCGCAACCAGCACGGTCTTGCCGTCGACGTCCTGAATCTCGGGAATCGAATCATAGGCCTCCCAGTGATGCTGCTCCTGATCGCGGGAGAACTCTTCGAAACGGCGGCTGAGCGCCAGCATCATCGCGATGACGTGCTCGGCGATGCTCGGTCCCATGGTGCGCTGCAGGTTGGTGAGGAGCGGCGCCCGCTCGTGCAGCAGCGGCTGCTCGACGCACTTCTCGACCCCCGCGGCCGGCCATTGGATCCATTCGAGATGCCCGGCGGCCTTCAGCACCTCCTCGGAGCACACCCCGACGGTGGCATCCGCGGCGGCGAGGTCTTTGGGCGTCGCGGCGTCCAAAGCGATGATCTTCGCCCCCGGATCGACCTGCTTGAGCAGCGGCAGGAGATCGCGTTCGCGCTCCGACACCAGGATCAGCCGCGGCGGGTGCCAGCCTTTCCTTTCGCGCACCGGCGTCGGGGCTACATGGAGGCCCAGGCTCTCGATCAGCTGCGCGGTGGTGGCGGGCGTGGTGGCCGCGGCCGCGGC
>Ga0187781_10003270_pt1 | contig 12232 bp, 7 predicted proteins | sample 0715_SJ02_MP02_2_FD_132447 | JGI IMG/M metagenome (GOLD analysis project Ga0187781, IMG submission 132447) | Tropical peat soil microbial communities from peatlands in Department of Meta, Colombia - 0715_SJ02_MP02_20_MG | ecosystem: Environmental > Terrestrial > Soil > Wetlands > Peat | place...
CGAGATCGACGACCGCCGCCCGGTCGATTCGCCGTTCCGCGCGCAGCTTCGCTATCGCCACCGCGACATCGTTGATCACGCAGAAGCCTTCGCCATGATCGGCAAACGCGTGATGCGTGCCGCCGGCTAGATTCGCCGCGAGGCCTTCCGCGAGCGCCGTGCGCGCGGCAAGCAACGTGCCGCCCGCTACGAGCCGCGAGCGCCTCCAGAGCGCCTCCGACCAGGGGATGCCAAGCAGCCGCTGCTCGGCGGCCGAGAGTCCCGGACCCTCGAGCTTCTCGAGGTATTCGCGCGTGTGGACGAGCGCGAGCGAGTCGGCGTCGATAGGCTCGGGCGTCAAGAGCTCGGCGCTGTCGATCGTGCCGTCCTTAAGGATCAGATCCTTGATCAGCGGATACTTCGAGATCGGAAACGGGTGGCTCGCGGGCAGCGGAATGTGATACCCGGAGTGATACGCGCACTTCATGGAAACCAACTCATGCCCAAGAGCGGAGCCATAGCGCAAAGGTCGCGTCGAGTTCGATCATCAGAACAGGCGTTGGGGTTCTCTAACAGCGGCGCTCCCAGCCAGCGCGGGGCTCCGGCGGAGCGAGCGTACCCCGAGCAGGCCGACGAGCACCAGTATCCAGGATATATCCAGAGCGCCACCCCCGCCACCCCCGCCCGACGGCGCAGCGGTGGCGGTCACCGTGATCGACTGCGTCGCCGTGCCGCCCGCGCCACTGCAAGTCAGAGTCAATGTCTCGGTCGCAGCGATCGCGACGGCCAGCGTGCCGCTGGTGGATTCGGGACCAGTCCAGCCCGAGCCGCCGCTCGCCGTGCACGCCGTCGCGTTCTGGCTGCTCCAGGTCAAGGTCACTGTGCCGCCCGCCGTCACCGACGAGGCGCTCGACGTGAAGGTCACGGTCGCGGCGGCCGAAGCCACGACCAACGAGTAGAGCCCATAATTCTGCGCGCCCGGAGTCGCGATGAACGTCAGTACATAAGTACCGGGCGTGGCGGCAAAGTTGAAGCTTCCGCCCCCGTAAATCTTGCCGAGCACTTGCCCGGCACTCGAGACGAGGACACCTAGATCCGAAAACTTCGCCGGAAACCCGAGGTCCGTCAGGGTCGTCGTGAAGTTACCCGACGTCCCCAACGTGATGGTCTGCGAGTTGAATACGCCTCCGACGGCCTGCGTGAATTGCCCTTCGATCTGCGGCGAGGCACCGCTCGTCTGAACCGTGACGCCAAAGACGCCGATGCCGCTAGCGGGGGGCGTCACGTTGACGAGCACCACGACCGGCCCCTGTGCCGCGGTGAAGTCTCCGTTCGCGCTCTCCGTCAGCACGGCGCCGCTCTGCGCCACGGTCGAGCTGATCGATTGCAGCGCCCCGGGAAACTGAAAGTCATCGACCACCAGGTTGTAGGTGCCGGCCGCGGGCAGCATCAGAACGAAGGCGTAGCTGTTACCAGACCCACCGCTGGGGTTACGACCTGCGTGGTCGATAGCAATGGAGTCGAATTGGCTGCAGCCGGTGCGAGATCCAGGCTGTAGACACCGGGCTGCGTCGCCGCGACGGCGTACTGCCAAATTTGGACGGGGCCTGCCGGTGCGTTGAAGCTCGATACGTTGCCCGAGCTCGTAAGCATGGCAAGAAGGGTCGAGCCCTCGGTGATCGCGACACCCAGCCCCGACAGGGGCGCGGGATACTGATCATCCGTCAGGGTGAGATTGAGAGCTTGAGTGACGGCATTATCGACCACCGTCGCAGCGGGCAACGTTCCTACGGGGATGCTGCGGTCGAACACCGTTGCGCCCGTCGGATCTGCGATGTGGACCGCATAAAGACCCGCCTTGAGCGTGGCGCTGGCCAATGCACCAAGGATGAGCGTGTAGGTGGTGCTGGCCGAGAGGGTAACCGAATAGCTTCCGGTACCCGGCAGGTTGGCCACCGCAGTACTGCCGAGGGCGATGCCGCCGGAGATCGACTGGAGTGCCGCGGGGAACGCATCATCGGTGATGGTCACCGTGTAGGTGCCTGCCGCGGCCGACGTCGTGAAGGTCGTATCGAGCCCCGATGAAGGAGTCGTGGAGGGCGCGGACGGCGTAAAGAGATTGCCGGAATACGAGTAACTGGCGATGCACGTCGAGGAGCTGCTCGCTGCGGCCACACACACTCCGAATAGGCCGATGCCTTGCGTCGCGTTCGGCGTGCCGATGACGTGCACGGTGTAGGTGCCAGCTGCCGCCGGTATGTCGACCGTCGCGGTGTGAGTCGATGCGGACACCGTGCCCGATCCGACGAGTGAATTGCCGACGGTCACCGCTACTTGCAGAGAGCTGAATGCAACCGGTTCCTGCAGATCGGTCAGCGTCAGTACCAGTGCTTCACCTGTGGATTCGGTAAAGGAGTACTCGGCCGGAGCCGCGACCGTCGGGAGCCCGACGAGGCTCGTCTGATCGTAGAGCACATCGGCGCGTGCTGAAGGGGCAACGAGGGCAACCAGGACCAAGGCGGCAGGGATCGACGCGACAAGACCGCGATGCATGATTCGATGTCCCATGCTCACCTCCGGTTCGTTCAAGTTTTCGGTTGCGCGGGGCTCGCCGCAGCCACGGTGGAAAGCTTGTCCAGCATCGCCTTGGCCTCATCGATGCCGGCGAAGTTCTTGCCAAACTTGAGGGACCGCGCGAGGCTGTCGCGAGCGGCCTCTGCCTGTCCCGCCGAAGCCTGCGCCATGCCGAGGTGATAGAGCGAGGTGGGTGAATCCGGCGCCTTGTTCAGGACGCTCTGCAGCGCGGCGACCGCCGCCTCCGACTCACCGCGCTTGTAGAGCACCCAGCCGTAGGTATCGAGAAAGGCTGGGTTCGGGGAGTTCGCAAATCGGGCCGCGAGCGCATTGGCACGATCCAGGCTATGCGAATCGGTCTTGTACGTGATGAGCAGCATCGCCAGGTTATTGGCGGCGACGTCCGATTGGGGATTGCTGCGCAGCGCATCCTCATAGACGTTCACGGCGTCGTCAACCTTGCCGAGCGAGACCAGCAAGCTCGCGAGTATCGTCTGCAGGGGCAGCGGCTCGCTGGCTTTGGCCACACCCGCGCGCAACGTCGCAATGGCCGCGGCCGAGTCATGGTCCAGGCCCTGCTCCACGGTCGCGAGTCCGCGGTAGGGGAGCCACCAGGTCGGCTGGCGCGCCACCGCGCCCTGGAACGCCGCCCTCGCCTCCGCGGCATTGTGATTCGCGAGGAGCACGCCGCCCTTGATGTTGAGAGCGAACGGGAGCGAAGGAAACTCGGCCGCCACGGCATCGAGGCGCTGCAGAGCCTCGGGCGTGCGCTTCGCCCTCACCAATGCGGCCACCAAGGATTCGAGTGCTTCGGTCGAGTCCGGCTGCAGATCGAGCGCCTTGGTGTAGAGGGCGAGCGCCTCATCCGGGTGGTCCTGCGACTCGGCAATCTTTCCCTGCTCGAAGTAGCCCAAGGCCACCTTCGGATGCGTGGAGACGAGCGCATCGGCGGCCGCCTTCGCATCCACGACATCGTGCGCCGCAGCGTCCACAGTGAATTGCGCCCCGAGCCCTGCCGCATCGTCCGGGTGTTGCTTCACCAGCTCATCGACAACCGGCTTCGCCTGTTCCGGCTTTCCGAGCTGAACCAGCAAATTGACCAGATCGAGACGCACCGCCCCATCCTTCGGGTCCGCGTCAACGGCGCGGCGAATGGTCTCTTCCGCCAGTGCCGGCTCGCCATTCGCGAGATGCGCGCGAGCGAGCGAGCGCATCACGCCGACCGCATTCGGCTGATCACGCAACACGGAGCGCAGGTCGTTGATGGCCGATTTCGGATCCTTTTGCGCGAGCGCGAGGTTACCCCGCAAGATCAGCGCATCGTTATCCCGTGGATTCTTGTCGAGCACCTCCGCGAGCAGCCTTTCGGCATCCGCTAGCTGATTGGTCTCGACCTTCAGAAACGCCAGTCGGTCGCGCGCGGTGATGCCTGGAGGCTTGAGCTGGGCGGCTTGAATGATCTCTCGGTAGACGCCCTCGGCCTTCGGGTATTCCTTGCCCTGCTCATAGAACCGGGCCTGGAGCAGCCGCAGCTCGTAGTCGTCCTTGTGCGACTCGATCATGCGGCTGAGCTCCTTCTCGGCGACGTCGCGGCTGCGGCGAGCGGCGAGGAATTCGATCAGCGACATCATGAGATCGCGATCCTCGGGCGAGGCTTTGAGCGCCTCGCGCAGGACGTGCTCGGCTTCGTCCGGCCGGTTCAGGCGTGCATAGAATTGCGCGAGCCGCAGCCGGTGCGTCTTGTCGTCCGGATTCAGGCGCACCAGCTCGATCAAGATCGCCTCCGCTTTCGGCGCATCGTCGAGACTCGCATAGAGCTGCCCGAGGATGAGCCGCAGCTCGACGGTGTTCGGCAAGCGCTTGATCGCGCTCTCGAGGAGATCTCGGGCTTTGTCGTTCTCACCGCGATACTTGTAGAGGCCGGCAAGCACCGCCACGGCATCCTCGCTCTTCGGGTCAAGCTGCACGGCCCGCTCGCTATCTTGCAGCGCGCCATCGACGTCCTTGAGCTGCTCACGCGCCCCCGCGCGCACCGTCAGGAGTCGGGCGTCGTCCGGATGCTGGGTCAGCGAGGGTTTGATCGTCTCGAGGGCTCGATCCGGCGCACCCGCCAGCACGAACAGCCGCCCGAGCGCGGCGCGCGCCTGAATATTGTCCGCATTCGACTCGATGGCTCCCTGATAGAACTGCGCCGCCTCGCGCAAATTGCCGAGCCTCTCGTCGACGAGCCCGTTTCGGTACCGGGCCTCGCTGTCGTTCGGCGCAATTTGCAGGGCGTTGCGAAACTCGACACGCGCCTTCTCGTAGTTATGGGTTGCGAAGAACTCCTCGCCCCTCGCCAGATGGTGCGCCTTGCGCGCCTGCGCGCCACCACAGCCTTCGAAGATGACGGTAGTCACCAGCAGAGACAACAGCATCCAGCGGCCTGGTGCCAATCGACAGGACATAATCACTCACCGCAGCACACGAAGGGGAGCGCGAGTTTAAAAACGGCAAATGACGCTGGCGTTACATGCCCGGAATGAGTGCCCGCAGCACCAGGCTGCCGAGGACGTATACCACCCCGACCCGTAACCATACGGCGCGACCTTCAGCCCGGCTCACCAGCACTTCAATGGAATAGAACAGGATGATGAGCTTGACGATCCCGAGAGCGTTGCTCTCGGCCAGGCGGAACACACCCGGCAGGCTCGGGACCACGAGAGCCATGAAGAGCACGATGAGATCGAGCGACGTCACCTGAAAGCGCCGATCGTTCTGCAGTCGCAGCCGCACGACAGTGCCGACGGTGGAGACCGACAGGGCGATCCACGCCGAGGTCGAGATGACGCGACCCTCGGCCGGTAAGGTGACATCGAGATATACGAGGACCGTGGCGGTTACGTACAGCGCCGCCTTTTCGACCACGTTGAGCGGACGGCTTCTGAGAATCAGGAGCAGGCACCCGCTCGTTGCCAAAAGGGCGAGGACGAGTATCCACACATCGTGACTGAGGGCCGTCGTGCGAAGCACGATGATCAAGGCGTAGGCGTTGATCCCGCCGGCGATCGCCGCATAGGAGAGCTGCGTCAGCCGCTCCGGCCGCAGAACGGCTTTCATGAGCAGCGGCGTGTCGGGGTCGCGCGCGGCTGGGACCTCACGTCGCAGCCGCCAGCCCGAGCCGGACGCCAGCTGCAGCGTGCCGATGGCCAGCACGAAGAGCGCGATCACGAACGCGAAAATCGTGAGGTCCGACTCGTATCTCATGAAGTATGCAACGACGAACAACGCCGCCTGCAGGGCGTAGATCACCATGACCGCTTCGCGATGGCTGAAGCCGAGCGCCAGCAACTTGTGGTGGATATGATTCTCATCCCCAATAAAAGGAGACCGGCCCTCGCCAATGCGCTGCACCATCACACTCAAGGTATCGAGAATGGGTATGGCCAAAAGCAGAATCGGAATGGCGGCGCTCACCTGGCTCGAGAAGCTCTGCGTCGCACGGATGCTAAGCACGCCGATCGCAAACCCGAGTAACTGGCTGCCAGCATCACCCATGAATACCGTCGCCGGATAGGTGTTGAACCGTAGAAACCCGAGAATGGCGCCCGCAAATGCCAGGCACAGCGCGGGGCCGGCATTGTGCTCGGCTACACCCGACAGCAAGGCCACGGCGCAGAGGCACAGGAACGTCGTTCCGCCCGCGAGGCCGTCGAGACCGTCTGCCAGATTGACCGCATTCGTGATGCCGATCAGGAAGAAGGCGGTCAGGGGCATCGAGATCCACACGGGCAGCACTATGCGGTCGTCCAGCGTGATGGCACGAACCTGCACGTCGCCGCAAAATATTACGATGCCGACGGCCAGGAACTGGCCGATGAACTTGACTCGATAGTCGAGATCGTAACGATCGTCCAGCGCACCGAACGCCACCAGCAACGCAGCCGCCAGCAGGAACCATCGGTCCGAAGGCTGCAGATCGATCGCGACGAAGGCAGCCACGAATGCCGCGATCGCCATCGCGATGCCGCCGATTCTCGGCACCGGGGCGCCGTGCACTTTGCGCACGCCCGGCTGGTCGACGATGCCCCACTTGGTCGCGAGCCTCGCGAGCAATGGGAGACCCGCCATGGCGATCGCCATGGCAATCACGAATGGCATCACGCCGGCCATGAGGATCAGTTCGGTATGTAGGTCGGGAGCTTGGGTACGAGGAGAGCGATGAACTCGCTCACCTCCCGATCCGCGACCGCCTCGTCGGTGCCGGGCGGCACCGCGGCCATGACTCGCACCAGAGCACCATCGGTACGATGCCGCGTCACGGCATCCCAGAAAAGGTACCACTTCACTGCGAACTCATTGGTAATGACCCGGCCGCGCTGTTGAAACCAGTAATAGACGAGCTCGCGCTGGCCGGCGAGCTCGATGAGTGTCCGATTGACGCGCAGGGTATAGCCGCCGATCTGTATCGACGGTAGCTCGCGCTGATCGAAGTCGCGCATCTGCCAGCCGCCACCCGGCAGGCACGAGCGCGGTGAATGAACCGCTTCGCCTTTGCGCTGCGAGTTGTAGTACGCCATGTAGAGATTGAGGTGACGGCCGGAATCGTTGAGGTAATCGGCGAGGAGGTAGTCGTCGAGCTTGAGCTGGTCGACGTAAACGCCCTCGAGCGAGCCGGCTTGACCCGTCCAGCCGGGCAAATGCATGGGGAATTCAGCGAAGCTCGGGCGGGTCGGAATGACCTCCGTCGGGCGCGGCAGCACCAGAGCGATGATGACGAATGACACGAGGACGGCCGCGGCCGCGACGAAGGTCCGCGGAACCGGCCGCGGCTGGGACACGACGCCCTTGGGGGTCCTGGCGGGAAGCTCCACGCCGAAGAGCTCCCGCCAGGTGCCATTCTCGTGTCCGATGCGATTCAACAGCGCGATCTCGCCGAGCAACAGCCCGGCGCTTAGCATGAACACCATCCAGCCCTGAAACTGGTGGAGGAACCCCTCGGCCATGCCGATCCCCCAGTGCTCGACCATGAGACCGATGGTGCCGATCCGCCCGCTGTTCATGATGATGGTGATCGGAATGCTCGAGAGGAACAGCGCGATTCGCTTCCACGTCGCGCCTTTGTAAAAGTATGCGGTTAAGAAGCCGAGGGTCATCAATGGAAACAGATAGCGCAGCCCGTCGCAGGCCTCCGCGACCTGTAGCTTGTAGCCTCCGAGGTCGATCACGTTGCCCTCGACGAAGACGCTGATGCCGATCAGCCGCATGAACCAGACGCCGAGCTGGGAGGACAGCAACTGCAACTTGGTGGACAGATTGAAGAGAAAGAATGCCGGCAGGGGAATCATGAATGCGAGAATGAGCAGCGGTACGGCAATCAAGCGGAAGGCTCGCATGCCCGTGAATGAAAGGACCAATCCATAGAGGGTGACGACGTACGCGTACTGAACCAGCGTGTAGATCGTCGCGAGCTGACCGAGCAACAGGAGACCCCCGCCGACGAGCACCAGCACGACACCCCACACGCTGCCCTCGAAAGGGATTTGCTCCAGACGATCCTTCTGTTGCCAGATCAAAAATGTGGCGATCGGCGGTATGAGGATCGCGTAGCTATACTCAGGACTACCGACCCAAGCGATCGCCATGGCCGACAAGCCGTCCCAGAACAACCAGAGACTCAGGGCGCCGGTGGCCGCGACCATCAGCGTCAGGCCCCAGGACAATCGCCAGACAAATCCTTCCGTGCTGCCGGGGTGCAATGAATTCACTGACATCTCATCTCTCCCTTCGGGGGCCACCGTGTTCCATAGGCCATCGGGTTTGAGCGGCCGCGAGGCGACCGGCGTATTCTCGCGACGAGCAACCTAAAGGCGGGCTGGGACAGCCGCTGGTGGACACCCGCTTGAGATACCCGGCTTGTGTTTCAAAAGCATGACGTCGGCGGGCTGGCGCACACGGGATGCATTCGCTCCACGTGAAAAGAGGAAACTGCGTGGAGTGCAACGAGCGTGTCATGTAATGCGAATACGCTCTCGGTCGGCTCCCGGTCGTACCCTGCGTCCATGGAGAGCGGAGTTTCAAGCACAACATTCATGATGGCTAAGCGACACGAGACCGATGGATTGGCACTCGATCTCGGCATCTGCGCAAGGCTCCTTCCAACGACTCGCGACATTGCGCCGCCGCAGAGGCGGCGATGAGGGCGAAGGTTTCGGCCGGCTTGCGCGAGCCGGCCGATCGGTCGACCGTCGTTTATCCTTTTCTGGGCACCGACGCGGTGGACCTCTGGTTCCTGCGACTGTCCGGTTACGGCCTCGGCAACTGCTTTTACACTTACTTTCACGCCGCTGCGCTGGCGGACAGGTATCATGCGCGCCTCATCGCTCCGCCATGGTTCTCACTCAAGATCGGCCCGCTTCTTCGTGGGGAGAGTTCGAAGCGGCTGTATTGGCGAATGTTCAAGCCGTATTCGGGCGACATCCATGGCGTAGAGAAGCTCGTCACGCTGCTACGGACGTACCGCAAGCGCGTGGTTCTCAAAGTGGGTGAGCCCTCGGAACCCGTGATCGTCAAGGGCGCCCTTAACTTGGTCGTTAGCAGCCGGTTCACGTTCGTCGGCCTACACCCCTATCGAGGTGCGATCCGCGAAAGAATTCTTGGCACCATCAATGATCCAGTGCCGGAGAATCATCGCTGGGGCTCCGGCGGTTACCTGGCGGTTCACATCCGCCTGGGCGACTTCTTTGAGGTCACGGACCACGCGCTCGTCAATACGGCTCATCCCAGTCCTAATTTCAGAATTCCGATGAGCTGGTATATCGATCTGGTCTCCGCTCTGCGCAAGCGCCATCGCGACAAGCGCATCTTCGTATTCTCCGATGGTGAGGAGAAGCTGCTCAAGCCCGTTCTCGATCAGGGAGCCGAGCTTTATCGAAGCGGGTCCGACATCACCGACCTGCTGGCAATGGCCGGTGCCTCGATGCTCGTCGGCTCCAACTCGACCTATTCACGATGGGCCGCGTTTCTCGGCAACATGCCGTCGATCTGGCTGAAGACGTCGGCCAATCCAGAGAAGCCTACGGATCTCGAGATACCGATATGCTACTTGCCGCTGGATTGCTCCGGACCGGCCTTCCTGGATCGGCTGTCTCCATGAGGTCGCGGCAACTACGGCTCACCTTCGCAATTCTCTCGAGCCTCTGGTCTCCCGAGGGCTTCACGACAGGGTCCGCAACACAGTCCGTGAATCCGATTACCGGAGTGATGGATGTCGACTACGCAGGCTATCTTTCGCAGCACGACGTGGTATTCAACCAACCGATCCTCGATCCTGCCTTCGGATCAACGGTCGGCAACGGCCGCCTCGGAGCCATGGTCTGGAACCAGGACGGCCTGCGCATGCAAATCAGTGATGTCGATGCGTCCGAGCAGACCGCATTCTCGGCGGGCTTGATCCACCTGTACACGAGCCCCGCCCTGGATGGCGAGCACTCCAGATTTCGGCAGAGGTTATCCCTGTACGATGGAACGCTGACGACGAAATATGGCGCCGACCGCACGATCACCGTGATGGGCGTTCCTCATTCCGAGTTGCTTGGAATACACGTCGCCGATTCTCGTCGCGGAGTATCGCAGGTCACTCTCGACCTCGGCATCTGGGATGTGAGCAATCTGATTGGCGGCGACGTCCGCAATATCGCTACCTGGCGGTCGGTGGCAACCTATGCGGATTCCGAAGGTATCGGGTTGAGCCGCGGCCAGCAGGATCCCGACAATTTTGGATATACTCTCGCCGCAACGGTAGAGGGCAGCACGTTCCGCACCCAAACGGTCGACCCCAACACCGTCCGGCTCATCATCACGCCCTCGGCCGAGTATACGATCTGGATCGCGTGTGCCAGCCGGTACGATGCTCCTGATCATGACTCCGTCAGGCAGGCGCATTCTCTGCTGAGCGCGATCAAGACGGACGGCTATACCGCCACGCTAGCGCGCTACGAGCGCGGGTGGCATGCGTTCTGGCACAAGTCCTTCGTCCGGTATTCCTTCTCGGGCGACGATGCAGGCTACCTTGAAAATCTCTACTACCTATATACCTACATAATCGCAGCCGGTTCCTACTCGAGCTTCCCCTTCCACTTCATGAACGGGGATCTGTCAGCCAATGGCGATTCCGGCAGCACACGCTGGGCGTCAGGTTACTGGCACTGGAACGAACGCGATGTCTACGGCTCCTTTCTGGCGTCAAATCATCCCGAGATTTTGCATGTCCTCAATCAACTCTATCAGCGCAACTTCGAGGCCCTCCGAGCCCATACGCGTGCGAGATTTCACATTGACGGGATATGGGTGCCGGAAGTCATTCGTTGGGATGGCGATGCCGGGACGACGGAACGGAGCGACTGGACCAAAGACATATTTTCGACGGGTGCCGAAGTGGCCGAGAACATGTACGCCGAATACGAGTACACGAATGACGCCGCTTATCTACGGAAATCGGCCTATCCGTTCATTCGCGCGGTGACAGAATTCTATGCCGGTGTGCTGGCGCTGAGTCCCGAGTCCGGCCGGTATCACGTGACTCGATCCAACGCGCATGAGACGTACTGGGGTGTGACCGATGCCATCACGGATCTCGCTGCCGTTCGCAGCCTGTTTCCGATCGCCATTGCGGCAAGCGAAGTCCTGGGCGCGGACGGAGAGCGGCGAATCGAGTGGCGACGTATTCTCGAGGGGCTGGCCCCATATCCTCTGACCGAGGACGGAGCGCGCTACGCACCCCACGCTCCGCCGCCCGCGATCAATCACAACTGGGAGAACATTACCAGCGAGCTGGTCTGGCCCTACGGCGTCACGGGCATCGATGCGGGAGACTACAGAAGGGCACTCGACGGCTGGATCAACCGTCCATATCCTTACGGCAACATTTGGTCGCCCGATGCAATACAGGCGGCGAGATTGGGTCTGGGCGACGAGGTCTTGAAAGGCCTGAAACGGCTGATCGGGACCTACCAAACCTATCCCAACGGATTGACCGACGACAGCAACGGCCGATTCGAGTACCTCGGCTCGGATCTGTCCGCGGTCAACGAATCTCTGCTGCAGAGCCATGACGGCAAGATACGCGTATTTCCCGCGCCACCGAGTACGCCCGAGTTCGATGGCAAGTTCACGTTGCTGGCGCGAGGCGCTTTCCTGCTGAGCTCCGAGTATCAGAACAACGAGACCAAATATGTCGTCATCAGGAGCCTGGCGGGCAATCGTGCCACGCTCGAAAATCCCTGGCGCGGCGGGCGTGTACGCGTCAGAAGATCGGCGGACAATACGACGCTCTTGACCACGACACAGGATGAGTTCTCGTTCGACACCACGCCGAATACGGTTTACGTCATCGAGCGGTTGGCCAAACCACTGAACGCGTTCTCGCACCGGCGTCTCACCGGAACGGCCAATGTCGATGCCAAGCGGTTGGCCGGCTCCCCCGCCATGCTGGGAGCGTTTCGACACTCTACCCCCGATGTCCGGTTTTCCCCTCAATGACCAAGCAGCGAGTATTCGGATGGCCGTCACAGTTTCGACCTTCCTGTTCAAGCTCCTTGGCCGCCTCGAGCGCGCGGCCGCATATGCACAGGGCAAGGGATATGGAGCCACGACGGTCGCCCGAGAAGTGACTCTGCTTCTAAAGCTGCTTTGCATGACG
>Ga0187781_10003271_pt1 | contig 12232 bp, 8 predicted proteins | sample 0715_SJ02_MP02_2_FD_132447 | JGI IMG/M metagenome (GOLD analysis project Ga0187781, IMG submission 132447) | Tropical peat soil microbial communities from peatlands in Department of Meta, Colombia - 0715_SJ02_MP02_20_MG | ecosystem: Environmental > Terrestrial > Soil > Wetlands > Peat | place...
GCTCCTCGACCGTGGTCCCGAGTTCGACGGCGTCCTCAACGCCTGCAGAGAGCTGGGCGTCACCCTCATCGCATTCAGCCCGCTCGCCTTGGGCGCCCTCTCGGGGAAGTACCGGCCCGACCATCTTCCGGAGGACATGCTTCGGCGCCGCGTGGCCGGACCATTCCGATCAAACCGGATTGCATCCACATTCCATGTAACCGAGAAGCTGGCCGCCATCGGAGCGGGCCATGGGAAGTGGTACCTCAGGTCGCGTTGCGCTACCTCATCGAGCAAGGAGCCGTTCCAATCCCGGGGGCCAAGAACGAGAAGCAGGCACGTGAGAATGCGGGTTCCCTGACGTTTTCGCTCTCAGGAACCGAGATGGACGAGCTGCGCGAGGCGACGAAAGGCTGGGCGCAGGACCGGGGGTGAGAGACATCTTCCTCGTCGACTGGCTCTCACCGCCGTCGCTCTTGAGTTGGCCGAGTTCGATTACACTGTACCCTCGAAAGTTGTGATTGCGTTGGCAATCGCTCTCTTCGCGTACGGGATCTGCTCGTGGACAATTCACGGATGCCTGGGAGGACTGTAGAAACTCCTCGCATTCGAAGACACCGGCATGGCGGGTGGGTGTGTGGCGTCTTCGCCCCCATATGTAAAACACCGAGGAAGTGGGAACCGAGCACACTCTGCCCCCCCGTTCACGGCACGGCAGGGGCACACCCCTCGAGGTTACCCATGTTGGGGCGTGCTGGTTCGAGGGATTGGTAGGGACGCTACTAGATAATCCGCGGTCCGTGTGCTCGAGAGACCGACTTCAAGCCACGCAGAATGGCAGAGGCGGGGCCCCCGGCCGGAATCGGGCACGCGGACCCCCCTCGTCGAAATGCCCGGTCGGCACCAGCTCCTCAGGTGAGTTCCGACTGACCTAGCCCATTTACGGTCGAAGACTCGCTCCGTAGCCTCGATGGCAGCCAAGGGGGTCCGGGTTCCGTCGCGGCCTCCCGCCCCGGACAGCCTCCTCCAAGAGGTCACGAAGGGCCTGCTCGAGCCCGATGAGCGCATCGTGAACAACTGGACCACCGTCGGCCAGATGCCGAGCGTCCTCCTGGTCCTGACGAATCGCAAGATCCTCGGATTCCGGATCAAGGGCGTGTTCAACAAGACGTATGAGAAGGTGCTCGGGCGTAACCTCGAGGAACTTCCGGAACCGAAGACGGTCGAAGAGAGCGCGGGATGGGGGGCAGCGCTCCTGGCGGGACAGAAGTTCCGATTCGCTCGAGCAGACGCGGAATCGCTCTGCGCCGAGGTTGCTCACTCCCGGACCATCCGAGTGCAGGTGCTCGAGGGTGGCAAGGCCCTCCCCCCGATCCCCGGTCACCCGGACAAGGAGGTCATCACCCGAGAAGTGGTGAAGATCCGTTGCCGCTTCTGCGGCCAACTGAACGACCAGGGGACGCCGAAATGTGTTCAGTGCGGCGCGCCCACGTGAGTGAGCTCTCGATACGTTCGCCGAGAGGGTAGTTAGTTCGACCTTGCACCGGGTCCGAAGACCGGACCCAGCCACCGTCTCAGTTCACGTGACGCGAGCGGTTTGCTCGTCACCGAACGAGCTGACGCACGCAGAAACAGAGGCGGCCGCTCGTTGAGCTCAAACGGAGGAGGGTCCGCTCTCTTCCTCGAGCGTGGCTTGCGCGGCCGCCAATCGAGCGACCGGGATCCGGAAGCCGGAGCAGCTCACGTAATTCAATCCGACTCGGCTGAAGAATCGGACGCTCTTCGGGTCGCCGCCGTGTTCCCCGCAGATGCCGATTTCGAGATTGGGATGGGTCTTCCTCCCCTCCGTGACCGCTATCGTGACGAGCTTCCCGACGCCAGCTACGTCCAGGACTTCGAACGGGCTCTCGGGGAGAATCTTCTCCTCAAGATACTTGTTCATGAACTTCGCCTCGACATCGTCGCGACTGAAGGCAAAGGTCGCCTGGGTGAGGTCGTTCGTTCCGAACGAAAGGAAATCGGCGTGGGCAGCGATGTCTCCTGCGGTCAGCGCCGCACGCGGGGTCTCGACCATGGTTCCCACCCGGTACTCGAGGGTCGCCCCCAGTTCCTCGAGCGTGCGTTTCGCGGCATCATCAATGACGGTGCGGAGGATGATGATCTCCTCCTTGTCGCTCACCATCGGAAGCATCAGACCGACATGCGCGGTTTCGCCTTCCTCACGCTGGACCTGCACGGCGGCCCGAACGATCGCCTCCACCTGCAACTCGTAGATCACCGGATATGTGATCGCGAGACGACAGCCTCGGTGGCCGAGCATCGGATTGTGCTCGGTGAGATGGTCGAGCTTTTCGAGCATCCGCTGCCATCGTTCGATTTCCAGTGGCCACGCCCCCCGCTTCCACAGGTCTTGGATCTCCGCGGTGACCTCTTCGCGCTGCGGCAGGAACTCGTGCAGCGGCAGGTCGAGCAGCCGAACAATGACGGGCCGACCTTTCATCACCCGGAAGATCCGGACGAAATCGGCGACCTGGAAGGGGACGAGCCGGCGAAGCGCGCGGGTCCTTTCCTCGACGGTTTCGGAGAGGATCATCTCGTGCATGATCTTCAGCCGGTCGGGCGCGTTGAACATTCGCTCCGTGCGGCAGAGACCGATTCCCTGCGCGCCGAACTCGAGCGCGCGCGCGGCCGCCTCGGGAGTTTCGGCGTTCGCGTACACCCCCAGGGTCCGGATCTCGTCGGCCCAACCGAGTAGCTTCCCGAATTCGGACGTGAGCGGCGGCTCCACCGTCGGGAGCGCGCCCAGCATCACATTGCCGGTCGTTCCGTCGATCGTGATGAAATCGCCCGCCTTCACCACCGCACCCCCCTCGAGTTGGATCGTGCCGCCACCGGGGTCGACCTTGATCGAGCTGCAACCGACGACCGCGGGCTTGCCCATCCCCCTCGCGACGACCGCGGCGTGCGAGGTCATCCCTCCCTTCGCCGTGAGGACGCCCTGCGCCGCGATGATCCCGGCAATGTCGTCCGGGGTCGTCTCGGGGCGGACGAGGATAACTTTCTCTCCCTTCGCCCCCTTCGCGACCGCCTCCGCCGTGATCAGGACGGCGGTTCCCGAGACCGCGCCGGGCGAGGCGTTCAATCCCTTGGCGACGGGCTGCACGGCCACCGAGGGGTCGATCGTCCGGTGCAGCAATTTCTCAGCGTCGGCGGGGTCGAGCCGGCGGACGGCCTCCTTCTGGGTGATCAACCCTTCGTTCGCCATCTCGTAGGCAATCCGAACCGCGGCCTGGGCACTCCTCTTGCCGGTCCGGGTCTGAAGCATGAAGAGCCGTCCGTCCTCGACGGTGAACTCGAAGTCCTGCATGTCTCGGAAACGGCCTTCCAGCTGCTTCGCAACGCCTTCGAGTTGGGACTTGAGGGACGGATCGATCGAATCGATCGTCGTGGGTGTCCTCGCCCCGGAGACCACATCCTCTCCCTGAGCATTACCGAGGAACTCGCCGTAGAGCGACTTCTCTCCCGTTGAGGGATTGCGAGTAAACCCCACCCCCGAGCCCGAATTCTTCCCGCGGTTCCCGAAGACCATCGTCTGCACGGTGACCGCCGTTCCGAGATCGTCGGCGATCCGGTAGTAACGACGGTATTCCTTGGCCCTCGGGTTCTCCCACGACCGGAAGACCGCCCCCACGGCGCCTTCGAGTTGCACCCAGGGGTCTTGGGGGAACGGAGCCCCCGTCTTAGCACGAACCAACTCTTTGAACGCTCGAACGATCTCACGAAGATCGTCCGGCGGTATCTCCGCGTCCTGGTCGACGCCGAGCCGCTTCTTGGTCTCATCGAGCAGCGTCTCAAACTCTGCCTTCGGAAGGCCCAGGACGACCGTGCCATACATTTGGACGAGCCGTCGGTACGCATCTAGGGCGAACCGTGCGTCCGCGCGACGGCGCCCCAAGCCCTGGGCGACGCGGTCGGTGAGTCCGAGGTCCAGAATCGTGTCCATCATGCCGGGCATGGAGAACGGGCCTCCGGACCGGACGGAAAGGAGGAGCGGTCGCTCCGGGGAGTTCAACTTCTTGCTCGTGCGCCGCTCGAGTTCGGAAAGCTTTCCCTTAAGTTCCTCGAAGAGCCCTCTCGGAACCTCACCGGTCCGCAAGTATTCCCGGCACGCCTCGGTGGTGACGATGAGGCCCGGCGGTACCGGCAGGCCGATGGAGGTCATCTCCACGAGCCCGAGCCCCTTTCCGCCGAGGGCGTACTTGTCGAGCCCTTTGGCCTCGTCGAAGAGGTATACGAGCACGGCGTTACCTGCAAGCTCGTCCGGCTGATACCTGTTATACCTGTCGTTCTTCCAAACTCACTCGAGCGGTCCCCGGGGTTCGATGAGCTCGTTCCACGAGGACTAGGAGCTGAGGAAGGGGTCGGCCGCTAATCGATCCCCGACCATGAGCGATAGTTCCCGTACGGCGTCCTGTCGGGAAACTCGCGGTCCGGATGTCACGCTGACGGCCGTTCTAGGGGGTTACGCCACGCGCGGCCCCATTCCACGGAACCCTTATCGCTCGAGGTGAACCATTGCCGGTCGTCAGGGTGAGCGATTGCCCGGCGAACGACGCGGCCCCTCCCTGGATCGTGAGCAACAGGGGGCCTGTCACCGGCTCACGAAGGCGGGTTGTGACCCTCCGACGCTAAATCGCATCGTGGCGCACTTTGGGGAGGTCTCTGGCTCGCCGGAGGGTCGGGTGGCGAAGCTGGTCGAGCTCGCATCGTTCACGAGGCAGATCGGGGCTCGGGCGGCCCGTGATTACTTCCGGGCGATCCGGGAAACGAATGCGGTTGCGGAGCTGACCGACTCGAAGGTGCTTGCCTTCGCTCGGTCGGTGAGTCCGCACACGGCCGAGTGGTACTTCTGGGCGATCTGGGGTACTCGGGCCGTACGGGAGCTCACAGCCCAGAATGTGCTCGACGCCGTACCATTCTTCCGATCCATCGAAGGACCCGCGACCGTCGAGTATTTTGTGGCGATCCGGGAAACCCGCGCGGCCGGGAAGCTGACCGACCCGAAGGTCATGGCCTTCGCTCAAACGATCGGGAGCGGAGCCGCGACCGAATACTTCGGGTCCTTCTGGGAAACGAACGCCGTGGACATGCTCACGAGCGGGAGGGTTCTTTCGCTCGCCGGAGCCCTCAAGGGTGATGGCGCGAAGGAATACTTCCTCGCGATCCGGGAAACGAAGGCGGTCGCGGAGCTGACCACACCCCAAATTCTCGGATTCGCGGGCGGGCTCGGCCCGCGCACCGCGGAGGAGTTCTTCCGAGCTGTTCGGACCACACGGGCCATTGCCGAGTTGACGAGCGACCGTGTCACCGTCTTCGCCGAGGTGATCGGCAAGGGCTGTGCCCGTGAGTATTTCCAGGTCATCACCAGTACCAAGAAGGTTCGGGAACTCACGAGCGAGCGACTCCTTCGAGCCTCGGGCATCATCCGAGCGATTGGGAGCGACGCCGCGCTCGACTACTTCCTCGCGGTGGCGGCCACGGACATGGTGCCGACCCCCGAGGGGGCGGCGGATGGACGGGTCCCTGCTCCCGTCGACACAACGGTGCCCGTTCTCACCCTCCTCGACATCCCAAAGTACCACCTCTACCGCCCCGTGGCCTGGGTCGGTGCGACCGCCCTGTTCTGGGGGAGCGTTTGGCAAGCGGGAGCGTTATCGCTCGACTCCACGCAGGGCCAGCTCGGACTCGTGGCTGCCCTGCTCGCTTGGGCGGCGCTGCTCTGGGGAGTGCACCTTCTGACAGGGGTGGTCGTCGAACGATCCAGCGAGGAGTTCGTTCGGCGTCGCCGGCGATTGCTCAACGAGCACGGGATCCGCTGGCACGACTGCACGTCCGGAAATCGGCAATGCCCCCGGTGCTGGGATCCATCGCAGACCCATCGGGACCAGCAGTTCGACAACGGTCGCTTCTGTCGGTGCCCGACCTGTTAACCGCTCGCGCCTTGCGCTGCCCCTGAGTTTCGAACGCCCTTCGCCGAAGCCGCGGGCCGTCGTCAGTCACCGTAGACGAGCTCTCCGTGGAGCTCCTTGTCGAGGCCCGTCACCTCGACCTCCTTCGGAACCCGTACCTCCATCATGCGGTCGATGCCCAGAAGAATCAGGTAGGTCACGGTGAAGGCATACGCTGCGGCGAACGCGACCGCGGCCAGTTCCTTCCCGAAGAACAGCGAACCTCCGAAGAACAGGCCGTTGGCTCCACCGGCGTTGATAGCGAGGGAGGCGAAGACACCGAGCAGGCACATCCCGAGAATGCCACCCACCCCGTGCACTCCCCAGACATCGAGCGCGTCGTCCCAGTGGCGTCGATTCTTGAACGCGATCGCAAAATAGCAGACAATCCCCGCGGCGAGGCCGAAGACCATCGCCGCGGTCGGGGAGACGTACCCCGCGGCCGGGGTGATGACGACTAGGCCGGCCAGCCCGCCCGTGAGGAACCCGATGAACTTCGGCTTGCCCTCAATCCCCCAGTCCATCATCATCCAGACGAAGCTCGCCACCCCTCCCGCGATGGCGGTGTTGAGGAACGCGACCACCGCAACGGAATTCACCGCGAATGCGTTCCCGGCCGTAAAGCCGAACCACCCGAACCAGAGGATCGCCATCCCAATCCCGGCCATGTAGAGGTTCTGCGGCTTGTCCCGAACGTAGCGACTGCCGAGGTAGAGGACGGTCGCGAGCGCGCTCATCCCCGCGATCTCGTGGACGACGATGCCGCCCCCGAAGTCGAGCACCCCCCACGACTCGAGAAGGCCTCCCCCCCAGACCATGTGGGCGATGGGGTAGTAGACAAACAGCTGCCAGCAAACCAGGAACACGAGATAGGCGCTGAACTTGACGCGATTCGTGAACGCCCCGGTGATGAGGGGCGGGGTGATGATCACGACCATCATCTCGTAGGCGAGGAAGATGTAGAGCGGGATTCCCGGGCTTACGGGCGATGGAGTGCCGGCCCCGATGTTCTGAAGGAACGCTTCGTGGAGGTTTCCGATCACGCCGTGAAAGTCCCCGCTGAAGCAGAGGGAATAGCCGACCGAGATCCAGAGGAGTGTCGTCACCCCGAGGGCGGCGAAACTCTGCATCATGATCGAGATGGAATTCTTCTGACCAACGAGACCCGCGTAGAAGAACGCGAGTCCCGGGGTCATGAACATCACCAGGACGGTTGCGATCAGCATGAACAGCGTGCTGGTCGAGTCGAAGGCTACCATGCGCACCGACCTTCGGGATGAACTCCGGCCCGGGCCCTGAGCCCGTCCTCGGGCCTTCCCTCGCCGGGACGGGGCCGTTTCAGACCTTCATCTTTGTGTGTGCTCGGGATGACACGAGCCTCGATGGCGTCCATCGGAAGACCGGTCCCCCGGAACGCTTTCCGGGCACCATTTTTGTCGGGTGAGCCATTCCCGGTTGACGGGGGGTCCGGCCCCACAAGGGACTTCACGGGTCGGTCGCGAGGGCCGGGTCGGGGCACGTCTCATATCGAAGTTCTTCCTGCCCCCACCGATGGCGGCTGCGACCGTTCCCCTCTCGGACCACCCCTTGGTGAGCCGCGTCAAGATCGACCTGACGGACGAGGCGCATCGGTTCTTCCGCCAGAGGATTCGCGTGGTCGCCGTCGGAGTCGTCCTCGGCTGTGTGTTCATGGGCGTCGGCGGCTTCGAAGTCGGAGTCCTCTACGCGGGGGGACCGTCCGTGGACTATGCCATCGCACTGCTGCTGATTATCCTCGGGGCTGCGGTGGCCTATGTGAGCCTCCGATCCGGCCTCATCAATCCCGTTACCCAGATCCGGGGCAATTCCGACGGGATCACGTTCGAGCGCCGATGGGGAAGGCCACTCTCCTGGACCTGGAAGGATGCCGCCTTTCGGTTGGACATCGACGACCGGAGCGCTGACCCGACCGCCGACGAAGGAGCCCGGAACCGGCTTTTCTTCGAGGGCCCTTCCAACGTCTACGGAAACCTTACCCCAGCCTCGCTAGACCCGTTGCTGGACACGGCACGGACCTTCGGAGCTGTCGTCTCCACCAAACCACTGGAACAACGCGATCGGAGAGGGATTCATATGGTGCGCCGCATCCGAGTCCGGCCGTCGCCAGCTCATTGAAAGCCAGGGGCACGATTGGGGCCGAGGACGCGCATGATGTCACCCTGTGGCTAACTCGACCTGCGAGTGCCGACCGTGAGGCTCTTCTTAAGCGACGTGTTGCCTTCGTAGACGTCCAAGGGAGCGATGGCCGGCTATACTCTCAGCGGAATCCGACCGGAGAAGGACCCGCAATGGGTCCGGATCCGAGCCGCGTTAATGCGGGCGAACCCGCAGTTGCGCGATGGCAGCTTCACTCCGGTCCCGCCGCACGTCAAGAAGCCTAAGTTCCAAGACGCCCCTCTCATCGGGGCAGCCTATGGACGGCTTTGGGAGATCACCTACCAACGGCCCGGGACCTTTTCTCCGGATCAGCTTCTCCACCTAGTCACCGGGATCCGCTGGGATGACCCGGAGCGGATGATCCTCTACGAGACTCCCTGGCTCTACATCGGTGGACGTCCCCGCATCTTCTCTCGACTGAGCCCGGACCTCGAGCGGATCGTCGAAAAGCAAAAAAGGGCCGAACGAAGCCTCGCGGGCTTCAAGACCGGGGACCCCGGGTTCGACCGTCGATGGGCGTTTTACGTGTATCGTTCGAGCCCGGCGGAGGTGCTCCGCGACCCCGGGCGACGTCAGTGGCTGGAGTCACTCGCGGCCTTACGACCCAGTCGGAGGGACGAGTTTCCCACGATCGGTTCGCTCGGGACGACCGCCGGTCTCGGGCTCGTGATCGGCGACTCCGACGAGACGGTGCGTCAAATGACCACGCTGGTTCAGTCGTTCAGCGGGCTGCTCGACGCGATCGAACTCTCCACGGGCAACCTCGCGGCGAGCCAGGTCCCGCTCACGATGGACCTCCTGCCGGACGGGACGGGCTACCTCTCCCCGACGCTGCGGTTCCGTTGCGCCTCGTGCGGCGAGGAAACGCATCCCCGTTTCGTCCCGGAATTCCACACCGAGATGTGCGACCGGTGCCGGAAAGGGTTGTACAACTCGTGGTAGGCCGGGACCCTAACCCGTGGGAACCGGGCTCGCGCTATAACACCGCACGAGCCCGGCGGGGGGCTACCGGGGCGTCGCGACCCGACTAGGGACTTGGTTCGGCGGGCGCGCTTGCGACCGCCGGAGCTTCCTCAACTGTCTTGTCTGCGTCGGGTCGAGCCAGGAGCGCCTCGACCTCTTCGAGATCCTTGGTCCGGTAGCCGCTGTAGACGGCCCAGACATAGATCACGGCAGCGAAGATGAGGAAGACAGGAGTGTCGTACGGAGTGGGGATGTAGCCCTTCGAGGTCCACAGGAGCCCGCCGACAGCGTTCCAGGAGTTGTATACCGTGAAGAAATTGATCAGGTACAACCCGAACAGTAGGACAATGGGCCACCAGCCGGCCCGGATCGCCTTCTTGCCGTCCGCGTTCATCATGGTGTACGCGATGATGATCGGTACGACCACGGTGAGCAGCAACGCGATGTAGTAGATCGCGAAGGTGTTGAACAGATAGCCGTTCGACACCGGGGGCTCGCTCGGAGACAGCGAAACTACGTCATTGATGTAGAGGGCGAAGTAAGCCCAGCCCGTGATGACCGCCGCCAGGATCATCTGAACGATCCCGATCGCGATCGAGGCTCCCGACGAGATTCCCATGTTCCGCGGAGCGTACCACAGGAAGAAGATCGGGAGGACCAGACAGATCACCGACATGACGTAGAACAGCCCACCGAACGCGGTCCAATAAATCACGAAGGCACCACCGATGAACGCAACCGCTCCGATCCAGAACGCGGCCGGAAGACGGAACGGACGCCGGATGTTAGGCGCGTGTCGCCGCAGCGCAAGCAGCGTGGGCCCGCCCATGATCAGCGACACCGCGAAGGCGTCCGTCACGAACCCGGCGAACAGGAACCAGGACGGGAACGGAGCGATGAAGATGCCTCCGACGACGGTGGTCACGACGAGCGCGACCCAGGGAATGCGGGTGCGGTGCTCGATCCGAAGCAGGGGCTTCGGGAAGAAGCCGTCCGCGCCCACACCGTACACTGCCCGGGTGGCCTCACCGAGGAAGACCCATCCCGTCCCTGCGGGCGAGATCACCGCGTCCGCGAGGAGGAACGAGGCGAATCCTCCGAGGAGCGCCGGACCGGCCTCCTTCATGACATTGTAGAAGGGAGCCGTGTGGAGTGGACCGGACGCCAGGCCCGCCCAGTTGCCCGGAGCGATACCGGCCGCCGTCCAGTTGATGGCGCCGAGGAAGACCACCTGCAGCAACACGTAGAGAATGACGGCCGCGGTGATCGAGAGCACGATCGCCCTCGGAGCGTCACGTTGCGGATTCTTCGCCTCGCCCGAGAACTGGGCGGCACCGCGGAATCCGAGGTAGGCGAACCCGATACCGGCGGTCGGGATCGAGGTGAAGATTCCCGGCCAGCCGAACGGGGCGAAACCGCCCACCGTCATGTTGCTAGAGTGGTACACGGTAAACAGGAAGATGATGGTCAGGGACGGGATGATGAACTTCCACCAGGTGACCACCGTGTTGAAGGCACCAAGGAATCGCACACCGACATAGTTGAGGACGAAGAACCCGACCAGCAGGAACGCGGCGATGACGACTCCCTGGCCCGTGAGCAGGCCATTGGCGGCCACCGCATTCGGAAGAAGGTTGGGAGGGTTCGAAGCGCAGTAGGTGATGACCGCCTCGGCTTCAATGGCCGGGACGGTAATCGAGCCTAGAATGTACGCTGAGGCATTGATATATCCGGTGAGAGCGCCGTGGGAATATAGCGGGCCACGCACCAGCTGTCCTGTCTTGTGTAGGGACGAAGCGACCTCCGCAAAACAGAGGCCGATCGCCATCATGAAAATACCGCAGATGACCCACGCGACGATCGAGGCGGGCCCGGCGAGTTCTCCCGCGAACGATACCGCGAACAGCCATCCGGACCCGACCACACCTCCGAAGGAGATCATGAAGAGGTCTTGGAAAGAGAGAGCTCTCCGGAGTTTACGGTCGGACTCGTCCGCTAGCAGAACTTGGTCTTCCCGTCCTTGTGCTGCCATAACTCACTGACCCACGAGGAGTCTTGCCACGGCCTATCACGGCCCGGTATTAAAAACGCACGAGACTCCTCGAGATGGGAGGGGTGGGACCCACCACCCTGCCCCGTAGCGGCCGGCGCCGCTGGAATGATATCCCACCTCCGCGTCAACCCCGAGTTGCGACTTAGCATGTCTTCCGGGTCTGTGCGTCACCCGTCGGCTCGGAAAGTCGATGCCGCCCTCGAATTGCACGGTCTCGTGGGCCGTGTACGGGAGCTGCCCGCCTCGACCCGAACGGCGGTTGATGCGGCGGCCGCGCTCGGCTGCGAAGTGCGCCAGATCGTGAAATCCCTCCTCTTCCGGCGTGAACCCTCGGGAAGCTCCGTCCTGGCGCTCGTCGCGGGTGACCACCGACTCGATGAAGAGTGGGTGTTCCGCCAGACCGGCGAGCGATGGACCCGGGAGGACCCCGAGCGGGTTCGTGCCATGTCCGGGTTCGCGATTGGCGGTGTGCCGCCCGTCGGACATCCGGCTCCGCTGCCCACGGTCATCGACTATGACCTTCTCGAACAACGGGAAGTCTGGGCCGCTGCGGGCCACCCGAACGCAGTCTGCCGAATCACCTCAACCGAGCTCGTGAAGGTGACGGGGGGCCGTCCGATGGCTCTTGTCCCGATTGCGGGCACCCCGGGTGGAAGTGACTCTTGGGTATCCTTCGATTGCTACGGGACGCTCATCGACTGGCGTACTCCTCTCATAGGGAGCTTGGGACAATTGAGGGAGCCAGGTTCCGAGGTCGAGGGCGAACGGTTCTTCCAGACCTACCTCGAGAAGGAACGTCTTATCGAAGCCGGTTCGTATCGGCCGTACCGCGAGATACTCCCCGCTGCGGTCCGGGCGGCGGCCGTAACGCTCGGTAAACAAATCGGCAGACTTGTACGAGAGCATGGCAATGGCGCGCGCCAGCGCCAGGCCGCGGGCCGGCTGCTCGGGGTAGCGTCCCCCGCGGAAAGCGGGGTCGTTCAGGATGGCTTGGCGTTGCAGATGATTTAGCGCCAAGCCCATGGCCGATAAC